>OGKZ01000643.1_pt1 | contig 32629 bp, 28 predicted proteins | sample 1572571 | NCBI WGS metagenome assembly OGKZ01 (sample SAMEA2581906, study PRJEB24529) | metagenome | biome: Human gut stool | place: China | collected 2011 | reverse complement strand
ATGGAACTGCCTTTCTGTCATTACACATGTTGACAGCGTCAATATCTGGTCATCCTCCGAGAACTCTGTATCCTCATCATACACTTTCGGCTCTTCCATGCGTAAAACCGTGTTCTCAAGATACGATTTAACCACACTCTTATTGGAAAAATCATAATTAAGAAGCTGATGTGCATTGTTCGTCTGATAAGCGGCAAATATCTTATATACATAGACCATATCTTCTGTATATATATATACATATCTGTTATTTTCAAAAAACTCTTCATCCTCATACAAATGCAGATCTGAAAACATTGTTGTATCACGCATGTTATGCCCATATATAACCGTATGAGGGTCAGAGAAATCTTTAGAATTGTAATTCTCCGTATAAATACATCCAGGATATCCTTCACTTCCATCTATATTGTGTTCAAGATAATAGCTGTTATCTGTCGGATGCTGGAAAACAGGATAATCTATATGTGTGTTCGGTATGTATATCCATGCATAAATATCCTCAGATATTTCTTTATGCATCGCATCAAAATCTATATTCTTCTCAGGCACCTGTATTCCATATTTTGTCATCAGGCGCACCGCCTCTTTTTTGTAGCCTTCAAGTGCCTGCGTTGTTTCTTCCTCTGACTGTACTTCTTCCGTTGAATTCACTTCCAGCACTGTTGTGCTCTGTGCAAGCTTTTCATATATCTGCTGTGATTTCCACAATCTGTACTGTTTTACACCAATTATCACTGCGCAGACAAGTGCAACCGATAATGATGCAATACCGATGATTGTATACATTGTCTTTTTCTTTTTTCTTTTTTCTTCCATGTCAAATCCTCATTTTGCATATAATATTTTAATTTAATTGTTTATATTTGCCTAGAAAGGTTCAAGTGTCAGAACATGCTATACACAATTAAACTTACAGAGCATGTTTTGGCATCCGAATTCTGGAAAACATATATATTTTACCATAAAAAAAACAATAATCAATGTCTTTTTAAATAATGATAACCATTCAGAACAGATACTGTGCCGGATATAGCAGATTCATATATATGTTTTACTTTTTTCATAATTTAGGCTATAATATTATAGACGATTTAATAAATATATCTAATAAAATAATTGGCAGTTATATAAATAACTGATATTTAATCTAAGATTGTGGAGGAACATGATAACAACAGCCATTATAGCGGAATTTAACCCGCTCCATTCCGGTCACGAATATATAATACAGGAAGCAAAACGCATCACCAATGCGGACTGCATCGTTGTAGTACTCAGCGGATATTTTACACAGCGCGGCGACATTGCCATTGCTCCAAAACATACGCGGGCTGCAGCAGCGATAAGCTGCGGTGCTGATATAGTTTTTGAGCTTCCTTTCGCTTTCGCTACATCAAGTGCAGAATTTTTTGCATCCGGTGCAGTTTCATTATTAAATTCATTAAAAAAGATAGATTTTCTTGTATTCGGTGCAGAAAATGACGACATATCCGTTCTTTCATCCGCAGCGTATATATTTCTTGACGAACCCGAAGAATTTAAAAGAAGGCTCAACTCCTGCCTTTTGTCAGGCATGTCTTTTCCTGCCGCACGCGAGCAGGCATATATAAGCTGCGGAGGCTGCGAGGGAATATTTACTCCGAACAACACTCTTGCCATAGAATATATAAAAGCATTGAAGAAATTGTCATCAGATACAAAACCTATAGCGATACGGCGTGTCGGTTCCGGTTACAATGACAAGGACTATTCCCAAAAGAAGGGATATATATCCGCATCTGCTTTCAGGGCAAAAACGGAGGATATTGTCAATTCTTCCTCAAGCGTTATTGATACTAATGGCTCGTCTGAGCTTGACTCATTCCTTTTTGAGACTCTGCCGTCTTCAAGTGCCGACATAATGCTTTCCTGTTACAACAAAACCTTTCCGCTATTTAACGATGATATGTCCATGCTTATATACTATTCTGTTCTGATGCATCGCAACAATCTGGAGAGCTTTTGCGATTTTACTCCTGCACTTTCCAACCGCATAAGACGTATGCTTGATAAAGAAGGTAATTCCTTATTCGCAGGAAATTATGAGGACTTTATTCTAAGCATAAAGACAAAAGAGATGACCGCCGCACGTATCAAGCGCGCAATGCTTCACCTTCTCACCGGATATACCAACGAGGCACACCAAAATGCCGTAAAATATCTGAACGAAGGCATTCTCCCTTATGCGCGCATACTTGCACTTTCTCCATCAGGTCAGTGTTTCATCTCAGAAATAAAAAAAGGCTGCGATATAACTCTTATCAACAGCCTTGGCAAATCAATGCCTCTATTAGATGATAATGCACTCCGGCTCATACATTACGATATCCTTTCGTCCGATATCTACGCATCGGTTATAAAAGGCAAATTTCATCATACAATACCTGATGAGTTCAGAACTAATGTTAAAAGAATCGGTTTTCTCCGGACGTAAGCATGCTTAAAAGCTGTTTTCTTGCATCATCGGTCTCGGCATCCCTGTATCTGAATATCAAATCCTCCTTCTGCGCTTCCGTAAGTCCGTTATATCCTGTCATAAGCCGCTCATCCATTGCCAGAGCCTCCATAAAACCGAACGGATAAGCTCCGATTCCTGTCATGCTGTCTATCGGCATTTCGTTAAAATCCACGCTGTGCACCTCTCTTTCTATAAAATAGAATAAGCATTAAGAAAGCTATTCAGATAAAAGCCTTCCTAATGCTTATCGTTCCACGGCATAGAATTTATATGCTGGTTAATTTTGATATTTAGTAATTATTCCTGTGTACTGTCATCAGGATAATCCTGTTCAGGCATGCTGACTCCCGGAAAATTCACAGGAATGCCGTTAACTTCAACCGTATCCTCAATTCTTATTGTAAGATATGGTATGCCATCGATTATTCTTGTGTCTACAAGATCTGTTCTGTCAGGTTTTACTTTGACAACAACCGCCGGAGATTTTATCTCGAATTTTCTTGTCTCGACAATATTGGTCGCCTGAAGCGGTGTCTGCTCACCTGCCTGACTATCGTAACACTTTTCAAAACGGTCAAGAAGTTCATTTTCCACTCCGCTGTCCGAAAGTATCTGCTTTACTTCCTGCTTATTAAGTGCAAGCGGCTCTAACTCCTCTTTTGTTTCTTCAATTTTATTATTTATTATTTCATGAATATTTTTTACGACATCGAAATCACACTCATCGCCTAGTGCCTCCTCTATGACACTGTTGAATGTATCTCTCTGATTTCCTGCCGACATAGGAATATTGCAGCCAAGTACAGGCTCAGCAAAATCAAGCCTTAGCTCATCAGGCTTCGCTGTATAATAAAGGAGACTATGTATATCAGTGCTTCTGTCATTAAATGCCGGAAATAAAAAACCTACATTCGGCATACCGACAACCCAGTCTCTCACACGATTTCTAAAGCATCCTTCTGAGGCAAAATATGACAGTCCAGCCTTCGATAAAGATACAGGGCATATGCAGCAAAGTATATGCGAATACACCTCATCAGATGCATCCTCCATCTCGATATTGTCCGATGTCTTTCCTGGTATATCGTATGCCTGATGTATGATAAGTATAAGATAATTGTCAACAGTATCATAATTTTCAATGACTCTGTCATAAAATGTCTGAAGAACCTCATCATCCTTAAGCTCTGTCTCGCGAAGCTTCATAAGAAGTGCATATTTTTCACCATTAAGCTCCTCGTCAAGCGGAAATTCCATATTGAGAAGATTCTTTCCAAGACTTCCCGAAAGGCTCTTTTTAAATATTGAAAAATATTTAAATAGGTCTTCCTCCGGAAGTGCCAGAAATGCCTCCTTAAACTCCGTCACCTTATTCTTCTCACCATCAACATAGCAGCCGCATATACGTGAAATCGAACTTCTGTCCTCTTTGAACGTCTTTTTAATTTCTGCAATTTCCTTCGAATTCATATCTTACCTCACGCCATTTGGGACACTTTTGTCTTTAAACTGTGTCCCAACGGTTATTTTCTTTCTTAGTTCTTAAAGCTGTGAATAGGAGCCGGTATTCTTCCGGCACGGCTGACAAATGCAGAACAGTCAAAAGAGTTAACCGGCATAATAGGTGCATATCCCAGTAATCCGCCAAACTCAACCGTCTCACCTACGCCCTTTCCTATAACAGGTATTATACGCACTGCTGTTGTCTTCTGGTTAACCATTCCAATAGCAGCTTCGTCTGCAATGATTCCGGATATCGTACTGGCTTTAGTATCGCCTGGAACTGCTATCATATCAAGACCAACTGAGCATACGCATGTCATCGCCTCAAGCTTCTCTATTGTAAGTGCGCCTGCAAGTACGGAATCTATCATACCCTGATCTTCACTCACCGGTATGAACGCACCGCTAAGTCCGCCAACATAGGATGAAGCCATGACTCCGCCCTTTTTCACCTGATCATTTAAAAGCGCAAGTGCTGCTGTCGTTCCCGGAGCTCCTGCACGCTCAAGTCCTATTTCCTGCAAAATATCAGCGACTGAATCACCGATTGCAGGAGTCGGTGCTAACGAAAGGTCTATAATACCAAAAGGAATTCCAAGACGCTTAGATGCTTCCTGGGCAACAAGCTGTCCAACTCTCGTAATCTTGAATGCAGTCTTTTTAATTGTCTCGCAGAGCACTTCAAAACTCTCACCTCTAACCTGCTCAAGAACATGTTTTACAACACCCGGTCCGCTTACGCCTACATTTATAATGGCATCGTCCTCCGAAACACCGTGGAAGGCACCTGCCATAAAAGGATTATCATCCGGTGCATTGCAAAGCACAACAAGCTTAGCGCATCCAAGAGAATCTCTCTCCTTGGTAGCTTCGGCTGTTTCTTTTACAATCTCTCCCATAAGGCGCACTGCATCCATGTTGATACCTGTCTTTGTCGAACCTACATTCACAGAACTGCATATAAGCTCTGTAGAGGCAAGTGCCTGCGGAATTGAACGTATCAAAAGCTCATCACTCTTTGTCATTCCTTTGCTCACTATAGCGGAATATCCTCCGATAAAATTAACACCGACTTCATGAGCAGCCTTATCAAGTGTCTTTGCAATAGTTACATAATCCTCAGGTGTCTTGCAGCAGGCAGCACCTACAAGTGCAATAGGTGTGATTGATATTCTCTTATTTACAATAGGAATACCAAAATCTCTCTCTATATCTTTCCCAACCTTTACAAGATCCTTTGCAACTGTTGTTATCTTATTATATATCTTCTCATTCGTAACAGAAAGCTCTGCATCCGCACAGTCTAATAGGTTAATGCCAAGTGTGATTGTACGCACATCCAGGTTTTCCTGCTCAATCATCTTATTGGTCTCATTTACTTCAAAAATGTTTATCATAGATTTCTCCTCATATTTTGAACTTTTTATAATTTTTTATCAAAGGCATACCGGTAATACTATAAAAACATTATGATTCCACTAAATTCTATGCATCTTTGTAAATATATCTTCGTGCTGGCACTTTATCTTAACACCAATCTCCTCTCCGAGCTTATCAAGATCATCTGTAATCTCTGCAAATGGTTTTGCAGCTTTCTGCATATCAACAATCATCATCATGTTAAAATATTCCTGGACTATCGTCTGAGATATGTCCAAAATGTTGATTCCGTTATCTGCAAGATATGTACATACCTTAGCTATAATGCCTACAGTGTCCTTGCCTACTACAGTAATAATTGTCTTGTTCATGGTGTTATCCCTTTCTGATTTTAAGTTTTTTAAAGAGTAATGATATGGCTTGGCTTGTCTCTTCCGGCAACTTCAATTTTGAAGTCCGATGAGCGGTACTCGCTGTGGCTCATATCAATCTCAGTTTTAACTGTTTCATATGCCAAATCAGGGTAATTATTCTCCTTGCTCAAATGCCCTAAAAGTATCTCCTGAACCTGGCTTCCTAACAATCTGTCAATCAGATGTCCGGCTGCCTCATTCGACAAATGTCCCTTTTCACCTAATATTCTCTGCTTAAGAGGATATGGATAAGGACCTGTCTCTAACATTCTGATATCATGGTTAGCTTCAAGCACCATACAGTTGACGCCTGCAAAGCTGTCCACAATATAATCATCATACTTTCCTAAATCTGTGACCAGACCAAATGACTTATCTCCTGCTTCCACACGGAAAGCACACGGAGACAGAGCATCGTGTGACGTAGCAACTGCTTTTACGCTCAAAGTCCCTATTTTAAACTCCCTGTCGCATTCTATTGTGTTAAATATGCCCTCCGGGAGCTTTCCAAGGTTCGTATTCTGAATTCCTTTAATAGTCCCCCATGTCGCATATACCGGCGTAGCACTTTTTCGTTCCACAACTCCAAGTCCTGAAATATGGTCAGAGTGTTCATGTGTGACCAGAATCCCATCTATATCATTGAGTGATAAATCCAAAAGTCTAAGTCCTTCCTCAACTCTCTTCCTGCTGATGCCTGTATCTATCAAAATATGTGTATTGTCATCACCAACATATATACAATTGCCGCTGCTTCCGCTGGCAATGGTCATAACTCTCATAAATTTTCTCCTGTCAAAAACAATATACGTCTTATGTTATACGTTTGAAGCTTTTCCGTCAATGGTTATTTTTTCTTTTCCTGTTGTCTTTGACACATACATTGCTTTGTCAGCATTATCAATCACCGTAGCCGGGTCACTGCAAAGCTCCGGATATGCGCTCACACCTGCGCTCGTATTAATATATATTGAATAACCCCCAAAAACAATTTCCCTCTCCTTGATTGCTTTGTGTATGCTCTCAACAACACCAATGACTTCTTCAAGTGTTTTATCGTTAAATATAATGACGAACTCCTCTCCGCCATATCTATAGCTTGAACCGCCATGCCCATCCGCAATTTTTTGTATCGTCTGTGCTACAGCTATAATGGCTGCATCACCAAAAAGATGCCCATATTTGTCATTTATTGATTTGAAATTATCTATATCGAACATGGCTGCAAACACAGTCTGCTGCTTAAGCTTCTCATCAGCATGCCTGTATTTTTCCATAAACTTATTCAGAACACGTCTATTATATAATCCAGTAAGGCCATCTCTCTTAGCAAAATTTTCAAATTGTGAATACAGGAAAGCATTGTTAAGTCCAACCTGGAGTTCAGCCAAAATATTATCAAAAAAAGTCTCTCTGTGCATGAAAAAATCCGGCTCGTTATGACATATTATGTATACTCCGGCATTTCTTCCATCCACAAGCAGCAGCTTTGCAACAAACGAAAAGATATGATAGTCTTTAAGCATCTCAAATTCCGTATGCTTGACATTTTCACATATGAAGATATGCCCATCAGCGAGCTTACTCATAAACTGCTGCGTTGTAAACATATCAAGTAATAGCTGTACTGTTCCATCTTTCATTTCACCATACAGCTTATACTTTGAGTCATAATCATACAGCGGATTACTTTTTTTATAATCGGCATATATGCTCTTCTCATTCTCTCCACTGCACTTAAGAATCCCGGCGCATCTCACCCCAAGACCATTGACAAGCTTATTTGAGAAGAAATCATTGATTTTTACAATATCTAACGCTTCCGTAAATGAATGAAGCATTTCATTTTGAAAGTGGACCTCAACATTGTTGGCATTAATTTTTCGATTGGCACTCTCAAGCTCTATACGTTTTAACCCAAGCTGCTCGTTGACATAAAAAAGCTTTTCCTGCTTCTCCATTATCTCATTATTAGTATCCATAGCTTTATCTAGCATTCTGTCCTTGGCAAGCATAGCATTTTCAAAATACTCATACTGTGCCCCTATATGCGCAAGTGCAGCATACATTGCCATGATAAACGCTGCAATGACCACGACCGAAGTGATAGCATATGTCAGTGTTCTGTACTCGAAAAGATATATTGCAGTCCATAATAAAACGGGCACATTCATGACCAAAGAATGTAATACTACAACATCTTTATCCGTCAAATCGAAGAAAATCCCCTGCTCTAACGCAATGCACATGTAAATAAGAAAATATATGACATATTCATAATTCCTGTATCCATCATGCATAACCAATGCAGCCATTGTAATCAGCTGAACATATTTCATCGCAAAAATAAATTTTGTATTATTAAAGAAATCTGATGGTCTGAAAGCCTGTTCAAATGCCAAAACAACACACACAATAGCAGCTCTCATGAATGCCGGAGCTCCTATAGAAAAGCTCTGGAATGTCTCCACAATAAGATAAATGATTAAAAGTATCAATGCCGGAAAATGCCTTGATGCAAATTTTTTTTCAAGCTCAATCAGTTCTTCTTTTTTGTACATTTGTCTGCTATCTCCAATACAATTCTATTTTATCTCCTGCTTCTATCGGTGTCATGAATGTCACCTCTTCACCGTTTACCTTTGTAACCAGTTCTGTCCCCCCGGCAGTTTTAAGATCAAACGGATAAAAATCAAAAATATCAACAAATGTATAACTGCTTTTTCCATTAAGTTCAACAGGCGTTTCATTTACCATAACTGTTATAGTCGTCTGCGGTATATTTTCTTCATTTCCTATTGCATCATTAAGTTCGTTTTTCACATCGGTATCCTGACCGCCAGGCATAACCGTTGAAGGATGTTCATTTCGCACAGCATCATTTATTTCTGACTGGCTCGGAACATAATCATCAGGACCATATTCAGAATATTTAACATTAAAATTCTCATACACTATCGTATCATCCGATGCATGCTCATTGTTAACAAAAATATCCTTGTCATCTGTGCTGATATCCATAAAATCAAACAGCTGTTTCACAGTATAGTAATTTTCCATCACGATATCATCGCCCGGCTGTACGCTGTAGTCAGGTCCCTTAAGCTCATCTCCGACATAAGCAAACTTCGGACATACAATAAGCTTATCATTTACAATGAAATTGACTGTACTCTTAAACTCATCCAGCTCTCCAATCGTGATATGCCCTGCTTCGCCCACTGTAGACTCACGAATCTCTATCTGGTCATTGTGCGCTATTCTGGCATTCATGCTGCTCTCACGTCCATTGAGCAGAATAACTGCCACCTCGCCTGTAGCGCCCCTTACAAGCCTTGATTTGCCATTAACCGTAAACACAAGCTCACTTCCGCGTCTCGGGAAAATGCTGTCATTAGTCATTCCCGACTGCATTACTGCATCCACTATCGATAGATGATTATTGTCATACAGCTTAACTCTCTCTCCGTTCACTGTTGCAAAAATAAAATTATTCTTCTGGTTATAATAATTGATACATATACCAATCGGTGTTACTAAAAGAGCATCCTTTTTAACATCATCCGGTGTCACAAAGTCTATGCTTGTAAGAACCTCCTCACCGCGGACAGCCACTCTTTCCCTGCTTATCTTAAGCCTGTCAGCTATCTTGTCGGTGAATCCCGGAAACTTTCCTCCACCGCCAACCACAAACACTGCACTTACCGGCTTATCTCCGTTAAGCTCGCATATTTTATCTGCCACATCATCTGCAAGCTTTGTAAGCTGTCCATCTATAAGTGTCTGAACATCATGCGGAGCAAGCTTGTGTGTTATTCCCATAATGTCTTTGTATGTAATCGGCTTCTTTTTTCCTGCTGCAAGCTTAATTTTCTCAGCGGATGCAAAGTCAACAAGATATTCTTTAGCTATTATCTCTGTAAGCTCATCTCCCGCTGAAGGTATCATTCCATATGCAACAATGCTTCCATCCTTCGTAAGACATATATCCGAGGTTCCCGCTCCGACATCGACAAGCCCGATATTAAGAAGTCTGTACTGCTCAGGTATTGCAACATTCATGGCAGCAATAGGCTCCAATGTAAGATTTGCAACTGTCAGTCCAGCATAGTCAACCGCAGCATACAGTCCGTCAACAACCTCCTCAGGAAGGAATGTCGCTAAAAGGTCTATTCCTATTTTCTCAGCCTTATGTCCTTCAAGATTGTTGATTGCATAATCATTGAGAAAATATCTTACAGGCGTATATCCGACACAGTAGAACTTATATTTTTCATTCTTTTGTTTCAGTTCCTTATGCGCCTTTTCAACTGATATGAGTTCAAGAGAGTATACATTCTCCGCATCAACCCTTACTTCACCTTCAAATTCTACATCCTCATGAACCATAACTGTCCTGAGCACTCTTCCGGCGGCGGCTATGCATACTTCCTTAAGCTTCTTGCCTGTCATGGTCTCAAGCTGGTGCTTAACTGTTCTTATCGTGTCTCCGACCTTGCCTATGTCATGTATCTGTCCATCTAACATTGCTCTTGTGTCATGTTCCTTAGATACTATGGCTGCAGCCTGAAAACGTCCGTTTTTCATATATCCAACTGTGCCAACAACATTTCTTGTTCCGATATCAAGTCCGAACACAAAATCATCCGGACAAAATACTGTCTCACTCATTATCTTCCCCACCTGTCCTGTTTTCAGCCAAGAAAAGTATTCTCTCAAGCTGTTTTTTAGTATTATTACTGTCATGTGAATTGTCAATCACATATCTACAATGCTTTCGAAACTCCTCATCCGGCAGCTGGTTATTCATTATGGAAATACACTTTTCCCTTGAGTAGCCTCTGTCTGCCATAAGCCTTTTTATACGCTCCTCATCAGGCACATATATATACCAGAATTCTTCGCATATGCTGTCATAGCCTGCTTCAATTAACAGTGCTGCCTCGATGAAAGCATAATCATACTTACCGGCATCATAAGCCTCCCTAAGCCGCCTTACAACCTCGCTTCTCGTAAGCGGATGAATGACTGCATCTACCTTCTCACACAGCTTCTCGTCAGAAAATATAATTGATGCCATCTTCTTTCTGTCTATACAGCCATCACTCTGTAAAATATCATCCCCAAGAAGCTTAACAATCTGTGCATAGGCAGCACCACCCGGCTGTGTTGTCTCTTTTGCAACTTCATCGGTTCTTATAACTATGCATTTTGTCAATTCTTCAAGCATCTTTAACACTGTCGATTTTCCGGCACCAACTCCTCCGGTAACACCGATAATTCTCATATGATTCCTCGTTCCCAAGCGTAAATTAATGTGCCTCCAGCCAGTTAGCGCCCTCGTTTGTATCTACTACAAGAGCTACAGACAGCCTGGCTGCATTTTTCATCTGCTCATCCAATATATTTTTAACAAGTTCAACCTCATCCTCTGCTGTCTCTATAAGAAGCTCATCATGAACCTGCAAAATCAATCTTGATTTAAGTCCTAGCTCCTTTAATTTATGGTATACTCCAATCATTGCAAGCTTTATAATATCCGCAGCCGTTCCCTGTATCGGGGCATTCATCGCTACTCTCTCTCCAAAGCTTCTCTGCATGAAGTTGCTGCTTGTAAGTTCCGGAATCGGTCGTCTCCTGTTAAACATTGTGACTGAATAACCTTTTTCCTTAGCGCTGCTTACAAGCTCATTTAAAAACTCATGTACCTTAGGATATGTCTCAAAATATTTTTCTATATATTTTGCAGCCTCTTTTCTCGATATGCTAAGGTCCTGGCTGAGTCCAAATGAACTTATTCCATACACGATACCGAAATTGACTGCCTTTGCATTGCTTCTCTGCGCTTTTGTAACTTCTGCAAGAGGAGTATTAAATACCTGCGATGCTGTTATCCTGTGAATATCTTCATCACTGTTATAGGCAGCTATAAGATTCTCATCCGCTGACATATGGGCAAGTATTCTAAGCTCAATCTGTGAATAGTCAGCATCAAGAAAAACAAAACCCGGCTTTGGAATGAATACCTGTCTGATTCTGCTTCCTAGCTCCATTCTTATAGGAATGTTCTGCAGATTAGGCTCCGTGCTGCTTATTCTTCCTGTTGCAGTGATAGTCTGATTGAACTTTCCATGTATTCTTCCATCACCTGAAATATATTGTAGAAGTCCATCCGCATATGTTGAATTGAGCTTCGTAAGCTGCCTGTATTCAAGCACCTTGCCGACAACCGGATGCTCACCCGCAAGCTTTTCAAGGACATCTGCTGATGTCGAATAACCTGTCTTTGTCTTTTTTCCTCCTGGAAGTCCCATCTGTCCGAACAATACTTCTCCGAGCTGTTTTGGGGAATTGATATTAAACTGTGTTCCGGCAAGTTCGTATACTTCCTTTTCAACAACAGCAATCTTCTCCTTAAGCATATCTCCATAAGCAATCAGAGCTTTCTTATCAACAAGAATTCCGTTATCTTCCATCTCCTTAAGAGCATATACAAGAGGTTTTTCTATATTATTATAAAGCTCTGACATATCCTCGTTGGCAAGCCTTAACATAAGTGCATTATATGCTTTTGCAGCAGTGTATGCATTATAACATGCACATATATATGTCTTTTGTGAATCTTCGTAATCGGCTTTTCCTAAGATGTCTGCCCTTGACTTTATGAGCATGCCAAGAAAATCTCTTGCAATATCATCGTACTGGTAAGCGTCCTTTAGAGGATTAAGTAAATATGCCATAAGAGCGGCATCGTCAGCATTATCCTCCTCCGCAATGTGAAGCATTCCAAGCTGTTCCTTCAGATTGATAAAGCAGATGTGCTTTCCATCGGCGTGAAGCTTTTTAGCAAGAACTGATACCTTGTCAGCTATATATTCTGCTGTCATAAAACCGCCAACCGGAATGTATACTGTCATCTCTTTAACATTCTCTTTTACTTTTGCTGCTCCACTGCCATCATTCTCTAACGATATACTGAGCGCTATCGCAAAAAGACTTCCATCTTTAGCCGGTACTGCAAATACGCCTGAAACATCACTGCTTTCACATAGCGCAAATACTCTTTCCGCTTCATTCAGGTCTTCTACAATCTTAAAATTTCTCTCAAGTTCATCATCATTATATGAGTCGGCATTCTTCTCAAACCGCGAAAGAACAGACTTAAATTCCAAGCGTTTAAAGAGCTGGTATGCCTCCTTGGTGAACATGTCTCCAAGTCCCGCTTTTTCAAAAGAATAGTCAAGCGGTGTATCTATATTGATAGTAGCAAGTGTCTTGCTCAATTTTGCCTGCTCATAGAACTCTTTTAGATTATTCTTCGCTTTATTAGGTGTAAGCTCGTCAACATGCTCATATGCATTTTCAATGGAATGATATTTTGATATGATAGCGCCTGCCGTCTTCTCGCCAATTCCCGGCACTCCCGGAATATTGTCGGATGCATCGCCCATAAGTGCCTTCATATCAATAAACTCTACAGGTGAAACGCCATAAGCCTCGACAACCTGTGCCGAATTGTAATCCTCAATCTCCGTTGTTCCTTTCTTCGTCTTAGGAATACGAATCTTGATATTATCTGTCGCTAACTGCAATAAATCCCTGTCACCTGACACCACCGACACAATCATTCCGTCAGCTTCAGCGCGCTTTGCCAGTGTTCCTAATATATCATCAGCTTCATAGCCTTCCTTGGTGACAACACATATATTCATTGCCGTAAGAGCTTCCTTTATAAGAGGAACCTGCTCGACAAGCTCATGAGGCATCGGCTTACGCGTTCCTTTGTATTCACTATACATCTTATGCCTGAAGGTAGGTGCACTAAGGTCAAACGCAACCGTGAGATAATCAGGTTTTTCTTCATCTAATATTTTAAACATGATATTCAAAAAACCATAGACTGCATTTGTGTGAAGTCCCTCAGAATTAGTGAGTTCCGGAACTCCATAAAACGCACGATTGAGTATGCTATGCCCATCTATCAAAACCAGCTTTTTCATCTAACAAAAAATCCTCCTCATTATAAAAGGTACGTCACAAACGCAATCACAGCAACAAATAAAACAATATATATAAGTATTTTTATAAGCTCAAAAAGTCTTCTGCGTCTCCGCCCGACATTTATTTTGTGCTGCGCTTTTGTAAAACATTCATCAACTATATTTTTGAGGACAAATGGCCCGTCAAAAGCCTTATTGTCCTTAATTCCCTGTTCAACAATAAAATATATTTCAAGCTCATCCCTGCATGACGGACAGCCCCTTACATGTGAAAGGCACTGTGCCATCTTGTCATATCTAAGACTCATGTCCACAAATTCAGGTATAGACTTTCTAAACTCCTGACATTCCACGGCGGCTGCCTCCCAATCAACAAATTCTAATACATCTATTCTATTTTAAGACACTAACACCAAAAAGTAAATAGAAGATTGATGTCTGCCATAACAAATAAAGGCGGATTAATCATCCGCCTCAAAGAATATGTATATAGATTCATTCGTATTGTACAGCTCTACCTGCCTGCTGCCATCGCCCACCTCATATTTTCCTTTTTCATAATAATCATAATGATAGCAGTACACTATATCCTTTCCTGCATCAGCAGTAATGCTATAATCATCTGCATTCCCTGAAAGTGACAGATATATACTCTCTTTGGAAGTCTGCGCCTTTATTCTGCCTCCGTCATCGACACTTATATTTGTAAACATAAGATGTGATTTCACACAGTCTGCATCAAGCATTTTGCCAAAACTGCAATTATAGATGCTGACATCCTCATCTTCAGCCTTTATGACCGCACTGCCTATCTCACACTCGTCAATATATGTCTGTATTCCTTTAGCAGTTATGGAGACATGATCAGCACTTATACCGTCAAGTCCAACACTTCCTTTGTCATCCTCTGCCTCAATTTTAATATCCGAAATCTGCCCATTTATATCATAAATGCTGACATATCCCTTAGTCGCATGAATCTTAAACGTATCATAATCTTTATCCGGAACCATTATGCTGACAAACTGCTCAACGTCATAATCATGGCTCATATTAAAAATGTCCCATGCAAGCTTATCATTCGTCCTTCCGTCAGCTGTCAGAACTAAAATCTTCCTGCCGTCTCTTTGCTCAATCCCACACTTAACATCATTCTCATCCTTGGTAAAGAACCTGTATGATATATGAAAATTATCGTCATATGAGCTCTGAATATTCACGTCACAATTCTCAATATCTATGTCAATGCTGTCAAATGCCTCATATTCATTGTAATAATTGTCATTTAATTGATAGCCGCCATATTTTATATAGTTTATTGCCGAGTTGCTGCCGTAGTAATTGGCAATATACGAGCTTGCTCCTGCATAGACTACCGCTATTGCGGCAACAATACTAAAAGCTATTGCTATCTTACGTCCTACTATAGCGGACTTTCCATACTTTACTTTTTCTTTCACAGAAAAAGAGGCATTATCTCTTCTATTGCCTTTTCCTTTCTTCTGTTCCCTGGCAGCATCTAACTCCTTGGTCACAAGTTCATCATACAGCTCCTTATCCACAGGATCAGGTCCAAAATCCAAAAATGCACGGTCATCTGTTTTTCTATTATAATCATCTGACATGACAACACTCCTCTTAACACATATCCTCAATCAATAATCTGCTAAATCTGCGCTTTTATTGTACCACACCATATTTTTTCACACAATCGAAAAAAAACATTTGCATTTTTCTCTGATATCTGTTATCATGTAATAGTTCGCGGATGTGGCGAAATGGCAGACGCAGCAGACTCAAAATCTGCCGATGGTGACATCGTGCGGGTTCGACTCCCGCCATCCGCATGACTTATTTAAGCTCCAAGTGCTTTTTGGCACTTGGGGCTTTTTCAATGTTGGGACACAGGGGTCTGACCCCTGTGTCCCATAATTAAATAGAACCACCCGGTTCACGGGCGGTTCTATTTTTGTTCCGATGCACAAATGTTACATACGGAACGTGCTCATCATAAGTGGCGAATATGACTAATAATACTTCTTGTTACCCCACAGATTAGCTTTTCTAAGCTCAAGATACTCAGCATACGCCTTCTCTAATATCTGTTTCTCATTCGAGAACTTGAGAAGATGATACGCTTCATGAAACTTGTAATAGCCGGAATCCTCAAAAAATTCTTCCTTCTGTGGCTTACTGTAGTAGCTGTCTGCCATCATCAGATACCAATGAACTTCCTTATCTACAACATCTGACGGCACTGAAAAAGTGTACTGGCTCTTTCCTACATACTTGATAATCTGGGCTGATACTCCTGTTTCTTCCTTCACTTCACGAAGGGCTGTCTCCTTATAATCTTCGCCTTCTTCAACAGTTCCCTTCGGAAGCACCCAGCCTTCATACTTGTTCTTGAAATTCTTATACAGAACAAGTATCTTTCCTCTGAATATAACCACACCGCCACAGCTAGTTGCCTGTATCACAGCAATCCCTCCTGTATTATGGTGTGTCACATATGACTTGAATATAGTATAAACCAGTTTTCAAACAATATCAATATTTTTTATTGTACCATGCATCAAAAATATCCTTCGCAACATTCACCGCATATCTGTCCGGCGTTCCATCTTCATTAAAGCCTTCAAGGACAACACTCACTATTATCCCAGACTCATCATCTGATATAAAGCCTACAAAAAGCGAATGTTCATACCCTGACGTTCCATATTGTGCAGTTCCCGATTTTCCGGCGACCTCATATGGAGCCTCTGAAAATACATGCGAAAAGCTTATCTCGATAACCTGTTTCAAATGAGCCTGAAGCATTTTTGCCTCGTCATCACTCATGACTTCACCGTAATATTCATCACCGCCGATTCCGTCATATGAATATACACTGCTGCCATTCGGAGCTAATATATTTTTCACAATATACGGTTCATATAACACTCCATCATTTGCAATCGACTGCATGATAAGTGCATTATGAATAGGCGTAATAAGCGTAGCACCCTGACCAAAGCTCGTCTGTATAACCTCCCATTCTGCTGAATCTTCAGTGAGTGTGTATTGCGATTTACCGGTCACAGGCCCCAGTCCGTCATGATAGTGTATCTCTTTATTAAAAAGTAATCTCTCTGCCGTCTCAAGACTTGTATTTACATCAGTCTCAAGTCCCATTGTTATAAATGCTCCATTGCACGAATGGGCAAATGCTCCATAAGTGTCAACACTTCCATGTGCCGTATGTCCTACACACGCAACCGAAATATCATCCTTGGTGAACACTCCATTGCATTCATATACAAAATTCTTGAATCGTTCATCCGCATTACATTCCCTGTAATATGACAACAGTGTAAGAATCTTAAACGTGGAGCCGGGAGGATACATTCCTGATACAGCCCTGTTTAGGAGCGGTGCATCCGCACTAGAATCCGTTCCTTGTGTCATAAGTGTGTTAGGGTTAAAATCCGGCTTCGACACCATGGCAAGTATCGCACCGTTTCTGTCCATGACGACAACTGCACCCTTGTTAATTCCAAGTGCTTCGCTTGCAGCATACTGCATATCGTAGTCGAGTGTAGTCACAACTGAATTGCCTCTGTATTTCTGGTTGGTCAGCTCGGCATGAAGCTTATTATCAAACGTGTCACTGCTTCTTGAAAGCTGGTAGTTTAGAACTCCTTCAAGTCCTGCCCCTTCACCATAAGTATATCCGACAATGTGCGAAAAAAGTTTTCCGTAAGTGTATACTCTTTGAACTTCTCCATCTGCATTTACAATGCTTGAAGCAAGCTCCTCACCTGTAGCAGCATATATGGAGCCTCTTTTGGTCTGCTCCTGCATCTTGCCAAGCCTTCTGTTGTAAGTATTGTCAAGTATGCTTGTATCAAACGTTGCAAGCTCATATATATAATATCCGCTTATAATAAGAACAAGAATAAGACTTCCGACAACCATCCTCGGTGAACGCACTGTCTGGACTAGCGCTTTTTCTGGTTGTTCCTCCTGAAAAGCTTCATCCGATTCATCGTTATCGTCAGCGATTATTGCCTCCTGCTCCATATTTTTAGCAGCAACTCCCTGAATAATGGCTATCATTATCATTGAGCTTATAATCGAGCTTCCTCCATAGCTCACAAAAGGAAGTGTGACACCCGTGCTCGGAATACAATTTATTGTTCCGCCAATATTCAGAAAACACTGGAAAATATACATTATTCCGAATCCGCCTAAAAGCTGTCTGTTAAATGCGTCCCTGTTTTCTGACAGCACCGTAATGATTTCAAAAAACACATTCAGGCATACCATGATAATTATTATTCCAAACAGACCGCCAAACTCCTCCGATATCGCAGGAAATATAAAGTCCTTCGTGACAACAGGAATGGAGCCCGGAAGTCCCTTTGTCAAACCTGTTCCAAACCAGCCGCCATTTCCGATTGCAAATATTGACTGCACAAGCTGGTATCCCTTGCCATCAATATACTTAAACGGATTAATCCATACATCAACTCTCACTCTCACATGCGAAATCACAAAATATGCCCCTACACCTGCAATGACCGCACATACTCCTCCAAGCACAAGATATCTGTGCTTGTGAGTTGCATCGTACAGCATTACAACATATGTCACATAAAAAATCAATGCCGCTCCAAGGTCATTTGATGCTACCAATATAAGCACATGCATTGCTGCACAGACCGAAGTTACCACTATCCGTGATGTCGATTTTCCTTTATAGAGCATACATGCTATAAACATAACATATGTAAGCTTCACAAACTCTGACGGCTGGAATGAAAATCCTCCGATACTTATAGAAAGGTTAGCTCCATACACAGTGTTTCCAAGAACAAATACCACTCCTAAAAGGATAATTCCAACGACGCAATAAAGAATATCCATTTTTATCAAAAAATGAAGCTTCTCAACTATCACCGGAACAAAAAGCAAGATCAATGTTCCTGCCCATATAAGCACATACTGTCTTATAAGCTTATCTGTGTCAAGCCTTGCGAGCATTATCATGCCGATACACATAAGAAATGCCATGTCATTGAGCAGAATCCTGTTGCATTTTCTGTAAATCATAGGAAAAATATTTAGAAGGAAAAAGAAATAAAACAATTCCATAAATAAAAATACCATAAACAGAAAATCCTGCCTGTTTATAAAAAGAACAACATTCCCAAGCACTGTCATGCACAAAACAATTATTATCTGAACGATTCCTTTTCGCAGCTTTCCACGTTCACGCCTTTTTTTATAAAAAACATGTCCCAAAAAACCATGAAGACAGAAAAACGCTCCAAGCAATATAAATACATACTTTGATACAGCAGTTACTATATTAATCACTTAATCTACTCCTCTGTTATAATGTCCTCTCGTATAATCCTTAATGCTCTCCCCGGCTGTCAGGATAATCTCTTCAACCTCATCGGCTTTTTCTATCGTAAAATTAATTCTCACAGCATTGACTCCCATGTTTTTCAATTCCTCCTTCTTATCAAGCAGATATTCAGGAACGCTGTTAAATATCAGATTATAACAATATCCACAGCTGTTAATCGCCGCAAGCTTCTTTCCTTTTCTGTCTGTGAAATAGTACACACCTGCTCTTCCACACGGCTTGTCTTTTGATGTGTACTTTAATGTACAGCCTGCCGTAACCATAAGAGGCAGATATCCGTATGCTATTTTTTCAAGATAAAGCTCTCTAGCTACATCGGAGTATCTTTCGGTGGAATACTTTCCAACGGAGCGGCACAGCCCCTTTAACTGTCCTGCGTTCAGCTCCTCCGACAGTGTAAATCCATTGATTCCAAGGTGCTCATATTCATCCACAGCAGCCTTATTGTAGGTATACATATTATAATCAATTATAATTCTTCCCCCATAAAGCTCATACATTCCATTATTTTTTATATACATCAGCTCTTCCGGGCTTCTTATCAGCAGACCGTCAAAGCCGGCAGCCCTGATATCTTCTGACTTCTTATCAAAAAGCCTGACTGTCCTTTCACGGAATATATATGGCATTGCAAGATATACTTCCACTCTCCTATTATCGTCAGAAATATGTTCATTATATTCATCGACCATACTCTTCATTGATATTGCACCGTCTATTCCCGAAAGCTCGGTCGATATATATATCCTCGATATATCTATAGCTGATGCACCTTCCATTCCTGCTTTAACGCTGCTAATGACTGCTTGTAGCTGCTCTTTATTCATCACCTGAACAGTCATATTCATTTTTTCAGTTTTTCTGATGCCAGTCTTTGTATTCTGCGTATATTCACCTGTGCGTCTGTCCGGCACTTCTAATTTTCTTCTGCCTTCGGACAATATTTCATTTTCCATGTCTGTAAGTGCACTTCTTCTCAAATCATTCAACAGCTTCACAGGTACAAACGGCGTTCCGGCTATCTCGACTGTGATATCGGCATCATCGCACATAAAGGCAGTACCGCCAAGCTTCTTTAACTGTTTTATGACATCAGCTCTTGTTGCAGGATGCTTTTCGGACTTTTCAAGTATGCCACCATAGACAATGGCTGCTTTGTCATCCGACTGCACCTTCAGTAATGCCCTCTCACCTTCCTTTAAGCATATATTCATTTTTAAACCAAGCTTGATATCTTTATCAATATATTTTTCCCTGATTTCTGCTAAAAGAGTATTGTTCCTTGTCCTATACACTGATGTACCGTTCTGCGTATTTCTTATTACTCCTTTCGGCAATGCAAAGCGGCCATTTTTCTTTCCTGCCGGAACTGTATACTCACTTCCATCTGCAAATTCAAGAACATCACCCGCATTTATTTCCTCCGAAAGCAGAATTTCTCCGTTCTTCACTGTTCCGACAACAATACCCTGATGATTCGGTCTGTCGAAGGTCATCATATTTTTATCATTATGTGAATAATAATACCCTTTACAAAAGCCACCTCGATTATATAAATCCATTAACTGCATGATATCATGTGCATCCACCTTGAATCCGTCATGACCTTTTTCAAGATACATGTCAACATATTTTCTGTAAGCGTATGTCACACCTGCAACATACTCCGGACTCTTCATCCTGCCTTCAATCTTTAACGAATACACTCCCGCATCCAGAATATCTGGTATCGCTTCGATGGTACACATATCCTTAGGGCTTAACAGGTACTTGTCTTTTATTCCGTTCATACTGTAAGTTAATCTGCATGGCTGCGCACATCGTCCACGGTTTCCGCTTCTGCCGCCTATCATACTGCTTAAAAGGCATTGACCTGAATAACAATAACATAATGCTCCATGAACAAAGCTCTCTATCTCAATATCCACATTATCATGTATGTCCTTTATCTCTTCAGCCGAAAGCTCCCTTGCGGTAACTACTCTCGAAGCTCCCATTTTTTTTAGAAGCTGCGCACCATTTTTCCCTGTAATTGTCATCTGTGTGCTGGCATGAAGATCAAGTCCCGGAAAATTATCCCTGAGAATTGCAAACACGCCATAATCCTGAACTATAACGGCATCAAGCCCCTCCTCGTAATATGGTCTTATATATTCAACGAGCTTCTCTAATTCGTCATTTCTAAGCAGTGTATTTACCGTAAGGTAAACCTTCCTTCCGTACAAATGAGCTGTTCTTATTGCCTTTATAAGCTCTTCGTTGTCGAAATTTCCTGCAAATGCACGCGCTCCGAACATGCTTCCTCCAAGATACACGGCATCCGCGCCGGCATTTATAGCTGCCCTGAAGCATTCATATGTGCCTGCCGGAGATAAAATCTCCCTTTTAGTTTTATCACTAATCATTATATCACCTTAATCCTACTCACATTATTAGAAAAAGGGGACTCCATTATAGAAATCCCCCAATAATCAATTAGTCTGTTTTTCCTTTTCTTCCAAGTTGATAATCATATCCTCATAAAGCCCAATATCTCTGTTAAGCTGCGCAATCTTCTCTGCCTGTTTATCATTCATATCATGAAGCTGTGCATTCTCTCTGCGAAGTTCTTCGTCATCATGTCCCACATCAGACTTTTCACGTTGAAGCTTCTCATTGCATTCATTAAGCTCTACATTCATTTCCCTGAGTTCATCATTCAACCTTATGACTTCTTCATTCTTATTACTAAGCTCGGCATTTTGGGTACTAAGTTCTGTGTTTACATTACTTAACTCAGTATTTTTATCACCAAGCTCGGTGATTTTCCTGCTTAACTCGGCATTTCTGTCACTGAGTTCTGTATTCTTTCCGCTAAGTTCTGTGTTAGCATTACTTAACTCAGTGTTCTTTCTGCTTAATTCAGCATTTGTATTGCTAAGTTCTGTATTTCTGTTTCCTAGCTCTGTGTTTTTTCTGCTTAGTTCTGTGTTTGCATTGCTCAACTCGGTATTTTTCCTGCTTAGCTCAGCATTCACACTGCTCAACTTTGAATTCTGGCTGTCAAGTTCAGCATTCTTATTGCTAAGTTCTGTGCTCCTGCTTCCAAGCTCACTGCTCTTGTTATTTAGCTCGGTAACCTTGCGGCTCAGCTCGGTGTTACTGCTGCTTAACTGCATATTCTTATTATTGAGTTCTGTATTCTTGCTTCCAAGCTCTGCATTTTTACCAGTTAATTCTGTATTTTTATTTTCAAGCTCGGCAATCTTACGGCTTAGCTCTGCGTTTTTCTCACCTAGCTCGGTATGCTTTCCGCTCAGTTCTGTGTTGGCATTTTCTAACTCTGTGTTCTTCCTGCTTAGTTCTGTGTTAGCATTGCTTAACTCTGTGTTCTTCCTGCTTAGTTCTTCATTCTTATTGCTAAGCTCCGCATTTTTTTCACTAAGTTCAGTGTTCTCTTCATTAAGCCCGGCATTAGCACTGCTAAGCTTTGCGTTCTGGCTTCCAAGCTCACTGCTCTTATTGTTTAGCTCGGTAATCTTGCGGTTAAGCTCTGCGTTGCTGCTGCCTAACTGCATATTCTTATTATTGAGTTCTGTATTTTTATTACCTAGCTCGGTATTTTTATTAGATAATTCCGTATTTTTATCTTCAAGCTCGGTAATCTTACGGCTCAACTCTGCGTTTCTGCCACCCAGCTCAGTGTGTTTTCCGCTAAGTTCCGTGTTGACATTGCTTAACTCGGTGTTCTTCCTGCTAAGTTCGGCATTCTTATTACTAAGCTCGTTATTCTTGTTGTTTAACTCGGCAATCTTATGGCTCAGTTCTACGTTACTGCTGCTTAACTCAGCATTCTTCCTGTTAAGCTCTGTATTTGTATTACTTAACTCAGTATTTTTTCTGCTAAGTTCAGCATTTTTATTGCTAAGCTCTGCATTTGTACTGCTAAGCTTTGCATTCTGGCTTCCAAGCTCTGCCTTACGATTTTCCAGCTCTGTATTCTTCCTGCTAAGTTCTGTGCTTCTGCTTCCAAGCTCACTGCTCTTATTGTTTAACTCAGTAATCTTACAGCTCAGTTCGGCGTTACTGCTGCTCAACTGCATATTCTTATTATTGAGTTCTGTATTCTTATTTCCAAGCTCAGTATTTTTATTGGCAAGTTCAGTAACTCTTCTGGCAAGCTCTGCATTCTTGTCACAGAGTTCAGTATTCTTTCCATTAAGCTCTTCATTCGCACTACCCAACTTCGCATTCTGGCTTTCATACTCACTGTTCTTGTTGTCTAACTCTGTAATCTTACGGCTTAGCTCGGTGTTGCTGTTATTTAACTTAGCATTTGCATTCTCAAGCTCTTCATTCTTGTTCTGAAGCTCAGTATATCTGCTGTCAAACTCCTCATTTTCTTTCGAGAAAACAGCCTTCTCATCCCGAAGCTTCGCATTGTCATCTTGAAGCTCTTCATTTTTCTTGACAAGCTCGGAGTTCTCATCAATAATCTTATCAAGCTTATCCTGAAACTGTGCATTCTTACTACTCAGTTCAGTCAGTTCATTCTGTGATTCTTTTTGTCTATTGTCAAGCTCAGCATATTGAAGCTGCATATTGTCATACTTACTCTGCAATTCAATTAACTGATGCTTCAAATCATAGATTTCATTATCCTTGCTCTCTAAATCACCCTCAAGCGTATCCGCCATGCTCTTAGCTTTAAAGTATTCATCAGCAATATCAAGCTGAATTAAAATATTCTTAAATTCAACAGGCATTTTGCTATAGGATTCTTTTTTCTTATATTCATTTAATTTGTTATCAAGATATGAGGCTACTCTCTGTATGTACTCACGGCTCTCGTATCCGCTAAGTGTAATAACCTTACCGCCAATAACAACATCCGCTTCGTTTTTCGCTGGCATACTGTCAACTCCTTATCCATATCGTACCGTATATGCTTTCTGCATAATATCAAATAGGTACAAAGACATAATTATACTTATATAAGTATAGCACATAAACAACCGGCATACAATAAAAATTATTTTCTTGTATGCCGGTATTTATCTTCTACTCTTATTTTTTTATACACGAAATCACAGTAAGCACTCCTTCGCTCACAGTGAACCTGATATTATATCCTGCATAGCTCATGCCATACTCACGCGCTGTGCCATTATTTCGTTCTGTATGCATATAACCAGGTCTAGGATCCTGTGCAAGCAGTTCTCTTATCTCGTCACACTGACTTTCACTTAACATGCCTGTGACAGACTCAGGAATAACTACATCGAGACTGTAATCCTTGACATCATCAGCAAAACCACATGCCGCATCTGCATGAGAATCCGTATACGAAAGATATGGTTTGATATCGTATATCGGTGTTCCATTAAGCATATCTACACCTGATACTATAAGCAGAGGTCCATCTTCGCTGTCTGTTATTACCTTTTCAAGCTTTACACAGGACAGCCCCATCGGATTAGGTCTGAACGGTGAGCGTGTAGCAAATACTCCTACCCGCTTGTTGCCTCCTAACCTTGGCGGACGTACCGTAGGACTCCATTCCTCTCTCACGCTCTCTGAGAACTTCCATATAAGCCAGAGATATGAATATCTTTCTATTCCATTTAATGCATCCACATTGCGGTATTCAGGTTCAAATATGATTCGTCCCTTACTCTGCGTCACGATTCCGCTCTGCCTTGGTATTCCGAATTTTTCATCAAAATCAGTATAAATATGCGCTATAATTTTGATTACTTCCATCAATGACAGCACCTTCTGTATTTCTTATTTAGTGTTCGATTCCAAAATGCTTGTAACAAAGCTGCGTGGCGACACGTCCCTTCGGAGTTCTGTTTATAAAACCATTCTGGATAAGATATGGCTCATATACATCCTCAATAGTTCCTGCATCCTCTCCTATTGCTGCAGCTAATGTATCAAGACCTACCGGTCCTCCGGAAAACTTCTCCATTATTGTCATAAGAATAAGCCTATCGCTTCTGTCAAGCCCCATCTTGTCAACTTCCATTCTGTCAAGAGAAGCCCTTGCAACTTCATAATCAATCTTACCCTCATACTGAACCTGGGCAAAATCACGCACTCTCTTAAGAAGTCTGTTGGCAAGTCTTGGTGTTCCTCTTGAACGCCTTGCCATCTCCTGTGCTCCTGCATCATCAATCTCTATATTGAGTACATTTGCCGAACGGAGAATAATCTTTTTAAGCTCACTCTCCGTATAGAAATCCATCTTGCATATTACTCCGAATCGGTCTCTTAGCGGAGCTGTCAAAAGTCCTGCTCTTGTCGTAGCTCCGACAAGCGTGAACTTAGGCAGGTCAAGACGTATCGAGCGCGCTGATGAGCCCTTGCCAATCATAATATCAATGGCAAAATCTTCCATGGCAGGATACAAAACCTCCTCAACCTGTCTGTTAAGGCGGTGTATCTCATCCACAAAAAGTAAATCACCTTCCTGCAGATTGTTAAGTATCGCTGCCATGTCTCCCGGCTTTTCTATAGCCGGACCCGATGTCACTTTAAGATGCACACCCATTTCGTTTGCAATAACTCCGGCAATAGTCGTCTTTCCAAGTCCCGGCGGTCCGTAAAACAGGCAATGGTCAAGTGCCTCCTGCCTGTTTTTTGCTGCTTCTATATATACCTTAAGGTTTTTTTTCACTTTTTCCTGACCAATATAATCAGCCAGTGCCATCGGACGAAGACTCGATTCTATAGGCATATCCTCTTCCGTAAATTCAGTGGAAATCATCCTTTTTTCCATTTAACTGCTACCCCGTTCCATAAAACATAAAATTATCTGCAAATTGCTCTACATAAAAGCAAGCTTTTTAAGTGCCGCCTTTAAAAGAGCCTCCGAATCCATATTGCCGGCATTATCAACCAGCTTAACTGCCCTTGTCGCATCTGCCGCCGAATATCCGAGCGCTGTAAGAGCCATGACAGCCTCTGCCGCTGCCGTGTCTCCCATATCGCTTGATGTTTCATAGCCGCCATCACTGCTATCAAGCACATCCTCAATCTTTAGCTTGTCTTTCAGTTCTATGATAAGCTTCTGTGCCGTCTTGTTTCCTATTCCAGGAGCCTTTGATATCGTCTTTGCATCACCTGCAAGAACCGCAAATCTTAAATCATCCGGCGTCATAGCCGACAATATGGCAAGTGCGCCCTTAGGCCCTATTCCATTTACGGTTATCAAAAGCTTAAATATCTTCAAATCATCCTTCGTCAGGAAACCATACAAATCCAGAATATCTTCCTTGACGTACAGATATGTATGAACTTTAAGTTCACTACCAATCTGTGGAAGCTTTGCAAGGATTGATGCCGGCATCATTATCGAAAAGCCCATTCCACCATGGTCGAGAACTATCGCATTCTCTGTGACCTCAACGAGTTCACCTTTTATATATGAAATCATATTCTTCCTACCACTGATTAATTGAATACATCGTTGCAATAGCTATCTGGTTAAAAAGCTTGTCGGAAAGCTCATTATATTCCTTTTCCTTACCCTCAGCTGCTGCCTTTCCGGCAGGTTCATCATTCCATGACCCCATGCCTGCGAATACATCCGCATTAGATGCAGCTTCAAACAAATCTCTGTTATGCCCCGGAAGCTCTAAATGTCTTCTAGGAGGCACATTGCGACCCTGCTTTTTAAACTGCTCCATAATCATCTCGTCATCTGCCGCATAATCAAAGCCACCTTCTAACATGCTTATGGAACGTTCGAATACCTTAGCCCAATTTTCAAAACCAAGCTCTCTTGAAAAATCTCTTATCTGTTCAAGAGTCTCCTTGAATGTATCAGTGTTATCCTTATATACAGGTTTGCCTGTCGGATGATTCTCCCATATCTTCTCTGTATATATAATGTGCCAGCCCTTTCTATTCTTGTCCATAACCCACTTTGGCATCCACATATGGATCACATCATTAGGATAAAAGCAGAGCATAATATTCTGTGAAGTATTTATAAAACCGAGAATACGTCTGTCTTTCACACCTGTAGGTGCTAAAAGCTTGACATCCTCCATTCCGTTATATGCACATCTTGCATACCAGCCATCAACGCCTTCAACCATTTCGCCCTTCTCGCCTTCTCTTTCAGGTGCAAACTGAAAGCCTGTGCCAAGCTCATAGTCAAGCGGTTCATACTGTATAAATGTCTTTGTATTTAACGCATTCTTTGCCGCTGTGATTACACTGCATAATTGAAAAACTTCGCCCTTCATATTGTAAAAATCCTTTCAAATCTAATTATATTCATGTTCTTCCCAATCTACCCCAAACACTAGTTTATATAATAACCTTAAATTACAAGTTTTGCAACTGTGGGATTTAAAAATGTCTGTCTAAATGTCGCTTAAGCCTGCTATCTCCCAAAAATTCATAGAATCTCTCAGCCGCAGCACTTCTTTTTCTTGACTTATCATACACCAGAGCTATGCTCCTTAACGGAACCTGACATGCAGTTCTTATTTCAAAAAGCCTGCCGCATTTAATATCCTCCTCTGCCAGTCTTTGCGGAATATATCCTATTCCCATATTTTTAAGTATCAGAGGTTTTACCAGATCTGAGGTTGCAACTTCCATATCAAGTTCCATATCCATATTATTTTCCAGAAAAAATTCCCTGTAAAAATCATAAGTCGCCGTCCCACGCCCAAGCCCGACCCACGGATAAGCCGAAAGCTCTGACATGCTGTTTTCCTTTTCAGAAAGATTTCTGTAATGTGTTCCTCCCACAAGAATCTCATCAAAATCTGTCAGCTTTTCAACGACATACCCCTTCGGTATCTGTGCAGGCATTGTAAGTATCGCAAAATCAATTCTTCCATCGATAAGGAATCTTATTATCTGATTTGTCGTATGATTATTTATTTTTATTCTCACTCCGGGATATTTATCGCGAAAACCATTTATAGCATCAAGCATATACAGATGAAGTGCCGATTCCGTAGCTCCTATCTCAACACTTCCGCTGCTTCCATCAGCAAAATCAGACAGTGCTTCCTGAGCATTCATAAGCTGCCGGTATGCCGCCTCCACATGGGTATATAATTTTTCCCCTTCCTGTGTAAGGCTTACTCCGCGCGCCTGTCTTATAAACAGAGTACATCCAAGCTGCGACTCTAAAATCTTCATTATTCTTGTAACATTAGGCTGGTTACTCCCAAGCGCCGTTGCCGCCTTGGTTATATTTCCATATTTAGCAACATAATAAAATATCTTATAGTATTCAAAATTAATATCCATATATTTTATATATATCTCCTATATCATATATGTATTTTTAACATCTGTCATTTGATAGTATAATGCGAAACGGCGTGTATGTAAACATATGATTCAAATATCTGAATGGGTATCTATGTTACAGCCATCCCAACACAAATATATCAACCTGTATATTTTTACACGAAAGGAAAATGTCATGAACAAAGATTTGACTCAGGGAAATCCTAAGAAGGTACTGTGGGCGTTCTGCCTGCCTATGTTCGGAAGCATAGTTTTCCAACAGCTATATAATATAGCAGATTCTCTTGTCGCCGGCAAATTCATCGGTGAAAACGCACTTGCAGCAGTAGGAAACAGCTACAATATCACACTTATTTTTATCGCATTTGCATTCGGCTGCAATATTGGCTGTTCAGTCATTGTCGCACAATTCTTCGGCGCGAAAGACTACAATGCCATGAAAACCTCAGTATATACGACGCTTATTGCAAGCGGTGTTCTCTGTTTTATGCTTATGCTGTCAGGTCTTCTGACCTCCACGACTCTTCTGCGGCTTATGAAAACGCAGGAAGAAATCATGGATGATTCGACATTATACCTGAATATCTATATATGGGGGCTCCCATTCCTTTTCTACTATAATATATCAACCGGAATATTCTCAGCACTCGGAGACTCAAAGACACCATTTATATTCCTCGCCTTCTCCTCAACCGCCAATATTCTCGTTGACATTCTTTTTGTAAAAGTTTTCTCAATGGGAATCGCAGGAGTTGCATGGGCAACCTTCATCTGCCAAGGTATAAGCTGTATTCTGTCCGTTATTCTTGTGTTAAAGCGACTTTCACAGATCAGGACAAAGGAAACAACTGCCATATTCTCATGGGAGATATTAGGCAAAATTGCCGTGATAGCCATTCCAAGTATCCTTCAGCAGTCCTTCATATCTGTCGGAAACATGCTGATTCAGGGCTGCATAAACAGCTTCGGTGTCAGCGTTGCAGCGGGCTACTCAGCGGCAGTAAAGCTCAACAATCTTGTAATAACATCATTCACAACCATAGGAAACGGTATCTCCAACTTCACAGCCCAGAACATCGGTGCTGCCAAGTTCGAGCGTGTTAAATCAGGCTTCCACGCCGGACTTCATCTGGTATGGACATTATGCATACCGTTCTGCCTCGCCTACATACTGTTCGGCAAATACCTTCTGCTCCTGTTCATGAACGAAAGCTCCGCCGAGGCACTTCTGACAGGAAGACAATTCCTGTGGATACTCTCACCGTTCTACTTTGTGGTATCAACCAAGCTCACCGCAGACGGAATACTTCGAGGCTCAAGTGCGATGAAGAAGTTCATGATTGCTACATTCACAGACCTTATACTGCGAGTTGTTCTCGCCTTCATATTATCAGGTGCTTTCAACTCCCCTATCGGAATATGGAGCTCCTGGCCTATCGGATGGAGCATCGCAACAGCAATGTCCCTCATATTCTTTAAGAAGCAGTATAATGACATAACTAAAAAACAGCTTGTGGAAATATAATTTATCCGTTATTTAATTCGCTTTATTCTATTAGCCAATTTCTTGATTTTTTTGTTTTTGGCTAATAGAATTATTTATCCAACAACCAATCCGCAATATCAATAACTTTGATTCCCTCATATTGATATTCATCATGCCTCGTTCTGGCTATCACATACTTAGGGTATGCATCCTTAATCTGCAAAAGTGGAGTTACCTCTCTTTCAAAGGTCTTCTCTTTGAATTATCATTTTACATTAACAAAAAAATATCAGGTCATTTTTAAAGATGATCTGATATTTTTTCGTACACCAATCCCGTCAGGATACCCACAAAAACACCCGCAACAATTCCTGTGACAACCAGAATAGGAAAATAATAGAACATCCCCGCATTCTCAAAAATAATCATCGCCACAATAACCTGTCCAAGATTGTGTGCCACGCCACCTGCAAGGCTCATTCCCACAGTTGAAAATCTCCCACTTTTCTTCAACAGGCTCATAATCACAATACTCAGTACCGCTCCGACAAGCGAAAATACCGCCGCTGTCATATTTCCAAACAGACTGTTGACAACAATTATACGCACAAGACTTACCAGTGTTGCACTGACAAGACCATATTTCATAAGCACAAAAAGTATAACACTGTTGGCAAGCCCGAGCTTTATCCCCGGCAGAAGCCCCGGAATAACAATAAAGCTCTCTATGTACCCCATTATGATTGCCACAGCGGTGAACATGCCGCATAAAGCAATTTTTTTTGAATTTATAATATGCTGCTTTTCCAATTATTTCACCACTCCGTCATACTCGCTTTTTCCACCCTTTATCGTCACCATGACCTTGTTCGGCAGGCATATTATAGTCTGCCCCGACCGGCTTATCTTTCCCTGCAAGACGCATAGCTTATCCGGACAGTCCGCCTCCTCCATCCGGACCTCGCCATCATAGATAACCACTTTATTATGTCCGTCTATATCTATTACTCTCTCATTTTTTTCACCCTTCTTATCTTTTCCATCAACATCTTCGCTGTGTTCACCGAAAACTCCGCTATTATTTTCTATACCTTCCGCATCAATTACAAGCGGTCCGCTGTAGTATTCCTCTCCATCCACAGTCACAACCACCATCAAGCCATCCTGCCCCCGGCTTCTCTGTAACAAGAAAATAACGCACCACAGGCACAGAGCTCCTAAAAGAATCCCCACCGCCAAAATTATATCATTTTTATATTTGCCATTTTTGACGGTATTTTTGGTTGGTTTCAGTGTTCCATTTGGCTTCTGGTTACTTTCAAACTGTTCTCGTTCAATATTTTCTTGTTCAATCTGACTTTGTTCAATATGTTCAATTTTCATTGTTGTAATTGCACCTACAATATAACAAGATTTTCAAAGGCAATTATGCAGCAAGTTGTTGCATAATGTCCCATATGCCTAAATCACTGTGAATTCTATCATATCATACTTGCATTTACCTGGCAAACTATTTGATTATCTTTGCATTTTTATACACTGATTTATAAAAGATGCCGAAACATCCCATATTTCCACCACCGCCGCTGTAGTTATCATTGCACCAGCAATGTGGATTATAATAGCCATCGTGGCAATTGTGGTAATAGTTTTTCTTATCATCCATAGCAGCATCCACCTTCTCTTTTCAGCTTACTTTCTCTGAACTCTGCCAGTCTGGGAGATGTCAACCACCTTTCCATCACCGGCTCGCCCTCTAACGATAACTGTTCACAATAATCCAATAACACTCTAATGGCTTCAAAGTTTAACTTCACAATTTCTTCCGTAGTATCAGACAACGGGATAATATCGTCTATACTAGACTTTAGTGCTCTTATGTTTCGTTCCAATTCTTTTTTAATTATCTCTGTCATAACAAATGTCTCCTTTTCCTTTAAGATTATCTTTTATTCTTTGCTCATAATTGTATATTACATCTTTAAGTGTCCGATAAAAATCCCTTGTGCATATGACAATAATTTATATTTTTGATAGAAATTTACAACAAAAATCCCCTGTTTTAACGCTTCAGGCAATTAAAACAAGGGATTTATTTTCTCTACAATATTAAATTATTTTTCCGGCAATCCACTAGGGATAGATATTCGAGCCAAAAACATCGTTCCAAATGGCTCACTCAACCCCCAGTGCTTTATACACTGCCTCCTCCGGGGAGGAATAGAATATCAGGCTGAATGCACCTACCAGTTCGTAAGGTACTGTGCCAAGGTCTGCTGCAGAAGTTATCGGAAGCAGGACTTTCTTAGCACCGCTGTCAAGACATACCTGTAAGGTGCTTGCTAAGTCCTCAACCTTAATAAGTGTTCCGCCAATGCTTATCTCACCTAATACTGCCAGACTGCTGATTGGTGGTTTGCTAAGTGCCGCCGATGATATCGCAATCAATGTCGGAAGCGCAAGATTTCCTGTCATACCAAGTCCCTGCATATCCTGATAATTGATAATATAATCTGTACTGGTCAAGCTTTTTTGTAACACTTTGTTCGATAAATATCTAACTGTAACGGGTCTCCATAGGTGTTAAATAATTATTGTATGAATGAGGTCGAACATAATTGTACCAGTTGATGTATTTCACAGTAAGCTCATCCATCATTTCAA
>OGKZ01000640.1_pt1 | contig 32735 bp, 39 predicted proteins | sample 1572571 | NCBI WGS metagenome assembly OGKZ01 (sample SAMEA2581906, study PRJEB24529) | metagenome | biome: Human gut stool | place: China | collected 2011 | reverse complement strand
GAGGGAGGTCGGAGAAATGCTCAGACTGCCCGCGGCCTTGCCGATAGTCCAGTTTACGGACTTCGCCGCCGTGGTTCCGTCGCTCCACTCATAGTTAGAGGTCGGAGTAAAGGTCGCGGCGTAGGTTCCGGCGTTCGTGGCCGACGTCGTCCCGCCGAGCGTCAGTTGTGCCGAATTGTAGTTGTTCCAGTTCGGCGAGAGCGAGGAGCCCGTATAGGTGAGACTCCCGCTCTGGCTCGGGACGGTGGAGATCACGGCGCGGGAAACGGTGACGGGCGTCGTCACCGCCGCCGAGACGCCGTTTTCCGTATATTTCACGGTGACGCTCTGACTCCCGAGGGAGGTAAAGGTCGAGGGGCTCGTCGTGTAGCCCGTTACTGCCGCCGTGCTCCCGTCCGTATAGGTGGCCTTTACGACCATTCCCGCCGCGGAAAACGCCTCTCCGTAGCGATACGCCGTCTTTGTGGGCGGCGTGGTGACTGCAATCGAGACGAGTTTCGGGATCACGGTCACGGCCTGGGAGGCTGTGACACTCTTTCCGCCCTCGGTATATCGGATCGTGACACTCGTCACGCCGTCCAGCAAAGGCCCGCTCGGCTCCACGGCGTAGCCCGTGGCGGCCAGCTTGGCGCCGTTGGAATAGGTCGCCGTTACCACCATTCCCGCGGGGTCGAAACTCTCGCCGGAGAGGTATCTCGTTTTCGTGGGCGGCGTCGTAACGGCAATCGAGACGAGCTTGATCCCGCCTCCGCCGCCGACCATGTTATACACGTTTCCCATATTTAACCCTCCACTTTGATTTTCATAATCGAGACCTTGAGGGCCTCGGTCGGTGTTTCTTCACAATGGAATGTGATCTGTCCCGCCGTGGCGACGCTGTCCGCATGGATCACGGCGGAGGTATAGGCGCCGTAGCTGTCCGGGTCGGGGGTGATGATATACCCGTAGCCGGAGACAACGAGGCCCGCGTTCTGCACAGTCTGAGCGCCGTTCGACCACCCGCTCACGGGAAGCGTGACGGCGATCTCGTTCGCACCCGGGCCCGCGGGGCCCTGGTCGCCTTGGTCGCCCTTGCCGCCTTTGAGCTCCCCGGAGTTATATTTCTCCTGAAATGTCTCGCCGTCGTCAAAGGTGACGCCGTCCGCCGTCGCGGTCTTGGCCGCGTCCTTGATATTGTCGATCATGGCCGCATGATCCGCCGCGGTGTAGTTGCGACCGATCAGCTCGCCCGCGTTCCAGGACTTCGCGGAGCCCTCGACGCCGCGGGTACACCCGGAGAGGGCGTTTGCCGTCTTGGCGGTATAGAGGATCGTCTCGCCGCCCTCGTCGGTGCCGATTGTGGCGTAGTTCGGAGCGTCAGGAAATGCCGAGACGTCCGAGACTTTTATGATGGTGTCCGCCGCGCCGATGGTGTCCGTGAGGGTGGCTTGAGGCGAGAACGGAATACCGTAATACATGGGTTTCATGGGTTGCACCTCCGTCAAACTGTGTTATCGCCGCGGGACTGTATGAAGCCCTGGACGATAAGGTCGATACTGATATAGGCGAGGTCGTCCGGCCTCACCTCGAGCGATAGCCAGCTCCCGCGGGGGATCATGTTGTCCGAGCCTACCAAAAAGGCCGTTATATCGAGCTCGGCATTTCTCCCGGCGAAATCCGCCTTTTTCTCCCCGTTGACGTAGAGGGAAAAATTCTGAGGGTTGCCGTACTCGAAAATGCCGGGTGTGATCTTGTGCTCGTGGCCGGGTATCGTGACCTTATGGGAATGGCCGGGGATCGTAATATCGTGCGTATGGGCCGGGATCGTTACCTTGTGGGAGTGATCGTCGATCTCTACCTCGTGATTGTGCCGCGGGATCGTGATTTCGTGGTCGTGCTCTCCGTGGGAGTGGGCGCCGGACTCGATAAAGGTCGCGTAGCCGTCCGCGATCACGTTCCCGTTGGCGTCCTTTCCGCCGTAAACGGCCAGCTTTACGCGGTCGGGTATGCCGTGGTTATGCTTCGCGGCGTTATACATGGCCGCCTCGGTCGGATAGATGTTTTCGGCGGAAAGAATAACCGCGGTCGCCGTGAGCGTCTTTTTCGCCTCGTAGGTGGTGGAGGTGTACGTCCCGCCGCCCGAGGTGGTCGTCGCGGTGGTTCTGCCGCCCGACGAGCTCGTCCGGGTGTCCTCGTCGCTCGTGCTCGAGGTGATGGTCTTACTCTCCGCCGCCTCCGTGGCCTTGGAGTATGCGCGGAACTTTTTCATGCGTACCTTTACGAGGACTTTATTCACGATCCGCATTTCCGAGGGGAGAAAGAAATCCATTGTCGCCCCGGAGTCCGGGGCGCTGTTGGCTTGGAGGGCTTGACTGTAAATCTGCGTCGCGCCCTGTGCGTAGGTCTGCTCGATCCGCTGACGATCCGCCATATCGGCCAGAGAGGCCGCGATAGAGGTCTCCCGGTTGGCGACGGTGATCGTGGACTCTTTCAAATCGTCCCGTTTCCTGGTTAGCTCGGTTATGTAGGTATCGACGGAGTCCCCGACCTCCGGGAAGATAATACGGACGCGCTTTCCGATTGCGGCCTTATCATAGTCCGAGGCCGTGAGTTCGTGAAAACCCACGGAGTAGGAAACGAGCGGCTCTTGCAGTTCTGAGAGCATGATCTCCGCCGCCGCCTTGAGGGAGGCCGCGTCCTCATACCGCCGATCTATCCACACCCTTTCAATGATCCCGTACTTGTCCGTGATTTCTTTCGGGCCCTGAATGTACGGGACGCCGTCGTTTACGCCCTTAATATTGAGCTGGTTTATGCCCTCGCCGTAGCCCAGCGGATAAAGCCGGGTAACGATATTCTGAGGATCACGGCCTCGTGTGTAGCTCGTCATATTGTAGCGGCGCCGGACGTACATTTCAGGCCGCCCGGTCGTGACGAGCTTTTTCAGGGAGAGGCGCCACGGGTAAACGGTGGTATCTGTGACGATCATAGGGGACGAGAGCGGAGAGAGGACGGAGAAAAGCGCCGAGAGGAGCGACTCTTGCTCCCACCCGTATTCAAATTGATTTCGGAAATCGCACTCGTCGAGCACCCAATTTTTCACGAGCTGGTGATCCAGGATATAACGGATCACGTCGGCTGTGTAGACGCCCAGGTTTCCGACGACATGGTAGCCGAAAAGGACATTGTCGATCAGCGTCGCGAGGACGTGCTCGCATTGATAGGAAATCCCGCCCGACTCGGAGACGGAGAGGGTCTCCGGCATGATCCGATAGAGCTCCCCGCCGTCCGGGCGGACGTAATAGAACGGCTTACAATACTCGTTTTTCGAGTCTCCGTATGGGAGGGAAAAATAGAAATACCACACGGAGTTGATTTTCTGCGACTCGGAGGCCGCGTAGGCGTTCTCGAGGATCGCCACGCGCCGCCGCGTCTTGTCGAATACTTCAATCATAAATATCTCTCCGTATAGATGATCTGTCCCTCGAGGGCGCCCCCGGTCGCGCTTTCCACGATCAGGCGGAGGAGCTCTCTCGAGACGTTGATCCAGTCTCCCGACTGAGCATAGAGCACGTTTTCCCCGTCCAGCATGGCGAGGAAAACGTCACTATCGAGCCGGAGCTCGCCCCCTGGCGGAATGGTGACTTGCATAAGCACGACCTCCGCCGTCTGAGATGTGGCGTCCATGATCGCCGTGAGAATATCCGCCGCCACAAAGGCGGTGCAAATATTCTTCGAGGCGCTCCCGTTGGCGTTTAGGGCCTCGTAGGCCGCGACTATTGTCGGGATATGCTTCGACCCCTGCACCGCCGCCGCGAGGCTGTCAGCGGACGTCAGGGCGGCGCGGAGGTTCTTTATTGCCCCCACCTCCGCCGCGAGCCGTTCCGCCGCCGTAAACTGGGCGACAATGTTCGCCGACATTTTTACCGTGGAGGAGAGGGCCTCGGTCGCGCTCATGGTGGAGACGACCGAGATCGTCCCTCGGGTGTAGCCCTGGACGGCGTCGGCGTACCGTTCGCGGACGTCTACGGGGATCGCCACGCCCGCAACGGAGTTCAAAGCCTCGGAGAACGTCTCCGCGATCTCGATTGTTTTCGTCTCGAGATTGACGGAAAATTTCGCGAGGCTATATCTCCTCTCAAACATCAGTTAATCCCCACCTCGATAGCGGCCTCGGCAATCGTCGGCATATATCCTTTCTTGATCTCCACCGACTCGACAAGAGCCTTGATATACACGGGCTCGCCGGACGAGGAGGCCGAGTAGATGGCCGAATGTGTCCAGGTGCCCCACGCCGTAGAGGGACGGTTGAACGCGGTCGCGACGGAGTTCCGGGCGATAATCTGTCCCGAGGTTTGCTCCGCGGGGGCGCCGAACGTGAGCGCGGCGCGGGCGTAGTTGTCGCCGGAGAGCTCGGAGCCGCCCGCCTCCGGCGAGCCGTTCCAGAGGGAGAAATACGGTGCGATCCCCTGGATCGACTGGCCGCGGAGAATGTTCAAAACCTTAGTTTTCCACGCTCTCGAGAGGTTTCCCGTGAGATAGAAAAGGACGTCTCCGGCAAGGAACACGGGAGGCTCGTCGGCGCCGATTACGAGGGGTTCCACGAGCTCGCCGCGGCAAAGCATATTGCCGCCCGCGAGGGAGTCCAAAATACCGACGTGCGTAATGGTGCCCGCCGCGGTGACGGGCGTCGGGAAAGTAATGTCCTCGAGGTTTTGGACGCCGATACCGCCGTTTGTCTCTGCGGGAGAGGAGAAATCAATCTCGATCCGCTTATATCCCGCATAGCTTACCTCCGTACCGCTTGCCCCGTCCTCGCCGGGGTCGTTGAGGTAGAGAGCGAGGTAGACTTTCGCGGGGGCCGCAAAGGTGACGCCGCGGAGGACGTTCAGGACGCCGTTTTCCAGGTAGTCGCAAGCATACATGATTAAACACTCCTTTTTATGGCTGTAATGGTTACGTTTGAAATATCTGTTTCCGACGTGTTGCGGAGCACGATCACGCAAGGGGCCTCCGCCGTCCCCTGGTAGTCGATCACGTTCTCGCCGTTCTTGAGCGGCTCAGTGATCGTCTTTCCAAATGCAAAGGGCGGGTTATACGACCATGTGATCGTAAACTCGCCATATTTGAGGTGTTGGGACATGGGCGGCCCGCCCGACAATCTGGCGAGATAATACTTGTCCGGCTCGCGGTCGAAAATCAGCCGCCCGGAGCCTGAGAGCCAGTAGGCAATTTCCCGGCACACCTCCGGGACAGTCTTTCCCTCCGGGCAGACGAACGAACAAAGAACGCTCTCGGCCCGCTCGTTATAGACCGCTCCGACGTCGTCGTAATAGCCGGAGCGCCCGGGGATCGTGATTTTTCCCTCCCGCTTTGGCGGGAGGAGTGTCCGGCTTTGATCCTGTGTGTAAATGCCGAATTTGCTACTATGGACGCCCTTAAAGGAAAATCCGCTCATAGGCTACCGCCTCCTCTCGATCTTTTTTCCCGCTCCGTCATGTAATAGAGCTCTTGGGCCACGCGCTCGACGTCCTGGTCGTCCCGGACTTCCATTTTCTCGATATGGAATTGATAGGTCGAGCCCCCGCCGCCCACTTTCTCGGTGGCCGCGGCGACGACCGCGGCGGTCTGCCTCTGCTGGGCGGCGACGGCGTCGGCCTCTGTGCCTTTCGGCTGCGCCCGCTCATAGGCCCGGATCGCGGATTTTGCGAGGGACTCATACGTCCGCTCGAGTTGGCTCCGCATATCCTCTCCGCCCTCAATGGCGCCGAGGATCGTATTCCGACCGTCGTCACGGAATACGCGGGACGGGGAATGAATGTCCAGGGTAGATTTATAGGCGTTGTTTGCCGCCCGGGCGAGGGATCGGTAGGTCGATACCAGGGAGGAGCGCATACTTTCGGCGCCCTCGATATAGCCCTCAATGGTGGCGGCGCCCGCGGCCCCGGCCTCTACGGAGACGTCGAGCTCGTCCATGCAATCTTTCATGCGCTTCTCGATGTCAGCCATTTTTTCTGAGAAATCCGTCTCCATTTCGGCGACGGTATCTCCAAAGGCATTTTTACCCTCCTCGACCTTTGCGAGCTGTTCGTTCAGGGCCGCGATCTCGTCCTCGCCGCCCTCGACAATGGCCGCGAGGATCTGAGCGGACTCCTCGGAGCCGTCCGCGAGCTTTTTCACGAGGCCCTCGTCTACGCCGAGTTCCATAGCCTTTTGAATGTTGGCGGCGTAGGTCTCCATATAGGAAACCTGGCCCTTGAGGGTCTCAATCAGGCTATCAATGGAGGTTTTGGCCGTGCCGTCGAGATCATTAAAGAGCCCGAGTTGTCCCTCGATACTCTCGACCGCTTTCGCGTGGCTCTCCTCGTAGGCCGTTTGTAGGGCCTCCATTTCGGAGATCAGTCCATTTACTGTGGAGGTCATTTCCTCGGTGGCCTGGGCGCTTTTTTCCTGCCACGCGCCGAACTCCGCCGACTCCTCCTCGAGGGCGGCGATCTGCGCTTGATTGTCCTCGAGGGCCGTTGTGAGCTCGTCTATGTTGTTTTGGAGCGTCCAGGTATTCCCGGAGCCTGTTTCCTGGGCCTCCGCAAGGGCCGCTTGCGCTTCTTCGAGGCGGGAGGTTATCTCCGCTTGCTCGGTGTAAAGCTCCGAGAGGCGGGCGACCTGGGCCTCGTACTCCTCTTGATCCGCCGCGCGTTCGACCAGGGCGTCGAGGGCCTCGGTCGTCATGTTGATCGAGTCCGTGGCGGCGTCGTAGGCGAGACCGAGGTTCGGAACGTCCTCGTTAAGCTGGGCCACCATTTCGGCGATTGCGGCCTTTTGAGCGGCGGATTTTTCCTCTACCTCGAGGAGGGATTGCAGGGAGTCCACCGTCGCGGCGGTCGTGGCCTGTTCCTCGGCCATAGAGTCGGAGAGTTCCTCATAGGCCGACTTTGTTTCCTGGAGAGACTCGGTAAAGGCCCGCGTCTCCTCGTCTGCATTGTCCAGGGTGAGGATAAAGGTTCCGATAGCGGCCACGAGGGCAGTTACCCCCGCCGCCACCAAAAAAGCCGGATTTGCCGCCATTACGGCGTTAAGTACGCCTTGCGCCACGGCGGCAATACTCGCGGCGTTGGCCGCGAGGGTTACTCCCGCCGCGAGAGTGCCGATCCCGACCGTTGTCGCCGTGATCGCCTTGACGAGCCACGGGTTTTCATTGACGAAATCGGTCGCCCAGGTAAAGGCGTCCGCGCCCACGGAATACAATTTCTCGAGGGCTGGGTTCAGTTGGTCGCCGATGGCGATTTTCAGGTTTTCCGAGGCCGTCGTCATTCGCTGTTGTGCAAATTCCGTTGTATCGGCCATTGTCTCGAAATTCCGCTCGACGGCGCCGGAGCTGTTTTGCATTTTTACGAGGGTATCGTTAAATTTCTCCGATCCCTGGTTGAGGAGCGTTAGGGCGGCCTGTCCGGCTGTGGTAGAGCTCCACAAGTTCGAGAACGCGGTCGAGTTCCCGTCTACGCTGTCCGAGAGGATCGAGATAACGTCGCCCAGGTTTGCGCCGTCCGCCATGAGTTCGGCAAAGGATTTCCCGGTCTGCTCCTCGAGGATCGTCGCGACGGTGCCGCCCTCGGAGGCCAGCTCGTTAAACATGGCGCCGAGGTTCGTCGTCGCTATGGCCGTATTCGTGCCGCTTGCGGTGATAATCGCATAAGAGGCGGAGAGCTGGTCGAGGCTCACGTTATACGCCGCCGCGGTCGGGATCACACGTCCCATAGTGGCCGCAAGCTCGCCGACGCTGGTTTTACCGAGGTCTTGCGTCTTTACGAGCATAGAGGCGACCTTTTCGGCGTCCGAGCCCGCGAGGCCGTAGGCATTGAGGGCAGTCGTAACGACGTCAACGGCGGTCGCTGACTCCGTAAAGCCCGCGACGGATAGCTTTGTCGCGGTAGAGACGAAATCAACCACGTTCGCGGTGTCCACGCCCGCCGACAAGGCTTGATATGTGGCCTCGGCGAGAGACTCCACCGCGACGCCCGTCTCGCCGGAGAGGCTCACAAGCTGGGCTTTGATCGTGTCCATAGAGACGACGGAGGTATCGGCAAGGGTGGAAACCTTGGCGAGGGCCGTCTCGAAACCCGCCGCGGCCTTAGAGCACTCCATGAGTGCGTCTGCGATCTCTTTCACGCTCTTAGCGACGCCCGCCGCGGCCAGTGCGGCGGCGAGCTGGGTTATTCCGTCCTTGGAGTCTTTGACCTTGTTCCCGAATTTGTCGATAGAGGTCGCGCACCCATCTGTTGACTTTTTGGCCTCGTCGAGGTATTTATCGTTTTCGCTTATAGCCTCGTTCGTCTCGTTGAGCTCGATCTTTGCCTTGTTTAACTGCTGTTGCCAGTTCTCGACGCCCCGCTCGGCGGCGTTCTGTCCGGCTTCGGCGTTCGCGAGCTCCTCTTTCCACTTTTCGAGCTCGGCGGTGAGGGCCGCTTGCTCCTCTGAGGTGTCCCCGGTCGAGTCTTTCAGCTCCGCGAGGGCTTGCTCATACTTCGAGACGTTGGCCTCCGCCGCCGCGACGCGGTCGGCGTATGCTGTTTGTGCCTTTTGGCAGTTCTCGAGGGCCTTTTCCAGCTCGGCGACCTTTTTCGCCTGGGCCGTCTGCATAGCAGAGAGGGCCTCACCTTTCGCCGTGAGGGCCTCCATGCTGTTCGCGTTGTTCTTATATTCGCTCTGCACCAGGGCGAGGGACGACTTGAGCGTCTTTAACTCCGAGTTGCAAGAGGCTATTTTCTGTTTATACTCGGCCTCGCCCTCAACGGCGAGTTTGGTCGAAATCGTTCTTACTGCCATACGGCGAGGCTCCTTTCGTGTATGGGAATACTCAATAAATTACTTGATATTCCCATAAAGGCGGGTTATACTTGCCCTATGAAATGCAAATATTTTCGCTTTATGTTGGAGGTGTTCAGTATGAGGAAACTTTCTTTTTTGGCGCTTGTGCTTGCTATGTGCTTATGCCTCGGAGCGTGTTCCAGCGGCGAGGCACCCTCCGTGCCAGAGGAGCCGACGACCGCCGTCCCGGAATATTCGTTCATAAACTCCGACCGATACGTCCAAAACGGGACGACCGGGATCGGGTATCGCGTGGCAATCGGCGACGGCGCGACCGAGGAGGAAATGAGGGCCGTTTTCGGGGAACTCTGTTCCGCCGACTCCTACGATCTGCACACGGTATGGTTTTACGGCCTCCCGAGCGACGTCGAGGACGTCGGCTCGTTTTCCGTAGGTATGCTCGAGGAAAAATCTCGCGGCGCGGAGCCTGTCTTTACGCCCTGCACCTATGACGCCGATACAATAGCGGCTTTGAGGGAGAGAGGAGCGGAGATCGAACAATCCGACGAGGCCCGGAGTATTCCGCGCCCGAGCATACAACAAGAGGCCCTCGTCGAGGAAAACCGTTTCTATCCCGTAGACGGCGCGATTTTCACCACCGCCGCCGACGAGAACGGCCTCGCCGATACCCCGTTTTGGGTTCGCGGAGAGATCGTCTCCCGCTCCGACGTCGGAGGTTATGATACAATCCAGCTCTCCACGGAGTACGGGGCCCTCTATATTTCCGCCGTCTCGGTCAATATTCCCGAGATTGACGAGGGGGCGGAAATAACCGTCTATTTCGTCTATTCCGGCTTTTCTGACGCCCTGGGCGGGCCCTGCGGCGTGTATGCCTATCACGAATAAAAACTCCCGAGGAGGGGCCGTTGCTGTCACGCGGCGGCCCCTTTTAGTCGTCCTGAACGGCCTTTTTGCCACGGGCCCGGAGCCATAGCTCCCACATATCGAACAATTCTCCCGGAGGCATGAGGAGCGCCTCTTTCCGGGAGACGCCGCATAACGCCGCGATCCGCCCGTAGTGGGCGCGTGTCACGTCGTTTTTTTTTGCGCGTTCAGCTCGGCGAGGCCGAGGTCGATCTCGTCGTTTTCTTCGACGACTTCCCGGCCATAGCCGAGCTCCATAGCGGCGGGGATCGCGAGCTTGAGGGCCGCGATCTCGCTCGGTGTAATAGTGGCCCGGATCGTGGCCGCCTCGATGATCGGCCCCTTGTCGTAGCCCAGGTGTCGGCGGGCGAGCTCGCCTTGCTCGGCCAAAATGGCCGCGGCCTCACAAGCTACGGAGAGTCCGTCCCGCGTGTTTTTGCCAATGGCCCCGAGGAGTTCCGCCGCGGTGCCGAATTTTTCTTGCAGTTGAAACATGGCCTCCCCGGTATAGGCGAGGTATTGCGTTCTCCCAGCGAGGGTGATTTTTACGGCTTTCATGGTATGCCCTCCAAAGTGTGAAAATAGGGAGGCGAGGGAAATCCCCGCCCCCCTGCGTCAGCTTTAGCCGCCCGGTGTGACGGTTCCCTTGAGCTGTTCCTTAACCCAAGCTTTCGCCGCGGCCTCGGTGGTGAGCTCCTCCGTAATTCTCCAATCATCGGAGTTGCAACGGAAAACCGTAAAGGTCGTGGAGTTCGTACCGAACGTGATAGAGTCCGCCTTTGTGGCGGCGTTATCATTTCCGAGCACGGCCTTAACCCTGGGGTAGAAATAGCCCTTAAAGAGCTTCACACCCTTACGCATAAGGACTTTGTAATAGGCGAGACCGCCCAGCGGCGCGGAGTCGCCCGCCTTGTAGTGGACTTTCTTCTCCTCGACGGTGCACCCGTAGACCTCCGCCGCGACGTCGTCCGTCATGTCGTCGGTCTCCATAGCCACCGAGCCGGACGAGAACTCGTCCACGCTCTCGGCGAGCTCGTCGTCGGCGTAGAGCTTGCCGGAGGCAAGGTTTACGGTGAGATCAGCCTTGACGAGGCGTCCAATATTGACCGGGCCCTCGTAGGTGGGGAGGGCGTCGTCCGGCTCGGTCTTGATCTTGGAGAAATGCGGATACTTAGCTCCGAAACTTGCCATAGTAAAACCTCCTATTGAGAATTAAAGTTTTTTGCCGTCCAGGTAGGCGTGATAGACTTTCTCGCCCGCCGCAACGGCTTCTTGTTCTTTCCGCTCGTTCGCGGTTTTGAGGGCAGGGCGGCCCGGTTGGCCTCTTTTGCCGAACTCATTCACAAAGGCGACCTCCGCGTTACGGGTGCCGCGCTTGTTGTGGCCCTGCGGGGCGACGGTGATCGACTTGTCGAGCCCCGTCCGCTTGATCTTGCCCTTTTTGATCGAGGCGGCGGTCGTGCCCGTATAATACGGGCCTTTCCACATTCTCGACGCCTCCGACCGCTGGGCGGCCTCGATTACGTCGGCCTCTGCATTGAGCATTTGATCCGTTACGGAGTCCGGGAGGCGGGCCAGTTCGTCGAGATCGCCGATCAGGTCGTCGAGGCCGGAAACGGACATGGTTCCCATTATTCCGCCCCCACTCCCCGGGCGAGCTGACACTCGAAAACGTGGTGCTGACCCTCTTTGTCCGAGGCGTTTGTATAACTCGGCCAGGTAGTACCCGCCGCGGCCAGTGCTTTTTTTATGGCCCGCCGCTTCTCGATAGTGTCCTCGCCTGTCGGGGCGAATAGGTGGACGGAGATCGAGAAAAGCTCATGCTCCGGCTCGTCGTCGCCGAAATCTGTCGGGGTGGATATGTACCCGAATGTGATATAGGTCGGCTCGGTGCCCTCGTAGGTGTCGGCCTCGACGGGCGCCACGGGCTCGAGAGCGGCTTTCAGTAGGCTATTGACCGTCATACCGCCGCCCCCTCTCCGCCGCCGTCCTGGGCGCCCTCGGCGGGCTTCGGGGCCTCTTTGCAATTAAGCTCGATAACCTCGCCCGCTCGAGTGTACGTCCTCACGACCTCGTAGGGGTTTCCGCCGTATTCGATCCGGGTCTCGCTCTCATAGTCCGATCCTCGCACCTCGAGGACAAGAGCGATTTTGTCTCCGGCCTGTTTGGCGGCGTAGAACTCGGATCGGGTTGCGGATTTCTTGTTGACAAAAACCTCCCGCCGCGCTTCATTCTCGACCTTGTAGCCGTTTTCGTTGACCGTTTTTTTCACGCCGACGAGGGTCGCAATATCTCGCCAATACACGAGAGCTACACCTCCTCCGTGGGTTCGATATAATCCGAGGCCATAGAGAGCGCGATCTTTTGACTCCTGAACGAGGCGCGGTATTTATCCGCGTCGTCGTTGTCGAGGCCAAACTCCGCCTTGACATAGGTCGAAATCGCTTGCTTTACGAGCGGATCGGTCTCGTCCGCCGCCCTGGCCGAGAGGACGCCGCCGCGCACGAGATCGGCGCGGGCGGCGAGGATCAGGTCTTTAATTTCCCCGTCCAGCTTATCGACGGACGAGCGCACCCGGAGACGAATATCGGAGAGGTACTCCGAGGAGACCTCCGCCGCGGCGGTTGTGTTCGCTTGCTCGCTCATGGCGTCCTCCTTAACCCGAGATCGTGTACTCCGCCGTCAGGACGTCCGAGGCGGTATGCCCGTCCGCGTAGGCTTTCGCCTTGATCGTCACGGCCTCCGTAATGGTGATCTTGTTCTCGTAGAGGGTGGACGACTGCGTCGGGTTAGACTTGTCCAGCGTGTAATAAATCCTCGCTCCATCGGTCGCAGAGGAGAGCTCTACCTCCGTACCGCTGGCGACCGGGCCCGCGGCAGGGTTCGCCGCGGGCGTCTCAGTCTTGGCCGATGGAACTACGCTTTTTTTACGCGGATAAAGCCGTTTTCGGTGACGACGTTACCGCCGATCATGGCCTCGCCCATGACAGCGAGGAGGCCCTCGGCGAATTTGTAATCGCGGGAGACTTCCACGGAGTAGGGGCCGAACAAATCGAGCTGATAGGCGTAGGGCTTGCCGTATGCCATGCAGTAGGACGCCGCGGCGGTGCCGGAGGCAGACAGCGCGGGAAGATCGTCCACAATGCAGAACTTCACGACGAGGCCGCCGTCCTTGATGGTGCCCGTTGTGGTGCTTTCCTCGGAGAACTCGATCTCATAGACCGCCTTTTTCTCGTTGGTGCCGCGGACGTCACCGAACGCGATCAGGTCGGTCTTGTTCAGCAGGAGGACGCCGCCGCCCTCGATGTTCTTCGCGCCGCCGTAGCTGAGAGCAATCTTGCGGAGCGTGGTCTCGTCAATGGAGGAAATCTCGAGGTCGGTTCCGGCGCTGATGGCCGCGGCCTTGAGAATACCCGTAGGCTCGGGGATCGTGGCGGCAGGATTACCCGTAACGATCAGGGTTCCCGTCTTGGCGCGGAGAGCGTTCAGGGCGGACGCGGAAACGCGATCCTGATAGTTGAGCGGGGTCGTGCGCTGGATATTGCGGGAGACATAGGAGAGGGTCGTTACCAGGGTCGGCACGATCTTAGCGATCTTGAGGTTCGGAGTGCTTTCGGGGGTGGCGGAGCCGTCGTCTTTCTTGGTGGCCGCGGTCTGGCCGCCGCTTACCTCGTAGGCTACGGAATCCTCGCCCATACCGTCAGCGGGGACGACGCGCACCATATCGACGATCCCGGAAACGACATTCTGACCGGGGTTAATGCCGGAGACGCGGGACGGCTGGGCGATATTGCCCCCGGACAGCGTCAGGGAACGGTGGAGGGCCTCGGTCGTGATCTCCATGCGGTGCTCAGTCGCGAAACGCTGGGCGCGGGCCTCGACCTCACCGACGCCGATACCCTGCAAGTCGGCCATGCGGGCCGCGCGAGCGTTTACGCCATAAGGCAGGCCACCGCCCGCCGCTTCGCCGTGAGCGCCGCCGCGGCCAGTAATGGGATTGACGGGGCCCGGGGTGGGATCGCCCTCGTCGCCGGAGCCACGGTCGCCGTGGCCGCCGCGCTCGCCCTGGTGGGGATCAATGCCGCCATTGAGGCGGCGGGTCGCGGCCTCTCTGCGGTCGAGCTCGCGCTCCTCTTTGTCCAGGTCGTCAAGCTCACGCTCGAGGGCGTCCATATCGACCTCGTCGGTTCCGGCCAGCATGGCGCGGATTTCGGCGCGGCGCTTTGCGATTTCCTTACGTCTTTTTTCAAACATGGTTCTTTCCTCCTGTCATTCGTCAGTATGTGAGTAGGTACGAGTGCGAGCTAAAAGCCTCCGCCGCCTCGCGGCTTGCTCCAAAACCTTAACCTCTTTCGAGTGCTCCACCTCGAAAAAGGATCGTGCGGAGAGGGACGTCTCCTCATACGCGGGAATATCCACCGCGGAGACGTCGTATAGCTTGCGGATTTTAGTAATCGTCCGGGTGTGCGTGACGTTGTCATACTTGGACTCGCGCACGGAGAACGAAAAACTCATTTTGTCGATATAGCCGCCGTCGATCTCCTCGTAGAGATCGCGGCCCGCGGCGGTGCCGGAGAGATCGGCCTCCATATCGACGCCGCGGTCGGTGATATTGAGGCTCAGAGTCTTATTACGGAGGCGGGCGACCACCTTTCCGCCGTGGTTGTAATTCATAATCACGTCGGACATATCGCACCCGTCAAAGGCGTGGCGGTCGATCACCTCGTAATATTTGACTCCGTCATACTCATAAAGGCACGTCGGGGAGTCGAACACTACCGCCGTACCACGGACGCGATATGCGTCGTTTTCTCCCTCGCGTGGAATGAGGGAGAAATCTTGCAAGGCTCTATATTCTCGGCCTTTCTTGATAGGCATTTACTGCCCCTCCTTTCCTGTTTTCGGCTCTGTCGGCTCTGGGCCTTTCTGTGGATCGTCGGGCGGAGGGTCGGTCTCCGTCGTCTGGCCCGTGCTCCCGAGCTGGTATTTGTCGATAATATCGGCGTTTACCATGTTCAACGTCTGCACCCTGCGGGCGCCCTCCTCGCCGCCGATGGGCGGGAAACCAAAAATATCGAGAACTTGATCCAGGGAGACGGCGCCGATATTCGTCAAGAACTGAGCCGCCGAGACGCGCTTGTCGAGGGTCTCAAACTGAATACGATCCAGCTCGCAAACGATCTCATTTCCGAAACCCTGCTCCCGCTCCGTAAATAGGGCATTTGTGAGGCCTTGGGCCAGTTGCATATAAAACGGGGCGAGCTGTCCGCGATAAAAAGCGTCCATTTTCTCGGCGTCGGCCTTGTTCTGAACAATGTCCTCATTTACACCGAAATAGTCGTAAATCTCCCGCCGCACAAACTCGAGTTGTCCGACTGGGAGGGGCGTTTCCTTTTGCGTGATGGGCGTATATTCGTACTTGTTATCAATGACGATCACGCCCGCGCCGTTCGTCTCCATGCGGAGGTTATCTCGAATGAAGTCGTCGCGGCGGCTGTTCAAATCCTCCTGTTTGGTGACGCTGTTCGCCTTGAGTATGCCGCGGATCACGGAGACGAGCTTTGCAAACTTGCTCATACTCTTGTTGAACGAGTCCGCGGTCTCGAGGGTGGGCGTCAACGGCGTGTTGTTGTCGCCGAAAATATCGTTATCGAGATAGTGACGGCGGAGGTGGATAATCTGCTCGTATGGGACGGTATATACCGAGCCCGTGGCAAAGGTGAGGCGGGCGTACATTTGTCCCATGTACTCGACAAGATCGACGCGGGAGGCGTTGATCGGGTAAAGGGCCGTGAGCTTTCCACCGTCGAATACGGGCAGAATAAAGGCGTTGTTGTAAACCGCAAATTGAGCGGCCACCCGGTAATAAAAGGCGTAGGCCGTCATATATGGGTTGGGTTTGCTTTGCAAAAGGCGGTTGATATAGTCGGACATATCCTCGCGGCGCCCGCTCGCCCGCCGAATGTGCCTCGGCTGGATTTTGGCCGCGTTTCGCGCCCAGGCGTCCACCGCGGCGCGGACGGTCGCAATATCCCAGGCCCGCCCGGAGAACGGCGTAAAGCTCGAGTCGAAAGAGGATAGGAGCCGAAACGCCGGGAGGTTTGAACCTCCGTCTCCCGTGGGGCGTTTCCCGAAAATGCTTTGAAATAGGCCTCGAATGTTCATTTTTTCACCCCACGTTATACATGAAATCTTCGTAATACTTGACGTAGATCGTCCAGGCGTTGAGGAGCGAGACCATGCCGTCGATCCTGCGCTTTTCGGTGATCTTTACGGGCTGAATGTTGTTGAGGCCCGATTTTTTGACGCCCGTATTCGTCAAGCACCATACGAGCATAGGGTTTCCGTTGTAATTAACCTGTTTCCCCTCAAGAGCGGCGCCCATTTCCCGCATGGGCTGACTCCATGTATAGGGGCCCTGGGCGACGGCCTCCATATCGAAACCGTTTGATCGCATTTCGTCCACCCAATAACCCGCGAGGGCCCGGTCGTAGCCGACTTTTATACAGTCGATTTTGTACTCGTCCCGCATTTGGCAAAACCAGGCCGTGACGTCGGAATAATTGACGCGGTTTCCCGGGCAGATAGTGAGGAGGCCGCGGTCGGCCCATTTTCGATATGGGGCCTCGTTGGTGTTCTTCTCCTCGAGGTGTGCGACACGCTTTTCCGGGAGGAAATATTGTTGCAGAACATAGACAATCGGGTCTCCCGGCTTGCGTATGAGGAGCGTCGCCGCGGTGAGGTCGGTCGTAGCCGAGAGGTCGCACCCGCCGAGGGCGTAGGTGTTATAGACGTCCTGGAACTCAAAACGGAGGTCGCTCTTAATGGCGTCGAAAGAGAGCCAAACCGCCGCCGACACTTCCCGGATATTGAAATCCTTGCAGAGGACGCCGGGGAGATCGTCGGGGCTGTTCTTCGCCCGCTGGACAAAGTCGGCAAGGGTCTTATACTTCTTGATCGTCCCGAGGCCCGGGTTCGCCTTTTGCCATTTGGTCGGGTCTGTCCACTCCTCACGGGCGTCCAGCTCGTAGAGGATCGGGAGGAAAGTCGGCTCCTCCATTTCGCCGTCCGCAATTCTGCAAGCGATCTCATAGAGGCTATCGAAAACGCTCTCTCGGACGGTGCCCGCGGTGGTAATCATCACAACGAGCGGTTGGCGGCGCGAGGAGGTGGACTGTTTCATAACCTCATAGAGGCCGCGATCCTTTATCGCGTGGAGCTCGTCAATGATTACGGCGTGAGAGTTCAGGCCGTCCAGGGTGTTAGAGTCCGAGGCGAGGGCCTCAAAGGTCGAGGCCGTAGCCGGAAAATAGAGATCATTCCGCCGCTTTTTCAGGACGGCCCGTAGCTCCGGCGACTGCTTCACCATGTTTATAGCTTCGGTGAGGACTTTTTTCGCCTGGTCTCGTTTGGTGGCGACGGAGTAGATTTCCGCCGCGCCCTCATAATCCGCGATCAGCATATAGAGCGCAATCGCGGCGAGGAGTGTCGATTTTCCGTTTTTACGGCCTACGAGAAACATCGTCTCGCGGTATCTGCGGAAACCCGTCTCCCGCTCGAGGAAACCGAAAAGGGCTTGAATATAGGCCTTTTGGAAAAGCTCGAGCTTGAGAGGGGCACCGATCACGCCTTGAGACTGCTTGCAAAACCGCTCCGCGAATAGGATCGGGCGCTCGCCGACGTCCTCGTCGAAATAGTACGGAGAGGCCGGATCGGGCTCGCGGATTTCCCGGGCGAGGCGCTCGTAAACGGCACGGACGCGCCGGGAGGTGACTACCTTTCCGCTCTCGATTGCCTCCCAATACTCGAGAATGTAATTCACCGCTTACCAGCTCCCGCGGGCTTCGTGGCGAAATTCATAAGCTCCTCTCCGGCCTGTTTCTGAGTTTTCTCCGGGAGGAGGTCGAGGAGACTTTTCGATAGGGAGGTAAACGACTTGATCGTCGTATTGTAGCTCTTGAGGGCCGGGGTTTCGCGGCGTAACTGCTGGGCGCCCTGCTTAAAATCTTCGATCAGGTCGCCCGCGTTGATCTCCTCGACGAGGCGCTCGAGAGTGACGGTCGTAACGGCAAATTGATAGATCAGGCCGTCCGCAAATTGCTTTCTTTCGGCGGGTAGATCACGGAAAAGACGCTGAATTTTCTTTCTTTTTACCTCGATTTTGTCGGAGATAGAGAGGCTTTCATAGGGGATTTTTGATTTTGCCATTAGATGTGTAACCTCCTCTCTTTTTGCGCTATACCCCCCCTTATGTATGCGCCCGGGGGGTTCTAAACGAGGGTGGAAAGCGGTTCGGAATGGCTATCCCCCGGGTGTCGAGGTGGGGGGGAGGGCCTCGAGGCCGGAACTCCGCCGCGGATCGTGTTTCATTTCCGCCGCTTTGCTTTTTTGTCCACATTTCCCGCGGCGATTGTGGATAACCCGGGAGGCGTGGGGGTTGCGGAGAGGTGAACTTTCTGCGTCTGCGATCTGCACGGGCCGCCGTCGCTTGTTCTTGTGCTTATGACAAAAGCTCACGCTCGACAAGGTTTCCCTCCTCGTCGAACATGAGGCCGCGATCTGTGGGTAGGTCGGAGGCGTGGGCGATGGCGTGGCAATCCCGGCAAAGTAACTCGAGATTATTCTCGCCGAGCGCGATCTCCGGCGTGTTGATGTTCTCCGGCGTCAAGTGCTCTTTGTGGTGGACGATCTCGCCGGGGCGCCCACACTTCACGCATAGGCCATGATCCCGGGCCACGATATAAGCACGAGTGCGGCGCCATTCTTTCGAGAGATAAAAACCTCGTGCAAACTCTCTCAAACGCTCGCCTCCAAATGGTACGAAAGAGGCGCCCCTCCCGGCCTCGGGCGGCCTCACGCATAGAGCGCAAGGCCTCGGCAGAAAAGGGCGCACGGCGACGGGCTTTCCCGCCCTCTTTCACGTTACCAGCGTAACACAAGGGCGCGGTCTTGTCCGTACAGACTTTTTTCAATTTTCCGGGCGCGGCTAAATGGAGGCGAGAGCCCCCGCCCCATAGTACAAAACCGCAAAGGCCGCGACGGCCTTATTCCTGAGATCATAGATCGACGTCTTGGAGCTATACGAGAGCTCGTCCGCGATCTGCTCTTTACTCTTGTGCTCGATATACCATGCACGGAGGAGCTCGGCGTCGGCGTCGTCCAGTTGAGCGAGGACGCGGTCGATCTCCGCTATCGTGCTCCGGGTGGCTACGATCTCCCGGTTTATCTCGGCCAGTTCCAGGCGGGCGGAGGTATGCGCGTTGATACCGCCGCTCGAGGCATAGGGCCGAGGCTTGATATTATCTCTCTCGGCCTTTGCCTGAGTGGAGGCAAGCTCACTCCGCCGCCCGAGGTTCTCGAGTGCTTGCTCAAGGTTTCCGCGCTGTGCAAGCAATCTCTCGGCGGCTTTGAAATAATTTATCATATCCGTTTCCCTCCGTGGCGGTATTCGCGTCTGAGGTTGTAGCGGTGCTTTGCCATGACAACGGCGTCAACGTCTACCCCGAGCGCGGCCATGAGGTCAAGGGTTCGGAGGATCACGTCGGCCAGCTCGACCGCGATCCCCTCCGGCTTGCAGGCTCCGGCCTTTTCCCCTCCGGCGTCAGGGTGGCCCACGTTCTCACAAGTGAGGGCAAAATCGCAATCGTCCGGCGAGAGCGCACACGTCCCGTAGACGAGAGGGCTCCCGTTTCTGTATTCCTCGAGAGCCTCGGACAGCTCGGCATGGATCAGACAAAGGGCCTCCGGGAGAGAGGGCGGCTTTTCCCACCACCCATGATTGACCGCGTTCTCGTGGACTTCCTTTGCGAGCTCGTTAATATTCATAGCTTACGCTCCTTTCCCTGGGCTTCGTTCCCAAACTTTACGCATTTACAAGGCCATAAAAGGCCGATCACTCAATCGGTCGTTTTCGGCGCCGCTCATGCTTCGGCGGCGTCAACACATACTTAAAATAGAGGTAGCCCCATTGAGTTTCTTTGCTCTCGACTAAAACATAGCCTTTCGGCGGGCGAGGAGGGCGCGTCGCTGAGTAGTTCCGTTTTACGACGGTCGGCTCCTCGCGCTCCGGGCGCTTGAGGTTCTTCGTCTGTTTCCAGCGGTGGCCGCCCTGCTCCGGCGTCCAATGGTCGAAAAGGTAATTTGCGAGGCCCGTATAATCGCGGCCATAGTCTACACCATTATAATAATTGTGCTCTCTGAGGTGCTCGATCCTCAACACGTCGCCGAGGCCCCAAAGATCGCGGATCAGCTTTTCCGAGACACCCTCGGAAATCATGTGAAAATGTATGCGGAAAGTCGTCTTGCCGCGGCCCATGTAAATATTGATCTTCGCGTCGGGCGCGTGGTATTTCAGGCGCCGGACGTAGAGGTCACGAATACGACGGGCCTCGTCAAATGTATGTACTTCGCTCTCATTGTCGAGCGTGAGGGTGCTATATAATGAGGTAGGGCCGTAATTCTCATTTATGAGGCGAGCGTGTTTCCGCCGCGAAATGCCGATCCTGTGGAGCTCCCGCTCCTCCTCATTTTTGAAGCGCGGGCGGGGCTCTGCCTTTTCAAGGCTCTTGATCCGATCCGGGACGTTATAAACTTCCTGCTCGCAAACGACCCCCGAGAATGTGCGTCGTTTCACTCGTTGCATATCAAAAACCGCCTTTCGGGCGTAGGGCCGAGGCCCCTTGCATTTTCTTCCCGGAGGTGATAATATAATAAAGGTATGGCAATCTCCCTCCGGGTGGTTGCGCCCCCGACGCTCTCGTCAAGCGTCGGGGGCTTTTTCTTTTACCCGTTTTCCACGAGGCCGCGGGCCGTCGCGGTATAGTCTTTTCCGTCCGCAAGGTCTACGCCGACATAATAGGCACGGGCGGGAGGCGTGATCCTTGCGGTGTTGGCCTGGGCCCGATCCGCCGCGGCGGTCTCTTTGCAGTCGCACCGCTCGCCCGCGTCCAGGTGAGCCCCGCAAGACGGGCACTCCTTAAATGGTGTACTCACTTTCTGCGCTCCTTTCTCGGCGGCCCTTGGCTCGCCGGAGGTCTGCGATCCAGTCGAAGAGCGTTCTTTTCGCGGCGTAGTAGATAGGCGGGATCAGGAGGAGGAGATACTCTCCGCCGCGAGCCTGATAGCCCCGCTCGAGATAGGCGTAAATCACGCCCAGGCGAAACGCCGTCAGAGTTACCAGGATCACGAGCGACCACTCGATCAGCGGGCCCGGATAGATATAAAGGGCGAGGCCGCGGGCGGCCAGCCGAAACGCACTCTTGCGGCGGTTCCACCTGATATTGAAACGCTCCCGCGGGTGCTTCGTCGTGTAGAGTCTCAAGACTTTTCCTCCTTTTCTATGTCCTCGACCGTCTCGTATTTGCGGAGATCGCACTCCCACGCCGGGAGGAGGCGGTTCAGGCCCGGGATCAAGTTCCACGCCGAGAGCCACCAATAACGGGCCTGTCGGCGAGCGCATAGGCAAGAGCCGTATTTTTTATGCAGGCTCCGGCAATCGTGGCACGGTGGCGGGAGTTCGACCTCCGCCGCCTCTGGCTTGTCCATCATTCCGCCGCCACCTCCTCGAGGCGCTCAAAGGTACACTCGCGGGCGATCTGCGTCCAGCGGGCCGCCCACTTTCTCGCGGCAGAGATCACGGCCTCGTATTTCCGCGGGCCCGTGACCTCGACGACGCCATAGGCCGGGTGAGATACTTTCCAACGATATACGGGCGTTTTATTCATAAGTCCGCCTCCTTTGTGATCCCGTGTGTTGGCTCCTCGTAACTTCCATATACGAGGCTCGAATAATACCCGACCATGTCAATTTCAAGGGCCCGGTCGTCGATGTAATAGTCGGCGTAGACCTTGCGGCAGTTGTTTCCATATCGGGAGATACATTCCGGGAGATTGTCGTTTACTGCGTCGAACTCGAGGCCGTGATCCTCGCACCATTTCACCGCCGCCGCCAAATCGTCCCCAATTCGACACGTCCATAGAATGAGACGGTCTCCGGCTCGGCGGATTCGCTTCGCAAAGTCCAGCACGTCAGGCCGCGGCGCTCCTATGCGCGGGTATTCATCAAAACAAAGAGTTCCGTCAAAGTCTATTGCGTAAATCATGGCCTCACTCTCCGTCCTCAAGGTCGCAAGAGCGGGTTTCGCTCCGGGATACCTTGATTTTTCCCTTGCTCGTGACGGAGAATTTCGCCTTACACCGCCCGCGGACGTTCAGGCTCGCGGAGGAGATCGGGCCTCGGGCGATCATTTCGACCACGTTCTCGAGGAGGCCGACCGCCTCGTCGGGGATCGGCTTAAAACCGAGGCTCTCGGCGTCGTCGCCGAAAAGGCGTTGCACACGCTCGCAAGCGTCCGCCACCTGTTCATGTACGCGGCGTTCTTGCCGTGCGGTCGGACAGTTGCAAACCTCCGTCGCCGTGTCGTCTGCGGCGGCCTGGGACGGGTGGGGCCCGACTTCTTGGATTTGTCCGCAATACCGACAAGCGCCCGTTGTGACGGCCATAGCGACGCCGATAACCGGGGCCCGGTTGGCGACGGCCTCCTCACAATCGCAAAGGCGAGTAGCGGCGGCGTCCGCGGTTCGCTGGGTCGGAAAACCGCCCTCACGGGCGCCCTCGAGGGTTACGCCCCACTCACGCCCGCAATACTTACACTTTCCGAGCCTAAACGATCCGATCTCCTCGTCCTCCTCCGTAGGAGTGGGATCGGGTTCGGCGGCGTCGGCTTTGTCGTATTGTTCAAGGTATCGGGCGAGCACTTGCTCCTCCGTCTTGAGGGCGTCATAGTCGCCGATAGTCGGGATCGCGTCGGACGGGCCGGAGAGGATCGCGGAAATGTTGGTGTATTTCTCTCGGGCGTGTTCCTCGACGGTCGGGGCCGGGGCCTTTGCGTCCTCGAGGGTGGCGCGGAGATCGGCCTCCTCGCGGGCGAGGTCTCCTTGCTCCTCGTCGAGAGCCGTATTTTCTGCGTCGATGGCGCCGCGGTCGTTGGGATCGACCTTGTCCCGCTCCTCAAACATGAGGGCAGAGAGATCGCGGCGGCGGAGATCAATCCGAATAAGGCGATCTTGCACCTCGGCCAAACGAGCGCGGTCGGCGTCGATCTTGGCGATCATGCGGTCGCGATCCTCTGCGCTCATGTCTCCGGCGTAGGCGTAATAGCTCGAGGCCTCCTCCGGGACGTCCGAGGTGGAGAGAGGCGCCCCGTCCTCCGCCGCCGCGGCCTCCTCTTTCGTGATCGCCTCAAGCTCAATCAACCAGGCGGGCGTTACGTTTTCACCGTAGGCTGGCTCGACAGATTTCACTCGCGCAAAGCGGCGGGCGGCGTCCTGTGGCATAGAGACCGGGGAGGCCCACTTATATGCGGTCTGTTCCGGCTGAACGACGGAGTCGGCGGCCAGGATCACGCGCTCGGACTCTCCGCCCTGCGGGTTCTTGAGGCGATACCAGGGCTCGCGGATAAATACGACGTCCGAGACCTCGACGGGAGAGGCGAACACGTCCGCGACGCCGTCTCCCGCTCCGAGACGGTTTCCGTCCTGGCCTACGAGGTGCCAAATGTCGGCACAATCGGCGTCACGGTGGAACGAGGCGCCCTCGATATAGCGCGGCGTGGGTTTGATGGGCTTCGTAATGGTGAGCCCGCCGAGCTTGTCCAGCTCCCGGGCGTCCTGGGTGGTTAAAATCAGGCTTTTCATGGTATGGCGATCTCCTTTCATTTTGTTGCTTTTCCACCGATAGTTACGAGGAGGATCGGGGCTGGAGTGTCCGGCCAGTCGTCCACGTCAACGGCGATTCGCTCGACGATGTTATTTCCGCACACCTCGACGCACCGCGTTTTTTCGAGCTCCTCGACCGTGCCTCCGGCCACCGCCTCGGAAATATCGGCTCCGAGTTGGTGGATCACAAAGAGGCGTTCTTTCGGTAGGAGCAGGGCCATGAGGCCGGATAGGGTGAGCTTGTTATTCAATTTCGTATTCCTCCTCATAGTCTGCAAGATCGGAGAACTCCATTTGTCCCGGGAGTACCCCGTCCTCCATCCACCAATGAAAACAGTCAAGCCCGGTTCGCCAGTCTGTCGGGAGATTTCGGTGGAGGCGTTCTTTAATCATGTTGTCAAACGCCCGAATATACATTTTTTCGTATTGTGGATAACGGAAAAACTCTTTTTGTCGTCCCGCTGTTCCGGCCATAGGACACCCAATGCACCCGACCCGTGAATAACCGCACTCGTAGAGGGGATTTATTTCGATCTTTTCGGCCTCGATATAATCCCAAACGTCCGAGTCTTTCCAATCGACGATAGGGTTACAAATCCGCTTCGCCTTTAGGGTGCAAGTCTCAAATAAACGGCGGCGGTCGTCGTTGTCGTTATTCAATATCACTTTTTTGGAGATGTCCGAGGGCATGGTCTCATATATTCCGCGGCTATTTTTCCGCTTGACCGACTCGGCCCAGCGAACGCCCGTTGTGATAAAGCGTCCGCTCCCGCCGCGTTCTTTTAATACAGAACAGCAATAGCGAACGAGCCGGGTCGGTGGCATGAGCTTTTGCGGGATCAGGTTTCACATGGAGGTACGCTTTCCTTTGTAGACGGGCATATTTACGGCGCATTTTATTCCCTTGTCCTCGAAGTGCTGGAATTTCTTGCGGATAAAATAGACCGTCTCGGGCGCGTCCGCGGTTGTGTGATTGTGCATAACTTCAAACGGTATTCCCGCCCGCTCGGCGAGGTGAGTACAAATCGAGCTGTCTTTTCCGCCTGAGTCAGTAATTACGAGGGGCGTCTTGTAAACTTGGAGGGCCATTTCCGACGCGGCGCGGAGGCGTTGGATTGCGGTTTGCTCTAAATCCATGTGCCCGAGCCTCCTTTTTCGGCCCAGCGCACGACCCCGCGAGGAGTAACGCAAACGTCGTCCTCGGCCTCTTGCTTTAGCCACTCGTCCCACATAATCACCGTTTCGGGATCAGGCATTTTCAGTTTATAAGAGCACCCTTTCGCCTCGAGGGCGTCGTCCTGGATCATGTAAAGGAAATCCGCTAAATTCTGCGGGCTTTGTGTCACGATCTGAAAATTTGTCATATCGCGGCCCCTCTCGGTGCGGACGCGGCAGGGCGGAGGATCGTCGTATAGAGCCACTCTCCGGCAAGGTCTTTGTAAACGATCAAATCCTCCCCGAGCGCCCAAAAATCAGGGCGGCTATATGCAATTTTGAGATTTGCGCGGCGGCGCTTGACTTCCGGGGCCGAAATATACTCCGCTCTTATTTTCTTGATCCTGGGCCCGCGCCTGTGATCGAGCACCTCTATTTCGATTGTTCTCGTCATGGTATGGTAATCTCCTTTCGGGTGGTCGGCCTTATATGGCCGCCTGTCGTTTGCCGCGGGACTTCTGAAAATTCCGCTCGGCGGTGATCTGCGCGACCTTTGCGCTATACACGCGGAAACCGTACTTGTCTACGGCCCCGGTATAACCGTTCCTCAATTCGCGGTAGATCGTCGCTGGGTGGACGCCGATTTTCTCGGCTATGAGGGCCACCGGGGCCCGGTCATTGTGGAGCCGCTCAATAGTCGCCCGATCTTCCGGCCCGATGTATCGGAGTTTTTGGCCCATTTCTCCGGCCTCCTTTCGTGTAAAATAAAAAAGTGAAGTGCGTCCGAGGCCTTGCGACCTCTTTCGCACTTCACTATACAATCAACATGGGCCCCTTGTCAAGTGATTTGCGAAAATTTTAGTAATTTATTTTTCAAAGGCTGTTCATGCAGGCCTCGAACACCTCCGCCGCCGTGTGGAAATTGAATATCTTCCGGGGATAATTATTGATCCATTCCTCCGTTTTTTTCAGAGTAGAGGCCGGAATAGTTGCAAAATCTGTCCCTTTCGGGTGCTTGCGGCGGATCATGCCGTTTTGTCGCTCGTTCGATCCTCTTTCCCATGAGCTATACGGGTGGCAGTAATAGACCGTCGTCCGGGCACCTTTCCGCCGACAAGCCTTTTCCATGCCCGCGCAGTCGGCAAACTCCGGGCCATTGTCTACGGTGATCGACCGAAATACCTTGTAGAAAAGGGCGCCGTATTTGCGCTCGAGCGTGTTTAGGGCCTTTACCACGCTTTCGGTGGTGTTCGTCTTTATCGGGATCATAATTTCATGGCGAGAGAGCCGCTCCGTGAGTACCAGCAAGCGTGGACGGCTCTTTTGTATGCCCTGTACGGTGTCCATTTCCCAATGCCCGAAAGTCTCTCGGGAGTTGATCTCCTCCGGGCGCTGTTCAATGCTCAAGCCTTTAGGGGCCCGGGCCGCACGGACGCGGCGATAGCCCCTCTTTTTTGCCGTCTTATGAGGGAGGTCTTTATTCGTTATCCCGAGGAAAAGGCCGAGGTCGATATAGCGATAGAGAGTGCGGACGGAAATCTCGGTATCGAATACGAGGCCCTTTGCCTTGATCTCGCCGAGGGCGGCCTCCGGCGATCTGTTCCCGCCTTTGATGGCGGCCTCGAGGTATCGGGCGAGGCGGTGATCCTTGCCGATTTTGAGACCCGGCCCCTTGTCCGGGTAGTGATCCTCGTACCGAGCTTGTGCAATATCGGGGATATAGCACTCCCGGTCTATGAGCTCGGTCGTGCGCTGAATACCGAGGCCGCGCTTGATCTCCCGGTAGATCGTGGAGACATGGCGGCCCAACTCGTCGGCGATCCGCTGTTTCGACCACCCATCTTTGAGGCGTGTCTCGATAATAAGGCGCTCTCTCCAAGTCAAGTGCTGGTAGTTTTCTCCCATTTCCAAACCCTCCTGGTAAATCAAAGCCCCGCCGCGGCCATGTAGACCGGGCGGGGCGTGGTTTATTTCTGCAAAAACTCCTCTATCGCTCGTTTGATAATTTGAGCCTGGACGGCCCCCTCAGCGTCGCACTTTTCCCGAAATGCCGCCGCGAGGTCTTTCGGCACACGGACGGAAATCACGTCATAGGCTTTTTGGTTGTATCTCGACTTTACCGCCGTCGAGGTCTTAGTCTTTCTCTTGCTTTCTTCCACGTTTCCGCCTCCTCACGTTGATAACGATAGAGCATACCGCGAGGGTGATACTCACTCCGCACAAAATATAAATGACTGTGTCCATGACGGTTTGACATTGAGCCCGTTTCATGTTACTATGCAAGGGCGAGGGGGATTGCTCCCCCTGCCCTTTACTCGGTGAGCTTTTCTATCAGCAGTAGAATGGCAATCACGAGGTTTAGGATCGCGGTAACAAGGTTTATGTAGCTGTCCGGCTCGGCCTTGTTGCCGCTTTTCTTTTTGCGTTTTTTGCTCAATGCTTTATCCTCCTTTCGCTTATTATAATACCATACTGCTTGCAGTATGTCAATAGTTTTTTGCAAAAAATATCCGCCTCGGGAAATCAATCCCGGGGCGGGTTTTTGTCTGCACCTATGAGCCAATCGGCGGAGACGTGGAAAATTCTCGTCAGGACGAGGAGCTCGTAATCCGTCACGAGGCGAGAGCCGCTCTCGATCCGACTAACTGCGTCTTGTTCAATGATCGCGCCCTCTGTCTGCATTTTCGCCGCGAGGGCTGTTTGTGATAGGCGGGCCCGGAGGCGTAGCTCCCGGACGCGGTCGCCCGATACGTTCCCCTTGCCCTCAAATTGAAATTTTCTCACTCGCCCGAGTTCCTCCTATGGTAATATCCAATATTCTAATTGACATTAACATATTTTCCTCGGGTTCTTATGGGAATACTCCATAGCTCGAAAAAATAAGGGCCGGAGTTTCCTCCGGCCCGCTCGGGTTATGCTTTCTCTCTGGCCTCGTGGTACATGACGGCCACGATTGCGGCCTTGAGGGTCTCCTTGCGGAGGTTGAGGTCGGTCGCGCATACCTCTTTCGGCGTCCCGCCGTTGACGGCGCCGGAGTCCAGCAAGGCCGCCGCGGCGCCTTTCCAGTATTCCGGGACGTCTTTCAAGTCCTTATAGACAGGGTTTTCCTCGTCGAGGACTTCTTTCACGGTCTGACGGATCAGGGCCTTTAATTCTTCGTTGCTCATGTCGATTTCCTCCTCATAGGTAACGTAGGGGATTTTCCCCCACTTTTTCCACTTCCGGGCGTTGTACCCGGATTTACTTCCGATATTTGCGACGGCGGTAATCTGTACGCCGTTTTTCCATGCGGGCGTACACTCTACCGCGAGCCCGCCGCCGACATAAATTCCGATATGGCCCGTCGTCCACACCGCCGCCCCGGGCGCGATCCCGGAGAAATCGGTCGAGACGCCGGAACAAATCGAGATCATACCGTCCGCCGAAATGTCTGGGCAGGCGCCCGCGAGTACCTGGTTCATGGTCGGATAGGTGGCGCCGCCGTAGGTTCTGGCGCTATCCCCGCTCCACCCCCACAAGATCGCCTTAATGAGGCCCACGCAATCGAAATAAAACGCCTTGGGGTTTCCGGCGTAGCGGCGAGCGGCGTCAATCCACCCCTTTTCTGTATTCTTTGCGTAGGCGTTCGCCGCCCGGGTGAGACTCGCGTCGGTGATCGGCGAGCCGAGGCCGCCCCAAATATACGAGGTCTTATAGTCCCGGGCGATAGAGAGCGCCTTTGCGATAAAGTCGGCCGAGTTCATTTACTTTCCCTCCTCAGTGGTCTGAGTCCCGTCCGTGGTGCTCTGTTCGCGCTGGGTCTGAGTGCCGAAATAGAACGCGATCACGACGGCGTACACGGTCATAAAGTCCTGCGCGATTTTGTTCGTAACGGCGAGGTAGGCAAAAACCGCCGTGAGGGTGATCGTGACAATGGATTTCACGGAGAGGAGGTTTGCGATACGCTTGATGATCTTTTCATTCATGGTGTAGTCCTTTCCCCGGGTCAAATCCCGGTGTCCCCTAAATCTTTTGTTGTTGGTTCTTCCTTGTCGTCCTTTTTGATGACGGTTTTCAGGCATAGCAAGAGGAGCTCGCCGCCGAAAAAGCCGAGGATCACGCCCAGGAGGGCCGCGGGGTCGTTTCCCGTCCTGGACATGATACGGAGCGCGTACCAGCTCGCCCCGGAGGCGGCGGCCACACAATAGGCGATTGTCACCTTTGCGAATAGGTGAGGAATTTTCCCGATCCGCTTCACGAGCCGGGAGAGACGAGAGGGCGTTTTCGCCTCATATTTCCCGCTCATAGCCCCACCCGGGCCAATATGTAGCCCACCACCGCCGCGGTGACGAGGAGGATCACTTTCTCGACGAGGGTTTTCCAGCGGTTCCCCGGCTCCGCTTCGATCTTCTCCACCTTGCCGGAGAGATCGGAGAGGTCGGTTTTAACCTCCTTGATCGCCTCCGTTTGGTGCTTCTGCTCTTTCGCCATAACCTCGACCGAGGTCGCGAGGCGGTTTATTGCCTCCGTGCTTTTCTCGAGGTGGTCGAGCCTGTGCGTGTTCGATTTACTGCGGGCCTCCGTCTCGGCCAGCTTTACGGCCATTTCTTCGCCCGTCATGCCGTCACCCCCTCGGCGGTCTTGATCGCCGCTAAAATATCCGCCTTTAGTGTTAAGCCCGTGAGCGCGATCCCGTTCTCTGAGGCGTACTCCTTGAGCTCCGCGACGGTCATAGCGTCCAGGTCTTTAACCTCCGTCCACCCGTAAACCCCGGGCTCCCATACGTTATTGTCGAGATCGGACGTCCATTTCTTTTCAGAGTGGGAGACCTTGGCCCCGGCGCTATATGCGTCATGGGCCCCGATGGGCTGGGCCCACTTCGGCCACTCTTCGGAGGGATCGGCGATCTCGGCCCACAAGCTCGCCGCGGCGTCCGGCGTCCAATTCTCCTGTGAGGTGTGAGCCTGGACGCAACGATAGAGGCGGCCCGCGTGGAGGCGGATTGCTCCGGCCTTATATGCAACGGGATAGGCCCATTCGGCAAACTGCGAGGCGTTCTCCGCCGCCGTGGTGTCGTCGATCTGTCCCGTCTCGGCCATAACGGTAAAGACGATAGAGGCGGCCACGGTTGCTTGTGCCATGTCCTCGACCTCCGCCGCGAGCTGTGGCGTGTGATCGGTCTCGACAAGGACGCTCTCGACCTCATACCACCGATAAAAGAGCCCGTCGCCGGACTCCTCGCGGAGGAGATCGCCGACGATCACCTCGTAGACGCTTACCTTGTCCTCCTGGGTCTGCGTGAATGTGACGAGGTCGCCCGTGAGGCCGATCTCGGCGTCGGACTTGATACGGAGATAGCGGAGGCTTTTCCCGTTCCGTCTCGTGGTTCCGATCATGTACTCGAGCATAATATTCTCTCCTTTCGCGACGCCTCCCGGACGACGCTCTTTATTGTTTTCTCGATAGGCCGGACGTGCTTATCGTAGAGGCTCCACCCGGCACAATGCTTTAGCTGTCCCGACCGTGATAAAATTCCTCGTGCCTGGATCGGCGCTATTTTGCGGTGGGCCGCGATCCGTTTCCGGGCCCGGGTGCATTGTCTTTTCAGGCGGAGGAGGTTTTTCTTGCGGATCAGAGTTAGGCCCCGTTTGTAGCGGTAGCCGACCGCGTTCACCATGCGTTTGCGGGTGTTGTAGAGTTGCCAATTCTCCTTTAGGCGGAGGCCCATTCTCCCCAAAAACTCCATGATCGACCGGATCGCCCGATGGAGTTTCTTTTTGTTGTGTCCGAAAATAGTCAGGTTGTCAATATAACGGACGTAATGACGGACGCCGTCTCCGAGCTTTTCCCGGATATAGTGGTCGAGCGGCTCGAGGACTGCGTTCGCGAGCCATTGAGAAATGTAAAACCCGATCTTGATACCGTCCTTGATGATCCGCCAAATGAGGCCGAGAAAAGCCTCGTCCTTGATCTTTCGCCGGAGAAACCGCATAACCTCTCGCGGAGAGAGGGAGGGATAAAATTTCTTTATGTCCAGCTCGGCGGCGTACTTTGTGCCTTTCTGGTCTTTCTCGAGCCACTTCTCAATAGCTTTCCGGGCGCGGTGCGGGCCCCGGCCTGGTATGCTCCCGCAACAATAGAAATCCATTCCGCGCATGAGGACAGGGGCCAGGACTTGAACGATCATGTGGTGAACGTATTGATCCGGCCATAGGGCGGGCTCGTTGATCTCGCGCCATTTCCCCGCCGTGGAGTCGTAGCGAGGAAATGTCCGGGGCTTTTTCGGGTGGAAATCCCGTAGGAGTTCGCAAAGCTCGTCCGCCCGGGCCTCTTTCGTGCTCTCCACCCATTGAGCCGTTTTATTCTTCTTCCGGGGCTCATTTACTGCCTCGATTGCTAAAAGGGCGTTCTCACGGGTGCAAAGTTTCTCCATGAGATACCCGATCCGTTTTGTATTTTTCATGCTGTGGTCGCCTTTCGGACGTAAATAATTTTTCTTATTCACCTCACGGCCTTTCAAATCCATATCGGGCTTACTTGGCCGTGTCCCTGCGGCGAAATTTTCACCGAGCGGTGAGGAAAAGACTACGCGGAGTTTCGGGTATGGAATAAGTAGCCGCGAGCCGAGGTTGGAGTTCGTGTTGGAGGGCGCGTTGTTGCCGTTGAGGTAGAACGGCCCCGCGTTGGTGCCGTTGTTGTAGTTGCCGCCCACATAGAGCCCACGGACGCCGGAGTTATAGTTGCAATAATCCGGGCCCGGAAAACGGAGACCCCGGTCGCATGGCGTAGCCAGTCCCTAAATTGCGAGGTTTTTTATGGGGGTTGCGACCCCCAAACCCCCGGGCGGCTTACGCCGCCGAGGGGAGTTTTTGAAGCCGCGAGCCGAGGCCGGAGCCCGCGTAGGAGGGCGCGTAGTAGCCGTAGAGGCAGAACGGCCCCGCGTTGGTGCCGTAGTTGTAGTCGCCGCCCACAAAGAGCCCACGGACGCCGGAGCTATAGTAGCAATAATCCGGGACGTAGGTCGTGTCGGAGCCGCCGACCGTGTTCGGGTAGATAAAGGAATTATCGGAGGAGTCATGCCCCCACGCCTTGATCCACCCGCCCGAGGTCGCTCGCGTGTTGCTTCTTACGGTGGCGCCCGTGCCGTTGTAGGTATCTGCGAAATTCGCCGGGTTGTTGTAGGTGCAAATATTCGCGCCGGAGAAAATAATTCCGTCGCGCCACTCGAGCACATTTCCCCACCAATTTTCAATATTGCGGTACTGGATCGCGACGTTTCCGTCCGTGCCCGCGGCGCGGCCCGTGTGGTAGGTCATGGAGTCGGTTCCGCCCGTATTGATAACGGAGCCGGAGTCCACGTTTCCGCGCCCGATCTTGGTTTGTCCGTTCCAGTTCGCGAACTCGACGAGGTAGAGATACCAAAGCGTGAGTTGCAAGGCGAAATCCGCTTGATAATATCCGGTTCCGAGGGCCTTAATCCCGCTCCTGAACGAGGAGAGGGAGGTATTCACTTTCGGAGACTGGCCCGTCCTGGACTGATAGGAGGAATTGCACTCGTAGCGGCCAATATAGACGACGTCGCGCTCTCCGACGCCGTCACCGCGGTCTCGGTGGGCCGGGGAGACCTGGAAACCGTCTGTTGCCTGGTCTGCGATCTGCACCTTAAAGGGCAAGTGCGTCACCTTTACCCAAAATTTCGGGATTTTTACGAGGGTGTTATTTCCGTCCGTTACCTTTGTCATGCCCGACCACGGGAGGCAGTTATCAAAGGGAGAGCTCCCGGTCCCGGTTCCCACCGCGGGGACGGGATCAGCAAAGAGGGCCGAGTCGTCCGTCCTGGTGAGGGCCGTCGTGCTCGAGCCGTCCCAGGTGACGCCGTAAATACGGACAAAGGCCGCCGTCACGTTGCAAGTCTTATTCGCAGGGGCGTTGTGGTTGGTGCCCGCGGAGACCTTGATCGTGATAACCGCGGAGCCGCTCTTTTGATTGACGCCGGAAACCGTGACTTTCGTCCCGCTCACGCTGACGGTGGCGACGCTGGTATTACTGGACTCGGCGGAGATCGTACCGTTACCCGCCCGCGTGACGTTGATCGTCCCGGTCGGGTTCGAGCTGTCCAGCGTGAGGGAGGTCGGAGAAATGCTCAGACTGCCCGCGGCCTTGCCGATAGTCCAGTTT
>OGKZ01000595.1_pt1 | contig 34850 bp, 27 predicted proteins | sample 1572571 | NCBI WGS metagenome assembly OGKZ01 (sample SAMEA2581906, study PRJEB24529) | metagenome | biome: Human gut stool | place: China | collected 2011 | reverse complement strand
TCGCCAAGGTCTCGTGCAAGCACGGACTTTGGCTCGTTACACGCGTAAATAAAAAGGACTGCCAAACCAATCACTTAGTGTGGCAGTCCTGCAAATAGGATGGAAGGTACTTTTATATGAATATTACCGGATTCTTCTTATTAACTATCAATCGCAATCAATAAGAAGCACAGCAACATCATTAACATTTGTTCCGGTCGGACCAGTTATAATAAGTCCGCCTGTTTCTTTTAACGCATTATATGCATCATTTTGTCTTAGAACATCAAATATATTAATGCCTTTCTTTCTGAGTTCTCCCGCAGTATCAGCATCAGCATATCCTCCAGCGGCATCTGTCGGACCATCAGTTCCGTCGCTTCCGATACTGAATATGGCAGCATTTTTAATACCATCAATTCCACTGGCTGCTGACAGTGCAATCTCCTGATTTCTTCCGCCTTTGCCATGTCCGGTGAGATTAACAACTGTCTCGCCACCGGCAATATAGGCTGTCTTTTTATTACCATGGCAATGTGTTTTTGCTATAGAGGCAAGAAAACTTCCTGCTTCCTTCGCCTGACAGCAAAGCTGGTCTGTAAGAATTACTGACTCAAAACCATGTTTTTCACATTCTTTTGCCGCTGCATTGCAAAGTTCTCTTACACTGCCATTAATCAATGTCGTAACATTATCCAGTTTTTTTGGTGTTTCAACCTCCATAAGCTTTTCAGCATCCGGTGAAAGCTTCAGGTTATATTTATTTACAATTTTTTTTGCATCCTCACATGTAGTAGAATCAGGACACGCCGGTCCGGAAGCAATCATATCAAGAGGATCTCCAAGTATGTCTGAAAGCACAATTGAATATACATGTGCCGGTTCGCATATTTTTGCAAATCTTCCGCCTTTTACCATAGATAAACGTTTTCTTATAGTATTTATCTCCACAATGTCTGCTCCACAGGAAAGAAGCTGGTTAGTTATGTCTGAGAGCTCATCACCTGAAATCTGTGGTTTTTCAAACAATGCACTTCCACCTCCTGAAAGGAGAAAAAGAACTGTATCATTACTTTTTAAATCAGAAACCATATCAAGGACTTTCTGTGTTGCCTTAAAGGAATTGTCATCAGGCACAGGATGTCCTGCTTCAAAACATGTCACATTTTCTATCTCACCTTTGACATGTCCATATTTTGTTATAACAATACCTTTATCTATTCTATCGCCCAAATATTCTGATGCAGCATTTGCCATCTGCCATGCTGCTTTTCCTACTGAAACAAGAATTACCCTGCCGGGAAATTCTTTATTCTCAAGTGCTCTTATTACTGCTTTATCCGGCAGAACAGCTTTTATTGCTGCATCTATTATATTATCTGCAACCTTTTTTAATTCATAATTCATATGTTTCCCCTTTCCGTCTGATTTTCTATTATATACCAGACTTTTCTGGTTTTTATCGAAATACAAATATTAAAGTTTGATATCTGCCAGTTTCTCATAATAATGAATTATTGCACTGTGGTCACTGCTTCCGTCTCCATTATTATGAAGATATTGCATTATCTCCTGAATCTGTGATGTCATTGGAACAACAGCACCAACACTGTGTGCACATTCCAAAGCATTATTCAAATCTTTGATGTGTAAATCAACCCTGAATCCCGGCTTTACATCATCATTAATCATCATAGGCACTTTTGCATTCATTACTGTAGAACCAGCAAGCCCGCCTTTTATTGCCTCAAAGACACACTCAGGATTAACACCGGCCTTTTTTGCCAGAATAAATGCTTCTGACACTGCCTGTATATTACCTGCTACAATTATCTGATTAGCAAGTTTAGTTGTATTTCCTGCTCCAAGCTCACCGCATCTGGTTACAGATGAACCCATTTTAAAAAGTATTTCTTTATATTTTTCAAATGTATTCTCATCTCCGCCAACCATAAATGCAACTGTTCCATCTATGGCTTTTGGTTCTTAGCCATTGGTTTCCCCATTATTCCAAGTCCGATAAACCCAATAACCATATAAATCCTCCTGATTTTATATCATTTTAACAGCATTTTAATTATAAGAATAATGAAAGTATGAATATCTCAACCATAGATGCAATACCCATGATTAATGTACATACTGTCTGCGTCTTATATCCCTGTTCAGGTGTCATATCACCAAAGTTAGTAACAACCCAGAAATATGAATCGTTAGCATGTGATACTGTCATGGCACCGGCACCAATAGCCATTACACAAAGTACTGACTTTACAGGTGTTGCAAGTCCAAGTACAGTAAGAAGCGGAGCAAGTATACCTGCTGTTGTTGTAATAGCAACTGTTGATGAACCCTGTGCACTCTTTAATATTGCTGCAAGTATGAACGGGAAGAATATACCTACTGCCGAAAGCACTTCTGCATGCTGTGTTATGTAGCTTACCATTGATGTTGAAGAAATAACTTTACCAAGAACACCACCTGCTGCTGTTACAAAAAGAATAGGACCAACAGTTTTTAATGTCTCATTAGTAATGTTATAAAAATCACTCATCTTATGAGCAGTTGCAAGCTGGATTACTGCAAATATTGTACCAACTGCAAGGGCAATAATTGGCTTTCCTAAGAACTGGCAGGCGACATCAAGTGCTCCTGTCCAGCCGGCCATAGATGAAATTGAGCCAAGTGCCATAAGTATAATTGGAACAAGAATTGGAGCAAGTGCATTAAATCCATTAGGAAGTTTGCCATATTCTGCAACAAGTTCTTCATATGTTTTTGCTACTTCTGCATTATCGCCCATCTCGTCTGCACTCTTTACTTTCTTGCCAATAAACTTTGCATAGATAAGACCTGCAATAAGAGGGAATATCGAACATACAACACCAAGACCCATTACCAGTAAAAGATTATCACCTACACCAAGTGTACTTGCTGCTGCAATCGGACCAGGTGTTGGTGGAATAAATACATGTGAAATATAAAGACCTGCTGACAAAGCAACTGTCATAGCTACACTTGATACTGCTGTTCTCTTTACAAGAGCCTTTCTGATTGGATTCAAAATAACAAAACCGCTATCACAGAAAACAGGGATTGAAACAACCCATCCCATAAGTTCAATAGCAAGTTCAGGTCTCTTCTTACCAACAACTTTAATTACCATATCGGCAAGCTTTAATGCTGCACCTGTCTTTTCGAGAACTGAACCGATAAGTGCACCAAGAATAATTACAATACCGATGCTGCTGAATGTTCCCGAAAATCCTGCTCCGATTACTGTTGGAATTCCGGAAATCTTCTTTCCGTCTGCCGTGACTGTATCAACAAATGGAATTCCTGCAATTATAGCAAGAATAAGTGATACAGCCATGATAGCAAGGAAAGGATGAACCTTAAACTTTGAAATTGCTACTATCATGACTATGATAGCTAAAATAAAGACAATAATTAATGCTATTCCTGACATAATAAACACCCCTTTTCGTTATTTTTTATACGATTTGCACAATAGCTCGTACTGTCTATGGTGCAATCATATCACGGAAGCAAATCTTTTCACATGTTACACGTAACATAATTATTCAAATTATTTTGTTTCATGTAACAAGGCATATGTATCACTTTTTTCCATTTCTATATCCTGCATAATAAGATATGCCATATATAATGCCGGATTTTCGGATGGTTTTCTGACATCATATCCGGTCAGTTCCTTCAACTTGCCAATCCTGTACTGCAATGTATTCTTATGTATATAAAGACTATCAGACACCGCCTGAATAGAGCCCTGCTCTTTATAATAAGCCTTCAGGAGTGACATATATTCTTTTACTTCATCAACAGATGAATTCTTGAAAAGCTTGGTAATATATTCAAGCTTAATTTTGGCAGGAATACAGTTAACAAGCAGTTCCAGACTCATATCCTCATAGCAGATAATCTTTTCATGTTCATTTGCAGCTGCATTCCACGCCCTATGTGCCTGGATGTATGCCTCATGCATATCATCACTTTTCCCTGCAATCCCTATATTAAGATTCAGTTTCTGCTTTTCATATATGTAATCTGCAAGTTCATTTGAAAATTCAATTACCTTTTCTGTTGTCATATCATCTATAAGAATTATCTGTCTTGAGGCATTTCTGAAATGTGCCTTGTAACCATTTCTGTTAAGAAATGCTGCAACATTATTTTCAAATTTGGCAATTACAGACTGACCCTCCTGATTATCTTTATACTCATCAAGTTCATCGATACTTACAATAATAATTCTTCCCGGCTTGTCTATATCTATCCCAAGAGATTTTCCACGTTCTCTCAGGTCATCAAAGTTTTTATATCCGTCATTTATAAGCCATTCTTCAAAAAAAGCATTTTTTACACGCTTATCCATGAGCTGATGATAACTGACACGGCGTTCCATAAGCAGAATTTCGGTCATCTTTTTTATCAGACGTCCGGCTGTTATTACCTCATCGTGACTTCCGGTAATTCCGACAACACCAACGATTTCACCATCAAGTTCAAGCGGAAGGTTAATTCCCTGTTTCATTCCCCTTTCCTTATCATCTTTCTTAAGATAATATTCATCAAGACATTCCGTAATGATTTTGTATGCTCCATAGTGAAAATCTCCTATTCTTGATTTATCACAGCTTGCAATTATATGCCCCGTCTCATCCATAAGATTAATATTTTGTTTTACAAGCTGCGATATTTCATCAACTATCTGCATCGCAGCATTTTTTGATATATGCATTGTATTTCTCCATTCATATTTAAAATAATTGTAATTTTCGCTCTTTTAAATGTATTAATAATATACCACTCAAAACATAACATTTCAATATATTTATTTTAATTGAAACGTCAACACTTGATATTTTCTTTTGTAAATGCAATAATGGTTTTGTTTTATGAACTGCCACACTACAACGGCAAAATCAGAATGGAGATTAACTATGGCAAACAACCGATTAACAAGAAAACAGCGTGCAGCTGTAGTCAGACGACAAAAAATCACACTTGCCGCAGGCATTGCGGTTTTAATTTTAGTAATTATATTCGTACTAGCATTTAAAGGCTGTAACAGTAAAAAAAAGAATAACGACAAAACAGTCCCGGCTAATACTCAGACTACTACTGATGACAATAAAACAACAACAGAAAACAACAGCGAAAACATAAAATCTGAGGAGACCCAGGATGCTTCCACATCATCAGATAACAGCTCTGATTATTCAGGAAGCCAGTATGCTGATTCGCAGTCTGTTTCATCTAAAGGATTTTCAATCCAGACTATCAATGGAATAACATATGTTGATGGGGTGCTTATCGCCAATAAAACTTACTCTCTTCCAAGTGATTTTATTCCTCAGGACCCTGAGGTTCCTGTAACAAGCCAGCGAAGCACAACAAGTCTTGACAGAACACTTATGAGTGCATGGCGTACGATGCAGGCTGATGCTTCTTCACAGGGACTTAATATCTATATTGCAAGTGCTTACCGTTCATACAGTTATCAGGTAAATCTATATAATTCCTATGTAGCAAGAGATGGAAAAGCTGCCGCAGATACTTATTCATCAAGACCCGGTAACTCAGAACACCAGACAGGGCTCTGTTTTGACCTTAACTCTATAGATGACAGCTTCGGCGACACAGCAGAGGGCAGATGGGTCAACGATAACTGCTACAAATATGGCTTCTGTATACGTTTTCCTAAGGGTAAGGATGCATACACAGGCTATCAGTATGAATCATGGCATTTAAGATATGTCGGTAAAGACCTCGCTGAAAAGCTTTACAACAATGGTGCTTGGATTTCACTTGAAGAATATTTTGGAATCACTAGCGAATATCCAGATTAAGCAAAAATTTGAATATTGAGAAGTATATGAATAAAAAAGCCCCGCCACAGCGGGGTTTTTTTATAGGAATTTATCAAGTTCAGTCTCGACACGCTTATTTATTTTAACTTTAGGATTTTCCGTAATCGTTCCTCTTGCGACAACCATTTTTACATGGCGTAATGCTCTGAGGTCATCGAGCGGATTTTCCTCGGTTACAATCATATCTGCACATTTATCTTTTTCGAGCGTACCGGTAATATCACCGATTCCCGCCATTTCGGCGGCTCTTGCAGTTGCCGTATGCAGTGCAAACGCATTGGAAACGCCCGTATATTTGTGGAAATAATACAATTCTCTCCAAAAATCATACTGTGTAATCCATGGACATCCGACATCATTGCCAAGAACGACAGGTATATCATTTTCAAGTGCCGCTTTCGCACATGCAATTATTCCCTCAAACACAACATTTCCGTTAAACTGTTCAACTTCAGTTGCGTTGGTAATCGAACGATCAAACAATGCATACGGAAGTGCAGGCGAAATTGTTGTGCAAAGAAATGCTTTTCTTTCCTTGAATAACTTAATTGTATCATCATCAATTTTTGCACCGTGTTCAATTGAGTCAACACCATTTTCAAGAGCAACACGCACCCCCTGCGGAGATTCGACATGTGCAGCAACTAAATAGCCATTTTCATGTGCCTTGTCACAGACTACCTTTACCATTTCCGGAGACATTTTCAGTTCACCCGGAACACCTTTTTCTTTTGCGTCCATTACGCCGCCTGTAATCATAAGCTTTATCAAATCAACCTTTTCTTTTTCCGATTGCTCCAGATGTTTTAATGCTGTATCTATACTGTCCGCTGCAACAGCAACAGAGCCAGCCATATGTCCGCCAGGCACGGAAATCCCTTCATTAGCGGCAAGTATTCTCGGTCCCATCTTTGTTCCCGCATTAATCTCATCTCTTAATTTTGTATCAAAACTTCCAAGTCCGCCAACCGTTCTTATTGTTGTCACACCGCTCATAAGCTCTGTTTTTGCAAATCCGGCAACCATACCATATGCAATTGAACGCATAAGTGCATTTCCCATAAGTATTTTTACAAGCTTCTCATTATCACGCTGTTTTTTCTGCGGCTTACCATTACCTGCAAGATGAACATGCATATTTATAAGACCGGGCATAATATATCTGCGTTTTAAATCAACTTTTTCATATCCATTCAAATCCGTGCCTGCCTTGACAATATCCTCAATTTTATCATTGTCCGTAAGTATGACGAAGCCCTCTTTTACCTGCATATCTTTGGTTCCGTCAAGTATTTTTCCGTTAATATAAGCATATTTCATATTTTTATACCCCGTGTTTTTGAAATGTTTATTTAATACCAATTAATCAAAATCTTACGCACTGATTGACTTTCCTGTGTAAAGCTGATAGTATCTGCCTTTTTCTTCCATAAGCTGGTCATGTGTACCACGCTCAATAATTCTTCCCTGTTCCATAACCATAATACAGTCTGCATTCCGTACCGTAGAAAGACGATGAGCGATAACAAATGAAGTTCTTCCTGTCATAAGTGCATCCATACCACGCTGTACAAGTTTTTCTGTACGTGTATCAATAGAAGAAGTCGCCTCATCAAGAATAAGAACAGGAGGATCTGCAACTGCCGCCCTCGCTATTGCAAGAAGCTGACGCTGTCCCTGACTAAGGTTCGCACCACCGCCGGTAAGCACTGTGTTATAACCATCAGGAAGTCTTTTTATAAATCCATCAGCATTAGCAAGCTTTGCGGCAGCTATACATTCTTCATCAGCTGCATTGAGTCTTCCATATCTGATATTGTCCATAATCGTGCCTGTAAAAAGGTTGGTATCCTGTAAAACAATGCCCAGGCTTCGGCGTAAATCGTCTTTTTTAATATGATTAATATTAATTCCATCATAACGGATTTTACCATCCTGTATATCATAAAACCTGTTAATAAGGTTGGTAATTGTTGTCTTTCCGGCACCGGTAGAACCTACAAACGCAAGCTTCTGACCAGGTTTTGCGAACATTTTTATATCGTGAAGCACGATTTTGTCAGGATTATATCCAAAATCAACTCCATCAAATGTAACATCACCCTGAAGTCTTGTATACATTTCATCTTTGTTTGCAGCATTTGGTTTTTTCCATGCCCACATCTCTGTCTGTTCTTCAGTTTCATGGATTTCACCATTTGAATCATAACATATATTTACAAGTTCAACATCACCTTCATCTGTCTCCGGTACTTCATCACAAAGGTCAAATACCCTGCCGGCACCTGCCATAGCCATTACAATACTGCTTACCTGCTGGCTTATCTGTGTTACAGGCTGTGTGAAACTCTTGTTTAATGAAAGAAATGCTACAAGTGTACCAATTGTAAGTCCTGAAAAGCCGCTTAATGCAAGCACACCACCTACAAGTGCACACAAAACATAACTTATATTTCCTATATTTCCATTGATAGGCATTGTAATATTTGCAATTTTATTAGCATTGTTGGCACTTTCTCTTAACTTGTTATTAATCTGCTTAAACTGTTCAAGACTTTCCTGCTCATGACAGAATACCTTAACAACCTTCTGCCCTTCCATCATTTCCTCAATATAAGCATTTACTTTACCGATATCTTTCTGCTGTTCAATGAAATATCTGCCAGATGCAGCGGAAAGCTTTGATGTCACAAAAAGCATAATTGCAACCATAATAACAGATACAATTGTAAGTGGTATATCAAGAACTATCATACTTACAAATGTTGATACAAGTGTTATAAGTGAATTAAGAACCTGTGGAATACTCTGGCTTATAAGCTGTCTTAATGTATCAATATCATTTGTATATACCGACATTATATCTCCATGTGCATGTGTATCAAAATATCTGATTGGAAGTGATTCCATGTTAGTAAACATCTCTGTACGGAGCTTTTTCATAGTACCCTGACCAACATTTACCATAATTCTGTTATATCCGTAGGAACATAAAACACCCACTGCAAATATTGCTACAAGTTTTAAAAGAGCCTGTGCAAGCGGTGAATAATCAGGAACTGCCATCTGGGTAAGAGGCACAATGTAATTATCAATAAGTTTCTGTATAAATAAAGTTCCACATAATGTCGTAAGTGCCGAAACCAATATGCAAACGACCACCATGAAACATGCCAATTTATAATTTTTTACTATATAAGAAAGAAGTCTTTTTAATAATAAAAGCGGATTCTTCTCTTTGTTCTCATTTTTATTTTTCATGTCTTCCTCCTATTCTCACTATTCTGCCGATTCGTCGAAATCGCCGCCGCCCTGCATCTGAACTTCACAGATTTCGCGGTAAACTTTGTTATTTTCCATAAGATTCTCATGTGTATCAAAGCCACTGACTTTTCCATCTTCAAGAACAATAATTCTGTCGGCATCCTGAATACTTGAAATTCTCTGCGAAACTATAAGCTTTGTTGTTCCCGGAATTTTCTGGGCAAATGCCTGTTTGATTTTTGCGTCTGTTGCAGTATCTACAGCACTTGTCGAATCATCAAGAATAAGAACCTTTGGTTTTTTAAGCAATGCTCTCGCAATACAGAGTCTCTGTCTCTGACCACCTGAAACATTAGTACCGCCCTGTTCTATCCATGTATCATACTTCTTAGGCATTCTCTCGATAAATTCATCAGCACATGCCTGTTTACATGCCTCAACACAATCTTCATATGAAGCATTGTCATCACCCCATCTGAGATTGTCAAGTATTGTTCCTGAAAACAGGACATTTTTCTGTAATACTACAGCCACCTGATTACGGAGTGCATCCATATCATAAGTTCTTACATCTTTTCCGCCAACACATACAGAACCTTCAGTAACATCATAAAGACGGCTTATAAGGCTCACAAAACTTGATTTTCCGCATCCTGTACCACCAATAATACCAATTGTCTCACCTGCATTAATATGAATATCAATATCATGTAAAGTATCCTCTGTACTGTTTTTTCTGTATGAAAAATTAACATGATTAAAATCGATTCTTCCGTCTTCCACTTCTTCATAAGGTTTTTCCGGATTGGCAAGGCCCGCTTTTTCATTAAGAACTTCTGAAATACGCCTTGCACTTGCCGCACTCATTGAAACCATTACAAATATCATTGAAAGCATCATAAGTGCCATAAGCATGCTCATTACGTAACTGAACATTGATGTAAGATTACCAGTTGTAATTGAACCCGACACAATAAAATGTGAAGCAAACCATGACAATGCAACAATACATCCATATACAACAAGCATCATAGTCGGATTGTTAAATGCAAGAAATGACTCGGCTTTAACAAATGTTTTATAAAGATTATCTGCCGCTTTATTAAACTTTTTATTTTCATGCTCCTCACGTACAAATGCCTTAACAACACGAATTCCTGAAATATTCTCCTGAACACTCGCATTGAGTTCATCATATTTTTCAAAACCTGATGTAAAAATCGGTGTTACTTTATATATAATAAAGAAAAGTACAAATCCTAAAAATATAAGTGCAACAAGAAATATAATACTTAATCTCGGACTTATTATTACACACATTGTAATACTGCAAATCATCATGAGAGGTGCTCTCACAGCAATCCTTATTATCATCTGATAAGCATTCTGTACATTAGTTACATCAGTTGTCATACGTGTTACAAGACCTGCTGTACTGAATTTATCAATATTAGAAAATGAAAATGTCTGTATATTTTCATACATTTTCTCTCTCAGATTACACGCAAATCCTGTTGATGCTGCCGCCGCATACCTTCCTGCCTGTATACCACAAAAAAGGCTCAAAAATGCTATAATAAGCATTATTCCACCATAAATACCAACCTTTCTCATATCTCCGGCCTGTATTCCTTTATCAATTATTGAGGCTGTTATAAATGGAATAAGAATTTCCAAAAAAACTTCAACTGCAGTAAATATTGGCGTTATAATTGATTCTTTTTTATATTTGCCAATACATTTTGCTAATGTTTTTATCATATTTTTATCATTCTCCCTTCGATTAAATTCACCTTATAAGTCTACAGTCAGCATGACTTGATACTGTCATATACTTTCTGCAAAAGATTTCTAAGCTGTCCTTTTTCATCATCATTAAGTGCCTTTAAAAGTTCCCTCTCATTTTCATCCATTGAAGCTCTTGCCGTCTTGCATATCTCCTCACCTTTTGCCGTGAGCTTTACATGTTTGATTCTTTTATCATTTGAATCGTAAAACCCCTCTATCATCCCCTTTTTTTCTAGACGTACAGCAATTCCTGCCATCGTTGCCTGTTTAACTTCAAAATGCTTTTCAAGTTCTTTTAGCGTTATCGTCTCATCGGCTGCCTCGCTGATAGTGGCGAGAACCTTAATCTGCGAAAGGGTAACATCATCGCACATCAACGTATTATTAGCCTTTCTTCCAAGTGCATCGTTAAGTCTCTTTATGAGTTCACCGCAATGCAATGTTTCTCCAAACATATGCTCATTCCTTTTCATAAAATTTGATAAATAGTTTCTTTTAGATGTTCTAATATATTACAAAAATAACAGCACGCTGTCAATAGCGTGCTGTTATTTTGCGTTTTTATTACCTGTTTTTACAAACAGTTTTTATTTTGCTCTTTTTCTGTCGTATACGGCTACTCCTGCCATTCCTGCCAATGCAGCAGCAAGAATTATCATATACATGAACATACCTAAACTGTCACCTGTTGAAACTGATGAATCCGGTGTTACAGTTGTACCCGGTGTCTCTGTTGTACCCGGTGTTACAGTTGTACCAGGTGTCTCATCATTTCCTGGATTTTCAGGTGTTGACGGTGTTATATCGCTTCCCGAATCCTTTACTGCGTATACAACAGCATATGGGCTGAATGACTCTGCCTCGAATGAGAAACCATTCTCATCTGCTGTAACTGCTACACTTTCAAGAACTCCGTTGTTATTCATATGGAATACATACAAATTGTAATCTGCTGCATTGATTCCTTTCTTGTATGACATAGTAATCTTAATCTTACCGCTTGAAAGCTTAACAACTTTTCCGTCTGTTGTTTTGAGTGAAATATCATAATAATCCGCATTCTTTGAATCGAATCCCTTGATATTCTTTTCAGCAATAGCCGCATCAATCTTTTCAGATGTTGAAGCTGCTATTTTTTCAACATTTAACTTAATTTCACTTACTGTAAGGTCTTTGCCTTCTTCATCTTTAACCTTTACGTCACCTACTGATGCAATATCCTTGAAATCAGCAGCATCTTCATTTCTATCAATGTCAACTTTGATGTCTGTCTTACCCGGATCATCAGGTTCAACAACAGGCTGCTTTTTAACAAGACCATTAATTGCATCTGTTATTGCCTTTGCCATTGCATCTACCTTTGCCTGGTCTTCTGACGTAAGTGTTCTGTCTACCGCTTCGATTGCTTTTGTTACTGCTGAGAAATCCTCATAATCATCTTTGTTGAGAGCTTCCGCAGCTTTGATAGCTTCATCTACTGCTGTGTAGTCTGCTGCAACCGGTTCCGGCTTAACATCTCCTGATTTATAGTATGCAGGTGTCCAACCCTCAAAGTAACCTTCAAGTTTTACTGCTGATGCTTCTTCATCAGTCATCTTATTAACGCCTGCAGCTCTGCTTGAAGTGCTTACCTTTGTTCCGTCTGCAAGATGTGTATTATATTCATAATACTTAGCCTTTGCAGGTGTTACATTACTCATTGAAGTAAATCCTGCAGGAGCGATAGTATTAGCATCTTCAACTTCTGTATTTAAGAATACAACCTTTGAATCTGCTCTCCATGGTCTTGCAAAATATGTCTTTGTTATACCGTTGTTAATTCCCGGATAAGAAGTCTTTACAACTTTACAGTTGTTGAAAAGATAACCTAACTGTGAAAGTGCCTTTGACGCAACAATGATACTTCCTGAAGCTGCTTTGTCACCGTATCCATACATGCTTAATGTACAGCCGTCGAATACCGCACTACCATCACCGCAGATATAATCTGTTGTACCTTCGATGACACAATTCTTAAAATATGTATGCTCTGTATTATTTCCTGTAAACATTGTATCCTGTGAACTTAAGAACTGGCAGTCCTTGAATTCGCTCTGGTCTGCTTCAATGAAAATAACACAAGCTCTTTCCTTATTTTTATAAAGTTTGATATCGGCATCTGTTGCTTTAGAACGGTCAACCTTAGAGTTATCTCCACCTTTGCCTACGCCATCCTCAACTTCTTCTGTTGTCATATATCTGTTGAATGAACTTTCATATATAACACCTTCTGAACGGAACGCTGTAGCTGTAGGAAGTACATTAACTGTTGCTCCCCAGTGGCCTGTTCCCATTCCAATTGCAACGCCTTTTTCATACTTATCAACTGCTCTTGCTTCACTGTAATAACCGTTCATATCGGCACTGTAATAAGTATAACCTGAACCATAATACCATGTTATTGTTGAGCCTGCTTCACTTGAAATAGTAACATAAGGAGTATCAACCATAACCTGCTCTCTGTATAAAGCATCTGTAAGAGTAATTGTTACTCTCTCTGTTGTTCTTGCCATTCTGCCTATATACTTAACTGCATCTGTTATAGTCTCAAACTGCTGGCCCTTACCCACTTTTACTTCAGATTGATATTTAACAGGTGATGTATCTGCTTCTGTTTCAAGATAAACATCATTCAAAACATCTGAACTGCCGACACTTACATGGTCATATGCAGTATACTTTTCAGATACAACTGATGTATCGTACTCGCCTGCTCTTAACTGTGCTTTGTATCCGTCACCTGTTACATCAAATGAATAAGAATAGTTACTGTCAGATTTGTTTGTAAATGTAATCTTTGTAACATCTGAAGCTTTGTCATCTGAGGTTACGAACTTACCTGAAACATTAACCTTTACTCTCTGTGTTGCAGCGATTTGTACATCTGTATAATCTCCTGCTGCCTTGTTTAACTTTTCTGTAACTTCATAATCGTCAACGCCGCCTAATACTACTGAATAATTTGAGCTTGAATTAATACTTACATTTGAAAAACTGTAAGAACCATCTGTCTCTGCTTTTACATCAACAGCAATCGTTGAAAGCTTTGAATTATCAGGTACAAATTTAACTGAAACTGTTCCTTTTACAGCATCTGCCGGAATTCCCATAATACTTCCTGAAACTGTTGCAACTGCATCGGCAACTGCTTCAAAGTCTTTAACAGCCGTAGCATTTTCACCTGTAAGTTCGAGAATATTGCCGTTATCGGTATCATTAATCTTAAATCCTACAGCACTTATTGATACTTCGTACTTGGCACTGCCGTTTACTCTCTTTAATACAACGGAATACTTGCCGTTGCTGTCAACCTGTGCAGTAACCGTCTTTGCAGAACTGTCTGTAAGACTGTCAAACTTAATCTCTGTAATTCCATTTTCTGCTGCATTTGCCACTGTACCTGTAACTGTGACATTTATAATCGGATTATATTCTGTCAAAGCCATTGTTCTGATCTTAACATCTCCGCCTGATATAACAGGAAGATACTTCTGCCCTTCTTTTTCAACAATATAACCCGTAATATCATCCACTGTTACAGACTGTGTTGTTGTCTTCATCTGAACAGAATATCCGCTGTCAGCACTGCCGATATATACAGGTCTGTCAGTTGCAGCATTTGAACATAACTGCTCATATTTTACTTTTGTTGTGTCATCTTTTACCGGGAGATATAATACGCTTCCCTGTCTGAAACGAAGTTTGTCACTATCATATGTAACGCCACTGTTTCCCACATCCTGTGACACATACAAAATGCCGCCGGACTCTCCAGCTGTTCCATCAAGAATTTCCCCTGCTACAGGTGCTTTCTTACTTGAATTCGCTGAAAACGAATACGTAATTTTTCGTGTCTGTGTATCTGCTGCAAATGCCGTAACACCCAATCCTACAGGCATCCCCGATACAATCAAAGTAACCGCAGAAACTGCCGCAAATACCTTTCTAAATAATTTGTTAAATCGCATAAAACCCTCCGAACATTTTACTAAATTATATTTTTTACCACACACTTCCTTTCATTATCACGCTTACCATTAATAAAACACGCAGTGAACTAATAACTAAAAATACCCATAAGAAAAAGAAAAGACTTTTGCGTATGTGTTTTATTAAAGTATGTATAAATAATATACTTATATCATAAATATGTCAATGAATTTTACCGATTATTATATTTTTTTGTTAATTTTTTACAAATACCTGTGTCGGATTTTTACTAATATCTTCCTCTTACATTCAAATGTTTGAAACTGTATGCAAAATATGCTATTTCTGCTATAGCTGTAATTGTCCACGAAAATACATAAACAAGGTACAATGAAGGTATAGAGTGAAAATATGCAAATATTGTATATACCCATGCAACCCTGAATACACACGAACCGCTTATAACAATAATTGTAGGTCCAACACTCTTTCCTATACCCCTCGATGCAGCAATTGATGCATCCATAAATGCAGATACCGCATACGAAAAAGCCATAATCTTTATTCTTGCCATCCCGGCGTCTATAACAGCCGGCTCACTAGTAAACAACGACAGCAACTGGCGTCCAAACACAAAAAGTACAGTTCCAAGAATTCCTGCCGCACAAAATGAATATGCAATGCTTATAAAATAGCTGTGAAGCATTCTCTTTTTATTTCCAGCACCCATGTTCTGCCCCATAAAACTTGAACACGCTGTATAAAACGCTGACATCACATTATATATAAGTGCATCAAAATTGGCAGCTGCGGAATTGCCCGAAACCATAACAGAATCAAATGAATTCACACCTTTCTGGATAAAAAGGTTTGCAATCGCAAATATTGCGTTCTGGATTCCTGCCGGGATTCCAAGCATAAGAATCGCTTTCGCTGCATTCTTGTTTATTCTTACCTGCGAAAGACGAAGCTTGCACACATCATTTCTTCGCAAAAGATTAGTCATAATAAGTGTTGCTGAAATATACTGTGAAATAATACTTGCCATTGCTACACCCTGTTCTGCCAGACGAAATCCGATAACAAATATAAGATTAAGGCATACATTTACTATTCCTGCTATAAAAAGATAGAGTAACGGACGCTTTGTATCTCCTCCGGCACTCATAACAGCATTACCGAAGTTGTATACTGCCATGGCAGGCATACCAAGTGCATATATTCTGAAATAAAGCATCGCACCGTCTATAAGTTCTTCTTTTGTATTTAATAGATTCAACAATAAATGTGCACATGAAATACATATAATGCTTACAATAATTCCAACAATCAGGCACAGAATAAATGCTGTTTGAATTGTATCTTTCAAATCTTTGTGCTGTCTTGCACCAAGCTGCCTTGCCACTATAACATTGACACCACAACCCATTCCTATAAGAAATCCTGTAAAAAGCGTCACTAAAATTGTAGTCGAACCAACCGCCCCAAGTGCCTCATAGCTTGCAAATTTACCGACAACTGCCACATCGGACATATTAAAAAGAACCTCAAGAACCTGCGACATCATAAGCGGTATACTGAAAAGAACTATCTTTTTCCACAAAGAACCGCTTGTCATATCCATTCCACAGGACGTATTTTCTGTTTTTATTCCACTCATAAAAAATTTCCTCATATCAGGTATAATTAACTTTAGTTTTTGCACGTAATCCGGCCTTTAAATCACGCCAAATCTACGCAGCAGTTAATTATACTAACACCTGATATGAGAAAATGCAACATATCTTATATTAATTTTTAATATTATTAATTTAAAGTTTTAATTTCAATATAATAACGTATCACTATAATAATCTGCCTTATGAACTGTAAGCAGTTTTATTACATCTTAAAATATGACACACTCTCAGCCAGCTTGTCGGCAATCTCCCTAAGCTTGACGGCTCCCGAATACACTTCCCGGAACGTATCTGTAACCTTCTGCGTCTCCTCAAATGTTCTCTGAGTGCTTTCCATATTTTGTCCCGCAATTTCTGCAAGTTCTTCAACGGCACCAGACACCTTATTTCTTGAACCTTCAAGTTTAACCGTACTGTTCATTATTAATTCTATGCTGTCCTTTGAACTGCGTATATCATTAAGAACCTGTCCCACAATAATACGGGTCTCTTCCATGCTTTCGCTCTGACTTATAACTATATCCTGCATTTTCTGCATAATCTCGACAGATTTATACGAATCCTGCATAAGAACCTTTGTTATATCGTCAATCTGCTTACTTGAATCATTAGACTGCTCCGCGAGCTTCTTTATCTGCTGTGCAACAACAGCAAAGCCTTTTCCGGCTTCACCTGCTCTTGCCGCCTCTATAGACGCATTAAGGCTCAAAAGATTAGTCTCTTCAGCAACCGCCGAAATAAATGAGATTGCCGAATTAATTTTGTTTACAGACTCATTTGTGCGGTTTGTCTGCTCTTTTACTTCTTCAATTATATCTTTTACATTATCATTGATATTGCACAATTTAAAAAGCGTCTCAGAAACCTTTGTTCCTGACTTCTGCATAGACACGGCTGATTCGTTAAGAAGAGCTGCCTCTGATGTAGTCTCGCTGATGTTGTTTTCCATAATCTTCATATGGTCAAACGCAGCTTTGGAATTGGCTGACTGTATTGATGAATTTTCAACCATCTGATTAACGGTTGCACTTACTTCATTCATTGTCTTGTCGGTATTGTCCGCCGCCTCGCCGAGAACACCAGAAGTTTCAAGCAAAAGCTTTGAATTACTCGATATTTCGTTAATTACCGAGTTCATCGCATTGCTAAGCGATACTGTGCCTCGTGCCAAATCACCTATTTCATCTTTGCGGTTTAACAGCTTTTTGTCAACGTCTATATTAAGACTGCCTCCCGCAACCTGTTCCACGATTCCTACACTTCTCTTTATATCTGAACTTATAGAATATGCAATCTTCATGCTTATGCCGATACATATAGCCATAACAATGACAACAGCGGTGCATATCATTGCAATAATTCTGTTTAAAACAGCGTCTTTGTCCGCCTTGTTTGTTCCGACAAACACCATTCCGATTATCTCATCATTGCTTCCGTTCTGATATACAGGCATATAATAGCCATAATTCATAACTCCATCCAGCGAAACACGGCTTGTAAAATATTCTTCTCCATCATTTAACACCTTCTGCGTTATGACATCTCCCGCAGGCGAACCAAGAATTCTTTCCCCATTTGCGTCAAGTGCCGATGTCATCACTCTTTTTGTTCCGTAGAAAAATGTAACGTCCATACCTGTATTTTCTTTTATTCTGTCAACTAGATTTTCCGACTTGGATACATTGTAACTTCCTTTCCATATATCTCCGCTTGTGGTTACAATGTAATCTCCCGCATTTTGGTCATATGCCGCCAAAGTAGACGATGCGGTTCCTTTTAAAGCTTCCTCAACCTGTTCCATAACAGAACTTTTTACCATAGTTACAGTAAGGATTATGGAAACTATCCCCAAAACAAGTACAGGAATGATTGTAACCGCCAATATTTTCTTTTTAAGATTCATGCTATATTCCTCCCATTATTCTCTTACTGTACTACTGTCACAGTTTTGAAATACCAGTTAATATTTCCCGTAATATCCGAATCTTTGAGTGTTTTTCCGCTCTCTCCGACTGTCGTTCCCGTATTGGTCTCTATAACTCCGTCAAATATTCCGAGTTTTCCCGATATAATATCCTTCTTTGCCTCATCAACCTTTTGCTGTGTTCCCGATTTGCAGAAATCAGCAAGCTGTGTTATGCCGACAATATTTTCATTCATACCGCCGTAATAATTGCTTCCGTCCCACGTTCCGTCAATAACACTCTGTACAGCCGCCGTATAATATGCACTCCAGTTCCATATAACGCTGCAAAGGCAGGCATCTGGTGCATCTTTACTCATGTCGGAATTGTATCCTATACTATATACATTTTTCTGCTGTGCAAGAAGCTGCGGATATGTGGTATCACAATGCTGTGCTATAACATCGCAGTTCATGTTAAGAAGCGTAGATGCCGCAGCTTTCTCAGCTGCTGGGTCATACCAACTGTTTGTCACCTTTACATATATCTGAGCCGAAGGATTCACAGAATAAACGCCCAATGCAAAAGCATCAATTCCACCTGTAACCTCTGAATTTTCCGAACCCATTGCGGCAACATAACCGATTTTATTCGTCTTTGTATTCATTCCCGCAACTATTCCGCTAAGATATCTCGGCTGATATATTCTTCCGAAATAATTGTTAAAATTCTTTCCGTTGCTCATGTAACCCGTGCCGTGAGAAAAATAAACATCAGGATATTCTTCTGCCATCTGTGCCGTTGTCTCCATATAGCCCCAGCTTGTTGAAAATATTATGTTACAGCCCTCATCTATGCATTCTTTTATCGCTTTTCTCGTAGCCTCCTTGTCCGAATCATTAACATTAATCTTTCTAATAATCTGACTGTCGGACAATCCGAGATTCTGCTACATACCCATAATTCCAATATCATGCGTATATGTATATCCGCTGCCCTCGGCGGGATCAGACAGATGAATTACACCAACCTTTATGCTGTCCTTTGATACTCCTGAAGAACTTTTTACCGTATCGGAATCACCATAGCCCATATTAACCGCATAATCATCAATATTGCCGTTCATGCCGCAGCCTGTAAACGAAGCACATAAAACAAGCATACCCAATATTTTAAAAAATGATTTAATTCTTTTCATTCGCATCACCTCATATTCAATTATCATTTACCAAAACAATATATAAATTAATTTGATAATATCATACACATGTTTATTTTTACAATAGGAAACAATAAAATTTTTGTAATATATTACATTTTCTGAAAATACGGCTAAATTCACACAAAAATACACAATTTTAAAAAATCACCAATTATACAGATTTGAATTTTAATATATATTTTCTGTCTGTGCAGTTTTTTATTTTAACAGATTTAAATCAACGCCGGTTTATGATATACTTACTTTAATTCAATAAAGTAAAAATACAAAGGCGTATTGACTCACATAACAATGAGTTGATATGCCTTTTTATATTTTATTATTTAACAAAATATTTATTTAATTAATGGAGGAATTATTATGAAGCTTGAAAATTATGAAGTACATCTGCCGAGTTACTCTATCGGTAATGCAATTTATGATAAGATTGGTCCCGTCTGTGAATCATACGGCAGAACGGTTCTTATAATCGGTGGAAAAAAGGCTCTTGCAGCTGCACTTGACAAAATTAAAGAAGCTGTATCTCACACAGCACTTGAAATTATCGGTGTCGAACTTTATGGAAATGACTGTACATACAAAACTGTTGATATACTTCGTGCATTACCTCTATATAGCAAAGCTGACATGGTATTTGGTGTAGGCGGCGGCAAAGCACTTGATACAGTAAAATGCCTATGCATAACGGATGACAAACCTGTATTTACATTTCCTACAATTGCATCAAATTGTGCTGCTTGTACATCTGTCTCAATTATCTATAATATTCAGCATTTCGTTCGTATGATTTACAAAACATTTTGATACGAAATAATCTTTTCTGCCCTATTCGGTTTCTATTTTTGCTGAAGATGGTATTGTCTGTATCTTTGTAAAGAAATATACATATTTGAATATTATAAGAAATATGATAAACACTCTTCCATATATGTTCGACATTGCAATCATTGCAAGAACAAGCATACATGATGCAGGTATCAATATACAAAACTTTGTTTTAAGCGTCATTGCACGATTTTTCACAAAACTATCCAAATGCTTTTTATAAAGCTTTGTTTTTGTAAACCACTTATGAAAACGCTCTGACCCTTTTGCAAAACAAAAGGAAGAAAGTAAAAGAAACGGCGTAGTTGGCAATACCGGCAGAATAACACCAATCGTACCAAGTGCCATTGAGATAAATGCCGCTGCAAGCCAAAGAATTTTAATTGGATTTTTTATAATATTTTTCATTTATAATTATAATACCTTTCATTTATAATATTGTTATGCATATCTAAGTTGTATTAGCTACAACTAACTATTGGCATTATAAACAAAAAAATATACATATGTCAAATGGTAAATTATATTACTCATCTGACATATGTATTTTACTCATTAAAATTATCACATCAAATATAATTATTATTAATCAAGAAGCTTTGCGAATTCTTCTTCAGGCAGCGGTTTTGAAAAATAAAATCCCTGAAGATAATCGCATCCATATTCTTTAAGACAGTCTGCCTGCTCTTTTGTCTCCACTCCTTCTGCGACCACTTTCATATCAAGTCTGTGTGCGAGCTCAATAATTGACATTACTATATTATTATATTTTTTATTTTCACCAAGTTTTTGCACAAACCCCATATCAAGCTTTATTATATCAAAATCGTAATCTCTTAATGTGCTGAATGATGACATACCACTTCCGAAATCATCAATAAGAAGCTTTACACCGTTATCGTGAAGCTGCATAAGAAAATTGGTACCTTTACCGGAAACATCTGCATATGCCGACTCAGTTACTTCATAATTAACCATCTGTTTTGAATAGTGTTCATCTTTTACATCATCAATAATCAAATCCATGATTTCATCATCCATCAGATCCATTCTTGATAAATTGACTGCGACACGAACAATCTTTTTTCCGTTTTTATATCTATTTTCCATAAATCTACGGACACTTTTATGTACATATGTATCAAGCTTTGTTATGTGCCCGCTTTCTTCAAGTGCAGGAATAAATTTACCCGGTAGTATTACGCCTTTTGGTGAAACCCAGCGCACAAGAGCTTCCGCCGATGATATCTGCTTCGTTTTTGCATCATATATAGGCTGATAAAACACTTTTATCTCACTATTTTTTATAGCATCATCCAGCTGAATCAGAGCAAGACTTCTTTGCTCATAATCATATTTCATGTCTTCATTAAATATAGCATACGGCTGTACATACTGATTAGGTATATATAATTTTGCAAGCTTTGCCCTGTCACACATATCAGAAACACTCAAATCCGTGTCTTTCGGTATATAATAAATGCCGCATCTTACATATATATCTACTTTCATCCCATCTTTATCATAAACACGATGAAGTATTAATGTGAGCTTTTCAAAATCCAGATTGTTCTTATCAACCAGCACAACAAATCGGTCTGCTTCTATCCTTGATATTGCAAGCGGTTTCAAAAATGAAGTCTGTAAAGTATTAACAGCCTGATGTAACACCGTATCTCCTGCTGCATAACCATATAAATCATTAATCGCCTTAAACTTCTGAATATTAAAATATAAAAGTGCAAAATCTTTGTCAGGATTATTTTTAATTATATTTTCTGCTTTATGAACAAATCCTTCACGGTTTAATGCACCCGTAACACTATCAGTCTCGAGTTCTTTTGTCATATCTTCAACAACAACAAGAATAATACCTTTTTTCTTATCAAACCAGTGATAGCTGTATCTTTCAACTTTATTTTTTATATTATAAACATTAAATGAATACACTCCAGCTATATTCATGTTATCATTAAGGTAATCAAGTGCCGTACATTTTAAGAACTGCTCTTTACTTTCATTGGCAATTCTTATCTCACTCATCTGCTTTACTATATCATCATATACATATGACTTCTGTTCTTCAAATTCCATGCCCTCAAAGTGAGCAGCACGCATATACAGATTTCCTTTACAACTGTCTATAATTCCGATTCCTATATAATCATTGTTATACAGAATTTTACTTATCTCTTTGTCAATATATTTTAATGTTCTGTCTTTCCAGACCGCATATGCTTCAATATGACCGTTGTACGGATTTTTTATAAGACTGACACGCACTTTGTATAATTTCAAATTGCCATTTTCACCATAATAACTATGATAAAATTGTATATTACGTTCACCTTTTTCAAAGTCTTCCAACAGAGCTTTTCTGGTGAAACCGTTCTTAAACTCTTCCAGATTATATCCATCAGAAATATTAGGATATATGTATTTATCAAGCCAGCATCTCACAGAAATATTATTTAATTCATTGTCATTATACTTATGCTTACGTGTTATAAGAGCAAGCATCTTATCATCCGTAACATCTATATATATAGAACAAACCCTATCCTTTTCTCCCGTCAGCAGAAAGTTCATTCTTTCCTGATATAGCTTTTCATGATGCCCTGTATCAATACTCAATGATTTATCCATATGCATTACCTACCAAATTTTACACGTCTAATATATTTCATATTAATAATGATAACATAAAAAAGCCGGAAATCAATATTAATTTTCAATAAAGATTTCCGGCATAAAACCATTTTTTTTATTTAAAAAATAAATCTATTATTATTTTGTACCAAAAATTCTGTCTCCAGCATCGCCAAGACCCGGACATATATATGCATTTTCATTGAGCTGTCTGTCCAGATGTCCTACATAAATCTGAACATCAGGATGAGCCTTATGAAGCTTCTCAAGACCTTCCGGTGCAGCTATAATACACATAAATTTAATTTTCTTGCCACCATGCTTTTTAATCTGATCAATTGCATCTACTGCTGAGCCGCCTGTTGCAAGCATTGGGTCTGTTACAATAATAAGCCTTTCTTCAATAGGGCTTGGAAGTTTGCAATAATATTCATGTGGTTCATGAGTTTCCTCATCTCTATACATACCAATATGACCTACTTTTGCAGTCGGTACAAGGGCAAGAATACCTGAAACCATACCAAGACCAGCTCTAAGAATCGGAACAACCGCAAGTTTACGTCCAGAAATCATAGGAGTCATGCATTTTTCAATTGGAGTTTCAATCTCTACATCTTCAAGTTCAAGATCTCCCATTGCCTCAAAACCTTCAAGCATAGCAATCTCTTCTACAAGCTTTCTGAATTCATTAGTTCCTGTTTCCTTATCTCTCAAAATTGAAATTTTGTGCTGAATCAACGGATGTTCAAAAATTGTAATATTTTTTTCTTCTTTAAAATTAATCATAACTTAACCTCTGTTTTTCCATCTATATAGATGTATTATTTGCTTTTTAACTATTTTTCATCATCTGTGTTGCTTACATATACACCACGGCTTTGGTCTCCGCTTGGATTTACACCAAACCTATAATCATTACCCGGTAAAACAGCATTAAGGATAATACCTGCAATAGCTGCGATAGCAAGTGCTGTGAGTGTAATATGAGTTCCAGCTATTGTGAATGTAAGTCCATCTGAAAAACCAAGACCGCATACAAAGATTACACCGGCAATTATAAGGTTACGTGACTTTGTAAGGTCTACCTTATTTTCAACAACATTTCTTACACCAATAGCTGAAATCATACCATAAAGCATAAATGATACACCACCGATTATGGCTGCCGGCATTGTAGAAATAATCTCTGAAAACTTAGGTATAAATGAAAGTATCACTGCAAGACCTGCAGCAATTCTTATTACTCTTGGGTCATATACCTTTGAAAGTTCAAGGACACCTGTGTTTTCTCCATATGTAGTATTAGCAGGTCCACCAATAAGACCTGCAAACGCTGTAGCAAGTCCATCACCCATTATTGTTCTGTGAAGACCCGGATCTGCTATAAAATTCTCATCAACAGTAGCTGATATAGCTGACATATCTCCAACATGTTCCATCATTGTTGCAATAGCGATAGGTGCCATTACAAGAATTGCTGTAATATCAAACTTGCAAATCTGGAATTTTGGAAAACCAATCCAGCTTGCTGATGAAACAGATGCAAAATTAAGTATTGCTGAACCATCAGGATTTGTAACTCCAAATGCATTAAGAATCAATGCAAAAGCATATGAAATGATTACACCCATAAGGATAGGAATAATCTTAAACATTCCCTTGCCCCAGATATTAAATATTATTATTACGGCAAGTGCAACTACGGCAAGAAGCCAGTTAGTTGAAGCATTAGATATTGCTGATGAAGCAAGTGAAAGACCAATACAAATAATAATTGGTCCTGTAACTACCGGTGGAAGGAATCTCATAACTCTGTTCACACCGACAAGCTTAAAAATTAAAGCTATAACAAGATATAACAGACCTGCTACAACGATACCGCCACATGCATATGCAGCTTTCTCGTTAGCACCCATATCGGCATAAATTCCTGTATTGAGATTGGCTACTGTATAAAATCCACCAAGAAATGCGAATGATGAGCCAAGAAATGCAGGAACTTTAAATTTTGAGCAGACATGGAAAATTAATGTTCCAATACCGGCACAAAACAGTGTAACAGATACTGTAAGACCTCTTGTTATTGGTTCGCCACATGCATTCTGAAAATATCCTGCTACAAGAATAGGTACCAGAATCGTAGCTCCGAACATGGCAAACATATGCTGTATTCCAAGAATCAGCATTTTCGGAATTCCGAGCTGTCGTGCATCACGAACAGCTTCTTGATTTTTCTCGTTCATTAGTTTTTCTCCCTGTTAAAAATAATTTACATAATGATAACATATTTTACCCAGTTTTTAAACATGCTTTTTCATTTAAAAAACAGCAATTTAAAAAATAGCAAATATATCTGTACTTTCTTGAAGTGTCTTTGCTATAGCCTTATTTTCTTTCATTTTGCTACTGATATTAACTATATCTTCAACAAGGTTCTGTGTATTTTCTGCCGTGCTGTTGACACCCTCCGCACCTTCATCAACCGCAGCCGTAATAGTGTTAATAGAACCTGCTATCTCATCAATGTTTTTCTTTAAAGCGTCAGTTTTTAATACAAACTCATTCATAGCATCTTCAATATATGATGCATTATTTTTATATGAAGCACCACTATCAACAAACCTTTCAAATTCAGGGAGTATCGTCTGCTGCATATATTTAACAAGATTGTTAGCGTTATCCGATAAATTAGATACTGCTTTAACTACAACCGAATTTATCTGTTGTATTCTGTTTGCTGTTTCTCTGCTTGAATCCGCAAGCTGGCGTATCTCTTCTGCAACAACTGCAAATCCTTTTCCTGCTTCTCCAGCCCTCGCTGCCTCAATCGATGCATTCAATGCAAGAAGATTGGTCTGGCTTGATATATTTAAAATATCATTAGTCAGATTATTAACCTGGTCAACACTTTTGCTGTCCTCAATCGCATTATTTAGTACTTCCAGTATCTCACCAACCTTTTCACTTGTCTGTTCCATATTGTTTCTGGCATTACTTTCCATATTATCAGCATCTTCTTTCATCTGCTTAGAAAATGTATTAATCTCATTTGACTTTGATGCTATTATATCAACGTCTTCACGTACATTATTCGCACTGTCATTAATAACATTAACTGATTGTCCTACATCCTGCATAGTTGCAGATAATTCTTCTGTCATTGCTGATAAATCAGAAGCACTATCATTAGAAGCAGCCACACTTTTATCTACGGCCTCTACAACGCCTTCCATCAGGTTTGTATTCTCAATAATCAGTTTAAGTATTCCCTGAAGTTTTTCCATAAAAACATTAATTCCATTACCGAGATCAGCAATCTCATCATTAGACAGTATTGTAACTCTCTTAGTAAGATCACCTTCTCCATTATCTATTCCACTTATAATTTCCCTAATATCTTTATTCGTTGCAAGTATCGGTTTTATAATATATTTCATAACACAATACAATGCTGTAAGCAGTAACAATATACTTATTGCAATAATAACAATACTACATATAAGAGAACCTGTATATACTGCCGAAAGTCTTTCTCTTGCAGTTGAAGCTGTAGAATTAGCATGTTCTTTTAATACATTTATATTTTCCTGTATTGCACTGCTGCTATCGCTTACTACTCCGTTTGCCAATGCATATGCCTCTTCTTTCTTACCAAGTGCACTATATGCCATAATACTTCCAAGCTCTTTTTTCATAATTTCATAATTCTGTACAAGTGAATTATAAACTTCCTGATCAGAATCACTGACATACTTCTTATAATCTTCAAGATTATTTTCAAGTTCTGACTGTTCCTTCCTTATATTTTCCACTACAGAAATCATTGTATTAAGGTCAGTTGCAATAATATGAGACAACCCCAGCTTATGTATTGACTGTGTTGCACTCTGGATTTCACCTAGTTCTGATATACTATTCATACAATCATCCGTAATATCAGATGCATTTGAATTAACCATTCTTATATTATTAATAGCCATTATATTGGATACCACAGATAATATTCCAAGAATAAATACGGGAATAAGTATCAGTACCTTTAAGCTTGTTCTTTTTTTATTTACCATAAAAGTCTCCATTCTGCTTATCTTAATATCAGCAATGTAATATCATAAAAGCCATCACTTAATAGTTGATGCTGTAATACCATTAACAAGTTTATCCATAAGCTCCTGGTCTGTCATTCCATTATTAGTTCCACTCAATATCGTATCGCCAAAATCTTTGCATGCATCCCAGAAACTGTTGCCAACTCGCTGCAATGTTCCATATTTAGACTGTTCAATTACAGCTTGTATTGCTGGAACTTTTTTCACTTCATCTGAAGCTGCCACATTTATGTTTGACGGTCCCTGATTACGCTCTTTAAATCTCAGTTTTTGATTATCTTCATTAGTCATCCAGTCCGCAAGTCTGCATGCCCAGTCCCTATTCTCTGAATATGCATTAACCCCCATCATCTTATATCCGGTAAAAGAAGACATCTGTACTTCCTTGCCTGCAACAGTATATGTCGGAAGTTTACATGCACCATAATTTTCGCCATATATTGCTTTTACATTCATAACATCCCATACACCGCTTATACCTGCTATAACATCCCCTGACTTCATTGCAGCCGCAATATCTCCATTAGGCATGCTTACAAAACCAGGATTTGATGCTATAGCTGAAAGTGCTGATTTAATATCCGTTCCTTTAATATCACCAGATTCAGAATTCCAATTACATTTATTAGTTACGCCATCAGGATTAATTGATAAATTAAGTCCTGTATTACCAAAAAATGTATACATGTACCACCCCGAATTAAATTCCATGGCAAACTTCTTTCCTGATGATGCCGCTACCGACATCATTTTATCCAATGACTTTACATCATCAGCCGAAAAATAATTTTTATCATAGTACATAAAATAACCGTTATCAGCTGTCATAGGATATGCATATATTTTATCATCTAACGTAGCCGCTTTCACCGATTCTTCAATATTAGCAGATTTTACTTTTTCAGCATCAGGTATCTCAACCAGAACACCACCTGCAACAAGTGATGTAAGCTGATCATCAGGAAATGAAAAAACATCTGCACCATTATGTACATCTGTAAGCATTACATCTCTTACCTTAGCATCTGCCTGAACATCAATTGTAATATCAAATTGTGCCTCATCTTTATAATGTTCTTTAAAACTCTCCACCATTTTTGATGTTGTGTCAACATTATCTTTCTCGCTCCATACTGTAAGCTTTACAATATTATTATTTTCGTTGTCCTCTTCTTTTTTAACGTTATCTGTTCCATGTATACCACACCCTGAAAACAGAAGTGCAGATACCATAAAAACTGACATAACTTTCCTTATTTTTTTTTGCATAACAAAATTTCTCCTTTTTTTATTTTTTTACCATATTCATGTGCGTTATTCCCGTGATTCTGTCGTAAATCATATTTCTGGTATCGCTGAAAAGGCATAATACCAGGTCAACGACAAAATATGCCGCTATTATTATAAATATCCCACATCCGATGCCATAAAACACATATTCCCAGCCGGTGGCTGTTTCTGTCAGTTTATATAAGCCATATGCATATATAAGTGAAGGAAGCTCTATCATATATAATATGATGTATCTGAAAAACAACCTGAAAATTCCGGCTTCTTTAAAATTGGTGCGGTCAGCCATAATATTTTCATTTGTGCCATTCACAAGCCTTATATTAACAAGTGCTTTTCCAACAGTCCGGCCTTTTGATGCAGCTGTAACAACAGTAAACACAATTGTTACATACGCCGAAATGCACATGATATAACGTGAATCATATATTATATTAATAATTATTTCTTTGTTAAATACAAAAAAGGCCACAACAGGTGCAATTATCAATGCAATATCAATAACCCACGCAACAGTTCTTCTGAATTCTGATACAATCTCACCACGACTGTATGCTACCTCGTCCAATCTTTCTCTTTTTGGTATAAAAAATACAAAAAGCGGCGTGATTAAATATCCAGTCATTCCACCAAGCGTATTACATATAAGGTCATCAACCTCAAAAAATCTGTATGGATATCTATATATTCCATACAGACCAGATAACTGTGTAAGCTCAAAAAAGAGGCTGTACGCAAATGACATTATAAGCACCTGCCACCATTTTCTTCTGAAATAATATCTCAGATACACTCCAAATGGCAGTAATAAAAGTATATTAAATATTATCTGCCAGAAATCAGCACAGCTGAATATATTAATATATGTTGCCGGACTTTTAAAATTAATATGTGAATTTACAATCACTCTTTTAACCGCATCAAACGGCACAAGCAGCATGCACGCTGAGTCAGATGATACAGAATCAAGCGGTGGGAGCGGTAGTATTGTCATAAAATATGACGTCAGCATATAAAATATAAACGTATATATAATTCCGGTTCTCAACACAAGTATAGAACCATATTTGTGATATTCATACAAAATATATGGTATTGTAAAAAGCAATGCAAGAACCGGAAAAACATAACACGCTGATATTATAGGTTTTAAATATATCTGCATTTTTTTAAACTTCGTAATCAAGGCATGATCTTATTGCTGTATATGGTCTTACTTTACCGTCTGCAACCGCAACATGCTTAGGATTAACAGCATATGCTTTTAATGCATCAACACTCTCAAATGTTGTATCAAGCATTACATCAGCTGTCGATGACTCAAGCCCGTTAATATTTACATGAACATCAATAAGTCCCGGAATCTGGCCTGCAAGTCCCTCAAGTCCTTCCTTTATACCTTTTTTTACACTTTCTTTTTCTTCTTTACCAAGTTCATCTTTTAATTTCCATAAAATTACGTGTTTAATCATACCTTTTATCTCCAATCTGTTTTTTACTGATATTCTAATATTATACTATATTTCGAGCTGTTTTGGCAGAAATATCAATATTTTTATTTCACAATCAGATAACTTGTAATGCAATAAAGCGTCTGTCCATTGTATACAACACGCGACCAGCCAACTTCATTGTTATAACCTGTCCTTGTAAGAATCGTTCCATTTTTAACCGACGCAACAACAACCGAATCCGAATCCGTATAACTTGGCTTCGACCTCAGATTAACTTCATCTTTCGGAGTCACCTCATCATTGCAGCTTATAAACTGAGTCATAAACTGCTGTGTTTCTGTCTGCGTCGGTGCGGACAAATCGGTTGTAAGATAGCTTGATACAGCATAAACATTCTGACCGTTATAGTTAAGCCTTGACCAGCCGCTGTCACTGATTCCTGTTCTTGTCACCGTCTCACCATTATTTAATGTCGCAATTATTGTTGAATCAGTGTCCTGACTAGGTTTATTTCTTAATCTTACATATTCTTTTGCTGTAACAGTATCATTTACCGATGTAAAATTCATATTTGCTTCAACATCTGCACTTGCAGCCGCAGCCGTCTCACCGCTCATCGTTCCCGCACTCTGGCTGTATCCGAAATATGCAACATTTATATCAACATTTGTGCTTATTCCGCTTACATTTCCATTACTTGTATACTGCCACATTGCACATGCTCCTGAATAAGATGTTGAGGATGTATCCGGATAAGGAACTGACGGATATTGTGCAACCCACATTTTATAATTATTTTCAAGTGTTGATGTATTCCATCTGCTGTTTCCTGTAAGATGCGATGCTGAAGCATAAAACATCGGCGTGTAACCTCTTGAATATATTTCCTGTAAAAATGCATCTGCAACATTAGTCCTGTCATCATTAGACATACCATTCTGCCTGCTGTCCGCCGAGTCAAAGCCCTCACAATCAAATGCCACAGGATAAGTTATATTATAATTTGCAATATAATCTGCAACCCAGCCAGCTTCTTCAATTGCTTCACTCTCATTTACCGCTGATGAGAAAAAATATACTCCGACTTTTATTCCGTTGGCTGCTGCCTGCTGCATGTTATATTTTGCATTAGTATCAGCATATATCACACCGGTTTTCTGTGTTCTGTAACCGACTCGTATCATTGCAAAATCAACACCGGATGATGCTACTTCCGCCCAATCTATAGTTCCCTGATATTTAGAAACATCTATGCCGATTGTCGTATCTGCCGTTTCATTGCCTCCCGCCGAAAGAGTGACCGAAGCACCGCTTCCTTCATCTGACATTCCCATGTCTGCCTCATACTGAGGGTCTTCCTGCTTTTCTTCATCAGAAGAAAGTGTTGCCGTATCAGAAGCACAGCCTGTCTGCGTCACACTCTGTGCAGTTGTAGTCTCTGTTACAACATCAACCGTTCCGGCTGTCTTATTCTTTTTGCCGGAATTTATCACAACAACTATAACAACTGCAATTATTGCCACTGCAAGCAATGCCGCAACAGGAATGATTTTTCTTATGTCAAACGGCTCGTCTGTAAGATATCCGAACTCGTCTTTGTCTTTCTTAAATAATTTTATAAATTTATTCATAACATGGACTCCCAATATTTATATTTTATGATTTAACCAGTTACCAGCTAAAATCGAATAAATATCTCCTAATAATAAATCCACAAAGCTGCAGGAATATATCCCGGTAATGTTCTCTTGATATTGTACCTGTTCTCTGTATGGCATTTAGATTACTATTCGCATCACCATTATAGTTTCATTTCTGCATTTGAGCAATACATTTCTCGTACAGCCATCACTGAAGCATTGACCGCACCATACTGAGCATAATTGGAATCAGCCATATTCTGAACATAACGCCTTCATTATTTTGTATTGCTTCATTTTTCTACAACAAATTCCTTATTTTATCACAACCCGATGAAATACTTTTTTCCCTTTCTTTATTTTAATTCCGCTTGCAAGCTCAGATTTTTTTATAACTTTATAAGCATCATCCACTTTATTACCATCAATGTTCACACCGCCTTGCAAAACAAGCCTTCTTGCTTCGGATTTACTGCTTGAAAGTTTACACATGACCATTAAATCCAGAAGCAAAACACCATCCTCTGATATCTCTGCTTCATCAATTTCCGTTGTTGGCATATGGCTGTCATCACCTACACCTGAAAATAGTGCATGAGATACTTCTTTTGCTTTACGTGCTTCCTCTTCACCATGAACAAGATTTGTCAGATCATATGCAAGTGCTTCTTTCTTTTCATTAGTTCTGCTATCATCCCATTTTTCCATTTCATCCAGTTCTTCTACAGGAATAAATGTAAGCATACGAAGGCACTTCATAACATCTGCATCATCAATATTGCGCCAATACTGGTAAAACTCATATGGTGTTGTTTTTCTCGGATCAAGCCAGACTGCACCTTTCGCAGTTTTCCCCATCTTCTTACCTTCACTGTTCATCAACAGCGTAATCGTCATTGCATACGCATCTTTTCCCGTTTTTCTACGAATCAGATTTGTACCTGCAAGCATATTACTCCACTGATCATCTCCACCAAACTGCATATTACAGCCATAATGCTCATTCAAGTATAAAAAATCATAGGACTGCATAATCATATAGTTAAATTCAAAGAAACTCAAACCACGTTCCATACGCTGCTTATAGCACTCAGCACGCAACATGTTATTTACAGAAAAACATGCTCCTACATCTCTCAGCAAATCCACATACTTCAAATCCAAGAGCCAGTCTGCATTATTTACAACTATTGCCTTGTCTTCACCAAATTCAATAAATTTACTAATCTGCTTTAAGAAACAGTCACAGTTATGTTTTATTGTGTCCGGTTCCATCATTGAACGCATATCTGTACGACCAGAGGGATCTCCAATAAATCCAGTTCCTCCACCAAGCAGAACAACTGGTTTATTACCAGCCATCTGCAAACGTTTCATAAGGCACAATGCCATAAAATGCCCAACGTGAAGAGAATCTGCTGTCGGGTCAAATCCAATATAAAACCTTGCACCTCCTTTATTAATAAGTTCTCTGATTTCTTCCTCATCTGTTACCTGTGCGATTAATCCACGGGCTTTCAATTCATCATAAATTTCCATCTTTTTTCCTCCTAAACAAAAAGACCAGATAAGAATAAATCTTATCTGGCCATTACTGTCCATCCGGCTACATGATTGTGCCTTGCAAGGTGCATATGCACCGTCCGATTATAGTGATAGAGTATATGTTAAATATCTGTTGTTGTCAAGCCTCTTAAACTATCTAATATTACTATTTTGTAATCTGTTTCCCATTCTTTCTTCATTCCCTGAGTTGTCTGCCTGATGCTGTTTCTCATACTTTCTTCTAATATCTGCTGGTTATCTTTTGCATTATATCCATTTATATATATCTGCTGAACCATATCTTTCACATTTTTTATGATCTGTCCTCCATAATTTCCACTTAAAAAGGATGCTGGCATTGCTTAACTTGTTACAGTAATGTTTTACAATAATGGTTTAATGCAGATGTGTGGAATGCTTATATTTTTGCACAATTCATTATGATTTTCTGACACATATCATATCCTAACGCAGAGCTGTTCAAAGACAATGTATAATTGCCTGCCATTCCCCATTTCTGCTCCGTGTAAAAGTTATAATTTGTCATACGTCTTTTATCTGTGTCATTTATCATTTTTATTGCATCAGCTTCTGTAACATTATATAATTTGCAGATACGCTGTGTTTTTTCCGGCATATCCCCATGAATAAACACATTTAACACATCATCACTGTCTTTCAGAATATAATCAGCATTTCTTCCAACGATTACACAAGGCTGCTTTCCAGCCAACTCTAAAATAACTTTTCTCTGTGCTTCATATACGATATCTTCTACGGACTTTCCTGTAACATCGCGTCCAGCAAATGCATATGCAAATAAACCTTTCTTTGGAGATAACTCAACATTTTCCTTAATGTACTCTGGTGACAATCCTGATTGTTCTGCAATCTGTCCAATAATATCCTTGTCATAATATGTAATTCCAAGTTTCTTTGCCACTTCTTCACCGATAAAACGTCCACCACTTCCAAATTCCCTGCTGATTGTAATAATTCTTTTTGCCATTTCCTATTTCTCCTTAATCCAAAACATCTACTTTATTCTTTCTTGTTCTCTTTAAAAATGCATATCCTGCCAGACATGAAATAACCTCAGTTATTGGGAATGCCCACCAGATCAGGGAAACTCCCATCTGACCGTTTCTGACAAACACAGAAAAAATTCCAGCCAGTGGCAGAATAATAATAAGTTGTCTCAAAAGAGAGATAACCAATGATTCAATACCGCCATCCAGTGCCTGATAAATTCCCTGATAAGCAACATTTATTCCGGCGAACAGAAAGCTTATTGAGATTATCCTCATTGCCCCGATAAAATATTCCCTTGACTGTCCTGCATTGAACAAAGTTGCAAAAGCCCCAGAGAAAATTTCTGTAATTGCAATTCCTAGAATCATTAGTACAACTGTATAGAACAGTCCATACCTGATGCCATCCTGAATTCTCTTTTTACTTCTCATACCATAAGCAAATGCAATAATCGGCGTGATTGCATCTCTAAGCCCAAATGCAAGAAACAATACAAACTGCTGTACTTTATAGAACAATCCATATGCTGTCTGTGCGGAAGGACTGAATTTCAAAATCAGATTCATCACATATACCATGATAGACATAAGTGCCTGTGCAATAATTG
>OGKZ01000580.1_pt1 | contig 35681 bp, 25 predicted proteins | sample 1572571 | NCBI WGS metagenome assembly OGKZ01 (sample SAMEA2581906, study PRJEB24529) | metagenome | biome: Human gut stool | place: China | collected 2011 | reverse complement strand
GCGTCCGCAGACGCGCCCCCAAGCTGCTCTTCCCCCAAGATTCCGTGAAGAACCTCCTTTTTGCGCTTCTGCATGGTCGCGCAGAAGGCTTTGCAGGAGGATATGAGCCGAAAACGCCCCTGATGACCGGCAGGGGGAAGCGAAAAAATGCCGAAAAAACGGGCATTTGCGGGGATTTTCCGAAAAACGCCCAAAAAGAATCAAAAAATCCGCAAAAAAATTCATTTTGGGGGTTGACAAACTGCCGAAATGGGTGTATACTTAAGAAGTCGCCTGCAGGACATGCAAGAGACACGGGAACGACGGGGTGTAGCGCAGTCTGGTAGCGCACGTGCTTTGGGAGCATGGGGCCGGGGGTTCAAATCCCTTCACCCCGACAGCTACTACTCTCCTTCGGATGGGAAATATGGCCCCGTGGTCAAGTGGCCTAAGACACCGCCCTTTCACGGCGGCTACTCGGGTTCGAATCCCGACGGGGTCATCCTTCTTCTTTTCCCTTCCGTATGGGCCTTTAGCTCAGTTGGTTAGAGCAACCGGCTTATATCCGGTCGGTCCCGGGTTCGAGTCCCTGAAGGCCTACTTTCTCAGGTGGCCCGGTAGCTCAGTTGGTTAGAGCGCCAGCCTGTCACGTTGGAGGTCGAGGGTTCGAGCCCCTTCCGGGTCGTCTACTTTCTGGTTTGAACTTCGCAGGTGCTACCAAGTAAGCAATGCTGGTGTAGCTCAATTGGCAGAGCAGCTGATTTGTAATCAGCAGGTTGCGGGTTCAAGTCCCATCGCCAGCTCCATTCTCTGGGTTACAGAGAAATTTCATATGGATGGGTTCCCGAGTGGCCAAAGGGAGCAGACTGTAAATCTGCCGTCACCGACTTCGGTGGTTCGAATCCACCCCCATCCACATTCTGCGGGAATGGCGGAATTGGCAGACGCGCTAGATTCAGGTTCTAGTGAGGGCTAACTTCATGCAGGTTCAAGTCCTGTTTCCCGCACCATACAGCAAAAACATCCGAACCGCTGGCTCTTGGAGCATGGTTCGGATGTTTTTTTGCATTTCCGTGTAACGTTTCGTCTCCCCACGCGACTAACTTCATGAAGGGAGGTGCTGGAGATGCTTGACGCAGAAGAAGCATATCAGCAGTACCGAGACATGGTGTACGGCTACCTGATCCGCCTGTGCCGCAACCGCGACCTTGCGGAGGAGCTCACGCAGGAAACATTCTATCAGGCGGTAAAGAACCGGAAGCAGTACAAGGGAAAAAGCGAAATCGGCACATGGCTCTGCGCGATTGCGCGGAATCAGTTTCTGCGCATCATGCGCAGGCAGTCGCCGCTGCCGCTCGACGATGTGCCGGAGCAATCCGTCCCGGATTTCACGGAGATGGTCGCGGAACACAGTCTCGCCCTGAGTGCGCATCAAGCTCTCCACCGTCTGCCGGAACCGTATCGCGAGGTGTTCACCCTGAAAACCTTCTGCGAATTGTCCAGCAAGGAGATTGCGGCGCTGTTCGGGAAATCCGAAAGCTGGGCGCGCGTAACGGTGTACCGGGCGAAGCAAATGCTGCTGGACGCGATGAAAGGAGAATGCAAGGAATGAAGCAGGAATGTGAAATCGTCCGCGACCTGATGCCGCTGGTGCTGGATGATGTCGCCAGCGACGGGAGCAAGCACATGGTGTCGGCGCATGTGCAGACGTGCGCGGAATGTGCCGCATACATGAATCAGCTCAAAGCTGACCTGCCCGCCGGAAAGAAAAGCGAGTTGGATTCGCGCGCCGCGTTCGACGCCGCCGCCCAGACGCTGCGGAAGCAGAAGCGCCGCCGCACCCTCCGCAATGTCCTGCTCGGTGCGCTGATTGTGTGCATTCTCGGGCTGGCAAATCTATACTGCTTCGATTGGCTGATGAACGAAACGCGCCCGATTCCGACGAGCGAATACGGGATTCAGCTGTCCAAGCTGGCGGACGGCAGACTTGTCGCTTCGTTCGACTATCACGAAAGCATGACCCCACTCTACGTCAAGCAGCAGCAGGTGACGGAGACGGCAGCTGACGGAAGCCGCGCCGAAATCCTCTATCTCTATGCCGAAAAGCATATCGTGCCGCAGACGGCAAGCACGCCTATGCAAAACACCGGCTTCACGCTCGATTCTGGCTGGCAGACGACGAATGCGGAAATCCGGCAGGGCACGCCGGAGGATTATCAGGTGCTGTGGCGGCAGGAGGATGAGGATGCGGCGATTCCGGCAGCGTCGCCAGAGATGGAAGCATATTACGCATGGGAAGCGGTGCTGACACAGCTTTGGTCGCAGCACTCGGAAAGCGCGGACGGAAAAGCTGGCTTCTCCGGCGTGAATGGAGAACGCTACACCTTGGCCATCCACCATGCGGACGCGCTGGCGGCGTGCGTCCCGGAGTGGCAGCCGCGGGTCACGCCGCAGTATCTGCTGCTGGATGATGAGACGATTCAGTGGATTTTAGCGGGAGTGGCGGAGGAAGTCGAATCAAATGACCCGTGAGCAGTTTCTCTCCCAATAGACCGGGGAATGGTCGCCATCCGACGGGCGTGAAGCGCGATTTGGCATGTACAAAAAAGAAGGTTCGGCGTATGCGCTGATTGGCGAATATGCCACGCCGCAGGAAGCGCTGGCGCAATGCCGCATTCAAGGAATGACTTTGGGCGACATTCTCGAAGATGAATCGACAGAATTGCTTGGGCATGACTAAAGTGGAAAATGATAGCAGCTTTCCTGAAAGGGGAAGCTGTTTTTTACAGCAGATAAATGCCTATTATACTATTTCCAGATAAGAATGCGCCAAGATGCGCCGCGAATTTTTCATTCTGGCTAACGTGAATGAAACGCAGCGTAGCAGCGCTACGCTAAGTGGAATGAGCGGACGCCAGAAGGGAAAAGGCGCAAGCAGATGGCGCAGGTGAATCTGGAAATAGTATTAAATGGAAAAGATGAATCTCTTTCGCGCATTGCAAAACCCGCGCATCTGTGCTATCATGTCGATACAGGCTGAAAATCAGCCAGCAAGGAGGAGAATTTCCATGTATACGCATCAGGGTGACAAGGTCGTGGGGTTGACCGTAGCTTATATCGGCGGCGGCTCGCGCGGATGGGCATGGGGTTTCATGCGCGATATTATTTCCGACGGGCAAATCAGCGGCACGGTACGGCTGTACGACATTGACCGCGAGGCGGCGGAGCGCAATCAGAAAATCGGCACGATGCTGGCGGCGCATCCCGACGCGGCATCCAAGTGGGCGTTTGAAGTCAGCAGTTCCTTGCAGGAGGCGCTCACGGGTGCGGATTTCGTCGTCATCAGCATTCTGCCGGGAACGTTTGCGCATATGCGCGGCGATGTACACCTGCCGGAGCGGGTCGGCGTATATCAGTCCGTGGGCGACACGGTGGGCGCGGGCGGCTTCATGCGGGCAATGCGCACGATTCCGATGTTCGTCGAGATTGCCGAAGCGATTCGCGACTTCGCGCCGAACGCATTTGTCATCAACTATACGAACCCGATGACGCTTTGCGTGCGGACGCTGTACGAGGTATTCCCGCAGGTGAAGGCGTTCGGCTGCTGCCACGAGGTCTTCGGCACGCAGAAGGTGCTGTGCGCGATGCTGGATGAGCAGGAGCACATTCCCGGCGTGAAGCGGCAGGACTTGTACACCACTGTCACCGGCATTAACCACTTCACTTGGATTACCTCTGCCAGCTATCAGGGCATGGATTTGATGCCGCTGTATGCCCGCTTTGTGGAGGAGCATCCCGAAGGCATTCAGCTGGGGTCGGACAATTGGATGAACAGCCATTTCGCGTGCGCGCACAAGGTCAAGTTCGATCTGTTCCGGCGCTATGGGGCGATTGCGGCGGCGGGCGACCGCCATCTGGTGGAATTCCTGCCGCAGTGGTATCTGCACAGCCCGGAGACAGCGCACCAGTGGAAATTCGACCTGACGCCCGTGTCTTGGCGCGAGGACGACCTGAAGAAGCGGATGCAGCGCTCGGACGACCTGCTCAGCGGAAAAGAGCCGCTTGACCTCACGCCGTCGGGTGAGGAAGGGCATTTGCTGCTCAAGGCGCTGCTGGGGCTGGGGAACATGGTCAGCAACGTGAACGTGCCGAATCAGGGGCAGATTCCGAACCTGCCCATTGGCGCGGTGGTGGAGACAAACGCGCTGTTCTCGCGCGGGCGCATCGATCCGATCTGCGCGGGCGACATGCCGTCGAACATCCTGCCGCTGGTAGCGCGCCACGTCTACAATCAGGAAAACACCTTGCAGGCTGCGCTGCACTGCGATCGCAAGCTGGGTTTCTCCACGTTCATGAACGACCCGCAATTGGGCGGCGTGACGCTGGAGGACGGGCAGAAGCTCTTCGACGACATGCTGCTGCATCAGCGGGATGTGCTGCCGAAGGGATGGTTTGAATAAATGAAAATCAAGCACTGGCATGTTGTTGTACTGGCACTTTTCGTGCTGCTCTGCGTCGCGCTCTTCTACCATTTCTACACGGAACGCATCTCGAACGAGGCACTTCAAGCGGTTGATTTCCAAGCGCTGCGGGCGCACAGCGCCGAACTGTTGGAAAACGGCTTTCGGGCGAATGACCAGCTGTTTTCGTCGGATTATTACGATGTGCGCCCGGACAGCACCTGCTACATTTGGCTGAATGGATCAGAGAATGATGCGGATACCCCCGTGTCTGTGGCGACGGGCTATCTCAATATCCGCAAATCGAGTCCGGATGCGGAAAATAAATGGATGCTGCGGGTTGTTCTCTGGCAGGAGGGCGGCGCGCGAGTGCGCATGGATGTGGATGCCAAAACGAGATGGGAGTGCGTCAAGCTGATGAATCAGCGTATTGTGACGCTGTTTACAGAATTCCGCATTCCGTAAACGGATGATTTGCATGAAGCTCAGGCGAATGTTGGCACTCACACTGGTGCTGATGACGCTGATGACCGCGGCGCTGGCGGCGGATGACCCCGGTCTGTACTACATCGGGGACGAAGCCATCCAGGAGAACCTGACGGGTCACACACGCATTTACAATGCGGTGGATGCCGAACCGGGCTGGCGCTACGGTTTCGTGGCATACTTGACGGACGGCACGCGCGTGTACAGCGACGTTTGCGCCGAAGATGAGGGCGCTGTGTCCTTCGATATTCCGGAGGAAACGCAGTATCTGTACTTCGTCGTGCTGGGCGCGCCGGAAAGCTATCAGGTGCACGTTTGGGACAATGACGAAGCGACGGATGCGCAGATGCCGTTTGAGATTCGGTTGGAATGGGGAAAGTGAAAATAGTATAGCATACGAGAACCCGCTGCCCATCCCTGCATTGGGGGTGAACAGCGGGTCTTTTTACGTTATATCCCTTACAGAACCGTCAAATCTTCCTTCTCGCAAGCGGCAATCGCGCCGTCATGTCCGACGACGCACACGCCGCCGTCCTTTGCCATCTGGTCAAGCACGCCGCACCACTTGAGCAGCGCGTCCTTGGTGGTGGAGAGCATTTCCGCGCGCTCACGGCAGAGATCCTCCGGCGTGATGCCGCACAGCAGGTTTTCGTCGCTGACAAGAATCTGATTCTCCGAACCCAGCGGCGGTTCGCTTTCACCGACGGTGGAAATGATGTACTTGTCAATCCGTTCGTCGCCCGCCACGAAGTCACGCAGACCCTTCGACATGCTGCGGTTGATGCCCAGCGTACGCGCCGGGGAGGGGTCGCGGTAGGAGTAAGTGACCATGCGCCCCGTCTCGCTGGTGTTCAGCCCTGCGCCGTATGCGCCACCCTGCACGCGGACTTCGTTCCACAGGTAGCTTAGGGACAGGATGTTGCTCATCACGCGCGCAATACCGCTGTACACCTTGCCCGCACGGCGGTAATCATAGCCCAGCGACGCAAAGCTGATCTGCGCCGGGATGCGGTAGGCGCACTTGGCAGGCAGGTCGCTGACATACGGCGCGGCATCCGGGATGGGCGTGCCGACCGGGTAGGCGGAGAGAATCGCGGCGGGGGCAAGCGCCTTATTCGTGGACAGGCTGAACGTGACGCGGGACTGCACCGCGCTGTCCTTGCTGAACCGCTCGCAGAGGGCAAGGAAATCCGGGTACTGTGCGTCGAAATTCTCCGCCAGCGCCTTCTGCACCATGCAGGCACTCAGACCGTTCAAGGCTTCCCGCGCTGCCGAGGCCGCGCTCATCGTCGCTGATGCGGCGTACATTGCCATCCTGTGGCCGTCGCTGATGACCTTTTGCTTCGCCATCTCGCTCAACTGGAGAATCAGCGTCTGCACACGCGCCCTGTCGTCAAAGCACGTTTCGGTCAGAATTTCCCGCACGAGCGCGGCTGCCTTGTCCACGTTCGCATCCAGCACGGAGCAGCTCACGTCCAGCACGGGCGTCGCCATTTCCGCACAGCGGGACATGACGCGCAGCTGGAACGTCAGCTTGCCGATATCGCGCTTGATGGCTTGGAAGAGGGACAGCGAATCGTGACGCTTCGTCGGCAGCTTGCCCAGCAGTTCGGGCAGTATCGACAGGCGCTTGAGTTCATCCAAGGTGAAATCGGTCAAGGAGATATACCAGTGCATGATGGTGATGCCGTTCATGGACAGATCATGCGTGATAACCTTTGCCGCGCCGCACTGCGCTTCCGCCGCGGGAATCAGCAGCGGGTCTGCGCTGATTTCGCTCAAGGACAGCACGGGCAGCGTTGCCAGCTGCTCGGCGGTGTCGGGGGTCTGCTGCCACGCGGTCAGCTTCTCGTTCTGCACGCGCAGCGCTTCCTTGTCCGCGTCCGTCCACGATGCCTGAATCGCCTGCAGGCGCGCCGTTTCGTCCGCGCGGAGTTCGTCGCCCTGCGTGTGGGACGGCACGGTGCGGATGATGCTCATCGTGCTTTCATCCAGCAGAAGTTCTGCCATCAGGCGGTCAAAGTCATCGCCTGCCGCCATTTCCCGCAGCTTCTGATAACGCTCTTCGGACAGGAGCGGCTGCAGCGGGTCGCCGCCGTAAAGCCACGCATCAAGCGCATGGATGCAGCGGAGCAGCCCCGACGGTTCGCCCGGCTGACGGGCAGAAAACTCGCTGCTGTTGATGGAGGCAGTCAGCGCGTCCTTGTCCAGCCCGGTTTTAAGCAGCTGCTGCACGGTGTCGCGGATCATCTGGCGCAGTTCCTGCTCACTGCCATCGGCAATGTTGCGCAGGGTCAGCATCATGTACGGCTGCGCCATCGCGTTGTCCAGAGACATGCTTACATCCTGACACTTGCCCGTCGCCAGCAGCGCCTTCTTCAGCGGCGCGTCATTGCTGCCCGTCAGCACATCAAAGAGGATTTCCGTCGCCGTGACGCGCACCGTATCCGACCACGGCGCAACAATCTTCGCCAGCGTCAGCATGGTCTTGTCGGCAGTATCCTCCTCGGCGCCGATTTCATACGCCTGTTCCGCTTCAGCGGCGAAGGGCTTCTGCATGGGAATTTCGTGCTTCTCGTCCAGCCGGTCGAAGCGGCTCAGGTACTCCTCCGCCAGCGTCAGCACCTTGTCCAGCGGAATCGCGCCATCAAGGAAAATGCGCGCGTTCGACGGATGATAATAGCGGCGGTACATGCGCAGGAACTGCTCGTAGGTCAGGTCGGGGATGTGCTTCGGGTCGCCGCCGGAATTCCAGCCGTAGCAGTTGTCCGTGAAGAGGACATCCAGCGTCTTCTGGTAAATCTGCTCGTCCACATCGCTCATGGCGCCCTTCATCTCGTTGAACACAACGCCCTTGTACAGCGGCGCGCCGTTTTCGTCCAGCTCGATGTGCCATCCTTCCTGATAGAAGATGTTCGGGTCTTGCAGGATGCGCGGCGCGAACACAGCATCCAGATACACTTCCGCCAAGTTCAGGAAGTCCTGCTCGTTGCGGCTGGAGACGGGGTAAATCGTCTTGTCGGGGAAGGTCATCGCGTTCAGGAACGTCGCCATGCTGCTCTTCATCAGCTCGACGAACGGTTCACGAACGGGATACTTGGCGCTGCCGCAGAGCACAGAATGCTCCAGAATATGGAATACGCCGGTCGAATCCTCCGGCAGGGTCTTAAACGCGACGCAGAACGTCTTGTTCACCTCGCCGTTATCCACCCAAACCAGCTGTGCGCCGGTCTTTTTGTGGTGCATTTCCACCATCTGCCCGTGCAGCTCTTCGCTTTCACGCACACGGTCAACGCAAAAGCCGTGACGCGCCGCAGTTTCGTTCAAATTCATCATGGGGAACTCCTTTCCCTGTGACCCAATCAGATAGGCGGGTCATTCATCTCCTTTATCATAGCACAACGGGCAGTTGAGTACAAGCGCGAATTGGCTGGTTTTTGTCAAACGGTTATCGAATGCGCAGAAGTTCCGAAACATCCTTGCGCTTGGGGGCGGCAGGAGATTCCGCAGGCACGCCAATCGGAATCAGCGCCGACACGCTCTCCGTTTCCGGCAGATTCAGCACGGCCTTGACCTTCCCTTCATCATAAATGCCGAGGATGACCGTGCCAAGCCCCGCATCATGCGCGGCGACGCAGAAAGCTTCCGCCGCCAGCCCTGCATCGAAGGACTGCCAGTGCGTCCCTTTGCTGGTGCTAAACGAGCCGTCGCGTTCGTAGCCGCTGCGGTCGTTCACGGTCGTAAGGACAATCAGCGCGGGCGCGCCGTGCAGGGTATCAATGTTCTTTTGAAAGCCCATCGTGCATTCGTCCGCTACGCGGTCAATTTCCTCGCGCTTGGTCAGCAGGGTGTAGCGGGTGGTCTGGGAGTTCTTCCAGCTGGGCGCATACGCGGCGACGGCGACGATAGCGCGGATGGTGTCGGGCGAAACGGACGTTGGCTGGAACTTGCGAATGGAACGGCGGGCAGTGAGAGCGTTGCTCATGAGGGGTGTCCTCCTTATCAGCACATAAATGGATTTTGTGGATTTCGAGACGTGATTCATCGGGTTTTGTGATGCTTCCATGCTGATTATACGATTTCCAGATAAGAATGCGCCGCGAATTTTTCATTCTGGCTAACGTGAATGAAACGCAGCGTAGCAGCGCTGCGCTAAGTGGAATGAGCGGACGCCAGAAAGGAAAAGGCGCAAGCAGATGGCGCAGGTGAATCTGGAAATAGTATTATACCACATCCGCCGCGCACTGCATAGGATGGCGACAGGAAAAGAACAGCGGAACACATCCACCTATCAAAAACGCGCCTCCCGAAGTTTCCGGGAAGCGCGCTTTTGTCTGACAAGTTTTGAGAAAAATCAGTGGCAGCCCTTGCATTTGCCGCAGTCGCCGCCGCAGCTGCAAGCAGAATTGCCGCTTTTCTTGTCCTTGATCATCTTCCAAATGACTGCGCCAACAATCACCAGAAGTACACCGCCAACAATCCATGTTGCCATGATTCGTTCCTTTCTGCGCCTGTGCGGATGGAGGAAAACCGCTTTTGCGCGATAGAACATATGCCGGAGGGAAAGCGCGGATGATGCAGAACCCGCGCCAGCCCTCCGGCGTTCACAAGAGGGGTTTCAGAAAGCACCGGATGCAGCGGCGCTTTCCTCGGTTAAGCCCGATGGAAAATCAGGCAGAAACCTTCTGGGTGAGGTGGTTGTCGTTGTAAGGATTCTTACGAACGACCAGATACACCAGGCCAGCCAGCAGCAGGATGGCAATCGCCGTCGCAACGGTGAAGCCAGCGCCGCTGAAGAGCAGGCCAAGCTGATAGACAATCAGGGCGATGGTGTACGCGAACACGCACTGATAGCCAACCGCAGCCAGCGTCCACTTGGCATTGTTGAACTCACGCTTCATCGCGCCGATGGCCGCGAAGCAGGGAGCGCACAGGAGGTTGAAAATCATGAAGGCATACGCCGCCAGACGGCCGTGACCGTTGGAGGACTCGTTGAACGCCGTCGCAATCGGGCTGAGGGCTTCCGCCTTCTCTTCCTCGGTCATGTCCTCGTCGTCAACAACGTCCGCCGCGTCATCCGCGCCATACAGGACGCCCAGAGCGCCAACGACTTCTTCCTTCGCAACCAGACCCATGACCGTAGCGACCGTGGACGGCATGTTGCCGAAGCCCAGCGGCTTGAACACCACGCTGACCGGGTTGCCGATCTTGCCAAGGATGGAGTTGTCCATATCCGCCACAGCGCCCCAAGAGCCAGCCGCGCGATCCATTTCGGGCGCAAGTTGCGGTTCTTCCTCGTCTTCTTCCAGCGTTCCAGCTTCCGCCTTCGCGTTGTAATCAGCCAGTTCCGTCTGGTAGGTCTGCTGCGCTTCAAGCTGCACGTCCGCCGCGGGCGCCCAGCCGTAGGTCTTCGTAAACCAAATCACGATAGAGGACAGGAGGATGACCGTGCCAGCGCGCTTGATGAAGCTCCAGCCGCGCTCCCACACGCTGTGGAACACGTTGCGACCAGACGGGAAGTGATACGCCGGCAGCTCCATGACGAAGGGAGCCGGGTCGCCCGCGAACATCTTCGTCTTCTTCAGCATGATGCCGGAGATAACAATCGCCGCCACGCCGATGAAGTATGCAGACGTCGCAACCCACGCGCTGCCGCCGAAGACCGCCGCGGCAATCAGACCGATAATCGGCATCTTCGCGCCGCAGGGGATGAAGGTCGTGGTCATGATGGTCATCTTGCGGTCACGGTCGCTCTCGATGGTACGAGAAGCCATGATACCGGGAACGCCGCAGCCAGAACCAATCAGCATCGGGATGAAGCTCTTGCCGGACAGACCGAATTTGCGGAAGATACGGTCCATGATGAAGGCGATACGAGCCATGTAGCCAACGTCTTCAAGGATAGCCAGCAGGAGGAACAGCACCAGCATCTGCGGCACGAAGCCCAGCACCGCGCCGCAGCCGCCGACGATACCATCAACAATCAGACCGCTCAGCCAGCCCGCGCAGCCAACGCCGTCCAGCCAAGTCTGGAGGTTGCCCTGCACGATTTCCGCAACGAACACATCATTCGTCCAGTCCGTCAGCAGGGTACCAATTGTCGTCACGGAAATGTAATACACAAGGAACATGATGAGCGCGAAAATCGGCAGCGCCAGCACGCGGTTGGTCACCACGCGGTCAATCTTGTCCGAAACGCTCAGGCTGCCCTTTGCCTTGCCCTTCTTCACCGCGTTCTGCATCAAGGTGTTGATGTAGGCGTAACGCTGATTGGTGATGATGGACTCGGCGTCGTCATCCATTTCCTTTTCGCAGGAGGAGACAGCTTCTTCGATGCCCTTCTTGACATCTTCGGACAGCTTCAGTTCCGCAACAACCTTCTCGTCGCGCTCGAACAGCTTCACGGCGTACCAGCGCAGGAAGCGGGGATCAACCTTGCCGCCGATGAGATCTTCAATGTGCGCCAGCGCGTGTTCCACCGAGCCGGTGAAAACGTGCGGATGTTCGCCCATCGTGCGGTTCTTGGCAGCAGCGGCAGCCTTTTCAGCCGCCTTCACGCTGCCTTCGCCCTTCAGCGCGGAAGTCTCGACGATTTCCACACCCAGCGCTGCGCTCAGCTTCTTCATGTCGATCTTGTCGCCGTTCTTGCGGGACACGTCGATCATGTTCATCGCGATGACCATCGGCGTGCCGAGTTCGAGCAGCTGCGTGGTCAGGTAGAGGTTGCGTTCGATGGAGGTGGAGTCCACAATATTCAGGATGGCATCAGGCTTGTCGTTCACCAGGTAGTTGCGGGCGACGACTTCCTCCAGCGTGTAGGGAGACAGGGAGTAAATGCCGGGCAAGTCCTGAATGACCACATCGTCATTGCCCTTGAGCTTGCCTTCCTTCTTTTCAACCGTAACACCCGGCCAGTTGCCGACGAACTGACGAGAACCCGTCAGCGCGTTGAACATGGTCGTTTTGCCGCAGTTCGGGTTGCCTGCGAGCGCAATCGTAATCGCCATTTTCGGCGCCTCCTTATGCGAATTTGTCTTAACTAACCCCACCAGAGGCTCCGCCTCTGGACTCCGCAAGGGACTCTATCCCTTGACCCTGCAAGGGGCATTGCCCCTTGACCCTTTTTCGCGATTGCGTTGAGCGCGCTTCCATACTGTATGCGCGTGGAAGGCTTGGAACAACGCGAAATCAGTTTTATCCGAATGGAAACAGAATTACTGAACCTCGATCATTTCCGCATCCGCCTTACGCACGCTCAGCTCATAGCCGCGCACGGTCAGCTCCATCGGATCGCCCAGCGGCGCAACCTTGCGCACATGGACTTCCGTCCCGCGGGTCAGTCCCATGTCCATGATGCGGCGCTTGACGGCACCTTCACCATGCAGGCGGACAACCACCGCGGTTTCCCCGACCTTGACATCCTTCAGGGTTTTCATGCCTTCTGCCTCCTTTTCCTCAGTTCACCAGCACACGCATAGCCATGGATTGGCTCAACGCAACACGGCTATCCTTGACAGCGCAAATCAGATTGCCGCCCATTTTGCTGACGACCGTCACTCTTTCGCCCATCACGAAGCCCAGCTCCGCCAGATGCTGCCGCACCTCATCCTGCCCGGTGATTTTGCCAATCACGCCAGACTCGCCAATTTCCACCATGCCCAACGGCATCATGTTCCATGACCTCCTTGTGTCAGTCCTTTTGCGGATAGTTTATTCCAACTAATCCGGCGATTCGCAAGCGTTAGTTTAGCATAACTAATAGGCTATGTCAAGCGTTTTTCGCGTGTTTTTTTGTTTTTTGTCCACCTTTTTTCTGGTCTTTGCATCGTTTGCCCAATTTGGGGGAATGCTGACCAGCAAAAACAAAGGGCAGCTCTGCTTTGCAGGGAAATCAGATACTTTTCCGAACAAAATCGAACCACCCCCTATCAAAAACTTCTGATTATCACCACTATGGCTTAAAGTGCCGAAGGGAGCACGAAGAAAGCCCCTTTGCCGCCTCCGCAGAGGCGAAATTCCCTGCATGATCATGCGATTCTATCAGAAAATGAAAACCGCAAAAAAGAGGTGCGAGAATGAAGGAATGGGCGGTCTGGATGGCGAACAAGATGGAGGAGCAATTGCTGCGGATGGAGCAGCTGCGGCTCAGTGAATTTGTTGCATATGAGAAGAACTGGAAGAAGCGTCTTCTGATGCAGTTTGTAGGCGGGATTGCAAGAGGATTAGGGACAGCGGTTGGGTTTACGCTTCTGGGCGCGCTGGTGGTGTGGCTGCTGCAAGGACTGGTGCAAAGGAATCTGCCGATTATCGGGGATTTCCTGACCCAGCTGCTGAACCTCGTGGAAGGCAAGGGCAGCGGCAGCTAAAGCGTCCCCGCCCGTAACTTCGCGCTTCCGCAGAAGCGCCCCAAGCTGCTCTATCCGCCATTTTCACATTGTCGCGTCAATGGGCGCGACCTGATTCCGCCGCTTCCCAAATCATTATCACCAGAAAGGGCTATCATCACCATGCGCAAACCCGTTTCCCAAAGGCTGCTGCCTCTCCTGCTCATCCTCCTGACCCTCGCGCTTGACCGCTTCACCAAAGCCCTCGCCGTTGCGCTGCCGGATGAGCGCACCCTCATTCCCGGCATTCTTCGTTGGATTTATGTTGAAAATACGGGCATGGCGTTCAGCCTGTTCAGCGGGCGCTCGTGGATGCTGGGCGTGGTGTCCGTCACCGCGGTTATCGCCGGATGGCTCGTCCTCCGCCGCTATCAGCTCAGTGGATGGAGCAGAACCGCGGCGGCGCTGATGATTGGCGGCGCGCTTGGCAACGCCTACGACCGCTTGGCGCTGGGCTATGTCGTCGATATGCTGGATATCACCCTGTTCCCCTTCGCAGTGTTCAATATTGCGGACGCGGCTCTCGTCGTCGGCACAGTGCTGATGGCGTACTGCATCGTGTTCCGCACGGAAGATTGGAGGAAAATCAATCATGACGCAAATGATGCCTGACGCACTCGAATCGCGCACTATCTCCATCCCCGGCGACGGCCGTCGGCTGGATGTTGCCCTGTCCGAAGCTGCTGGGCTGACTCGCTCGCGGGTGGCGGCGCTGATGGCGGACGGAAACGTCACGGTGGACGGGAAAGTCGAGACGAAATCCGGCGCAAAGGCGAAACCGGGGCAAACTGTCGTCCTGATGATTCCCACGCCGAAGCCCGCCGTGCCCGTCGCGCAGGAAATTCCGCTCACGATTCTCTATCAGGATGACGACCTCGCCGTCGTCCTGAAGCCCTGCGGCATGGTCGTTCACCCCGCCGCCGGCAATGAGGACGGCACGCTCGTCAACGCGCTCCTGCACCACCTTGACCACTTGAGCGGCATCGGCGGTGAACTGCGCCCCGGCATCGTCCACCGGCTGGACAAGGACACCAGCGGTCTGCTGCTCGTGGCAAAGAACGACCAGAGCCAACTCGCCCTCAGCCGCCAATTGCAGGAGCGGCAGATGGAGAAGCACTACCGCGCGCTGGTTGAAGGGAATCTGCGCGAGGACAGCGGGCGCATCGACCAGCCCATCGCGCGGAGCAAGAAAGACCGCAAGAAAATGGCGATTGACCCCGAAGGCCGCCCGTCGATTACGGACTGGACGGTGCTTGCGCGCGGGCGGAACGTGACGCTGCTGGACGTCCACATTCTGACCGGGCGGACGCACCAAATCCGCGTGCACATGAAGTCCATCGGGCATCCGGTCTGCGGCGACCCGATTTACGGCTCCGGCAAGGGCGCGAAAGTCCCCCGCCTGATGCTCCACGCGTACACGCTGGCATTTACGCACACACGGACGGGGGAAAGGATGACGTTCACCGCGCCGCTGCCGGAGGAGTTTGTGCAGGGGCTAAAGGGGAACGGGATTGAATAGGATTCTTGAACGCAAAAAGCGCAACCGATTTTCGTCGATTGCGCTTTGAGAGAATATGAGCAAGTTTATTTTGATTTCTTTAAGGCACAACCGCACAAATGAGGTGATGCCTTAACAATCGAATTTGCTTCCTTTTTACTGCGCCACAGTGAACAGCGCAAAGAAATACCCTTTCTTCTCCATAAGCTCGTCGAAGCTGCCCGCCTCGGCGATGCGTCCGTCCTTCAGGACGAGGATGCCGTCATAGCGGTGGAGCAGGGATTCCTCCAGCGTATGCGTCACGATGATGCGGGTCATACCATGCAGGTCAAGAATATCGCTTGTGACCTGATAGGCCGTTTGTGCGTCCAGCGAAGCCGTTACCTCGTCAGCCAGAAGGACGGAGGATTTTTTCAGCAGGCTTCGGGCAATGGATATGCGCTGCTTTTCGCCGCCGGACAGCCCGCTGCCGCCCTCGCCGCAGAGATAGTCTTCTCCCCGTTCCGCGATCAGCCCCGTTAGATGGGCGCGGCGCATCGCCTCGTCAAGCTCCTGCCGTGGGAAACTGCGGAACATGGAAACATTATCCTTTATGGAGGCATTGAACACGAATACATTCTGTTGTATGGCTGAAATCGTTTCATACAGCGATTCCGGGGCGATACTGCGAAGCTCCGTTCCGTCGAGCAAGATGCTTCCAGCATATTCCCTGCTCCCCGCCATCAACAGATGAAGCAGCGTTGATTTTCCGCTGCCACTGCCGCCTACAATGGCATAGGCTTTGCCGACCTTAAACTCGGCGGAGAGCTCGTGCAGCACATCCTTTTCTCCGTCATAGCTGAACGACACCTGTTCGAGACGAATGCCCTTCTCCAGCCGGGAAAGCGTCGCGCTGCCGTCAGAGGTAGGATTCTTTTCCAGCGCCGTCGCCAGCTTGTCGATCAGCCCCAGCGCCGCCTTGCGGCTTGCCAGCAGCCCCGGCAGCTCCGCGATGGGCTGAATCATAAAATTCATCAGGTTTACGAAAATAATCAGAACACCGGGGGTCAACCCATAGCCGGACAGAGCGAGGTACGCTCCAATGAGAAACACACCAAGCTGCGCAAAAATGCCCGTCACAGCGCCGATCATACCCACGAGGATCTTGATCCTCCGCTTGCTGAACTTATCCCCCTCCAAAGCCCGGTTGCTTTCGGCAAAGAGCTTATAGACTTCCTTCTCCGCCTTGAAGCTCTTAACGACCGAGAATCCGCTGAGGCAGTCGTGCAGCGCGGCGGTAAAGTCCTTGTTTCGCTCCGACACACGCTTTTCAGCTTCTTGCAGTTTATTTCCCGTCAGGAGGGAAGCGACCAGCGGCAAAATCGTAACGCCGATGGCGATGGCGGTCATAACCGGGGAGTACCACAGCATCATGGCGAGCGCGCCGATGAATGTCACAGTTTTTGTGATCAGGGAAAGCTGCTGCGCAAGATAATCCGCCTCTATGCTGCCTGCGTCGTTGGTCAGAGCCGAAAGATAGGCAGCCGTACTCTCGTCCCGAAAGGATGAAATGCTCTTTTCCGTGAGCTTCTGAAAGGCGAAATCTTTATACTGCCGCATGGCTCTCTCAATAAAGCGGGGCTGCGAAATATAGTCCAGCAGAAACGCCGCTACGCAAAGCAGCACAAACCCTCCGCTGATTTTTGCGAGCGTTCCGATGGGAAGCGCACCAGGAACACCGGATGCTGCATCGATAAGCTGCTGCATGATCCACGAAAGAATCAGATTGAGCGTGCCTGCAACCAATGCGCCAAAGACAGCGACGCAGAGAGCAGGGATGTTCCGACGATAAAACTGCGCTGAGAGTTGCTTTTTCAGCGGTTTATTCTTCATGGTCATTTACCTTCCTCCACATAGTAGAGAGTATATCGTCCCCGATGGCAGCAAGCGTGCACACTGTTTATCTTGTCGAGGAAGCTGCTCTTGTCCTCATTTCTCAACCCGGAAAGAACACGATCTTCCCAAAGCAGGAAGGGAGGCTCTGCCTGCTTCGGCAGAGCCTCCCTGGGCAGCATCCGTTGTACCGGAAAGGCAGTGAATTATTCCACAACCTTCGCGCCGGCAGCGATCGCGTCTTCCTTGGTTCTGAAGAACTGCCAAGTGCTTTCCACGGTGGGGGTGATTTCCTTCTGGTCGCGGATGTACTGTGCCAGAATGTTACGCACCTGACCGTTATCGTTGCCCAGCGTATCGCCGGTGTACATATCCGTGAGGCTGTAATCCTCAGGAGTCAGACCAGCCGCCTGCATGAAGCCGGCGCCGCCGGTGAAGCGGTAGTTGTTCATCACCACGGAGAACACCTGATCAGGCGCCACGGGCTGACCCTGATACTGCATGTTCTGGATGCGCTTTCCTTCAGGCGCATAGTAGTGGATTTCGTAGTACAAACCGTAGATTTCATCGGTGTAGTAGCCACCGCCAAGGTAATCGGGGTTCGACGCACTGGTGTAGTTGGTGGTAGCATGCTCCAGCCACAGCCGCAGCTGTTCGCCGGTCATGTTCACGCGATAGAGCCAGTTTTCAAACACGTACAGCTGATACAGCAAACGCATCGGAACGTCGCCCGCAGGAATCAGGTCGCGAACCTCGGCGCCGCTGGTCAGAGGCGCGCAGATGGACAGCTGCGCAGGAACCGCAGACAGCTGCGCCTTGTTCAGCAGATCCATCAGCGCGGTGGGCTGCAGGGAGATGTTCTCATTGGAGAAAGCGCCGGTAGCAGTGCCAAGAGGCTGATCCAGATAAGCCTGCAGCTCCTCGTTGTAGGGAGCCAGCGCCGTGGCAACCTTCTGATTTTCCACCAGGCCTTCCTGATCCGCCAGGAAGCGGTAGCCGTTTTCAGCCGTCACAGGGGTCACAGTCTTGGTCGCCGGGTCGTAGGCGAGCTTCATGAAGCCCAGGCCTTCACCGGCGCCACCTGCCAGCACGGGCACAACCTTGCCCTCGGCATTGAGGATGTCCTCACGGTAGTCGGTCTTATGGAAGTGACCATACACAACCGCGTCAATCCCGGTAGTCAGGTTAATCATTGCGCGAACCTGGTTTTCGTAGTCCGCGGGGTTGTTGCCATCGGTAGAAACAGCGTCTTCCACGCCGGAATGCGCCACGACAATCACCACATCGCAACCCTCCTGCTCGCGCAGGATCGGCACGAAGTGCTCAACCGTGGGGACCAGATTGCGGAAGTCGATGCCCTCATAGTGGGACTCAACCTCCCAAGCGGGGATGTTGGGCGTATCCATGCCGATGACGCCGACCTTCACGCCCTCAAATTCCTTGACGATGTAAGGGACGCCCATCCAGGAATCCCACTCGGTGCCCTTCGCCACAAAGTTGGCGGCGGACATGGGCACGGAATGCTCCTCGCCGTTGTCGGGGCTCATCACATACTCAATCTGACGCTTGAGAATCGGCAGATCGTTGTTGAACTCGTGATTGCCCAAGCACCACATGTCGTAGTCCATCAGGCGCAGCGCCTTCATCATGGGATCGTCCTTTTCAGGCGCGAAGTAGGAGTAGTAATAGGTCATGGCAGAGCCCTGCACGGTATCGCCGCCATCCACCAGAATGACGTTCTCTTCCGTAGCACGAACCTGCTCGATCATGGAAGCGATCATGGACAGACCCACGTTCGGGGAAGGCTCGCCAGTGGCGTAGTTGATGGGCAGCACTTTGCCGTGCACGTCGCTGGTCGCGATGACGGTAATCATGATGGGATCCGCATTCTCTGCGAACGCCACGCAGCCCACCAGGGGGAGAATCATGGTCAGCGCCAACAGAAGGGATAGGAGCTTCTTCATGATGGGCACCTCTTTTTCTTATTTCCCGCTCGAAGCAGGATTAAAATAATTATATTCCATATTCTTTCGTTTGTAAACAGTACCGCCAGATGCAGACTTCGCCGCGCCAAGGGGTTGGTTTGTCGGAAAATGAATTTTTCGTCGAATTCAGTTGCAAATGCGGCAGATGAACCAATTGAAAGTCAAGTTTTTTGCAAGCCGTAGGCAGCACGAACACCATTGCCGACAGCGAGACAAATTTCGCTGGCGTGGTGACAATAATATATTTTGTATTCTGTAATTTATAGGTGGTAGGCAGAAATCAAGGGTTGTCTCGGAATCTTCTTTTGCAAAATAAAGGGGCGGCGGGGGAACGAGATGGAGGAATCATTCACATATAAAAAACAACGGTGCATTTGACTTTGTTGCGCCGTTGTTTTCTGTTCTTACAGGAATCAATAAGCAAAAACGCCCATCCAAAACAAAAAACCAATAATCAATGAAATAACCGTCAGTGTGGTGAAAAACACACAACATTTCTTTATCGCTCGCAACTGCTGCAACATACCATAGAAAGTATACTCCAGCCTCTCGTTTTCGGTAAGTCCGGCATCATAAATTCTGAAAAATTCGCCCGTTACAACTCCGTTCACATCTTGATATTCTCGAATGCCGTCGGGAAGCGCTTCACCATTTTTCTTCAATTGCCGAAACTGTTTGTTTTCTTCTTTTGAGCAAGCAATATCCTGCAGGAAGTGCATGTCGAGCCAAATATTTTGCAAGTTTTTCTTCATATCTATTGGTTCTTTTGCCATAATCCTTTTTCCGCCTTTCGATTGTTATAAAAAACAGTCCTGCCCGTCTTAAACCAGAAAGGCAGGACTGCGGGATTTGAATTAGTTCAATTCCGCGAAGTACTTGATGGTGCGAACCATCTGAGAGGTGTAGGAGTTCTCGTTGTCGTACCAAGACACGACCTGCACCTGATAGGTGTCGTCGTCGATCTTCGCGACCATGGTCTGGGTAGCGTCGAACAGGGAGCCATAGCGCATGCCGATGACGTCGGAAGACACGATCGGCTCGGTGTTGTAGCCGAAGGACTCGGAGGACTGCGCCTTCATGGCGGCGTTCACGGAGTCAACGGTCACGTCGCTGCCCTTGACAACAGCAACCAGAATGGTGGTGGAGCCGGTGCAGACCGGGACGCGCTGCGCGGAGCCGATCAGCTTCTTGTTCAGTTCCGGGATAACCAGACCGATCGCCTTCGCAGCGCCGGTGGAGTTCGGAACGATGTTCTGCGCGCCAGCGCGGGCACGACGCAGGTCGCCCTTGCGATGCGGGCCGTCCAGAATCATCTGGTCGCCGGTGTACGCATGAACGGTGGTCATGATGCCGGACACGATCGGATACTTGTCGTTCAGAGCCTTCGCCATGGGCGCGAGGCAGTTGGTGGTGCAGGAAGCAGCAGAGATGATCTGGTCTTCCGCGGTCAGGGTGTCGTTGTTGACGTTGTAGACGATGGTCTTCAGGTCATTGCCAGCGGGGGCAGAGATGACGACCTTCTTCGCGCCAGCCGCGATGTGCGCCATGGACTTTTCCTTGGAGCAGTAGAAGCCGGTGCACTCCAGCACGACGTCCACGCCCAGCTTGCCCCACGGAGCATCCGCCGCGTTCTTTTCGGCATAGATCTTGATTTCCTTGCCGTCCACGATGATGGAATCTTCGGTCGCTTCCACGGTGTGCAGGTTTTCACCGATCTTGCCGCAGTAGGAACCCTGAGCGGTGTCATACTTGAGCAGGTGAGCCAGCATCGCGGGAGAGGTCAGGTCGTTAATCGCGACCACCTCGTAGCCCTCAGCGCCGAACATCTGACGGAACGCCAGACGGCCAATACGGCCAAAGCCATTGATAGCAACTTTCACTGCCATTGGAATATACCTCCTTTAGTCGTTCAAACGGGGTTATACTATTTCCAGATAAGAATGTGCCAAGATGCGCCGCGAATTTTTCACTCTGGCTAACGGGAGTGCAACGCAGCGTAGCAGCGCTACGCTAAGTGGAACGACCGGACGCCAGAGGGGAAAAGACGCAAGCAGCTGGCACAGGCGAATCTGGAAAGAGTATCATTTCCCACCTCATATTCTACCCAATTTGCCGCCATTTTGCAAGAGGTTGCGCAGGATTTCCATCACTTTTGACACTTTTTTGACGCTTTTTTTGAAATTCTCTCATCCGTTCCCCTCTTCTTGCCCCCTATACCAATAAGAATAGGGGAATTTCTCGTCCGTGATGTCCAGCTGTTTGACGTTCAGATTTCCATTTTCGTCCACATCGAGATTGCCATACTCATCGTATGTCCCATACGGGCTGAATCCGCCACCGCCTTCGCTGTTTAGGAATGACAATGATTTGCAGAATACCCCGTCTGCAATTTCTACTTCGTCGTCAAACGCCATTCCGTAGCGGTAGGTCATGCCGTCGGTGCAGCGCAGGACGATTGTCGGAACGCGCGCCTTGCCGCTCCAGTAAAGATTGCTGTCCTCCAGCGTCTGCACGACGCTCCATGTGCCGTGATAAGGCTGTGCGCCTGCTATGTCCGAGGTGTAGAATCGCCCATCCGCGTCCAAACGGAGATACCAGTACCAGATTTCGCTGCCGCCGTCAAACTGCCAGCTGCCGACGATTTTTGCCTCCTCGTCCGGCAGTTCCACGTCATCAAACACCACGTCACGCTGCGGCACGAAGCCACGGGTGATTTTGCCGTCTACCGTCGCTTCAACGTAGATATACGCCCAGCCGCTCGGATGGCTCAATGCCGTCAGCTTCGTCCCGGCAGGCAGCTCCGCCTGATGGTATTCACTGACGTTCGGGTCATCAGTCAAGTAGGTATCGAATGCCGTCATCATCGGCACATGCACGATTTCGTTCGTCGTCTCGTCGCCATGATTGCCCAACTGCGCCCAGCCGAATCGGCTCGTCCGCAGGCTGACGCGGTACTCAATCAGCGACCAGTCGCCCACGGTGAGGTACAGCTTATAATCGTCGCCCGTGCTGACGGATGCTTTCCCCTTCGCCGCGCGGTAAGAGGACGTGTCCGGCGCGGAATACACGGCATAGGACTTCTTGCCGCTCTTCTGGCCTGAAACCACCTCCGGATACAAACAGGCAAAGTATTGCAGCCCTTCGTTCGCCTCGTTAAATCGGCGCACGTCATCCGGCCCGCGTTTCGGCATGTTGTGGATGTTGAAGTCTTCCAGCGTGATTTTGGTCATCCACATGGCGCTGTCCTCGCCCAGCGTCACCTGATAGATGTATTCTGCTATCCGCTCCACCTTCACATCGCCCATCTGCGCTTCCATCAGCGTGTAAAAGGTTCTCCCCTCATTGTTGTGCTGCAGCTCAAAATAGTACCTTTCGTCAATATCCGGGTACGCCAATTCAAAGCCGTTCTTCGTGCGTGTGATTTTGGGATAACCCGTCTCGTCCAATTCCGACGGCTGATAGACCGCGGTCGTCGAGAAAATAGCGTCCTTCCAGCCGTCTTTCACCTCATCCACCGCGACCAGCTGATTGTGATAGCGGCTGGTCAGAATCGTGTGGGTCGTGGCGGCTTTTCTGTTGTAATCGCTCACCAAGCCGGTATACTCGTCGTAGTCATGTGTCTGCTCCACCATCGCCAGCAATTGCCCGTTCAGATTCCAGCTGTTTGCAGATGCGGCGGGCAGTGCCACAGCCAGCGTCAAGCACAAAATCAGCAGTATCCGCAGTTTCTTCATATTCTCCACATCTCCTTTTGCTCAATATCCCAAAATACTAAAGAACAGCCGAGCAAACCAGCCGATAATATCATCGGTATACACCCAATCGCCGTCTGCTCCATCCGGCACATAACTCCTGCCCGTTTCGTTGGTCGAAAGGCTCAAATAAATGCTCCAAGCGCCCGGCATGATTTTCTCTTTCTCCACCTGAATCCCATAGCGGGACACCGTGCCGTCCGTTCCGCGCAGGACGATGGTGGGAATGTCGCCCCGCCAGTAGAGATTGCTCCCCACCGGGGTCTGCACGATAGACCAAGTGCCGCTGCACGTCCTCTCGCCATCATCATCCGCGGCGGAAAAATTCCCATCTGCATCCAGCTGGAAATCATCGTACCAGCCGCCGCCGCCTTTGGCGCGCCAATGCCCGACAAACTCCGCCATCAATTCCGGCTGCTCCACGTCGTCGAATATCACATCCCGCTGCGGCACAAACCCGTACAGCGTTTCGCCGTCCACTTCCGCTTCGACGTACACATACGCCCAGCCGCAGTAACCCAGCGCCGTCAGTTTCGTTCCGGCGGGCAGTTCCTCCTGATGTGCTTCGCTGACATGCGGGTCATCCGTGAGATAGCTGCCGCACACCGTCTGAATCGGCACATGCCGCCATTCTTGACGGATTTCCTTGACACCATCCTTCCGCACATTTGCAAAGCGCTGCAAGCCGCAAGCCATTTCGTTCATCCGCTGAACATCTGCTGTGCCGCGGGGCATTTGGTGGATATTGAAGTCCGCCAGCGTGACCATTTTCGACCAGACCGCGCCGTCTTCGCCCTGCGTCACCAGATAGCCGAAATTCTCCCGCTTTGTGACCACTATGTCACCCATTTTCGCAAAGACAAGCGTGTAGATTGGATGATTCGTGCTGTCATGGCTCAATGCAAAGCGGTAGACTTCCCCCGCTTCCGGATACGCCAGCTCAAAGCCGTCTTCCGTCCGCGCAAGCGTCGGCAATCCGCACCCGTCCGACGGCTGATAGACGGCGGTCGTCGAGACAATAACACTCTTCCAACCGTCTGCGCCCTTTTCCGCCGCAATCAGCTGATTGTGATAGCGGCTTTTCATGATGACGCGTGCTGTGTCGTATTTCCGATTGTAGTCGTCCGTCAAATTGGAATAATCGTCATAGTCGTTTGTTTCCGACGCGATCCCCGCCAAGCCGCCGGGCAAGCCCCAACCGTTTGCAGACGCGGCATTCATCATCAGCGCCATCAGCAGCGGCACAATCAGCAGAATCCACCGTTTCTTCATCGCTCGCAGCTCCTTTGCATTATTGAATCGGCAGCGTCATTTGGCGCACGCTTCCGTCCGCCGTTGCCACCCAATTGCCGTATCTGTCCACCGCGCCATAGGGGACGTAGGTGCATCCGCCCTCCCCGTAGGCGAGATTCACCAGCGGCAGGGTCAACCCTTCGCCATCCTCCTCCGTTGTGGACACGATATAGTCCACGCCGACGCGCATTGTCATGCTGTCGCTGTAATTCAGCGCCAGGATGCTTTCTGTCGAAATCCAGAGGTTGTCCTCCCCAGCCATCGGATTCCGCACCACGCACCACGTTCCGCCGTAGGGCTGTGCGCCGTCGTCATCCGAGCAGTAGAAGCGTCCGTCCGCATCCAGCCGGAGATAGAAATAGCCGATTTCGCTACCGGAATACAGATACCAGCTTCCGACATATTTCGCCGCTTCGTCCGGCTGTTCCACATCGTCAATCACCACGTCGCGCCGCGGCACAAACCCGCACATCGGCTTGCCGTCCACCGTCGCTTCTACGTAGGCATATGCCCAGTCGTCGCTCACGCCCAGCAGATACCACATCGTCAGCTTCGTCCCGGCGGGCAGTTCCGCCTGATGGTACTCGCTGACGTGCGGATCGTCGGTCAGGTAGGTGTCATACGCCGTCAGCATCGGGATATGCAGGCGCTGGCTCTGGGTCGGCTGACCAATCTTTACCCAGCCAAAGCGGCTTGTCCGCAGGCTGACGCGGTATTCAATCAGCGACCAGTCTCCTTCGGTGCAATACAGGCGATACTCATCCCCCGTGCTGAACGACGCTTTCCCCTTCGCCGCGCGGGACGCCTCCGTACTCGGCGCGGCATAGACCGGGTACGACTGCTTGCCGCTTTTCTTCCCCGGAACATTCTGCGCGCCAATCCAGCCCACAGCGTCGTAATTCTCGTACAGCGCCATGCTGCTGTATACATCGCGCATCCGCCGCACGTCGCCCACGCCGCGGCGGGGCATATTGTGGATGTTGAAGTTTTCCAGCGTGACTTCCGTCACCCACATTGCGCTGTCTTCGCCCTGCGTTACCAGATAGCGGTAGGATTCCTGCCGCTCCACCTCCACGCCGCCCATCTTCGCATACGTCAGCGTATACGCTGTTTCGCCCCGGTCATTGTTGATGCGCTCAAAGCGATACAGTTCTTTCACCTTCGGATACGCCAACTCAAAGCCGTTATTGATGCGCGCGAGCTTCGGCTTCCCGGATGTGCTCTGCTCCGACGGCTGATAAACGGCGGTCGTCGAATAAATCACGCCCTCCCAACCGTCTGCGCCCTTTTCCGCCGCAATCAGCTGATTGTGATAGCGGCTCTGCATGATGATGCGCGCGCTATTCTCCTTCCGCGCATAATCATCCGCCAAATGATAATAGTCGTCATAATCATTCGTGTTCGACACAAGCGGCACCAAGGCCTCGGGCAAGCCCCAGCCGTTCGCGGTGGCAACAGGCATTACCATCATCATCAAGGGCAAAATCAGCAGAATCCACCGTTTCTTCATCGCTCTCAACTCCTTTGGAGGTATTTCCCTACCTAAATAAACGCATCAAGGCGCAGTTTCCCTGCGAAGTACCAAAAATCTTGAAAAATGTTCTGCCAGTTCATTCTGAATCCATCTTTCTATGGTATGATGGCGGACGCAAACGGAAAAGGAGGGATTGAAACCCATGCTACGGATTTTGAAACACCTCAGGTGGAAAGAGTGGCTGCTCGTCGCCGCCTGTGTAGTGCTGATTGTGGGGCAGGTGCAGCTTGACTTGGCCCTGCCTGATTATATGTCGGAAATCACCCGTCTGGTGCAGACGGAGGGCAGCCAGATGAGCGATATCCTGCTCGCAGGGGGCAAGATGCTGCTGTGCGCGCTGGGGTCAATGCTGCTGACGGTCTGCACGACATTCTTTACCGCACAGATTGCATCACGCTTCTCCGCTCGGCTGCGCGGCGAAATGTACCGCAAGGTGGTCGGCTTCTCAAACGAGGAAATCAACCGCTTCTCCACTGCCAGCCTGATTACCCGCACGACCAACGACATTTCACAGCTGCAAATGTTTTTCTCCTTCGGGATGCAGTCGCTGATTAAAGCGCCGATTATGGCATTCATTGCCGTGGGCAAAATCAGCACGAAGAGCTGGGAATGGTCGCTGCTGACAGGCGGCGTGATTGCGTTCGTGTGCGTGCTGCTGGTGTTCATCATGCTCTACGCCGTGCCGCGCATGAAGAAGATGCAGACGCTGACGGACAACCTGAACCGCATCACGCGTGAGAACCTGACGGGCTTGCAGGTCGTGCGCGCCTACAACGCGGAAAATTATCAGGAGGGCAAATTCGCCAAGGCGAACGAGGAAATGACCCGCAACAGCCAGCAGGCGAATATCGCCATGTCCGTCATGAATCCGGGCATGAATCTGGCGATGAACGGCTTGACGCTGGGCATCTACTGGATTGGCGCGGCGCTCATCAGCGCGATTGCGGTCACGTCGCCCGCCGCGATGATGGAACGCATTGGGTTGTTCTCGGACATGGTGGTCTTTATGCAGTACGCGATGCAGGTCATCATGGCGTTCCTGATGCTGGTGATGATTTTCGTCATGCTGCCGCGCGTGACTGTTTCCGCGAGCCGCGTCAATGAGGTGCTGGACACGAAGGCACGCATTGTGGACGGCAAGGAAACGCAGGGCAAGCCCGGAATGAAGGGCGAAATCGAGTTCCGCGACGTTTCCTTCCGCTATCCCGATGCCGACGGCGACGCCATCCACCACATCTCCTTCACCGCACATCACGGACAGACGGTTGCCCTCATCGGCGCGACGGGCTGCGGCAAGAGCAGCATCATCAACCTGATTCCGCGCCTGTATGACGCAACAAGCGGGCAGGTGCTGGTAGACGGCGTGGATGTGCGCAAGTATACGCAGGACGCCCTGCGCAGCAAGATTGGCTTTGTGCCGCAGAAGGCGTTCCTGTTCTCCGGCACGGTCAGCAGCAACGTCGGCTACGGCGAGGACAACGCGTCGGGCGCTGCCATCCGCAAGGCGGTTTCCATCGCGCAGGCGGCGGAATTTGTCGAATCCCCGGATGTCGGGTATTCCGGCACGGTCGCGCAGGGCGGCTCGAACTTCTCCGGCGGGCAGAAGCAGCGTTTGTCCATTGCCCGCGCAGTGGCGCGCGACCCGGAAATCCTCGTCTTTGACGACTCCTTCTCCGCGCTGGACTACAAGACCGACCATGCATTGCGTCAGGCGCTCCGTGAGCAGACCAGCGGCACGACGAACATCATCGTCGCACAGCGCATCGGTACGATTCGCGACGCGGACTGCATCCTCGTCATTGAGGACGGCGCGATTGTCGGCAAGGGCACGCACCGCGAGCTGATGGAAAGCTGCAAGGTCTATCAGGAAATCGCGTATTCTCAGCTGTCGAAGGAGGAACTTGCGTCATGAGTGAAACGAAACGCCGTCCGGGCAGTCATCCCGGAATGCGCGGGCCGGGCGTACCGGGCGAAAAGGCGAAGGACTTCCGCGGTTCACTGGGGAAGCTCGTCCGCCACTGCAAGCCCTTCTATCCGGTCATTTGCATCGCGATTCTGGGCGACTTGGCGGGCGTCATTATCCGCCTGATCGGCCCGAACAAAATCAGCGAAATCACCAACCTGATTACCGCCGGGCTGCGCGGCGAGATTGACATGCCCGCCATCCAGAAAATCTGCATCACGCTGATAATTCTCTACATCGTCGGCGCGCTGCTGAGTTTCATGACGGGGCTGGTGATGACCGTCGTCACGCAGAAGGTCAACCGGGGCTTGCGCGACGGCATATCCCACAAAATCAACCGCCTGCCGGTCAGCTACTTCCAGTCCACCTCCACCGGCGACGTGCTCTCCCGCGTCACCAACGATGTGGACACCATTGGGCAGACGCTGCAGAACAGCCTGACGAGCCTTGTCTCCGCCGTGACGATGTTCATCGGCAGCGTCGTCATGATGCTCTCAACGAACTGGGTCATGGCGCTGACGGCGATTGTGTCGTCGATGCTGGGCTTCGGGCTGATGCTGGGCATCATGAGCCGCTCGCAGAAGTACTTCGTCGCGCGCCAGCGGTGGCTGGGCGACCTGAACGGCCATATTGAAGAAATCTACACAGGGCACAATGTCGTTCGCCTCTTCGGCGCAGAGCAGCGCGAACAGCAGGCGTTCGACCGCATCAACGGCAAGATGCAGGAGACGGACTGGAAGAGCCAGTTCATGTCCGGCCTGATGATGCCGCTGATGGGCTTCATCGGCAATTTCGCGTATGTGGCGGTCTGCGTCGTCGGCGCGGTGCTGGCGATGAACGGCACGATTTCCTTCGGCGTGATTGTCGCGTTCATGATGTACGTCCGCCTGTTCACCTCGCCCCTGAGCCAGTTAGCACAGGCGGCGACGAACCTGCAGTCCGCAGCGGCAGCGGCAGAGCGTGTCTTTGAGTTCCTCGAAGCGAAGGAAATGCCCGACGAATCCCACCTGCCCGCGCAGACAAAAACCGTCCGCGGCGAGGTGGCGTTCGACCACGTCCGCTTCGGCTACACGCCGGACAAAATCATCATTCACGACTTCTCCGAGCATGTGCAGCCGGGTCAGAAGGTCGCCATCGTCGGTCCGACCGGCGCGGGCAAAACTACGATGGTCAACCTGCTGATGAAGTTCTATCCGCTGGGCGGCGGCGAAATTCGCATCGACGGCGAACCGCTGTCGCAGATGACGCGCGAGCATGTGCACGACCTCTTCGGCATGGTCTTGCAGGACACTTGGCTCTTCGAGGGCAGCATCCGCGACAACCTCTGCTACGGCAAGGAGGGCATTACGGACGAGCAGCTTGACCAAGTGACCCGCGCGACGGGGCTGTACCACCTCATCCACACCCTGCCGGAGGGTTACGACACCCAGCTGTCCGACAAACTGAACCTCTCCGCCGGACAGAAGCAGCTGATGACGATTGCCCGCGCGATGATTGAAAACGCGCCGATGCTGATTCTCGACGAAGCGACGTCCTCCGTCGATACACGCACAGAAATGCTGATTCAGCAGGCAATGGACACGCTGACGAAGGGGCGTACCTCGTTCGTCATTGCGCACCGCCTTTCCACCATCAAGAACGCGGACAAGATTCTGGTCATACGCCACGGCGACATCATCGAATCCGGCACGCACGAGGAGCTGCTGCAAAAAGGCGGCTTCTACGCCGAGCTGTACAACTCGCAGTTCGAGCAGGCGTAACACATTTTCCAACTGCATAACAACCCCGGCAGCACACAAGGACGATTGTCCAGCGGCTGCCGGGGTTTTCTGTTGCGGCAGGATACGCTCTCCGTTTTTCCCCTGCAATGAAAAAGACCAGCATTGAGAGAAAACCTTCTCCCATGCTGGTCGGTCGCGCCCATTTGGCGCGACAATATTGAGTTGGTCAAAAGAGCAGCTTGGGGGCGCGTCTGCGGACGCGCAAAGTTACTGGCAGGGACGCTTCGCTGCCTGCACCTTTGTTGAGCGCGTTGGGCATACTGGTCGCCCGTGAAACAATTGGGGCGTTGCCCCAAACCCCACAAGGGACGCTGTCCCTTGACCCTGCAAGGGAGTTCCTCCCTTGACCCTTTCACGCGATTGAGTTGGCTTCTCTACCTTACTGCTTCCGCGTGTTAATCCGATTGTTTTGCTTCCTGCTCCATGTTCTTTCGCGCGGCGGAAAGCATCAGCTTCACGCGATTGAGCTGATTCACCTCACTCGCGCCGGGGTCAAAGTCCACCGCGCAGATATTCGCCTGCGGATACTTCTTTCTCAGCTGCTTGATAACCCCCTTGCCCACCACATGGTTCGGCAGGCACGCAAACGGCTGAATGCACACAATATTCGGCACGCCCGTCAGCAGCAGTTCCGCCATTTCACCCGTCAGGAACCACCCTTCGCCGTACTGGTTGCCCTGCGAAAGGAACGGGTCGGACAACTCCGCAATCTGCTCAATATGCATCGGCGGTTCAAAGCGCTTGGACTTTTCCAGCGCCTTGAGTGCGGGACGCCGCAGGGCGCGAATGCCCTTCACGCCCAGTACCGCGCTCGCCTCACTTGTCCAGCCCTTGCCCAGATACTCGTGCTTGAACTTGCCGTTGTAAACGGAGTAGTTCATGAAGTCCATCAGGTCGGGCACAACGGCTTCCGCGCCCTCTTCCTCCAGCAGATCCACCAAGTGGTTGTTCGCCACGGGCATATACTTCACCAGAATTTCGCCGACGATGCCCACGCGCGGCTTCCTCATGTCCTCGTGAATCGGCAGATGGTCAAAGTCGTCCACAAGCTGCTGGCAGAGGTCGCCGTAGCGGCCCGTGCCGTTCACCAGATGGTCGATGATCTTCTGCGACCATGTTTCCGCCAGCCGGTTGGCGCTGCCCGCCTCGATTTCGTAGGGGCGCACCCGATACAGGCAGCGCATCAGCAAATCGCCGAAAACAATCGCCTGCGCCGCGCCGATGAGCATCGGCAGCGTGAAGCGGAAGCCCTCGTTCGTTTCCATGCCGTTGGCGTTAATGGAGATAACCGGGATATGCCCCAGTCCGGCTTTCGCCAGCGCGCGGCGGATGAAACCGACGTAGTTGCTTGCGCGGCAGCAGCCACCCGTCTGCGTCATAGCAAGGGCAAGGCGGTCGGTGTCGTACTTGCCGGACAGCACGGCTTCCATCATCTGCCCGACGGTGATGATGGACGGATAGCAGGCGTCGTTGTTGACGAATTTGAGGCCCGTGTCAATGGCGGAGCGTGTATCGTTTTCCAGCATGACGATGTGATACCCGTGCTTCTCCAGCACCGGCTGAAGCAGACGGAAATGAATCGGTGACATGTTCGGCGCAAGAATGGTGTAGCCCTTCTTCTGCATGTCGCGGGTATATTCCACGCGATGATACGTCGCGGGCACAGGATGCGCCACGATGCCGCGCTTTTCGCGCTGCGCCATCGCCGCCAGCAGCGACCGCACACGGATGCGCGCCGCGCCCAGCGAGTTCACCTCGTCAATTTTGATGAGCGTATACAGCTTGCCGCAGCGTTCCAGAATCTCCGCCACCTGATCGGTCGTCACGGCGTCCAGCCCGCAGCCGAAGGAGTTGAGCTGAATCAGCTCCAAATCATCCCGCTGGCTGACAAACTGCGCCGCCACATACAGGCGGGAATGGTACACCCACTGGTCGCTCACGCGCAGGGGATGCTCGCCATGGAAGGACGCAGGGATGCTGTCCTCAGTCAGCACCGCCAAGCCGTAGGAGGCAATCAGCTCCGGCATACCGTGGTTGATTTCCGGGTCAACGTGGTACGGCCGTCCCGCCAGCACGATGCCCTTCCGATGGTTTTCCTCCATCCATTGTAGCACCTTCAGACCCTCGGCGCGCACGTCGGTCTTGGCACACTGCTGCTCGTCCCAGCCCGCGTGAACCGCGTCGCGAACCTCCTGCTCCGGGATATTGAAGGTCTTGCGGAAAAAGCGCACAAGCGTGTCCGCCGCCGTTTTTTCGCTGGTCAGCGCGAGGAACGGTTTAAGCATCCGCACGCGCCCCTCGGTCACATCCTCGACGTTGTTGGCGATATTCTCCGGATTCGCCACAACCATCGGGCAGTTGAAGTGATTCTGGGTCTTCATGTCCTCCTGCCGCTCGTAGAACACGCTCGGATAGAAGATTGTCCCGACGCCCTGATCAATCAGCCACTGCACATGCCCGTGCGCCATCTTCGCCGGATAGCACTCGCTTTCCGACGGGATGGATTCCATGCCTTTCTCGTAAATCGCGCGGCTGGACGCAGGGGACAGCACCACCCGGAAGCCCAGCTTTGTCAGCAGCGTCATCCAGAACGGGAAGTTCTCGTACATATTCAGCACGCGAGGGATGCCCAGCGTGCCGCGCGTAGCTTGTTCGGCGGTCAGCGGCTGATAGTCGAACATCCGCTTGAGCTTGTACGCCATCACGTTCGGGCCTTTTTCGCCCGTTGCGGTTTTGCCCAGCCCCTTTTCGCAGCGGTTGCCCGTGATGTGCCGCCGTCCGCCGGGGAAGAGGCTGACCGTCAGCATACAATGGTTCGTGCAGCCCTGACAGCGCGCCGTCCGCGTCTGCCACTGCAAGCCCAGAATGTCCTGAATCGGCAGGGTAGAGGAGGGTGTATCGCTGCCCGACGCCCGGTCGCGCGCAATCAGCGCCGCACCGAACGCGCCCATCATGCCGGAAATATCCGGGCAGACGGCTTCCACGCCCGCAAGCTGCTCGAACGCGCGCAGCACCGCTTTGTTGTGGAACGTGCCGCCCTGCACGACGATATGCTGCCCCAGTTCCTTCGGATCAGCGAGTTTGATGACCTTGAACAGCGCATTTTTGATGACCGAACACGCCAGACCCGCGCTGATGTCCTGTATCGTCGCGCCCTGCTTCTGCGCCTGCTTGACGTTGGAGTTCATGAACACAGTGCAGCGTGTTCCCAAATCAACCGGGGCGGGCGCGAAGAGGGCTTCCGCCGCGAATCCTTCCGCTGTGTAGCCCATCGAGTTTGCGAAGTTCTCCAAGAAGCTGCCGCAGCCGGACGAACACGCTTCATTCAGCAGAATCGTGTCCACCGAGCCGTTTTTCAGCTTGATGCACTTCATGTCCTGCCCGCCGATATCCAGCACACAGTCCACTTTCGGGTCAAAGAACGCCGCCGCGGTGCAGTGCGCAATCGTCTCCACCTCGCCGTCATCAAGCCGGAACGCTGATTTCAGCAGGCTTTCGCCGTAGCCGGTAGAGCAGGAGCGCGCAATCACCGCCGTGTCGGGCATCTTCTCCATCAGCTCGCGCATCGCCGTGCGCGCCGTCTCAATCGGGCTGCCGGAATTGCCCGCGTAGTAGCTGTACAGTAATTCACCCTTTTCGCCAATCAGCGCGACTTTCGTCGTCGTCGAACCCGCGTCAATGCCCAGATAGCACTTGCCGGAATACGTTGCCAAATCGCCGCGCTGCACCTTCGCCTGTGCGTGGCGGCGGTTGAACGCCGCGTATTCCTCCTGATTGCGGAACAGCGGCGGCAGGTGCTTCAGGCCGAAGGTCAGCATGACGCCGTGTTCAAGGCGTTCGAGCAGGCTGTCCATCGGCACAGCTTCGTCCTCGCCGTCCAAAAGCGCCGCCATCGCCGCGCCCGTCGCCGCAAAGAGGTGCGAATTCTCCGGCACAATCGCGGTTTCCTCCGTCAGGTGCAGGGTGCGGACAAACGCCTGCCGCAGTTCGGACAGGAAGTGCAGCGGTCCGCCCAAGAACGCCACATGCCCGCGAATCGGCTTGCCGCACGCCAGCCCGGAAATCGTCTGGTTCACAACCGCCTGAAAAATCGACGCCGCCAGATCCTCACGCGCCGCGCCCTCGTTAATCAGCGGCTGAATGTCGCTCTTGGCGAACACGCCGCAGCGCGCCGCAATGGGATACAGCTCATGATAGTGCTTTGCCACTTCGTTCAAGCCGGGCGCATCAGTTTTCAGCAGCGCCGCCATCTGGTCGATAAAAGACCCCGTGCCGCCCGCGCACACGCCGTTCATGCGCTCTTCCAATCCGCCGGTGAAATAGATAATCTTCGCGTCCTCGCCGCCCAATTCGATGGCGACGTCGGTCTGCGGCGCAGCCTTCTGCAGCGCTTCCGCCACCGCAACGACCTCCTGTACGAACCCGACGCGCAGCGCTTCCGCCAGCGAAATTGCGCCCGATCCGGTCATGCGCACCTTCACGCGGCACGCGCCGAGTTTCTTCCGCGCTTCCCGCATCATCTCCGCCAGCGTCTCCTGCGTATGCGCGCAGTGGCGGCGATATTCGCCCCAGACCATTTCTCCCGCTTCGTTCAGCAGCACCAGCTTGACGGTGGTAGAACCGATGTCAATGCCCGCATAATAATAGGTGTTTGTTTCCATTCCAGTACCTCGTCCGTCGGGCTTTTCGCCGCCACCACCAGCGAAAGCGCCCGGAAAATGATTGGTTTTTCGTTCTGCGCGCTCTGCCGTTTCTCCCGCAGCGAGGTGCAGTCCGAATCGTTTTAATTCGCCATCAACCGCGAAAAATCCTCTTGCTTTTGCAGGAAAAGTCGTGGGTTTTTGTTCAATCGGATGCGATTGCTTAAAAACATGATTTTCATACTATTCCCAGTGCGGAAAAGGCATCGCCCGACGCACCGCCGAGTTGTGCGGTGTTGCTTATACTATTTCCAAATGAGAATGCGCCAAGATGCGCCGCGAATTTTTCGTTCTGGCTAACGGGAGTGAAATGCAGCGTAGCAGTGCTACGCTAAATGGAACGACCGGACGCCAGTGCGGAAAAGGCGCAGGTGAATTCGGAAATAGTATCATTATAGTAAAAGAATCCCCGTCAGCCCACGAATCGGGTAGACGGGGAAGCATGGAAGAGAGAAATCTACGGCGTTGTGCAGGAGCCGCATAAGGCGTATTGCTGTATGCTTTTGTATTTCAGGCATCTGCCTTCGGGCGTTGCGTGCAAGGCATTGCGCCCTGCACGTCCTTCATCATACCGCGCCTTTCCCATAAAATCAACCCGGTTTGCACACACCAAAATGTGTACTTCCATATTTCTCCCTTGAAATCCACAAAAAATACACTTTGTGCTGATTATTCGCCATTCTCCAGCTCTGCCAGAATTGTCGGAACTTTCGCGGCTTCCGCCGGATCAAGCGGCGGATAATCCGGGTTCACATCCATCAGCACATCCAGCAGAATTTCGCTCATCAGGTAGCGCGTGAACCACTTGTCATCCGCCGGAAGGACGTACCATGGGGATTCCTTCGTCGCGGTCGCATTGATGGCATCCTCGAACGCTTCGTCATACTGCTTCCACAGGCGGCGTTCGCGCATGTCATCCACCGAGAGCTTCCAGTGCTTATCTTCGCGTTCCAGCCTGTCAAGGAAGCGGCGCTTCTGCTCGTCACGGCTGACGTTCAGGTACACCTTGACGACGCGGTATCCGTTCTCGTAAAGGTACTGTTCCCAATTGCAAATCTGCTGATAGCGCTTGGGGTAGAAATCCGGGTCGTCCGTCACGCGCGACGGCATGGCATAGCCCTTCTCCATGTGGTGCACGCGCGTCACAAGCACATCCTCGTAGTGGCTGCGGTTCATCACGCCGATTTTCCCGCGCGGCGGAACGGTGCGGATGATACGCCAGAGATAATCATGGCTGAGTTCTTCCTTACTGGGCGCTTTGAATGCCGCGACTTCCAGCGCCGCCGGGTTCAGCTGCCCAAACACCTTCTTGATGAGGCTGTCCTTGCCCGCCGCGTCACGCGCCTGAATGGCAATCAGGATGCCCTCGCGCCCCTGCGCATAGAGTTTATCCTGCAGTGCCGCCGCTTCCGCAAGGTTCTCCATCGTTTGCGCCTTGAGCGTTTTTTTATCCACGAACTCCGGCGCGCCCGTCTCCGCGTCCTTCAATTCGAGCTTCTTGCTGCCATCCCAGCGGTAGTCTTTCAGCGACACAATGCCCATGATGCTTTCTCCTTACAAGGGAGGTTCTCCCTTGACCTTTTCGCGCGATTGAGTTGGTAACTTTTTTTATACTGCATTCGTGTGTTTACACAGGGATTTCGCCTCCACGGAGGCGACAGGGGGGCAATGAAAACAGACGAAGTCTGCGGTCGCCCCCTTGACCCCTTCGCCTTCGGATGTTATTATATGGTAGTGTTTATTGAGGGAACGAAGGGCACACTAACTAAAAACTTTCGGTCAAAACCAATAAACAGGAGTGTGCGCACCGAAGGTTTCCAAAGGGCGATCGGAAAGCCCTTTGGTCGCCTCCACGGAGGCGATTTCCCCTGCGACATGACCATAATGTCACAAAAGCGTACACCGCGAAGCCATCCAAGCGGGCAATCGCCATGCCCCTCTTAAGGCACCACCGCACAATTCGGCGGCGCGTCTGGCGATGTCTTTTCCGCCAT
>OGKZ01000579.1_pt1 | contig 35720 bp, 25 predicted proteins | sample 1572571 | NCBI WGS metagenome assembly OGKZ01 (sample SAMEA2581906, study PRJEB24529) | metagenome | biome: Human gut stool | place: China | collected 2011 | reverse complement strand
TCGATGAATCGCTTCATCTCTGCCTCGTGTGCCTTTGCCTTGAGGAAGAGGTGCCAGTTGCGGGCGCGTGTGAGGTTATCGATGAATCGCTTCATCTCTGCCTCGTGTGCCTTTGCCTTGAGGAAGAGGTGCCACTGGTTGCGGGCGCGTGTGAGGTTGTGCTCGGCATACTGGCACTTCCAGTAGTGGTCGCCCGAGAGGTAGTCCCAGAGGAAGCGCACGCACTGCATGTAGGGGAAGAGCTCGGCAGCGTAGGGCAGGAGCGACACTTCGAGCGGAGTGAGGAAGCGTTGTGCCGACTCTAAGTAGCCACGTGTGAATGCCTCGAAGATGTCCATGCGGAAATCAATCTTCTCGTACTCGGGCGAGTCTTCGGCAATGGTGTTGGCAGCGGTGCGCAGGAAGTCGCCGTAGTCGCTGACGAAGAGCGACGGCATCACGGTGTCGAGGTCTATCACGCAGAGCACCTTGCCCTGCTTGTCGAACATCATGTTGTTCACCTTCGTGTCGCAGTGGCACACGCGTTTCTGCAGTTTGCCATCGGCGAGGAGTCGTTCGCCCAGGCACATCTCGTCCATGTACGCCTCAATCTCTTCTACGAACTGCTTCACGCTCTCGGCGCGTCCAACGGGGTCTTCGGCGTACACTTTGCGCAGCTGGTCGCGGCGTAGGCACATGTTGTGGAAGTTGGGGATTGTCTCGCTCAACTGGTCGGCTATGTCAGCCAGCCGCGCCTCGAAGTCGCCGAACGCCTTGCCTGCGTCGTAGGACGAGTCGGGTGTTACGGTTTCCATCGTCACGGCATCGCTGATGAATACCGACACGCGCCAGTAGCTCTCACCATCGAAGAAGTAGGTCTTGCCCTCGGCGGTGGGCACGAAGCGCAGCACACGACGGTCGAGGTCGTCGACACCTTCCGCCTTCAGCTGCTCGCGGATGTGGTTGGTCACTGTCTCCACGTTGTGCTGCAGCATATCGACATCGGTGAAGATGTGGTGGTTGATGCGTTGCAGAACGTAGTCGGGGCGGTCTGTTTCAGCGGTCTGTATGCGGTATGTGTCGTTGATGAGTCCGTTGCCGAGTGGCTTGATGTCGCTCACGGTGCCCTCGATGAGGAACTTGCTGGTTATGTTGTTTAGATTGTTCATTGTTTTTTATTTATGTGATTTGTATTTAAAGGTCAGTAGGGGGTGCACTTGTCTCAAGTGCACCAACAAAGCAAGATGTGCACCAACTAATTGGTATTTTACTCGGTTGGTGCAGTTGAGACAACTGCACCCCCTATTTTGCAAATTTACTGCTTTTTATTATAATAGATGATGTTATGGCGGCTTATTTCGCTTTTTTGCAGTAACTTTGTGGTGATAGACAAATAAAAAAACTAATCATAATGCAATCAAAAAAACAACTCCTTGCGCTTCTTGCGCTTTGTGCCTTGGGGTCTGCCAACGCTTTCGCCGAGCGGAACACCCCTTTGAAATATTGGTTCGACCGTCCGACGACGATGCGCGGACAGGCTGTGTGGCTCGCTTCGAGTCCCGACCGTATGCCTACCGAGCGTCAGCTGGTGCGTGCCGGCGACTTGGTGAACAACCCCGACCCCGAATGGGAGTCGCAGTCGCTGCCCATCGGCAACGGCAATATCGGCGGCAACGTGCTCGGCTCGGTTGAGGCTGAGCGCATCACGTTCAACGAGAAGACGCTCTGGCGTGGCGGTCCGAACACCTCGCGTGGTGCTGCTTACTACTGGGACGTGAACAAGCAGTCGGCTCATGTGGTGGGCGAGATACGCGAGGCGTTCACTGCGGGCGACTGGCAGAAGGCGGAGCTGCTCACACGCAAGAACTTCAACAGCGTGGTGCCCTACGAGGCTGATGCCGAGGAACCGTTCCGCTTCGGTAGCTTCACTACCGCCGGCGAGTTCTACATTGAGACCGGACTCAGCTCAGTGGGAATGACCGACTATCGCCGTGAGCTTTCGCTCGACTCTGCTCTTGCGAAGGTGAGCTTCTGCAAGGACGGCGTGCAGTACGAGCGCGAATATTTCGTGTCGCATCCTGCCAACGTGATGGCGGTGCGCTTCGCTGCATCGCAGCGTGGCAAGCAGAACCTCGTGTTCTCCTACGCTCCCAACCCCGTGTCGACGGGCGAGATGAAGGCGGACGGCACCGACGCGCTCTGCTGGCTGGCGCGTCTCGACAACAACAGTATGGAGTACGCCGTGCGTATAAAGGCTGTAGCTAAGGGCGGTGCGGTGAGCAACGCTGGCGGCAAGCTCACGGTGAAGGATGCCGACGAGGTGGTGTTCCTCATCACTGCCGACACCGACTACCGACCCAACTACGACCCCGACTTCAGCGACCCGAAGGCTTACGTAGGTGTAGACCCTAAACAGACTACCGCCGAATGGCTCGCTAAGGCTGCAGCTAAGGACTACGCTTACCTGCTCAACGAGCACTATGCCGACTATTCGGAGCTTTTCAACCGCGTGCGTCTGAACATCAACAACGCTTCGGTTGATGCCGACGACCTGCCCGTGAACCGCCGTCTTGAGGCTTACCGCCAGGGCAAGCCCGACTACTACTTGGAGCAGCTTTACTATCAGTTCGGTCGCTACCTGCTCATCTCGTCGTCGCGTGCCGACAATCTGCCGGCTAACCTGCAGGGCTTGTGGCACAACAACGTCGACGGACCGTGGCGCATCGACTACCATAACAACATCAATCTGCAGATGAACTACTGGCTGGCTTGCCCGACGGGACTTCCGGAGTGCGAGCTGCCGCTCTTCAACTTCATCCGCACGCTCGTGAAGCCGGGCCGCGTAACGGCGAAGTCGTACTTCGGCACACGTGGCTGGACAACGTCCGTATCTGGTAATATCTTCGGCTTCACATCGCCGCTCTCGAGCGAGGATATGTCGTGGAACTTCTCGCCGTTCGCCGGTCCGTGGCTCGCCACACACCTCTGGAACTACTACGATTTTACGCGCGATCGCAAGTTCCTTGCTGACAACTACGAAATACTGAAGGAGTCTGCCGACTTCGCGTCCGACTATCTCTGGCATCGCGCCGACGGCGTGTACACCGCTGCTCCGTCCACATCGCCCGAGCACGGACCTGTTGACGAGGGCGCTACGTTCGCCCACGCCGTGATACGCGAAGTGCTCCTGGATGCTGTGGAGGCTAACCGCGTGTTAGGCAAGAGTGCCAAGGAGCGCCGCCAGTGGGAGGACGCGCTGAAGCATCTCGCGCCGTATAAGATAGGTCGCTACGGACAGCTCATGGAGTGGTCGACGGACATCGACGACCCGAAGGACGAGCATCGCCATGTGAACCACCTCTTCGGTCTGCACCCTGGTCGCACCGTGTCGCCCGTCACAACGCCCGAACTGGCTAAGGCTTCGCGCGTGGTGCTCGAGCATCGCGGCGACGGCGCTACGGGATGGTCGATGGGCTGGAAGCTCAACCAGTGGGCACGCCTGCATGACGGCAATCATGCCTACACGCTCTACGGCAACCTGCTGAAGAACGGCACGCTCGACAACCTCTGGGACACGCACGCTCCGTTCCAGATTGACGGCAACTTCGGCGGAACAGCCGGTGTAACAGAGATGCTCATGCAGAGCCACATGGGATTCGTCCACCTGCTGCCTGCACTACCCGATGCTTGGAAAGAGGGCGCTGTGAGCGGTCTGCGCGCAAAGGGCAACTTCACCGTGTCTATCAGCTGGAAGAACGGCAAGCTCGCTGAAGCGACAATACTCTCCGGCTCGGGCGAACCCTGCGATGTGCGCTACGGCGAGTCGGTGCTGAAGTTCAAGACAAAGCGAGGCGCAAGCTATAAGGTCGTGTTCTGCGAGAACAAGCTTGTAGGGGGTGCACTTGTCTCAAGTGCACCAACCAAGTAAAATACCAATTAGTTGGTGCACATTTTGCTCAGTTGGTGCAGTCCTTGCTCAGTTGGTGCAGTTCTTGTTCAGTTAGTGCAGTTCTTGTTCAGTTAGTGCACATTCTGTTCGGTTGGTGCACTTGAGACAAGTGCACCCCCTTAAGACAACAAAGGTCGAGCGATTTCGCTCGACCTTTGTTGTCTTTGTATTATTAATAGTCATACTCTTTGTTGCAGTGTATTATTAATACTCATCCTCTTCGTTGCAGTCATCATACTCCCACGAGTCGAAGTAGATGCGCGACGACACATGTTTTGATATGCTGCCATTGTCAGGCAGTGGGTTGTCTATGCCACCTTGTGAGCCAGAGCCGTCTACGCCCGTAGAGCCAGCCATGATGCTTGTTGCTTCTATTTCCATCGTTGCTATCGATGGCTTTATATAATGCTTTTTCATTGTGCTTAAGTATATTATTGGTTAAATGTTGCGTATGTTTACTTCACTGCTACCTTCTTGCCGTTCTGAATGTATATGCCACTCTTCAGCGCGCGGAGTGAGTTGCCTACGCACTGTCCTTGCAGATTATACACAGGAGCGTTGCTTTCCTCAGTGTCGAAGATAGTGTCGAGCGATGTTGGTGTTCCGTCGAGGTTAGCGCGCAGTTTCTTGATGTCGGTGCCTTGTGGCACGATGAAGTATGCACGCAAGCCTCCGATAGTACGAGCATCGATATCGTCAATTGGGTAGTAGAAGAGGTCGTTGTCGCCGAGGAAGAGTTCTGTCTTGTCGGTATTCAGCAATATCTTGTTGTAGATACCCTTCATCTGCACTGTGCTTGCATCGCCCACAGCCTGCGGGTTGCCGTTCTTGTCGAGTCCTGTTGCCACCATGCTTACTCCCTCGAATGTTGGGTTCTGCACAACGGTGTTGCCTGGCTTCATAATGTACGGCTTGCCAGCCTCGATGTTGTCTACAGTTGCGAAGTACACAATGTTGTTGTTGCAGTTGCCTTCGTATGTGCGGAGCTGTGTGCCCTCGCCGAAGTACTGTGTCACCTGCTCCGCATCAAGTGCGAACGGCACGCAGAATGTGTTCCAGTAGTCTTTGCTGAGTGTGCGCTGCAGCGTCACGTTAGCATTCTCGTATGTCTCGATGACGTTGTCGGTCTTTGTCTCGTCGAGAGTGTAGTTCTTTGCTTTCGGTACTTCTACTGTGACGATGATGTTTGTGGCGCGAACCTGCTTACCATTTGTAAATACAACTTCTTTAGCAGAACCCACCCAAACACCATAGAGTTGACCAGTATAAGTGTAGTTGTTGTCTGCAGAAATCAAGTTCGTCAACGGATAATCTATATCGTTGCCTATAAACTCAATCTTTGTGATTTTACCGATCTTGGTTGAGATGGTGTGGGTTGAATTATAGAAACGATAATCAGCATCGCGTCCTAATGCAGCCTTATTTGAAGAAATCATAACACATCCCTTTTCCACTGCATCACCAGTTGTTGATGTACTATTTTTTCCCTTATCTACGCCAGCTACGAACTCGATGCTTGTTTCTTCTACTGCGCTGTTGATTACCTTCAGCGTGCATGTAGCCGTTGTCTCCTTATAGGTACCAGTAGCAGCACCGGTAGCGGTGATGGTGTATGTGCCACGCTTAGAAATAATAACGTCGCCGGTTGGTGCATCTATATCAACATTTTCGTCTTTAGGAGATATAGTGTAGGTTACTTTGAGGTTGTTAGGGTTCTGCAGCACATTTGCTGCATTGAATGTTACAATACCGTCTGTTGCTTCTGCTAAATCTGCGTTGTAACTCTCTGCTGCGAACTTGAAGTCGGCATCAGTTGTGCGTGGGTCTTCCACTTCGAAGGTGTATGATATTTCCGCAGGCTTGTATGAGTCGTTACCGCCAAATTTTGCAGTGATAGTGGTTGTACCAATTTTGCTAATTTGTATTAAGTTGTCTACAATCGTATAGCTATTATCGCTGCTTGTGTATTTGAACGTCTTGCTGTTCAGACCGTTGTCGCATGTGATGTTGCTTGCCAGGTCGTATATATCATCCCCAAGTTTCACCTTTACGGGGTTCTCCTTTACTGCCAAGGCTGCGTCCTTGCGTGAGTCGGAAATGATGAGCTTGTAGGACGCAGTGCCTGCAGCATACTTGTCTGTAGCAGCCGATGTGGCGGTGATGGTCGCCTCGCCAGTCTTGTACATGTAAATCATACCATCTGATACCTCTGCAGTCTCTTTGTCCGAGCTTGTGTATGTGATAGCAGATGCATCAAGGTCTTCGGGCTTGGTGAGAGCCTGAACCCCTATAATCTCTTCCTTCAACTCCTTTGTTACTGTTGCTTCGGCGAATGAGAGGGCAGGAGCAGTCTTCTTCTCTGCTGTTGTGACGATGATTTGGGTGACATCATCTACTTTTGACCCTGCTGTGAATTTTACAGACTCCTCATAGCCAGTCCAAGTGCCGGTGGTTTTGTCGTAATTGGGCTTGTCTGTTGTGAAATTACCGTATGCAGAACCACCTACAAACTTAATGCTTGTAATTACTCGTGTAGGATCGGTAAGTGAGAACGTTGTTTTGCTACCACTATAGAAGCGGTAGTCGGTATATTTACCTAATGCACCACTTGATGTGTTTATTTTTACAATTGACTTTGTCAACGTCAGCTTACCAGTGCCACTCACTTTGTCTTCAGAGACATCGAACACTATCTCCGATAAATCAACAGCCTTCTTGTTCGTAATCTGATACGTAGCAGTAGAGCCAGAGTATTGTGTTGGGTCTGCAGGTGTGAATGTGGCAGTGATGGTTGTAGTGCCATATGTTGTGGCGTTGATGGTTACTGCGCCCGTTGTAGGGTTGACAGTAGCCACAGCGTCGCCCGATGCTGCGTATGTGATAGTGCCGGCAATGTTGCTGGCTTCGGTAGCGGTGTAGCCCGTGAAGTCTGTACCGGCATCGGTCTTGCCTTCGGTAAGAGTGATGTCGGTGCCATTAAAGGACAGAGAGGTAGCGATGTGGTTGTCTTTGTTTTTGTTTTCGACAACGTATGAGTCGGTAGATGTTTGGTAGGTGTCTGTTTTAGGAAGAGTGGCTGTGATGGTAGCCTCTCCAAACTTGGTGTTGGTGAATGTCAGTTCGCCGGTTTTAGAGTCAACGGCTACGATGTCCGCGTCAGAGCTTGTATATTCAATAAGGTTAGACAAGTCGGTGTTGTCGTCGCTCTTTGTAGCGGTAGCTGTAGGCGCAGTAAAACCCTCAAGCGTGCCATTGGTGAATGTGAATGTCTTGCCTGAGTTGGTGCCAAAGGTGGTAGTGGTGGCAGAAGAAGTAGAGCTGGTTGTATATTTGTAATAGCTAATCTTAGTTGCTGTTATATTATTGTTCGCATAAGCTCTCCAATCATTATTTGAGTAGATGCAAATATATCTATTTGTTGATGTATTTAAAAGTCCTTCATATTGTTTAGAGCTAATAGCAACATATTTAAATGTCTTGTTGGTGCCTGTTGAGCCAATACCTAAATTGGTGCTAGTGCTGCTACTATATAGCCATGCTTTTTTATTGCCATTAGGATAGAATGTATATTTCTCTTCGCTCTTCTCAATATTCCATTTTAGGTTGTCTGTAACATCCCCAGTGATTTGATTACCATCTGTAGAAATTGTAATTGCAACAGCTGCAGGTTTTTTGTTTGTTTCTGTATTCGGAAGTGCATAGGTTTTGTTTGAGATTGTTCCCACAATGACGAATACGTCATCGGTTGTCAAATCAGTCAAACTCACCTTTTCCCAAGTCTGACTATACCCCCCCACCGTGCACACAATCGTGAGCAGTGTGAGCATAAAAAATCGTAAATGTTTAGTCATAATATGTAATTTTTAATGTTATAAGCTTGTCGTTATGTCGTTAAAATTACGAGCGTTGTAGTTGAGATAAGGGATGTTGTTTCTTATGAATGCAAAATTACATCTAATGTTTTGTATTTGTATTAAAATAATGTTTAAATAATATAAAAAGGGTATGGCATTCTTGCCATACCCTTTATGGTTGCGTGGGTATGGCAAGGATGCCATACCCTCCTATTATTACTCATAAACCCAGTAGCCGGTGGTTTGCTGCTGTGCTGTGCCGTCTTTAGCCGGAGCAGCTGCAGCGGATGTTTTGCGGAAGTAGCCCACGAGCGTCACGTCGAAGATGAGTGTGGAGTAGGCTGCGCCCGGCGTGGCTGACGAGCCGTATGCCAGCTGATGAGGCATGTACACGAGCCATCTGTCGCCGATGTGCATGTTCTGCAGTGCTGTGGCGAAGCCTTTCACCACTCCGCTCACGGCGAAGGTGCGTGGCTTCATCGTGCTGAGGTTGTACTCGCCTTGCCACGACTTGTCGAAGACATAGCCCTCGGCGTAGCTTGTTGAGGGTAGCAGACGGCCGCTGTAGTGCACCTTCACCGAGTCGGTGAAGAACGGGCAACCCGAGCCCGTGCCAGCGTTGAGCACGTTGGCAAGCACGAAGTCGTAGCTATGTGTAGCCACCTGGTCGTTGAGGCTCCATGAGCGCAGTACCTTCCAGTCGGCAGCACCTCCCGCCACCAGCTGCTTCACCTCGGCATACTTCTTGTCGTAGTATGCTTCGTTGGTCTTTCGCCAGTTGGGGAACTCCTCCTTCTCGTTGTCGGTCTCGCTGCACGACGACAGGCTTGCTGCGAAGACTGTCGTCATGGCGAGGAGTATGAATAAATAGTATTTCTTCATTTAGTATGTTTTTACTGCAATTTCTTGAGCAGGCTTGTGATGCTCACCTTGTCCTCGATGATGCTGAGGAGTTGGTCGATGCTCACGCGCTCCTGCTCCATTGTGTCGCGGAAGCGGAGTGTCACAGTGTTGTCCTGCAGTGTGTCGTAGTCGACGGTCACGCAGAACGGTGTGCCCACTGCGTCCTGACGGCGGTAGCGCTTGCCGATGGTGTCCTTCTCGTCGTAGCTTGTGTTGAAGTGGAACTTCAGGTTGTTCACAATCTCGCGAGCCTTCTCGGGCAGTCCGTCCTTCTTAACGAGCGGCAGCACGGCGAGCTTTGTCGGCGCGAGTGCGGGCGGGAGCATGAGTACGACGCGTGTCTCGCCGTTTTCGAGCTGCTCCTCCTTATAAGAGTGGCACATCACGCTGAGGAACATGCGGTCTACGCCGATAGATGTCTCGATGACATACGGAGTGTACGACTCCTTGGTCTGCGGGTCGAAGTACTTGATTGAGCGGCCCGAGAACTTCTCGTGCTGCGAGAGGTCGAAGTTGGTGCGGCTGTGTATGCCCTCTACCTCCTTGAAGCCGAACGGCATGTGGAACTCGATGTCGGTAGCGGCGTTGGCGTAGTGAGCCAGCTTCTCGTGGTCGTGGAAGCGATAGTTCTCGGCGCCGAAGCCAAGAGCCTGATGCCACTTCATGCGCAGCTCCTTCCACTTCTGGAAATACTCGAGCTCGGTGCCCGGCTGCACGAAGAACTGCATCTCCATCTGCTCGAACTCGCGCATACGGAAGATGAACTGGCGTGCCACGATCTCGTTGCGGAACGCCTTACCGATCTGTGCGATGCCGAACGGAATCTTCATGCGACCCGTCTTCTGCACGTTGAGGTAGTTGACGAAGATGCCCTGTGCTGTCTCCGGACGGAGGTACACCTTGTTAGAACCGTCGGCTACGGAGCCCATCTCTGTAGAGAACATGAGGTTGAACTGGCGCACGTCGGTCCAGTTCTTTGTGCCGCTGATCGGGTCTACGATCTCCTCGTCTATGATGATCTGCTTCAGCTCGGCGAGGTCAGGTCCCTGCATAGCCTCTGTATAGCGTGCGTGGAGAGCGTCGCGCTTCTGCTGGTGCTCGATTACGCGAGCGTTTGTGGCGCGGAACTGTGCCTCGTCGAAGCTCTCGCCGAAGCGCTTGCGAGCCTTGGCAATCTCCTTCTCGATCTTCTCGTCGTACTTCGCAATCTGGTCCTCGATGAGAACGTCGGCACGATAGCGCTTCTTTGAGTCGCGGTTGTCGATGAGCGGGTCGTTGAATGCGTCTACGTGTCCGCTTGCCTTCCAGATAGTAGGGTGCATGAAGATGGCAGAGTCGATGCCCACGATGTTGTCGTGGAGCAGCACCATGCTCTTCCACCAGTATTGTTTGATGTTGTTCTTCAGTTCTACACCGTTCTGTCCGTAGTCGTACACTGCAGCCAGTCCGTCATAAATCTCGCTACTTGGGAATACGAAACCGTACTCCTTACAGTGACTCACGATTTTCTTGAAAACGTCTTCTTGTGCCATTTTTATATGTGTTTTATTATAATTTTAGTTGCAAAGTTACGCTTTTTTGATTAATTACGTAGCGTTTAAGGAGTTAAATGTTATGAAACGGTTGTTTTGCGGTGGTAGTTGTGTGGTGTTGTAGTGATGGTTAAGTCATCGGACAGCGTACGAAATCTGATCGGACAGCGTACGGAATCTGATCGGACGGCGGACGGAATCTGATTGGGTGGCGGACGGAGCACGATGGTAAAAGTTGTGCTAATTAGGGAATTTCCCATTACCGATTAGGGAAAATCCTTTTGGCTTGCAGTAACAAAAGCATAACTTTGCAAGCGAAAGGAAACCTCAAGGGGGTGCAGTTAAGGGGGTGCAGTTGTCTCAACTGCACCAACAGAATAGAAAGCTCTGTTTGTGCACATCTTGCTTTGTTGGTGCATATCTTACTTGGTTGGTGCACTTGAGACAAGTGCACCCCCTGAGAATGACAAGTGCACCCCCTGGGAGGCACCCCCTGAGAATAAGTATAACTTTTAAAAACAGAGATATTATGAAACGGTTATTCGCAACAATAGTAATGGTGCTTGGCTTCGCGGTAGCAGCCAGCGCAATGAGTTACAGTCAGGCGCGCGAACAGGCGTTGTTCCTCACCGACAAGATGGCTTACGAGCTGAACCTCACCGACGACCAGTATGAGGCGGCTTACGAGATAAACCTCGACTATCTGCTCAGTGTCAACTCCGACGACGAACTCTACGGCGACTACTGGCGTTGGCGTAACATCGACTTCAGCTATGTGCTCCTCGACTGGCAGTACCGTCTGTTCTGCGAGGCAGCCTACTTCTATCGTCCGCTCTATTTCAGTGCAGGCGTTTGGCACTTCGCTATATACGCTCGCTATCCGCACCGCGACTACTTCTACTTCCATCGTCCGGCGGTGTACGTGAGCTATCGTGGCGGCCACTCGTGGCGTCAGAACAACGGCAGCTCGTGGTACAACGGCAGAACATTCGGTTCGCGCCGTGGCGGCGATGCCCACTTCGGTATGCGCGACGGCTTCAAGCGTGGCGACTACGGACGTGGCAACCGCCAGTCGTTCGGCTCGCGTGGCAGCCGTAGGGTGGAGAGCATAGGTAACAGTGGGTTCGGCTCGCGCCGCGACAACAGCGGAAGCGGTTTCGGCTCGCGCAGTTCATCGGGATTCGGTTCAAGCCGCAGTTCATCGGGCTTTGGCTCAAGCCGTGGCTCTGGCTTTGGCAGTCGTGAGAGTAGCACGCGCACAACGGTGCGTCAGCCCGAGAGCAATAGAGGCTTTTCTGGCAGCAGCTTCGGCTCGCGCCGCGACAACTCGTCGGGCTCGTCAGCCCCACGCTCAACGTTCAAGCCGTCGGGCTCGTCAAGACACTCGTCGTCGTTTGGAGGCGGTGGTTCGTCATCAAGAAGTGGTGGCGGTTTTGGCTCGCGCAGATAATTTTTAGGGGAACTTTTAGGGGGTGCACTTGTCTCAAGTGCACCAACAAAGCAGGAGGTGTACCAACAAAGCAAGAAGGTGCACCAACAGAACATTCTACCTGGTTGGTGCAGTTGAGACAACTGCACCCCCTTAACTGCACCCCCTAAGTGCACTCCCTATACTTACTTCCTCATGCTCTGCTCCTTGCGGTATTGCGTTGGCGACATGCCGAGGTGGCTCTTCGTGAACTTGCCGAAGAACGAGAGGTTGGGGAAGCCCAACAGCTCCGATATCTCTTTGATGGAGAGGTTAGAACGGCGCAGATACTTTTCTATCGCCTTCACCGTGTAGCTGTGTATCCAGTCGAGCGCCGTGCGCCCCGTCACCTGTTTCGTGATGTTCGAGAGATACTTCGGCGTGATGCACAGCTCCTGCGCATATTTCTTCACGGGCTGCATCCTGCCGTTGTTCGCCGACAGCATCTCGATGAAGCGCTGGAAGAGCAAGTTGGCCTGCTTGAGATTGCCCCCTTCGATGCTATACTCCACGTAGGGCGTGATGATGGCGAACAGCTCGTAGATGGAACTTTGCAGCAAGCAGTGCATAATCTCCTTATGATAGAAACCATGCGGATTCTTTATCTTGTGTGCAATGATGGCGTAGTACTTCAAGAACATCTGTTGGCGTTCCTCGTTGAGGTGGATCACGGGGTTGTGCGATACGTAACCGAGCAGAGTAAGGTAATCGCGGTTCACCTGCACACTGGCTTGAGCTGCCTTGCTCGACACGCCGACACTTTTCGAGTCGTAGTCGGGCGATACCATCACGTTTTCCCATGTGCTGTTGGGCAGACAGATAATCACGTCGCCCGCCTTTGCAGTATATGGGTTGGAGTTGGTTTCAAATTGTATACGTCCCTTAGTGCAGTAGACCATCATAATCATATCAAACTTGAACGTGCCGTCTACCTGCAGCACCTTGTCGATGCCGTCGAGCACAACCATGTCGCCATCTATGTAGTCGGCATTGCCGTAATGAGCGATGAGCCCCATGTCAATCTTCAGTTCTGTCATTTCGTTAGCCATTATGTTTCGTAATTAAGATTCGTATGCAAAGTTATTTTGTCATCCGCAAAGGTAGTCATTATTTCCATACCGATATTATTCCGTTTTGCCGATTTTGTATTCTTTAAGTCAGATTTTATAAAATTATTACGCCTAACGCTGGTTATGAATAATGTAAAGTAGTAGAAAAAGATGTAAACCGATCATTAGATTACAGAAAAGTTGTAACTTTGCACGAACATTAGGCAATTAGTAAGCAAATACATATAAATAAAAACAAAAATAAGAGAAAATGAATGTAGCTATTGTTGGTGCGAGTGGCGCCGTAGGACAGGAGTTTCTGCGCATCCTCGCCGAGAGAGAGTTCCCCATTGACAATTTAGTGTTGTTTGGTTCTGAGCGTTCGGCTGGAAAGAAATACACGTTCAAAGGTAAGGAGTATGAGGTGAAGCTCTTGCAGCACAACGACGATTTCAAGGACATCGACGTTGCGTTCACATCGGCTGGTGGTGGCACCTCTAAGGAGTATGCCGAGACTATCACTAAGTACGGCGCAGTGATGATCGACAACTCGTCGGCGTTCCGCATGTGCGACGATGTGCCATTGGTAGTGCCGGAGTGCAATGCCGAGGATGCTCTGAAGCGTCCGCGTGGCATCATCGCCAACCCTAACTGCACCACTATTATGATGGTGGTAGTGCTGAAGCCGCTGGAGCAGCTCAGCCACATCAAGCGCATACACATCGCCAGCTACCAAAGCGCATCGGGCGCAGGCGCAGCTGCCATGGCAGAGCTGCAGGAGCAGTATCGCGAGCTGGTGAACAACGAGCCGGTGAAGGTGGAGAAATTCCCGCACCAGTTGGCGTATAACGTCATCCCGCAGATTGATGTCTTCACCGACAACGGATACACCAAGGAGGAGATGAAGATGTTCAACGAAACACGCAAGATCATGCACAGCGACGTGCGCTGCTCTGCGATGTGCGTGCGCGTCAGCTCGCTCCGCTCTCACTCCGAGTCGGTATGGATTGAGACCGAACGCCCCATCAGCGTCGAGGAGGCTCAGAAGGCAATCGCTGCGGCTCCTGGATGCACACTGAAGGACGACCCGCAGAACCTCGTCTACCCGATGCCGCTGGAGACAGCCGGCAAGGACGACGTGTTTGTAGGACGCGTGCGCAAGGATCTCGCCGACGACTGCGGACTCACGTTCTGGCTCTCGGGCGACCAGATTCGTAAGGGTGCTGCGCTCAACGCGGTGCAGATTGCGGAGTACCTGTATAAGGTGGGCGACCTGAAGTAAGCGGTTCTCCCACAGATTTATTCTGCTGAGATATCCTCCCACAGATTCCACGGAATTCACAGATGTGACTTATACAAAGAACTCCCACAGAATTCACGGAATTCACAGAAGCTTCTTAGGAGGGTATGGCATTCTTGCCATACCCACGCCTTCGGCATAATCCTCCCACAGATTCCACGGATTTTCACAGATGTGACTTATACAAAGAACTCCCACAGAATTCACAGAATACACAGAAGTTTAGGTGCATTTATTGCAGTGTGAGTATGGCAGGAATGCCATACCATCCTATACATCTGTGTAAATCTGTGAAATCTGTGGGAGTTTTCTCTATAAGTACTTCCGTGAATTCCGTGGAATCTGTGGGAGTTTTCAGTTCCCTCTATTCTGTGGGAGCGTTAGAACTTGAGTTTCACGCTTGCACCAGCCATTACCCAGATGCCCGGCTGCTTCACGTTGCCCAGGTCGTAGTAGTGGTGGTTTGTGATATTGTCAGCCTTTACATATATATTGTATGTAGGCGCAGACCACTGCAAGCGCACATCCACCTTTGTGTACGGATGATAACCGTTCATGCGCTCCTGCCAACGCAGCGCCCACGATGCCGTGAGCTGTCGCCAGATGCGATGGTCAACCTGCAGCGTAGCCTTGTGGCGCAGATACTCTAAGGCGTAGAGCGAACCGAAGACATCGCCGTCGGTAGAGTGCTTCTGATGGATGAACGCATAGCCAGCCTTTATGCGTGTGATGAAGAACTTCGGCAGCAGCTCCTGCAGGTGCAGCGCAGCATCAACGGAGTAACCCATGTTGTCGAGCTTGCCGATGTTCATAGCCTGATACTTCTTGCTCTCAGCCGTAGGGTACACCCAGTCGATGATGTCCGTACCCTTCGAGTAGAACCCACTCAGCACTGCCTCGAAGCCGTGCGTGCGGTAGCGCGTGCCCACCTTGAACGCCTCGTTCTTCTCCGGTCGCAGCGCAATGTCGCCCTGCTGCACCGAGTTGCTGGTATAAAGGTCGGTGTATGTAGGTACGCGCAACGCGCGGTTCCACGAAGCATACACCTTCCACTCGTCGTTCGGGCGGTAGCTCACGTCCACACCAGGGTAGAGGCGGAACTTGCCGTCAAGCGCCGTGTTGCGGTTGGCGAGCAAGCCAGCCGACAGCGTGAAGCCGCCCACGATGACGTTATGCTCGAGGAATAGACTCGTGTTGGTGCGCTCGCCGAGTCGGTTGTATTTGCGGTCGGTACCGCCGATAGACACCCATTTGTCCTCCGGCTGCACATCGCCGTACGCCGTGCTGAGGATATGCTCGCGACGCACGTCCACGCCAGCCGCCGTCTTGCCGAGCAGCCACGAGGTATGAGCGTTGAGCGAGCCGCCGTAGGTGTCGAGACGGTGATAGTTCTCGCCGGCAGCAGCACCCTCCTTGCCCTTTATAAGCTGGTAGTGGTCGACATCCTTATGCCAGTAGACCATCGGCGTAAGCACGAAACGCTCGTCAGCCCACGGCTTTATCTCCGCCTGTGCCGACGCAAGGAAACGGCGTGTAGCCTCAAACTGATTCTTGAACTTCGCACTGTAGAACGTAGACGCACCGAAGTCCTGCGACGAGAAGCCGCCCTGCCACTGCATGTCTACGTAGCGCGACTTCCAGCTGCCCGTGTAGTAGGCGCGACGACGACGGAAGTCGCTGTTCTCCGTGCCTCCGTCGCTCTGCGTGTAGCCACCGCTTAGCTTCTGACGCACCGCACCCGTAGCAAGATTAACGCTTGCGTCGCCACCGAACGAGCCGAACGAACCGCCCTCGGCAGCCACCGTCACGTTGCTCTCGGCATCGGCACGCGTTACGATGTTGATGGCACCACTGAACGCCGACGAACCGAACACACGTGCCGAAGCACCCTCGAGAACCTCGATGCGCTCAATGTCGGAAAGCGAAACTGGAAAATCGGCAGCGTTGTGACCCGTCTGTGCACTCGAAAGGTTCATGCCATTCAATAGAATGGTGATCTGGTCGAACGTGCCGCCGTTGATGGAGATGTCCGTCTGTACACCAAAGCCCCCGCGCTGACGGACATCCACGCCCGGGACTAACTTTAAAATGTCGTTGACACTCGCTGCTTCCGCACGCTGAATGTCGTCGCGCGAAATGACAGCCACAATCTTTGCCGACTGCAATGCAGTGAGCGGAGCACGCGAACCCGTTACGAGCACCTCGTCGAGCTTCACCTCCTCACGGCTCAATGAGTCGAGAGCCAGAGCCGACGCTACAGGCTTCGTGCTGATGCCATCTGCCTTGGCGTTGGTGAGCGTAGCCACACTGAGCGTGCAGATGAGCACCTCGCGACCCAGGCAGCTGAAAAGAGCGTAGCTGCGGTGCGTGAAGTGCTTGAAATGCAATGCCACAGGGCGTGCGTTGAAATTGTTTTTGAACATAAAAAATATAAATTGTTAATGATGAAAGGGGTGTTTTGAGCGTGCAAAGTTAGTATAAACTCGGCAAATTACAAAATAAGCAGGCACGTTTTTCACCTACTCGTACACGCCGTACACCATGTAGCTGCCGTCGCCACGCAGCGTGATGCTCTCGCCCGTCGTCTCGTTGAGCGTGCCTTGCCACATCGCTGCGAACGCATACGGCTGCCAGCGCAGACCGTCGCCCTTAAGGTGCGAGCACGTGAGGTTGAAGATGCTCACTTGCTGTCCGGCAAAGGTGGCAAGTTCCGTTGTGCCGGAAGCCGAAAGGAACACGCCGTGGTCGGTAGCCATCAACGCCGCGATGTGCATCTCGCGACGATAGAAGTCGAGCAGCGATATGTTGCCTAATGTGTGGTCCTCGCGCTTGCCCGTAGCTCCGACGTAGGCAATGCGGCGACATCCACGCTCCACGCAGAAGCGCGTTGCCTTCGTAAGGTCGTTGTAGTCCTGCTCCTCCACCTTATATATAATGTCGCGGTGTGCTGTCAGGAACTCCTGCGACATCGAGTCGCAGTCGCCTATAATCGCCGTCGGCATGTATCCGCGTCGTATCAGTTCTTCGCCAGCCGAGTCGCACGCCACAAGCATCCTCGCCTGTTCGACGAGCCTGAGTGGCACGGCATGAGTGGGGAAGTCGCCACCGGCTACGACGACCGCGTCGAAGCCGTCCGGCTGTAGCGATGCAAAGCTTTTGGGAGTGTGTGGTTGGTTGCACATGTTTATTATGTTTTAGTTGGCAGTGGTTGTTCGTCAACTGTACACTTTGTTTTGAGCAAGCAAAAGTACGCAATAAAAAGTACTTTCTATTGCTTTTTTCTTTATATTTGCAGCATCAAATCAAACTATTATTCTATTATGGCAGAAACCTCGAATACTCCGCACGTGTTGAAATCGCAAGCCAATTGGGATGCGCTTTATTTCTATCAGAAGTCGGATGTGATATATCAGCTTGCGTTCGCCTTCTGCGATCGCTTCATACATTTATACAAAGACCGCACGCGCGACCAAGTGATACAGGCAGCACGTTCGTGTAAGCAAAATATCGTGGAAGGCTTGGCGGACGGTGTCGCCTCCACGGAGATGCAACTGAAGCTACTCAACGTGGCTCGCGCTTCGCTGAAGGAGTTGCGCGAGGACTTTGAAGACTATATAAAGTCGCGTCACCTACAATTCTTCGTTAGCGGTGAACCGCGCTACGCTGATATGCTCAACTATTGTCGCTATCATAATCGCCTGTCCGATTATGAGCCGTTCTTCGCGCAGTGGACTGACGAACAGATGTGCAACTATGCCATCACTCTCTGCCACTTCATCGACCGGATGATGATGTCGTTCTTGAAGAAACTGGAGCAGGAGTTTATCACTGAGGGCGGCATAAAGGAGCGTATGCACCGCGCTCGCACTGGATATCGCCAGCAGCAAGACGAGCGTTTGAAGCAGCTGGAGGCAGAGCTGCCACGTCTGAAGCAATCCCTCGCTGAGGCGCAGGCGGAAGCTGCGAAGTGGAAGGCTGCTTTTGAGAATCTAAAGCAAAGAGCGCTAAAGATGTATTATGAAAAGGAAGAGGAGATAAAGAGGCTGAAGGAACAGCTGGGGGAGGAGATATAGATGCTCTAGATGTTCTAGATTTTCTAGAAGCTCTAGATGTTCTATTTGTTACATGGGCTTCGCCTTTTTCGCAAGCCCCTTCCACTTCCAATATCCCATGACCGCTATCACCACATACAGCCCGTAGAGCCCAGCCTTGAACGGTATGCCCTTGACCACGTACAGATAGCAGCAGACAACGTCGACGGCTATCCAGAAGAGCCACTGCTCAACATACTTGCGTGCCAATGCCCATAAGCCGACGAAACTCAGAGCGTTGGTGAAAGCATCGAGCAGGGGAACCGTGCTATTGGTGTAAGCCACCAAGACATAATATGTGGCAGCCCAGGCAAGGAAGAAAAAACCGAGCGTGCGCAAGATGAGGCGGCGAGGAAAAAACGTTACAGGAAGCTCTTCGGAAGAACTGCTAACCGCGCTTGCAGCTCCTATCTTATCAGAGCCTTTGCGTTTAATCATTGCCTTCCATTTCGCTCCGAACTTCCACACGGCATAGCCGTATATTGCGGCAAGCGTGTAGTAGACAGCCATGCCGGCATCGCCATAGAGACCGTGGCTCCAGTAGAGGTAAATGTCCATGGCTGGCATCACGATGCCTACAACCCACAGCGCTATGCTCGCACGGTATTCGAGAACGAGATAGATGAGCCCGAGGATTGTTGTGACAATGTCGAGCCAATGAGTGGAGAGAAAATCTGTCATTTTTATCAAAAAAAACAGCCCCTCCCCGACGGGGGAGGGACGAGGTTTTAGAACTTCAGTGTTACGGTTCCCATGCAGTTGAAACCAGCCATCGGGATGTAAGCCACGGTAGAGTTGCGCTTACCCTGGTTGTACCAATCGTAGTAGACGTAGCCAGAAGCTGCATAGTGACGGTTGAAGATATTGTTGAAGTCGGCACCGAGCACAATCTGCTTCAAGCCAAGCATACGCTTCGCGAAGTTGAATGTGTACGAAGTGTTCACGTTAGTCTGCGAGTAGCAGGGCAGTGAGCGATCAGAGTTCTCGGTGTTGTCGAGATACTGCTTGCTGACGAAGTTGGTGTGCCATATGGCGCGGAAACCAGCGAAGTGAACATCTACGAAGCCGTTGAGGATAGCCGACGGCGAGAAAGCAATGGTAGAGCTCTTGTATGTGTTCCATACGGCAGCACCATCCCAGCTCTCGACACATTCCTTGAAGTTATGCAGACGGTTGCGGCTCAGCGCAGCGTTACCCTCTACAGAGAGCCATGAGAGTGGGCTCCAGCTTGCTGACAACTCAGCACCGAGACGATAAGAGTCCTTGATGTTGCGTGTCAGTGCCTCGCCGATGTCGCTCTTCTCACCAGTCATCACGAATTGGTTGACGTACTTCATGTAGTAGAAGTTGACACCTGCGAACCAGTTCTCACCCTGATACTGATAGCCCCACTCGATGTCGAGCAGGCGTTCAGGCGATGGATTGCCGTAGCCGATGTTGTCGGTGAAGTTGTTGCGCTCGGGTTCGCGGTTGGCGTAGGCGATAGAAGCGTAAACCTTATGTCCGTTAGCATCGTAGCTGATGCCAGCCTTCGGGTTGACGAAGAAGTAGTTCTCGTTGATGTTGATGCTCTGGTTCTTGTAGTTGCCGTCAGCACCCTGCTCGAAGTGGTCGTTGATGCCGTCGGTCTGATAGTTGACATAGCGCATCTGCATATCGAGGAACCAGTTCCAACCCTTGCCGAACTTGCGGTTAGCCTTGAAGAACCAGCTCCAGTCGTTCTTATCTGCGTCAGAGTCGTAGTACTTGTAGCGACCGTTGGTGAAGTACTTTTCCTCGAGAGTCTTGTCAGCAATGTATGTCACCTTGCCCCAGTGGTTGCAACGGAAGAGCTGCATACTAAGACCGCCCGTAACATCCCACAGGGCATCCTTATAGTTCACGTTGTAGAGAGCGCCATAGTTGTTCTGTGTGAGTCCTTTCTTGCGGATAGCGTCCGACTTCACGAGCTTCAGTTCGCCGTCCTTTACGTACATCTCGTTGATGCCAAACTTAGAAGCCAACTTTGTGTTCTGCTTGAACTCGTTATAGTAGCCGTAGCCGTATGTGTAGTGAGCCGTTATGGAGTGGCTCCAACGGTCGGTAGGCTGCCATGTGAAGTTGAGGATGTTGTGGCTCTGCTCGAAGTTGTCAGTAGTCTGATCCCAGTATGAGCCGTCGCGCATCTTGTAACGCTCTGTTGTGAGCGGCTGACTTGGATCGGGTGCCCAGTTAGCGTCTACCGGGATGTTGAGCGACTCGTAGAGCGGGTTGAACTTGCCCAATCCATGCTTCCACATATCCTTATAGCTCTTGATGCCCCATGCCTTGAGGTCGGTATCGCCGTCGTAGTTACATGCTGGCACGCCGTTCCATGCCTGACCTGTGTGCTCGAAGTTGCCGATGTTCTTATACGAAATCTTGAAGCGGTCGCCGAACCATGTCAGTCCGCCGTAGTACGAACCTGAGCGTCCGCTTGTGCCGTGGATGTATCCGTCGGTATTGGTCTCGTGGTAAGCACCGTCGAGTACGAGGTGATCCCAGAGCAGACCCGTTGAGAACTTGCCGCCAAAGCGGTATGTGTTGAACGAACCGTAAGAGCCCGTAACCTCTACGGTTGGCTTCAGCGACGGTGCAGCTGTAGCAAGCGACACCGCACCACCGAAGGCTCCGTCGCCGTTGGTTGATGAACCGATGCCACGCTGAATTTGTGCGCTACCCATGAGTGCTGCATAGCTGTTCATGTTTGCCCAGAACACGCACTGGTCCTCAGGCGAGTTGAGAGGCACACCATCTACCGTTACGTTAATGCGGCTACCGGCAGCACCACGCATACGCATATAAACAGTACCAGTACCCACGCCGTTCTCGCTCCATGCAAGCACGCCCGGTGTGCGAGCGAAGAGCATAGGCAACTCCTTGCCAGAGGTAGCGAAGCGTTCAAGCTCAGGCTTATTGATGTTTTCTACTGCAAATGGTGAACTCTTCGGGGCTCTTACAGCCTTTACTACCACCTCGTTGAGGTTGTTCACACGGGTAGTGTCGAGCTTGTTCTGCTCGCCAGCAGCTTGCGAAGGGCAAGTGCACGCAGCAGCCAAGGCTACTCCAATGATTTTCTTCATCTTTTTTAAAGTTGATGTTGTTATCCAATAATAAGACTATAAGGGCTTTTGAAATAAAGAAAACCGTTCGTATCTGTACCTTATCGCTACGCCGGTATTATCCGGATCAGCTCTGAGGGTATGTTCTCAGACGGTAAATATTCCGCCACCCCTTAGTCTACACTATATAAACTTGGTGCAAAGTTAACTAAATTTTGCATATTCAAACAATTTGTTTGTATAATAAACCCTAAAAAATGTGCGTAGCGGGCGGAATATGAAAAATTTGTAGTAAGTTTGCAACACTGAAAAGGCGAGCCAATAAAGGGTTGATGCGCCTTTCGATATTCACACATTATATATAATATAGAACGAAAATGGGGCGTCTGAAACTCATTTTGGCTTTGATAAGCCATTATAAATATGCCATAACCATAATCATCGGCGTGCTCACCGTGGGCTTTGTTGATGAAAATAGCTTCCTGCATCGTTTCCAACTCGAGATGCAAATCAGCGACCTGGAGGAGGAAATAGCGAAGTATAATGCGCAGAACGAAAGCGACCTGAAGAAGCTGAAGGAGATGCGACAGGGTCCGCAAGCGTTTCAGAAGATAGCACGCGAACGCTACTTTATGAAGGCTGACGACGAGGATATCTATGTGCTTAGCGACGACCCCCAACCTGAAAAAGCAAAAGAGTAAACTACAATGAAACAACTAAATACTATACAAAGCGCGCTATTCCTCATCGGAGGCGTATTAATGGTGATAGGAGCTGGCTGCTTCGTCTTTATGTTCGCACAGCAGATTGTATGCTGGATATTCCTTGTCGGAGCATTACTGTTTGCAGCGATGCAGGTGAACCAGGCATACGAAGGACATAACCCCACCATCAAGCGACTCAAGAATATAATGACCTTCGCCGACATCTTCTTCGTATTGGCGGGTCTGCTTATGGTCGACAGTGCTAACATGTGGCTCAAGGACTACTTCGCCGACACCATCACTTACTTCAACGTAGTTTACAACAAATGGGTGTTGCTATTGCTCGCTGCAGCCATACTCGAGATGTACTCTATGCACCGCATAGCATCGGAGTTGAAGAAAGACGCAGTGGAGGACGAAGCCGACAGTGAAGAGCAGGACGATGCTCCAGCCACAGACAGACAATAAGAAAACAATAAGAACCCAATAAAAACTCAAGATAATGAAGAAGCTACTTTACGCTTTACTCTGTATAATAGCATTGGCATCATGCTCCAGCTCGTACAACATACAAGGCTCCTCGAACGTGTCCACACTCGATGGTCGTATGCTCTACCTGAAGGTGCTGAGCAATAACGACTTCAAGAAGATTGACTCCTGCGATGTCGTACACGGACAGTTTCAGTTCAGCGGAACGTTCGACACCGTGCGCCTCGCCAATATCTTCATGGACGACGAGAGCATACTGCCACTCGTAATCGAAAGTGGCGACATCACTATAAGGCTCGACAACACACAGCAGAATGTGAGTGGCACACCGCTCAACGACGAGCTCTTTAAGTTCTTCAACAAGTACAACCAGCTGAAAAATCAGGAAGCCGAACTGCTGCACACTCACGACCGCGCCATCATGGACGGTAGCGATATGGAGGCAGTGACACGCCACATCAACGCCGAGGCAGTGCGACTCATGGCAGAAGAGGACAAGCTCGTCACAACATTCGTCACCGAGAACTTCGACAATGTGCTTGGTCCGGGCGTGTTCTTCATGATGACCATCGGCTATCGCTATCCCGAACTCACACCGTGGATAGAGGATATCATGAGCAAAGCCACCGACAAGTTCAAGAACGACCCATACGTGAAGGACTACTATCAGAAGGCTCTGGAGAACCAAGCCATTATGAACGGCATGAAAGAAGTGAACAATGCGCCTGCCGACGCTGCTACCGTTCCTTCGATGCCCGACGGACCGACACCGAACGAGCTGGCACAGCCCGCTGCCAGCGAATAGCATACGCTAACAACGATCAGTAACTATATCTAAGAAATATGAAGACATTAGTATTTGGTGGTAAGCTTGTCAACGAGGGAGCTACGCGCGTAGCCTCCCTCGTTGTCGACGGCGACACCATTACAGACATTATAGAAGGTACAGAAACACCTCGTGGCGACTACGACAGCATCGTAGATGCCACGGGGTGTTTTGTTATGCCCGGAGTGATCGACTGTCATGTACACTTCCGCGACCCCGGACTGACCGAGAAGGCAGACATGGAGACCGAGAGTCGTGCTGCGGCTTACGGCGGTGTCACCACCTACTTCGATATGCCGAACACCAAGCCACAGACCACAACCGAGGAAGCACTCAACGCTAAGTTTGAGGACGCAGCCACAAAGTCGCACGTCAACTACAGCTTCTTCATCGGAGCTACAAACGACAACATCGACTGCGTCACCGGTATCGACCCACACCGCGTGCCGGGCATAAAGCTCTTCATGGGTTCGTCTACGGGCAACATGCTCGTCGACAGACAGGACGTGCTACACGAACTGTTCAGCAAGGCGACACTGCCACTGATGGCTCATTGCGAGGATACCGACATCATCAACCGCAATATGAAGCACGCACAGGAGCAGTACGGCGACGACCCCGCAGTGGAGCACCACCCGGAGATACGCTCCGAGGCAGCGTGCTACGAGTCGACAAAGCGCGCCGTAGACCTCGCTGAGCAGACAGGTGCACGTCTGCATGTGGCACACATGACCACAGCACGCGAGCTGGAGCTGTTTGGCTCTTCGCCACGCATCACGGCAGAGGCAGTCGTCGCTCACCTCGTATTCACACAGGACGACTACGCTCGCCTCGGCACACGCATAAAGTGCAACCCTGCCATCAAGACCGCTGCCGACCGCGACGCACTGCGCCACGCTCTCACCGACGGACGCATAACAACCGTCGGCACCGACCACGCACCCCATCTGCTGAAGGACAAGGAGGGCGGATGTGCACGCGCTGCTTCGGGTATGCCTATGGTGCAGTTCTCGCTTGTCACGATGCTCGAACTTGTGGACAAAGGTGTGCTCAGCATCGAGCGCCTCGTCACACTGATGGCGCACAACCCAGCTACGCTCTTCGAGGTGTCGAAGCGTGGCTTTGTGCGCAAGGGCTACAAGGCAGACCTCGTCATCGTGAAGCCCGACGCTCCGTGGACCGTAACGCCGGAGACGATACAGAGCAAGTGCGGCTGGAGCCCTATGGAGGGCCATACCTATCAGTGGCAGGTGCGCACCACGATGTGCAACGGACAGATTATATATAACAACTGGGCGTTCGATGCGTCGAGCCGTGGCGAGGCGGTGCGCTTTAGAGAGTAGACCGACGATGCTGCAATACACCGATTATAACATCTCCACCCTGCGTCCGTACATCAACTGGCTCTACTTCTACTTCGCCTGGGGGCTCTCGGGCAAGCCGCAGGAGGCTAAAGACCGAATGCGAGCGGAGGCGGAACAGATGCTCGACAGCTTTGAGACGCGCTACCAGACACACGCTGCCGTAGGCCTGTTCGAGGCTAACAGCGACGGCGACGACATACTCATTGACGATGTGCGGCTGCCTATGCTGCGTCAGCAACATCCCACACGTGATGGCGAGCCGAACCTATCGCTTGCCGACTTCATCCGTCCGCAGGCTTCGGGCGTGACAGACCGCATCGGAGTGTTCGCCACTACGGTCGACTTGGCGTTGGAGCACGACTTCCTTACCGACGACTATCAGCGTATGCTGGCGCAGACGCTTGCCGACCGACTCGCTGAGGCTACGGCGGAGGTGCTTCACATGGAGGTACGTCGCTCGCTATGGGGATATGCGCCCGACGAAAATCTGTCTGTAGCCGAACTTCTGCGCGAGGATTTTCAAGGCATACGTCCGGCTGTGGGCTATCCGTCGATGCCCGACACGAGTATCAACTTCATCATCGATCGGCTCATCAACCTCAAGCAGATTGGCATCCGGCTCACCGAGAGTGGTGCCATGAAGCCCCACGCATCGGTGTCCGGACTGATGTTCGCCCACCCGAAGGCGCATTACTTCGAGTTGGGGCGCATCGGCGAAGACCAGTTGCGCGACTATGCGCATCGTCGCGGACTGCCCGTGGAGCTCATACGCAGGTTTTTGAAATAGATGAAAACTCTGTAACAACACTATCGCAAGTTTATAAGAAACGTTTTCGTTAAGCCAAATGAGCAGAACCGAGCTTGCTCGAGTTATGCCATGGCGAGAAAACGTGCCATAAAATGGAACATAATGATTGCAAGGATATCAATACTCATACTGCTGCTCACGCTGCTGCCCGACCTGTACATATACCGACGCTATCTGCGCTGGCGCTTCGACATGACGCTGTGGATGCGTCTGTTGTGGTGGGTTCCGGGAGCCGCCATGATAGCCTGTACCGCAGCCTATTCGATGATGCGCAACTTTGCGCCCGATAACCTCACGCTCTTCAACGTGTATCTGTTCATGCTCGGGTTGCTCATCGTGCCGAAGGTGGTCTTCACCTTGTCGTCGCTCGCCGGACTGGCTGTTAAGCGACTGCTGAGGTTGCGCACCAACTGGGGCAACCACACCGGACTGGTGCTTGTGCTCGGATGGTTCTATGTGCTGTTCATGGGTACGATGGTGGGTCCCGACCAGTTGCACGTGAAGCGCGTAACGCTCGAGTTCGACAGTCTGCCGAAAGCCTTCGACGGCTATCGCATCGTGCAGCTCTCGGACATGCACCTCGGCTCTATGAAGCAGGAGTTTGCTCAGCGCATGGTGGCACAGGTGAACGAGCTACATCCCGATGCCATCCTCTTCACCGGCGACTTACAGAATATGCGCCCACAGGAGTTGGTGCGCCATGCGCCCACGCTGGTTCATCTGCATCCGGTCGATGGTATCTTCTCCGTGCTTGGCAATCACGACTACGCCGACTATGTGAAGACAGCCACGGCGGAGCAGAAGCGCAGTATGGAGCGTATGACACGTTCGTTCGAGGCTTCGCTCAACTGGGACTTGCTGCTCAACGAGCGTCGCATCTTGCGTCGCGGAGCCGACTCGATAGTGATAGCCGGAACGGAGAACGACGGTCGTCCGCCGTTTCCCTGCAAAGCCGACTATCGCAAGGCACTGCACGGCATATCGCCTCAATCGTTCGTCATTATGATGCAGCACGACCCGTCGGCATGGCGCCGCCACATACTGCCACAATGCACAGCGCAGCTAACGCTGAGCGGACACACCCACGGCGGACAGTTCTCGTTGTTCGGCTGGCGACCCACAAGTCTTGTCAACAGCGAGGATGCCGGACTGTATAGCGAGGGCAAACGCTTCCTCTTTGTGTCTACGGGCGTGGGAGGTTTCCTGCCGTTCCGCTTCCACATGAAACCGGAGATTGTGGAAATCACGTTAAAAGTAAAAAAGTAAAAAGGTAACAAGCAATGAAATATCTATATCGTACATACCAGCTCTTGATAGCACTTCCCTTGATAGCTATCTACACCCTCATCACCAGCTTGATGGTTACAATCGGTTGCACCTTAGGCAACGGTCACTTCTGGGGCTACTACCCCGGCAAGTGGTGGGCGCAGTTCATCATACGCATACTCCTGCTGCCGGTGAAGGTGGAGGGACGTGAGAACCTTGTGAAGGGCCAGTCGTATGTGTTCGTAGCCAACCACCAGGGAGCGTTCGACATCTTCCTCATATACGGCTTCCTCTCGCGCAACTTCAAGTGGATGATGAAGCGCCAGCTACGCCAGATGCCGTTCGTTGGCAAGGCGTGCGAGTCGGCTCACCACATCTTCGTCGACAAGCGTGGCGCAAGCAAGATACGCGAGACCTACGACCGCGCCCGACAGACGCTGCAGGGTGGTATGTCGCTCGTGGTGTTCCCCGAGGGGGCACGCTCGTTCACAGGACACATGGGCGTATTCAAGCGCGGAGCCTTCATGCTCGCCGACGACATCGAGCTGCCCGTTGTGCCGCTCACCATCAATGGCTCGTTCGACATCATGCCTCGCACTCGCGATATGAAGTGGGTCGTTTGGCATCCGCTCCGTCTCACCATACACAAGCCGATACTGCCTATTGGCAAGGGTACGGACAACATCAAGTATCTTGAGGAAGAGAGCTACAAGGTGGTGATGGGCGGACTGGAGGAGCAATATCAGGGCTTTGTGGAGAACCCCGACCAGTAAAACTCCCGAAAACACGTTTTTTAACGCTACGGCGGCACTCGTATCGAATACATTTAGTATATTTGCATATTAGTTGACGAGTTACGAGTTGACGAGTTGACAATGTAAAACCATTCAATAGCAAAACAATGAACAAAAGCGATAGTATAGTAATCATACCGACATATAACGAGAAGGAGAACATCGAGAAGATCATACGCGCGGTGTTCTCACTTGAGAAGTGTTTCCACATCCTCGTCATCGACGACGGTAGTCCCGACGGCACTGCAGCCATCGTGAAGCACCTCATCAGTGATGAGTTCGGCGACCGCCTCTTCATCCTCGAGCGCAGTGGCAAGTTGGGTCTTGGCACGGCGTACATCACAGGCTTCAAGTGGGCGCTTGAGCACGGCTACGACTACATCTTCGAGATGGATGCCGACTTCTCTCACGACCCCAACGACCTGCCACGCCTCTACAGTGCTTGTCACGACGAGGGCTACGACGTGGCTATCGGCTCGCGCTACGTGAGCGGCGTTAACGTTGTCAACTGGCCTATCGGTCGCGTGCTGATGAGCTACTTCGCGTCGAAGTACGTGCGTATGGTTACGGGCTTCAAGGTGCACGACACCACAGCCGGCTTCAAGTGCTACCGTCGTTGCGTGCTCTCTTCTATCGACCTCGACAAGGTGCGCTTCAAGGGCTACGGCTTCCAGATAGAGATGAAGTTCACGGCTTACAAGATGGGCTACAAGATAAAGGAGGTGCCGGTCATCTTCGTCAATCGTCGCGAGGGTGTCAGCAAGATGAGCGGCGGCATCTTCGGCGAGGCGTTCTTCGGCGTGATGCGCCTCAGATGGGACGGCTGGTTCAGAAAGTATCCTGAGGCGAAGCACTAAACTACCCACCCGATTCTATGGAAATAAGAAACATCAGCAACATTTATACAGCCCTGCCACAGTGCGGGGCTTTTTTGAAAGCTATCAGCGACGAGTCGGTGAGACACGTATTCCTCGGTGGACTACTTGCCTCATCGGCTCCTGTGTTTTTCTCCGCCGTAGCCGAACGCTTAAATTCAAAACTCAAAACTCAAAATTCTTGCTCTGGCAAGCGTCTCTTCGAGCCGAGCGCAAAATTCAACACTCTCACTGCCGTTTTCATCCTTCAAGACAACGACGAGGCAGGCTACTTCTACCACGACCTCACGCAGATACTCGGCACCGACAACGTGCTCTTCTTCCCGTCGTCCTACCGTCGTGCGGTGAAGTACGGACAGCGCGACGCAGCCAACGAGATATTGCGCACCGAGACGTTGAGTCGTCTCGCGGCTCTTACCTCTGTCGACACGCAGAAGGCATCAACGGGCAAGGGCGCAGGCAAGAATGCAGACGACGCAGCAAAGGTGTTGTATGTTGTGACCTGCCCCGAGGCGCTCAGCGAGCTTGTCGTGTCGAAACGCCGACTCGACGAGCGCACCATCAACATCGCCGTTGGCGACATCATCGACTTTGCCGACCTCGGACGCAAGATGCGCGAGTTCGGCTTTAAGGAGGTCGACTATGTCTACGAGCCTGGTCAGTTCGCAATGCGTGGCAGCATCATCGATGTCTATTCCTACTCGTCGGAGCTGCCGTTCCGCATCGACTTCTTCGGCGACGAGGTGGACACCATACGCACGTTCGAGGTAGCCGACCAGCTCTCGAAGGACGCGAAGCAGCAGGTGCGCATCGTGCCCGAACTGGCGCAGCTCACCGAGGAGAAGCAGCCGTTCACGTCGCTCCTGCCCGACGACGCGCTGCTCGTGATGAAAGACCGCCTCTATCTCTGTTCTACCATCGAGCAGATATACAGCGACGGCTTCTCGCAGCAAGCCATGGCCGAACGCTTGGAGGGAGCAACGGAGGTGGAGCAGCAGCAGATAATGCGCGATATGCGCAAGGAGAACAACCTCGTGGCACCTTCGCGCTTCCGCGAAGAAATCTGCCGCTTCCGCCTCGTGGAGTTCGGCGCAAAGCCTTCGGGCACACCGCAGGTGTCCATCGAGTTTCACATCTCGCCGCAACCGCTCTTCCACAAGAACTTCAGTCTGCTCACCCAGACCCTCGACGATTATCTCTTGCAGGGCTACCAGCTCTATATTCTCGCCGACTCGGAGAAGCAGACGCAGCGCCTGCGCGATATTTTCGATAGTGAGGAGTTGCAACAGATGCGCAGGAATTCTCAACACCTCAACACCTCAACACCTCAACACCTCAACATTCAACATTCAACCCTCCCCTTCAATCCCGTCAACCGCACTCTGCACGAAGGCTTCGCCGACAACGACCTGCGTCTGTGCTTCTTCACCGACCATCAGATATTCGACCGTTTCCACAAGTACAACCTGAAGTCGGACGCTGCACGCACGGGCAAGATGGCACTCACGATGAAGGAGCTGCAAGAGATGGAACCCGGCGACTTCATCGTGCACGTCGACTTCGGCATCGGTAAGTTCGGCGGTTTGGTGCGCGTGCCCGTCGGCGACTCCTACCAGGAGATGATACGCCTCTACTATCAGCGTGGCGACATCGTCGACGTGTCTATCCACTCGCTCTACAAGATATCAAAGTACCGCCGCAGCGACACGGGCGAACCGCCCCGACTCAGCACGCTCGGCACCGGTGCATGGGAGAAGCTGAAGGAGCGCACGAAGAAGCGCATCAAGGACATTGCGCGCGACCTCATCAAGCTCTACGCCAAGCGTCGCCACGAGAAGGGCTTCGCCTATTCTGCCGACTCCTATCTGCAGCACGAGCTTGAGGCATCGTTCCTCTACGAGGACACGCCCGACCAGCAGCGCGCCACGCACGACGTGAAGACCGACATGGAGTCTGCCCGACCGATGGATCGCCTGGTGTGTGGCGACGTGGGCTTCGGCAAGACCGAGGTGGCTATACGTGCAGCGTTCAAGGCGGCGTGCGACTCGAAGCAGGTGGCAGTGCTCGTGCCCACAACGGTGCTCGCCTTCCAACACTACAAGACGTTCTCAGACCGTCTGAAGGGTATGCCGGTGCGTGTCGACTACCTCTCGCGTGCCCGCACGGCGAAGCAGACGCGCGAGGTGCTTGCCGACCTCAAGGCGGGCAAGATAGACATACTCGTTGGCACGCACAAGCTGATAGGAAAGGCTGTGGAGTGGCACGACCTCGGACTGCTCATCATTGACGAGGAGCAGAAGTTCGGCGTGTCTACAAAGGAGAAGCTGCGCACGCTGAAGACCAACGTCGACACGCTCACCATGTCGGCTACGCCGATACCGCGCACGCTGCAGTTCTCGCTGATGGGCGCACGCGACATGAGCATCATGCGCACGCCACCGCCCAACCGCTACCCCGTACAGACCGAGCTGGGCGTGTACGGACATGAGATAATAGCCGATGCCATCAACTTCGAGATGTCGCGCAACGGACAGGTGTTCTTCGTCAACGACCGCATCAGCAACCTGCCCGAGATTGCCTCGCTCATAACGAAGTACGTGCCCGACGCGCGTGTGGCTATCGGACACGGACAGATGTCGCCCGAGGAGCTGGAGAAAATTCTCATCGGCTTTATGAACTACGACTACGACGTGCTGCTCTCAACGACCATCGTCGAGAACGGCATCGACATCAGCAACGCCAACACCATCATCATCAACGATGCCCACCGCTTCGGACTCTCCGACCTCCACCAGATGCGCGGTCGCGTGGGTCGCTCCAACCGCAAGGCGTTCTGCTATCTGCTTGCACCGCCTAAGTCGGTGCTCTCCTCCGAGGCGCGCCGCCGACTGGAGGCTTTGGAGAACTTCTCCGAGTTGGGCAGCGGCTTCAACCTCGCCATGCAGGATCTCGACATCCGCGGTGCCGGCAATCTGCTCGGTGCCGAGCAGAGCGGATTTATGGAGGACCTGGGCTACGAGACGTATCAGAAGATTCTCAACCAGGCGGTCACCGAACTGAAGAACGACGAGTTTGCCGACATGTACGCCGAGGAGATAGCGCAGGGCAACAACCTCACGGGCGATGCCTTCGTGGAGGACTGCGCCGTGGAGAGCGACCTCGAGATGTACTTCCCCGACACATATGTGCCGGGCAGCGCAGAGCGTATGCTGCTCTACCGCGAGCTCGACAACATCGACAACGACGACGAGCTCGACGCTTACCGCCAGCGACTCATCGACCGCTTCGGTGCCATACCGCACGAGGGCGAGGAACTGCTGCAGGTGGTGGCACTGCGCCGCTACGGCAAGAGCCTCGGCTGCGAGAAGATAATACTCAAACAGGGACGTATGCAGATGCAGTTCGTCAGCAACCCCAACTCTGCCTACTACCGCAGTGCCACCTTCGGCAAGGCACTCGACTTCATCGCTGCCAACGCACGCCGCTGCAACCTCAAGGAGGTGAACGGCAAACGCTCAATGGTGGTGAGCGGTGTGCCGACAGTGGGCGAGGCGGTGAAAGTGCTTTTAAAAGTAAAAGAGTAAAAAGGTAAAAAAGTAAAAAGCCCCTCCCAACCCTCCCCGTCGGGGAGGGCTTGAGGATACTTCGGCTAAGGCTTAGAAAGGCTTAAGAAGGCTTAGCAAGAAGGCCAAGAAAGCCCTAAGAAGTCTTAGTTAGCAATGGCTTAGAAAGGCTTAAGAAGGCTTAGTTCGGCTTAGTAAGTAACAACAACAACCACAATATGACAACCCTTCTCCTTGTGCGCCACGGCGAGACCATCGACAATGTGCGCCAGATTATGCAGGGTCAGACTCAAGGCGAGCTGACCCCGAACGGCATCGAGCAGGCACGCGCCCTCGCTGCCCAGTTGAAAGACACGCCCATTGACGTGTTCGTGTCGAGCGACCTAAAGCGCGCTTTCGACACGTGTGTGATACTGGCGGCTGCGCACGGCGTGTCGCCCGACGCCATCGTGCAGACAAAGCTGCTGCGCGAGCGCGACTGGGGCAGCTTCACCGGCAGATACATCCCCGACCTAAAGGATGCTCGGTGGACCGACGACATCGAGTCACTCGACGCTCTGAGGGCGCGTGCCGCTGCGTTCCTGCAGTTCGTGAGAGATAATTATGATGGAAAGACCGTGCTTGCCGTGGGACACGGAATAATGAACAAGGCGATAAGAAGCGTACATAGCGGCACGCCGATGAACGAAACGCCACGCATGGCGAACGCCGAAGTGGTCACGATGCAGCTATAAAAAGCGTGTTGCACACCCCTAAGCGTACCCTTTTTGAGTACTACCGCAGCAGTACTGGAGTAATCTCACCACAGTACTGGAGTAATCTCGCTGCTAAACTGGAGTAATCTTTCTGCGAGTACTGGAGTACTACCGCGACAAGTACTGGTAGAAGTAAAAGTAAAGATGGTTTTATTTGTCTAAATAGTTACCATCTTATTCAAAAAGTTTTTTGTTAACGATGAATTATCACGATAAAACATTATATTTGTGGCATAAATAAAGAATAGAAAAATGGCAAATAAAAATATAGACTTGGCGGTAGTTCTTCATAATGATAGTGACTATAAGGATTGGCTTGTAGAACTCAAGGAACGTTTCTACAGCCATCGTCTCAAAGCGTCATGTGTCACCAATGGCTATCTGTTGGAATTCTACTGGAAGTTGGGACGCGACATTGAAGCCCAACAATATACAAATACTTACGGCTCAGGGTTCTATAAGAATCTCAGTCAGGACTTGAAGAATGAAATGCCAGAGATAAAGGGATTCTCGCCAACCAACTTGAAGTACATGAGCTACTTTTATAAGCTCTATGCTCCATTAGTAGCAAATCGTCCGCAAGTTGCTGACGATTTCATGGAAGGTGTATATAGTGCAGATATTCAACAAAGTGCGCCCCATAATCAAAATCGTCAGCAGGGTGCTGACGATTTCAAGTTGTTGTTTATGATACCATGGGATCATCATTGTCGAATAATATCAAGATGCAAGGGAAACATGGATAAAGCCCTCTTCTTTGTGAGAAAGACTTGGGAAAACAATTGGGGACGTGATGCTCTTCTCAACTGGCTTGACTCCGACTTGTACGAGCGTGACGGCAAGGCTATCACCAACTTCCAATCCACACTTCCGGCTGTGCAGAGCGACTTGGCGCAACAAATAACCAAAGACCCTTACCAGTTGGACTTCCTTAACCTAAGGGAGAAATATGACGAGCGTGACATTGAGGAAGAATTGCTGAACAACGTTACTCGTTTTCTTTTGGAACTTGGAAAGGGATTTTCCTATATGGGCAGGCAGTTTCGCTTGGAAGTAGGTCAGCAGGAGTTCTTTCCAGACTTGCTGTTTTATAATGCCCACCTCCATGCGTATGTGGTCATCGAATTGAAAGCAAAATCGTTCCATCCATCATTCTTGGGGCAACTGAGTTTCTATGTGTCAGCCATCAACCATCAGTTCAAAACCGACATAGATAACCCTACCATAGGTTTGCTCATCTGCAAAGACAAAGATAATGTGGTGGCAAAATACGCCTTGGATTCATACAAGGAACCAATGGGAATATCAGAATATCAACTGTCTAAGCTATTCCCGAAAGATTTCAAGTCTTCCATGCCGACTATTGAAGAATTGGAAAAGGGATTGAAAGATAAATAAGAAATATGAGAAAGTAAAAGGGCAAAAGAGTAAAAAGGCACTTTTGCCTTTTTACTTTCTGAGCAATTCGCGTGCGAACTCGATGATAGTATCCTCACCGCGCAGCCAGTCGGCTTCTTTCAACGCAACATTATGGTCTGGCTCTATGCCGAACTCCGTTGAGTTCTTATCCTTGTCGTACATAGGGCAGGCAGAGAAGCGCACGCTCCAGCCGTTAGGCAGTTCGGTAGAGTAGGGCATACCCGCTCCACCGCCTGTGCGGTCGCCCACGACGGTCACGTTCGGGCAGCAGCGCATGTACTTCACGAACTCGTTGGCTGCGCTATACACCGCGCGGTTGGTCAGCACCACCACCCGTTTCTGCCATCTGATGCCTTTCGACGGCTTCAGGTGTTGGCTCTTCATCTCCGAGAATGCCGTGTGCGCTTTTCCCGTTTTGTGCTGCATGTAGCCCACCAGCAGTCGCTCGTTGGTGAAGCGTGCCGCCAACTGTTCTGCAGCCGTGAGCTGTCCACCGCCGTTGTCGCGCAGGTCGATGATCAGTCCGTTGCACGGTGCGAGGTAGAGCATTATATTGTCGAGGTTGCCCTCACCGAAGTTGTATGCGAAGGTAGCGCAGCGTATGTATCCAGTGTTGTCGTCGAGCACGCGGTAGCGCAGTCCGGCAGCGATGCGATAGTCGGTACCGAGATACTTCGAGAGCAGCGTGTCGCTCACGTTCGACGGGTAGTCCTCGTGCCACGACCAGTTGCGTGCCACGTCCCACGCCGAGTACATGTTCACGTGTCCGTCGCGCAGCTCGCCGAGCATATTGCCCAGCACCTCGAACAGCTGTCCTGTCGTCATGTCGTCGGCAATCTGTCGGCTGTATCGCTCGTGCACCTCGTCCCAGTCGAGTCCGTACTGCTCGTGCTTGTAGTCGAAGAAGCAGTAGTGTTCGTCGATGGCACGCCACAGAGCCTCGAAGTTGCCGCGCGGATTGTCGGCATACTCCGTTTCGTCGACGCACGCTGTGGTCAGCAGCAGTAGCGATGCAAACAGTATAGTGATTATTCTTCTCATTCGCATTTGTTTTTATTGTTATACTCTTTAGGAGGGTATGGCATCCTGCCATAATTCTTTAGGAGGGTATGGCATCTTGCCATACCCACTCCGCCCTCTGAACATTCTAAATGGGGTGCAGCGGTCTCAGCTGCACCAACCGAGATAGTATCGCCATCTTCCCACAGGTTTCATGGGAGTTTGGTTGCGTAAGTCCTCCCACAGAATTCACAGAATTCACAGAAGTTTTGGGGTGCTGTTGGCAGCGTGGGTATGGCAGGATGCCATACCCTCCTACATCTGTGTAAATCCGTGCTATCTGTTGGAGACTCTTCTCTGCAAGAAACTTCTGTGCGTTCCGTGGGTTCTGTGGGAATATAGTCTCCCACGGATTTCACAGATCAACACAGATGGTTGGTTGCGTTAATTCGCCCACGGAATTCACAGAATTCACAGAATTCACAGAAGTTTGGGGGTGCTGTTGGCTGCGTGGGTATGGCAGGATGCCATACCCTCCTAATCTGTGCGCATCTGTGCCAATCTGTGGGAGGTACTTCTCTGCCAGAAGGTTCTGTGCGTTCCGTGGGTTCTGTGGGAATATAGTCTCCCACGGATTTCACAGATCAACACAG
>OGKZ01000568.1_pt1 | contig 36154 bp, 29 predicted proteins | sample 1572571 | NCBI WGS metagenome assembly OGKZ01 (sample SAMEA2581906, study PRJEB24529) | metagenome | biome: Human gut stool | place: China | collected 2011 | reverse complement strand
CCGAATGCCGTCAGTCTGAAATATCCTTCACCGCTTGGACCGAAGCCTGAACCCGGTGTTCCGACAACATTCACGTTCTCAAGAAGATAATCAAAGAAATCCCATGAGCTCATGTTGTCAGGTGTCTTAAGCCAGATATATGGTGCGTTCACACCGCCAAATACTGTGTATCCTGCCGATGCAAGGCCATCCTTTATAGTCTTGGCATTCTTCATATAGTAGGCAACCTGCTCTTTAAGCTCTGCCTTTCCTTCTGCAGAATATACTGCCTCGCCTGCTCTCTGTACGATATAAGGAGCGCCGTTGTACTTAGTTCCATGTCTTCTTGCCCAGAGCGAATGAAGCATCACATCACCGCACTTGATATCCTTAGGGATAACGGTAAATCCGAGACGCACTCCTGTAAAGCCGGCGTTCTTTGAGAAGCTTCTCAACTCTATCGCACAGTTTCTTGCGCCCTCGCACTCATAGATTGTATGAGGAACATCATCCTCGGAAATATATGCTTCATAAGCGGCATCATATATAATAAGTGCTCCAACCTTATTAGCGTAATCAACCCACACCTGAAGCTGTTCCTTGGTAAGAGTTGTTCCTGTAGGATTGTTAGGATAACACAGGTAGATTACATCCGGTGTCTCATTCGGAAGCTCAGGAACAAAATTATTCTCAGCATTGCATGGCATGTAGATAACATCGCTCCAAGTCTGCGCCACTGCATCATATGTACCGGTTCTTCCTGCCATTACATTAGAATCAACATATACAGGATACACCGGGTCGCACACGGCAATCTTGTTGTCAAGACTTAAAATTTCCTGAATGTTGGCACTGTCGCTTTTAGCTCCATCGCTGACAAATATCTCATCCTCAGCTATGTCACAGCCTCTTGCCTTATAATCATTCTCAACAATGGCATTTCTCAAAAAATCATATCCAAGGTCAGGCGCATATCCTCTGAAAGTCTTTGCGTCAGCCATCTCATCAACCGCACCATGAAGCGCCTTTATGATTGCAGGTGCAAGCGGCTGTGTGACATCGCCTATACCAAGACGTATGATTTTCTTATCAGGATGTGCCTGACTATAAGCGCTTACCTTCTTTCCAACCGTAGAAAAAAGATAGCTTCCCGGTAACTTAAGATAATTGTCATTGAGCTTAAACATGTTGTGTCCTCCTAAGATTTATAATTTAATACCATTTCCGACAAATACGAATTTAAAAAATACATACCTTATTATATATTTTTTTACATATCCCAGCCTTGTTTCACAATCAGGCTATAACATGCTGACAAGCGGATATTCTCCTGTGAACACTGTCACTGCCGGTCCTGTCATATATACTACATTCTCTTTCTCATCCCACTCGATGACTAAGTCACCTCCAAGAAGATGAACTGTCACTTTTCTGTCACACATGCCATTTAACATGGTTGCAACAGCAGATGCACATGCACCTGTTCCGCATGCAAGTGTCTCACCTGTTCCTCTCTCCCACACACGCATATAGATATTCTGCCTGTCAGCCACACGGATAAATTCTGTATTCGTGCGCTCCGGGAACACCTCATGATGTTCAAAGGACGGCCCTGTCTTTTCTATATCAACAGCCTTCTCATCATCAACATATGTGATAACATGGGGATTTCCCATAGAGACACAGCTTACTCTGTATTCATTTCCATCAACAGTAAGAGGCGCATCAAGAACAACCGGAACCTCTTTTTGTGCCATAGCCATATCCGCCGCCGATTTGTCACTCTTCTCATTTAACGGTGCAGCTAAGTCAATACCATTAGATTTAATTTTTCTTGTCGCATTAAGTGTTGTAGGCACAAGCTCCGGCTCGAATATCGGTGCTCCCATATTCACTCTGACTTCTGCTACCTGCCCGCCTAAAACTCTCAGATTAAGATACTTGATTCCTGCCGCTGTCTCAATCGATACGTCAAGCTTGTCAGTAAGTCCAAAGTCATAAACATACTTTCCGACACAGCGTATTCCATTTCCGCACATAGCACTTCTTGAACCGTCAGCATTGTACATTTCCATATAGAAGTCTGCCACATTTGAAGGCTTGATAAGGATAAGTCCGTCAGAACCTATTCCAAAATGCCTGTCACTGACAGCTCTTGCTATATCAGACGGAGTTGCAAGCTCTTCCTTCGTACAGTCTACATATACATAATCATTTCCAAGTCCCTGCATTTTTGTAAATTTCACATTAATCTCCAATCTGCGGATTAACAATCCACACACTATTTTTTATATGATTCCAAAACTCAGATTGCGCAGCATACCGATTTATCATACAGCTTCTTAATTTGTTATAAATCACACATACAGACTCAGCACCATCTGTGCCGATTCAACAAGCTTGGTTCCACTGTCCATCGCACATTTCTGGATATATTTGTGTGCCTCGTCCTCAGTCATATGATTTCGTTCCATCAATACCGCCTTAGCTTCATCAATGAGCCTGCGTTCCTGAGTGTTTCTTGCAGCCGGCTGAGTTCTCTGTCTTCGTCTGCGCCTATACTGTGCTTCGAACATCATATGTATAGTGTTCACAAAATCCACAGTCTTTACAGGCATTGATATGCTCATAATATCGCTCGGGCACTGTGACAGCACCCTTTCAGATGCCAGCAAAAGAAACTCAAACTGCGGTGGAAGACTTTCCTTCAATTCAAGGTATAGCATATCCGGAAGCTTATACCCTGATATGACAATCCCTCCACTGAGCGAATGTGCATGTTCAAGTGCAAATGAACCTGTCGTGCACACAACATCCACATGAAATCCATTCTTTACAAGAAGTCCTTTGAGTCCCTTGCCATCCTCAATTTTTGGAAACACAACTATTATGTTTTCCATATAACTTATTACCTCGACATCAATATTTATAAAGATACTGCTTTATTTCCCAATCAGTAACCTGTGTGGAATATTCCCTCCACTCCTTTTTGATATTGTCAAGATATACCCTCGTTATATGCGTGCCAAGCGTTTTCTTAAGATACTCATCATTTGCAAGCTCAATTCCTGCCTCCATAAGATTCTCCGGCAGATTGTCTATACCTGCATTAATTCTCTCACTGTCGGCCATATCATAGATATTTCTATTGACTGCCTTAGGAATCTTAAGCTTTCTTCTTATTCCGTCAAGTCCCGCAGACAGGCAGACAGCAAGCACCAGATATGGATTAGCCGTAGGATCCGGGCTTCTAAGCTCCGCTCTTGTCCCCTCACCTTCTGATGCCGGTATGCGTATAAGCGGACTTCTGTTTGTCGCTGACCATGCTATATATACAGGTGCTTCATATCCCGGAACAAGCCTCTTATATGAATTGATAAGCGGGTTTGCGATTGCTGTTATACCTTTTACATGCTCTAAAATACCGGCTATAAACTGATATGCCGTCTCACTGAGTCCAAGCTTATCATCCGGGTCACAGAACGCATTCTTTCCATCCTTTGAAAGAGACATATTTATATGCATTCCCGAACCATTAACACCATACTTTGGCTTAGGCATGAATGTCGCATACATTCCATGTCTCTTCGCAATAGTCTTCACAACGAGCTTAAACGTCATTATGTCATCAGCAACTTTCAGCCCTTCATCATATTTGAAATCTATCTCATGCTGTGCGGGAGCCGCCTCATGATGCGATGCCTCTATCACAAAGCCCATATCTTCAAGTGTCAGAACCATATCACGTCTTGCATTCTCACCGTAATCATTAGGTCCAAGGTCAAAATAACCTGCCTGCTCATCGGATTCTGTTGTAGGCTTGCCCGACTCATCAGATGCAAAGAGAAAAAATTCACACTCAGGCCCGACATTAAATGTATATCCCATGTCAGCAGCTTCCTTTAAAACTCTCTTTAAAATATACCTTGGATCTCCCTCAAAAGGAGTTCCATCTGGCTTATACACATCACATATAAGTCTTGCCACCTTTCCCTGCTGTGGTCTCCAAGGGAAAATAGTAAAGCTGTCAAGGTCGGGATACAGATACATATCCGATTCCTCTATTCTCACAAAGCCATCTATCGATGCTCCGTCAAACATAATCTTATTGTCTAATGCTCTCCTTAACTGACTTGATGTTATTGCAACATTCTTTAAAATACCAAATGCGTCTGTAAATTGCAGACGCACAAACTCAACATCCTCTTCATCTACAAGACGCAATATATCTTCCTTGCTGTATTTACTCATATCCGAACCTCCATTGCCATATATTCATGCTAACCGGCACTGTCTTGCTTTGCTCATTATATCAGACAGATTATGTATTTTCAATAATTTGTTGTTTTCGCATGATATCACTTTACTATATTAAGTCATATGCTTATAAACAGAATAATTATTTTTAAAATAAACTCTCATAGCTTAATTAATAAAGTATTTTTCTATAAATTAATGGTTCAATACACTTTCGCTTCCTGCTCATTATAGAATAGATGTTTTTCATCTATATCCGGTACTTAGCTTGTATCCTGCACCGGACAAATGAATTCCCCAATCATACAATGTCAGTGAGGTTTATTTTTATTTTATAAATTTTGATTGACTGAAATGCTGCCTTAATGTATAAAATACTATATGGTCAAAGCTGCTATCCTTGAGCGGGGTTAATCGCAGCTTTTATATTTTTGATATCCTATCATTCCGCTCGGAAACGGAGTTCTTATGCAAACTATATTAGATAAGGAAAAATTTGGTCTCATCCGACGTGTACAAGTGCTAATTCTGTGCCTTTGTATCGGCATAGCAGGCACTATAAGCCTTTCCGGCTGTTCAAAGAATGCTTCAACTAACGCTGATGGCACAATCTACCTTGAAACATCAAAACAGAGTAACACCACAGACGGCACAGTCTCACAGCCTGCCAATTCAGAAAGCCAATCTGACACATCAGACAATACTACTTCTTCTGCTATCGAATCCACTGAGGAGACAACAGAAGCTGCCGCTACCATAGCACCTGTAAGCATCAATCTTATCGCTGTGGGTGACATGCTACTCCACGGCGGAATACATAATAGCGCATTGCAGCCTGACGGCAGCTACAACTACGCACACGTATTTGAGCACACTAAGGACAGAATTGCCTCTGCTGATATTGCAGTCGCCAATCAGGAAGTAATCCTTGGCGGTGTAGAGCTCGGCGTGAGCAGCTACCCTACCTTCAATTCACCTCAGGCATTCGGAGATGCGCTTGTCGATACAGGCTTTGACGTAATTTTGCATGCCAGCAACCACACTATGGATAAGGACACAATCGGAGTGCTAAACACAATCCATTTCTGGAAAGAAAATCACCCTGACACAACATTTCTCGGAATAAATGAGAGCGAAGAGGAACGAGATAATATAAAAATAGTCAAGAAGGACGGAATAAAAATCGCAATGCTCAACTACACATATGGACTCAACGGCTTCTCACTCCCTGCCGACAAGCCTTACCTTGTAAACCTTATGGATGATGCTCATAAATCCGAGATAGCCGAGGACATGAAAAAAGCCCGCGAGCAGGCTGACTTTGTCATCGTGTATCCACACTGGGGTACCGAATATGTGCTTGAAGCTACAGACGAGCAAAAGCAATGGGCGCAGTTTTTTGCCGACAACGGTGCCGACCTTATAATCGGAACCCATCCGCATGTTGTCGAGCCTGTCGAGTGGGTAACTGCTGCCGACGGCAGACAGACACTTGTGTATTACTCTCTCGGAAATTACATATCGATACAGTACTACAACTATTCAATGCTCGGAGGCTTTGCCGAGGTCACAATAACCAAAGATTCCACAGGAACATACATATCCGGCTATGACATGGATTTTCTTGTGACACATTACACAGCAGGGCGCACAGAAATGACAACATATTTCTTGAGCGATTACACGGATGAACTTGCAAGCCGCCATGCAATTCTGACGGAGCCTTACGAAGGACAGTACGCAGACGGATACCGAAGCGTCAACCAATGGTATCCATTCACTGTCGAGGGACTGTGGAACCTTGCAAAGCAGATCTGCCCACAGTTTGTAGATTAAAATCACAAAAATTCAGGTGTCAAAACATACAAATAATATTCCTTACAAAAGACTTGGGACAGGAATCCATGATGTGATTCCTGTCCCATTTCATTTTATTCTCTAATTCTCAAGATAGCCCGCAGCATCAAGTACATCTTCCTCGAAACGTTCTATTTCATGCTGTGTTAAACCGTATTCTTCAAGATTAAGTGCTCTCACTCTTGGTATAATAGTCTTAAGTGTCTCTTTAAAACTATCGGATATCTGCCTTCCGCCTCTTGCGAATCTGGATGCAATCGTTACATAGTACATTATCTCATCAAGTTCATCCTTCCAGATACAATAATAGCTGCCTTGGTCAACCGCAATATCATATTCATTTCCCTGGTCTACCCAACTGTAAAATATTTGTTTTAAACAGCTATACCAAACCCTATCAATACATTCGTAAAGCGCTTGATGAATCACATATTACATTGATGTAACTTCCTCAATCACACATGTATGCTTCTTGCTGTCCTTGCCATCAACATCATAATTGATTCCGACTAAGAGTATTCTGTCGCTGTAGCCTGACAATGCTCCATGGTAGCGTTTTTCCTTAATCTGATTTATCGCAGTGTCTGCTGATCTATTATACTTTAATTCCACTACCATTGCAGGTCTGTTTCCGGCATTTGCTCTAGGAATAAATACAAAATCGGCAAAACCTCTGCCCGCAGGCATCTCACGAATAATATTGTAAAATGCCGGTGCCGTGAAATATGCCATCGTGAGGACACAGCTAAGCGAATTCTCGTCATTGTATTTCAGCACTGACGTATAAGTATTATGTGCAAGCTCAATAAGCTCTGCCACCTTTTCGGAATCTCCCTTTATCGTAGCTCTTAAAAGCTCGTCACATTTTCCTATTGATTTCGCAATCTCATACCAGCTTCCTGTACATAGTGCCGCCTGATATGCCTTCTTTACCTCATAATTAGGTACATAGGCGCTGTATTCTTCCCTGTCGTACCCCAAATACCCTAAGTGAATCAGCGCTGTTATAGCTTCATCCTTAGATGAGACAGTTGAAAGGTCATTCTGAAATGTATCCGTATTAACATATACTTTTTCTCCTGACAGCATCGCCATCACATCATCTTTAAGCCCCTCATAATTCATCGTAATGAAAGTATTTATGGATGCAAAAGATGACGTATTCTTCCAATATGAATCAAAATCATGATTATTTATAGCCATTGAGACTGAATTAGGATTATACATATGAAGTCCATCTATCAAGTATCCATTGTACCATGCTTTAGTAGCTTCAAAATCCATATCATACTTCCTACAAAGTTCTTTGACCTCCTCCTCCGTAAAACCATAGAACTCAGTAATAGGTTTTGACCTAAGCATTGTGTATTCCCTAAAATTATTCAATGCAGATTCGTCCTTTATCTTCTTAATTGGCAGTATCCCTGTAATATACGCCAACGCTAAAAAAGATTTCGCTTCCTCCGACTTAAATAACGAGTGTAAAAACTGTAAATATTGGTGAACCAGCTTCTCGTCATCACTGTTTCTTATTATACAGTCCCATTCATCTATAATAATAACAAAAGGAATATTTGTCTTGTTGTAAACTGATGTAAGAACAACGCTGAATTTTTTTGAAATATCAATGCCATCCCCAAATTCTTCTTTTATTTCATCAAGAACATATTCCTGAATTTTCTCAACAATATTATCCTTAAAATCATCCCAAAACGAAGAAATATCCAGATGTATTACATTATACTTGTTCATATGCTTCGTATAATCCGCATTATCAGCAAGCTTCGTATCCTCAAAAAGTTCCGTTGAATCACACCCGCGGCTATAATAAGCATCAATCATTCCTGCGGCATGTGACTTGCCAAAACGCCTTGCATGGCTGAGAGCGATACACTTGTCCTCTGTATATAACCTCTTATTGAGAAATTCTAATAATCTCGTCTTGTCAACATAAATCATACTGTTTTTAGCCTGTATAAAGCTCCTGTTACCCGGATTAAGATATATACCCATTTATATCACTCCTTCTCATTTTCCGCCAAGTATTACCTCTCGGCCAGCTGCTTAAAAAATCTGTTCTACTTAAATTTACTCAATACTATTATTATATGATATGACATTATGAAATACAAATAATAATTGTACTCACTGCAAAAGACTTTCAACAGTGAAATAACACTATCTGCGTTATTTATGTTCCTTAATCCTATAAATATGATATGAGGGTCAAAAGGTATTTTGCCCCTCATTTGATATCCTCGAATTGCTCCGCTGTAAAACAGCTCCCGCAATTCTAAAACATTCGGAATCCGCTGATTTACTGCGTAAATCGCTGCTTCCTCATGTTTTGCGGGTCCCAAGTTCAAAAGCCTAATCGTGCAAGCACGAACGGCTTTTTGACCTTTTGACCCTGATATCATAAATATAACATTCAACAAATCCATTGCAAATAGTCAGCTAATTTGTTATTCTTCAAAAGTGAGTTTTATACAATTATGATGTCAAAACAATACATTAGTAAAACAATTAATTTGGAGGTATTTATGTTATCACATGATTTGATTAAAGCGGCTTTGGAAAAAGCACTCTCCACAGGTGCCGACTATGCCGAAGTCTTTGCTGAACATACCGACAGCAAAACAATAAGCATGGTTTCATCTAAGGTGGACAAGATTGAGGACGCTGTAATAAGCGGTGTCGGAATAAGAATATTTAAAGGATTAAGATGTATATCCGGAAGTACTTCATCACTGCTTCCTGAGGCAGTCTTAGCATGTGCTGATAAGGTTGCCGGTGTATTAAATGATACTCCGCTCATTTCCAATGTAAATCTCACAGAGCGATTGTTCGGAGATATCCACCCTGTCAAAGTTGTGCCCCTCTCCGTTGCCAACTCCACAAAGATTGATTATCTAAGAGAAGCATATAATGCCGCAAAGAATTACAACGAGGAAATTTCGCAGGTAACAGGCTCCTTCTTAGATGTTGACCACAAGATTCTTATAGCTAACAGTGAAGGTCTGCTCGCCGAGGACAGGCAGATTCGTTCAAGAATACGCATTCAGGCTGTTGCAAGCAAAGCTGGTGAGAACCAGACAGGCTCATGCAGTCCCGGAGGAAGAGTCGGAATGGAGCTGTTTGACTTATATAATCCTAAGGAAGTCGGCATAGAAGCAGCCCGCGAAGCTATGGTTATGATAAATGCAGGATACATAAATGCAGGAAGCATGCCTGTTGCCATTGAAAACGGCTTCGGCGGAGTTATTTTCCATGAAGCATGCGGACATTCCTTAGAAGCATCCAGTGTTGCATACGGAAATTCACAGTTCGCAGGAAAGCTCGGTACACAAATTGCATCAGCCAAAGTCACAGCCATCGATGACGGTACTATTCCAAATGCATGGGGCTCAATAAATATTGATGACGAAGGAACTCCTGCCAGAAGAAATGTACTCATCGAGAACGGTGTATTAAAATCCTATATGATAGACAAATTCAACGGCAGACGTATGGGAATGGAATCAACCGGAAACAGCAGAAGGCAGAGCTATGCTTTTGCTCCTACATCAAGAATGACCAACACTTACATTGCAGCAGGAAATGACAGTGATGAAGATATCATAAGCTCCATCGAATATGGTCTGTACGCTGCCAAGATGGGCGGTGGCTCTGTAAATCCTGTCACAGGACAGTTCAATTTTGCCGTAAGTGAAGGCTACGTTATCAGAAACGGTAAAATCTGCGAGCCTGTAAGAGGCGCAAGCCTTATCGGAAAAGGCTCCGATATCCTTATGAATATAGATATGGTAGGCAGAAATCTCCGCTATGGTCAAGGCATGTGCGGCGCATCATCGGGAAGCATCCCTACGAATGTCGGCCAGCCATTAATCAGAGTATCATCAATAACTGTCGGCGGACGTTAAAAGGTGTACAAGCTTCATACCAGACAGCATTATGTATACTGCGGTTTTATATATACTATTTAAGCTGCCGTAAGGCGGCAGAACGGAGTTAAAAATGAACTATCAGGAATTTAAGAATGCGGTCTTATCCGCAGCAAAAGAAAATGGGCTCAAGGATTATGAGCTCTACTATACAGAATCCTCAGGTACAAGCGTGGAAGCTTACCAGGGCGAAATTAACACCTTCACATCCGAAAGCTCTCTCGGAGTATGCTTTAAATGCATTGTAGACGGCAAGACCGGCTATGCATCAACAGAGAACTTAACTGCCGAAGATGCAGTCTCACTTGTAAAACGTGCCATGGAAAACTCACTGTCCATTGAGAGCGATGAACCTTCATTCATACATAAATCAGGAGACAACTATCTATCCTGCGAAGCCTCTGAAAATACAGAGCCAAGTTCATCCAAGCTTGCCGCGTTCACACTCAAGCTTCAGTCCGAAGTATATAAAACAGATTCGCGCGTTGTCGATGGAACAATGTCTGCCTCAGGCTATGACAGCAGCAAATACGCACTGTGCAATTCTAACGGACTTGACCTTGAGGATACTGCTGCCTTTTCCTACAGCTATGCATCGGCACTTGTATCCGATGGCGAGAACAAATATGACGGCATGGATATAGCATCAGGAAACCTTGATGACTTTGACGCAGCAAAAATCGCAGCCGAAGCCGTTGATGACGCAGTATCCACAATAGGCTACACTTCTGTTCCAAGCGGAAATTACACTGTCGTATTCTCAAGCAAAGTCATGGCTTCAATGCTCTCGACATACTCATCCGTTTTCTGTGCAGATACCGCACAAAAAGGCTTATCACTGTTAGCCGGAAAAGAAGGCAGCAAGGTTGCCGCTGACATTCTCACACTCACAGACGACCCTCTCTATAAGGATGCACTTGTAAAGAGAACCTTCGATGCCGAGGGCGCTGCCACATATTCTAAGAATGTAATCGAACAGGGAAGGCTTACAACACTTTTATATAACCTTGCAACCGCCGCAAAAGCAGGCGTAAAGACCACCGGAAACGCTGCAAAGGCTTCCTACGCATCCGCTGTATCCATCCACCCTTACAGCTTCTACATCAATCCTGTAAAAGGCTCACTTGATGACCTGCTAAGTGCTGCCGCTAACGGAATATACGTTACATCCGTAGAAGGCATGCATGCGGGTGCAAATGCCATAACAGGTGATTTCTCGCTGTCATCCGGCGGATTTATGATTGAAAACAGCAAGAAAGGCAAGCCAGTAAAAGGCTTTACAATATCAGGCAACTTCTTCTCACTCCTAAAGGATATATCCCTTATAGGTGAAGATTTAAAATTCAATCCTTTTGCTCTTGGCTCATCACGCTGCGGTTCACCGTCAGTCCTTGTAAAAGGAATAACTATAGCCGGCAAATAAAATGCCTCGCAGCTAATCTGTTCATATATGTGGCTGTAACTTTATTCACGATGTCATTAAGGTTACAGAAAAAACTCCGCTTACTGCTTTTTACAGCTAAGCGGAGTTTTATGATACATGAAAAAATTGTGTATCTTATTTCATTATTTTTCTGCAGCTTTTGCGAGCTTTATAAGCTTTCTTCTGCGAAGGAAGAAGCCTAAGTATCCTCCACCGCCAATTGCTGCCACACCTGTACCTATACTTCCAAAGAAAGCAAGCTTATTATTGTAAAATCGGATCCATGCGTTCGTTGTTACGTAGAAATCATCAACAGACTGAGATATCTCATTGCCCGCTGCATCATATGCTGTAACAACAAGCTGTTGAGCTCTGTTTGACTCTGTAACCGAAAGTACAAAATCCTGATTTGAGGCGGTAATCTCGTCAATCTCATCCGTGCTCCAGCGCTTGTATTCCTCCCCATTAAGCATTACAACAAGCTCTGAAAGCTTAAGGTTATCAAACGCTGTTATTATGACCTCTTTTGACTCCTGGGCATATGTTTTGCCGGTCTCAATTCCTGTGACAATTATATTAGGCAATGTCTTGTCAACTCCAAAGCTTATCTCTGCCGCTTTATCCTCTAACAGATTCTCCGAAGTATTCTGTGCTCCATCCTTTGAATAAATAGAAACACGATATACGCCGTCATCAGCAAAGTTCTCTTTAAAAATCGTATATCTGTATGAATACCATTTTCCTGCTCCACCATCAACTTCAACCGAAAAGTCTTTGTCCTTCTCAAGTACGATAGTCCAAATATTGACATGGTATTACAATATCTGCTGTTATATCTATGAATCCCCAATAGTCGCCGTCATATACTGCTGCAAGACCGTTGCAGAAACTTTTTGCCATAGCAAATTGAGGTTCAAGCAACACCTCACCTTGTAAATTTACATATCCCCACAGTCCATCAACACATACTGCAATCATCTCATCATCCGTTATAATATCTGCATCTTCATAGCTTCCAACAAAATTCTCTCCATCATAAAATGAATATGCTCCATTCTTTTTTACCAGCATTATATTATTTCATACCTTCGCCTTCACCCTGAAAGTACACTTCGGTTGATGAAATATATTCAAGATTAAGATACAGAACCCTTTTACCGTATTTTGCAAATCTCTTAGCTGTTGCACCTGCCACAGTTGACGTGCCACATCCACCCGATACAGACGTAAAATATGCGATCTTAGTATGTATATCTTCATTCATAATGCTCTTTGAAGTATTATTAGCACGTTCAGAGTAAATGCTTAGAATCTTCTTATATATAAGCTCAGCCTTCTGATATTTCGACACAGTCATTATGTCATCTATCATCTCCACGTTCTGTGCATCAATAAGTCAACAATCAATTTATAAATATGAAAACGGCCTTGCTGAACCTGATATTGATACATTGATAAAGCTTGCTGATTATTTCGAAACATCTGTTGATTATCTTATTGGTCACTCTCAATCATCCGACATAGAACACATCGTTGTTGAACTTCCATTATCTTCTAATGATATTTATACCGTTCAAAAATTCTCACGCCTTAACGTTAAATATAAAGAACTTGTTTGTGAAATGATTGATTGTCTGTCAGAAAAGCAGGGATTCACCGACGAAAAAAACAAATAAATTTTTATTCATCCGCAATCTGCTTTCCTGTATGATCCATATGGTACCTGCCTGTATGTATAAGCTGTGCAACCGTTACAAAGCTGTATCCCTGCTCTTTAAGGCTTGTTATCACACTATCTAATGCATCGGCAGTATATTTTGCACCGTTGTGCATCAGAATGATTGCACCATTATCCAGGTTCTTGTGCTGCGTGACAGTCTTTATTATTGAGTCAACTCCGTAGTCCTTCCAGTCAAGACTGTCAACGCTCCACTGTATCGTATAATATCCAAGACTCTCTGCAACCTTAACCACTGCATCATTGTAATCTCCATAAGGAGGACGGAATAAGCACATCTCATACCCTGTAAGCGCCTTAACCTTGTCATGCACCTGCATAAGCTCCTGCTTTTTCTGCTCATCGGACAGCTTTGTCATGAACTTATGGTTCTCACTGTGATTGCCGAATGCATGCCCGGCCTCTATAATCCTTTTCACATCATCAGGATATGTCTCGACCCAGCCTCCTGTTGCGAAGAAAGTCACTTTTACATTGTGCTTTTCAAGAATATCGAGTATCTGCTGCGTATCCTCATTTCCCCACGCAGCATCAAATGTCAGCGCCACAACCTTATCCTTCCTGTCAACACAATATATAGGCAGCTCCCTAGACACTGCTGCCGCATTCTGCGATGCAGCCACAACCGCTCTTGGTGCCGCATATGCTATGCCTGCCAGCAAAAGAAGCATACATGCAGCCGCCACATTCTTCTTATTTTTCTTCAAAAATATATGTGCATGTTCAAATGTATTTCTTATCTGCTTTCCCAAACCTCTCAAATTCATATTATCCTTTATAGACATAAAAAACTCCCGGCATATATTTCTATTAAAATATATACCGGGAGTTTGTACAAAATTCATATTATGATATGAGGGGCAAAAGGTATTTTGCCCCTCATTTGATATCCTAGAATTTAATTCCATATATTCTGAAAACCATACATTGAAGTACGCATTTGAATGCTGCGCTAATTTACTTCCTCAACAAAGCTCACTCCTTCAACCATCTCAAGCTGTTCGATAACTTCCGAATGCTGAATGAAATGAGCCAGCCTTATGACTAGCAGCACACCCACATGATTATCCGACATACGAGCCTTGCCTGTCTCTAACTCTGTAACATTTATCTCTGACTGTCTGAGCTTTTCAAGCAGCTTACCGATATAAGACACATCGGCAAGTTCAACATATATTCCGATAATTCTTGCATTCGTCTCCATGCGTGTCTCAACCCTGTGAAGCACTGTATTAATCACATAACATAACACTGTTGCCACAATGCCGCCGGAATAAAAGCCTGTTCCGAAGGCAAGGCCTATACAGGCAACAACCCACAAGCCTGCTGCTGTTGTGAGTCCCCTTATCTTTTGAAGCCCTGTCACCATAATGGTTCCTGCACCCAAAAATCCTATGCCGCTTATAACCTGCGATGCCATTCGAGATGCGTCTATCCCGGCATAATGCTCAGCCATATACTGATTTGTTATCATGGCAAGCGCTGCGCCTACACAGACAAGCATATGCGTTCTAAAGCCTGCCGGTCGCTTCTTCTTTCCTCGCTCAAGTCCTAACAGACCTCCGCATACAAGCGCCAGCATGAGTCTAAGCACTGTCGAAAACATATTGATACTCTGTAAATATTCATTCTCCATAAAATAATGCCAGCCATCTAATTTCCAATGGCTGTTCCTGCTCCATTCTTCATTCTTCCATATACACATCCATCACAGACAATACAGTTACGCCCATTTTCCTTAGCCATATACATTGCATCGGCAGCACTGTCATACAGATTCTTAAAGCTTGTGCCGTCAGAAGGATAGCCGTATGCTACACCTATGCTGACCGTTATATAGTTAGACATTCCTGTGTATTCACGCTCAAGCTTAAGCTGTGCTATCGAGCTTCTTATTTTAAGTGCCAGCGCTATGAGATTTTCCTTTTCAACTCCCTGTACAAGCACAAAAAAAGCTTCTCCTCCAACTCTTGCTACCGTATCCGTATCCCTGCGCGCACAATCTGCTATTGCCTGTGCAATCTTTTTAAGACACTCATCGCCTTCATCGTGTCCGAAAGTGTCATTATAATCTTTAAAATAATCTACGTCTATAAATATCGCTCCAGCAATCGATCTGCTTCTGGCACAGAACTGCCACATGACTGTTGCTGTGTTTATCAGTCCGCTCTTGTTGGTAAGTCCTGTAAGCGAATCCTCCGTGGAGAGAATATTTTTAACTCTACTCTCACTTGATGCACGTTCATATCCTCTGAACCGCTCCTGTGCATATCTTCCTGCAAGCATGGCACATACTCCTGCCGCTGCCGCTTCAACAGTATTTCTCCCAAAGCCTCCAAGGGATATGCATGTACAATACACAACCGCCGCCACAGCCATAATAAGAGTATACATATGCATCTCGTTTCTTTGCAGTACAGGAATGAATATCGCCAGAGCCATAGCAGCTACATATAACATTATGCTTGAATTAATGTTGAAATCAGCTACGCATACAGGCATAAAAAACACCAATGTTGTTATATAATACATTCTGTATGCCTGTGTCATCATTCCCTGTGCATTTCTCACAATATACACAAGAAGCACTGACATTGCTATCTGAATGGTAAATACAACTATAAGCATCGCATTATACCAATATGGAAGCTTTTTTTCACCTCTGCACAAAAAATAATATATTATGAGCAATATTGACATAGCCACTGCCAATCCGATACCTCTTTTGCAGTTAAGCGTTGCAAGCTTTCTTTCAAAATCCTTCCTCTCAGATGACTTGCGTTTTCTTGTTGATGTATTCATAAAATCCTCTTTTATTTTTCTGTCAGGACAATTAATCTTTTTGCCTCTGCTTTTTCTTAATATCTTTCATCAGCTCAAGCTCTGCTTCTGAGAGCTCATCATTGCTGTATCTTGCCTTCTCATACAATTCAGTTGCATCATCAGCAAGAACGGTTATATATTTTTCGGATATCTCACCCGGAGTCATATTATAAGACACCGACAGCTTTTTCTTCTTTGCACCATGAATGACCATGCTCCTGTATATGCGCCGTACTTTCATGTCAACAGCGCCATCAGTCACATGCTCTGCTCTTCTTTTCGTCCTGTCAAGCCTTACCTTCTTCTCATCCGGTGCCACGAACTCTCTAATGTCGCCGCTAACGCCATCACTGCCATGCATTTTTTTCATAAGCCTTACTAATGCAGCAGCAATGCATATAACCACCATGATAATCATTGCAATCCCAAGTATCATTGCAAGACCATTTAATATATCCTGAATAATTCCGCTCTCCATCGGAAGCTGCATGCCTTCCCCTGATGCTTCCGGTGCAGCCGGTTCCTCTATTATCGGCTCATCCTCAGTGCCACCGCCAATAAAACCGAATATAAGTCTAAGAAACGCAAAAATAATTTTTTTGAGTGCATCTAACATCCTGTACACATAAGGATTATCTATTATAAACATCGCACCTATACAGATAACAGATACAGCTGTCATTATAAAGGCATTGACACTGACCATCTGTTTTGCCGGGAAATTTTTTACATCATGGCTCATTATAATAATATCATTCATGTTGTTAATATTATGGTATAAAACCTCAAGAATAATAAATACAATGCCAAAATATAATGCCCACTGCTCAATCACGGCTCTTTTAGTAACCTCTCCGACAATCATTACAGTGATAAAATATAACACCATACCGACTGCCATATGTTCATCCGTATGATTCTTTTTACCAAGGATAAGTCCTATAGAATATATTATCATAGCTGCATACACCACAATATATGCTGCCATCGCTATCTTATCAGCCATTATTATGAATGCCGGAAGCACAGCAGCCGCATGTGCCAATATAGTTACCGCTCTGTCAGTACACCAGCCTCTTACAATGTAAAGCACACTCACCGGTATTCCGGCTATAGCAATGCAGGCTAATGGGCTAAAATCCTCACGCCCCATAAATCCTATCAAAATAAACATATATGTAAGCGAAAATACCATAATCTGCATTAACAGCTCAATCAATCTTATTATGTATACAATTACCGTATTTTTATATGAAGCTTCTCTATTCATGTTCCACCTCCCAGCAGACGACGTCCGTACCGCCAAGATAATCAAAATTTCTCTCGAAGCTTTTATGACATGGATATATCCACATTGAGTCACTCGCACCGCCTGTAAGCTCCACAAAATACCTCTGCAAAGGTATTCTTCTGCTCGTTGAAATCATGCAGTATATCATATCATTTCCAAGTTCCTTCACATGCTCCTCTATGACAGCTTCAAAATCACGGCTTTGTTTTTTTAAGTCAATCCTGGCAAGTGCCGTCATTATACTGCTCCTGTGTCCATCGTCACATCCTGCCTCTATAACAAGCTCGTTTCCTGTGAGAATGTCGCGTCCATTAGAAAGCAGGCTCACTGACACTGCCTGTCTTGTGAGACGGCACGCAAGACTGCATGCCATGGATATAGCTTTTTCTTTCAAATCTTCATAGTTCCACACGCCATCATTTTCCAGATTGAGAAGTATACATACCTGCTGCGAGGCTGTATGTGCATGTACATTGACTTTTAATTCTCCTGTCTTAGCAGATGCCGTCCAGTTGACATCCTTAAGACTGTCATATGTCTGATATTGACGTATTCCAAGGAACTCAAACGGGTCTTCATATGTATATTGTCTTGTAAGCACAGTTCCCATAATCCTGCGGTATGGAATATCAATATCATCCGACAATACTTCGGCAGGATATACTGTGACAGCCTTGTCAATATCAAAATACGTTGTCAAGGTCTTGTCCATCATGACATCCGTTGACACGATATCCAGCCTGTTAATTTTATAATATCCTCTCCTAGTACATACCAGAGGAATATTTCTGGTTATCTTCTGATAGAACAGCAGTGAAAATACGTCACTTTTATAACTATAGTCAGAAACATTCGTGTTGACAACTTCATTGCCGAACACAAAGCTTCTATCAACCTCGAACTTGACCGTCACCATAGGCAGCGGCAGCCATTTTCGGTTCACAACTGTCTCTGTGAGAATAAGTTCATCTCCCGGAAATGTTGTATTTTTTGATACTTCAATATCTGCCTCTATTCCATGGCTCCAGTTTTTTATATATATTTTTCTGATAATATATATCACAAGCAGCACTGCAATGCTCATCAAAATAAGACTCATCTATCTTCTCCAGTCCTCTGTAAGAATCTCTGTCGATGCCACAATGTCATTTATGAGCTTTTTCTTTCCTTCATCCCCCGAAAATGATGACATAAGCACAAGTCTGTGTGCAAGCACAGAAACAGCAACAGCCTTCACATCCTCCGGAACCACGTACTCTCTTCCGGCAATGTATGCAAACGCTTTTACGGCACGAAGCAGTGCAAGCGTACCTCTCGGACTTATTCCCATCTTGATTTCAGGATTCTTTCTCGTCGCCTGCACTATTGATGCAATATATTCAAGAATTGCCTTATGTACATATACCTTTGCGGCTTCCTGCTGCATATCTACAATATCCTTCGCAGAACATACAGCAGCTACCCTTTTGGCACTGCCCGCACCCGGAACCTCCCCCATAAATCGCTCCATTATCTTTACTTCCTCATCCTTATCAGGAAGTCCCATGGACAGCTTCATAAGAAAGCGGTCAAGCTGTGCCTCCGGAAGAGGAAATGTTCCGGCAGTCTCTATCGGATTCTGCGTAGCTATAACAACAAACGGCTCGTCCAGCCTATATGTCACACCATCAATCGTCACCTGATGCTCCTCCATGCACTCAAGCAGGCTCGACTGTGTTCTCGGCGTTGCACGGTTAATCTCATCCGCAAGAACAATATTACCAAATACAGGACCCTTTCTGAGCGTAAATTCTCCTGCCTTCTGATTATAGAAATTAATTCCGGTCACATCAGACGGAAGCAGATCAGGAGTGAACTGCACTCTTGAAAATTCTCCTGCAATGCTCCCTGCAAGGCTCTTAGCAATAACCGTCTTTCCTGTTCCCGGCACATCCTCAAGCAATATATGCCCACCTGCGAGCACCGATGTAAGAATAAGCTTAATAACTTCATCTTTTCCTACAATAATCGATGAAATATTTTTTCTGATATTATCCACCTTTTCAAAATTCTGCATATAAACTCCATTTCCGGACAGCTTACCATGAAGCGGCAGTCAAAGCTTTGCAAATGCTCTTCTCTTATGCCATAATCCACAACAGCCGCCATTTATTTTCTCTTTAAATGTCTGCTTAACTTACTATATATAATCTGTTTTCTGTCTATGATATATATTACCAACGCAATCGCAGATAATATGGATATCACAGTTGCAATTCTCCATGAAGCAAAGCCTGTAAAGCTTATTACGACATCACCTGAATAGCCGGAAGGAACATTCACACTGAGTCTTCCTTCATTTGCAGATACATCAAGCTTCTGACCACCAGCCTTGTCTATGGCAGTATATCCGTCATAATATACGATAGAAAATACTACCGCTCCATCTTTATCGCTGTCATTTTGAACTGTACATTCGATGTAATTATCTTTTCTGTAATTCTCGACATAGTTTATATTTTCATCCGGTATGGCATATTGTCCATCGTATGTCTCTACGAGGATTCCTGCCGGAAGATATTCAGCTCCGACTACCATTGTCGTATCAAGCTTGCTCTCGCCATATGCAAAGTACGGCTCATAGCTGTTCACAATATTGCCTAGGAAATATCCAGCCTGCAAAAATGCTACAGCAAGCATTCCTATAGCAGCATATCTGTATGCTTTCCTGGCAGCGTCCATATGCTTAAGCGCATAGATGGCACACAGTGCAAGCATTATACTTGCTATGCTGAGGAAACGCCAAGGAAACTGCATTGTCGAAACCACTTTCATAAACAACCTGCATATATTCTGTATATAATCCCAAGGGAACAGGTACGTTGAAAACCACAGTGACAATGCCGAAAATACAACAAAAATTATGCCCGCCGCTTTTTCTTTCTTATCCTTGACATAGCCCATAGCCAATGAGTAGATTAAGGCTGCCGCTCCCATGACAAGCCCAAGTCCGGTTGTCAGTGGCAGCTCCGATGCAATTCCCTCCTGATATCCCACAGTGAGTCCTGAATAAGTCATAGTTGGTGCGAAGAGCTGTCCGATAAATGCTCCGTATTGCTGTATATATGATGGTGCATTTGATGTTATAACAAAGCCGCCCTGTAACATATAGTGGAAAAACGGAACGAAAAATGCAAGATTAAGGATTGTTGTATACACTACAATCTTAACCAACACAATAAAGCGTTCCTTTTTGAATGTCTTCTTTATAAAGATAAGACATACAAGAATTACAAATATTGCTACCATCTCACATGTGAGCGTATGAGTGTTTATTATTCCTGTGAAGCCGAGCACAGGTATTATCCAGTTTCTTTTATAATTATTCTCACCACAGTCATCGTTATATATCTTCCACAATCCGTATGCAATCATCGGAAGAAATGTCATGGCTGAATATTCCCCGACTGATGACCTCACATACACATCAAGAAGTCTGTATATTGATGTTGTATAAAGTACTGCTCCGACTGCTGCCGTTTTTCTTCTTCCCGACATTCCCTTGAAACAGAAATATGCAATAACACATGTAGCTGCATTGCACAAAAAGACATATATATTGTAGCTCTGTACAATAGAGAAACCGCATAATCTCAAAATCGCCGGTATATACAAAAATAAGTCGCCATAAAATACAGCCGTTGCATAGCCGTTTCCCTTAAGCCAGTTAGACTGTATCTTTATCGGAAAGTCTCCCGCAAGCAGGCCATCCTTTATGCCTTCTATTCTCAAAAGATGATACTGAAGGTCATGACCGTTTATTAGATAACCAAAATACAGAGGAACAGAGACAAACAATATCGTTCCGAAAAGCACAAAAAATATCTCGGTGCTACCTTCATGTATCAGCCCTTTCTTTCTCCTGTCAGCATATAAAATAATCAAATCAATAACTGCTGATATGAATATTGCTATTATTCCAAGCTTAAATATGCCGCCTGCTGTCTTTTGAACCGTTACGCTGTTCACATCAAGTCTTGCATCTGCAAGACGGTAGGTGTACACACTGTAATCACTTGCCGGTACTCTTATAAACACTTCCCCGGATATAGTGTTCCTGTCAGATAAAAGTGTAACCGCATCCATATCCATATGCCCGATAAGCTGTTTCCCCTGCTCATTCACATACTGCGTCTCGATAAAAGCAAAACAGTTATCAAAATCCGTATCATATTCTATTGTGTACTTATATGTGCCATATCCCAAGAACATCCCCGGTGACCTGACACATTCAGCAGTCAGATTCTGAAGCTCCTGTACACTGTATCTTTTGTTAACCCATGGAAATATCGCAGCAACCATAAGTAGTACCGTTATAGCTGCCTCCACAGCTATAATTTTTATCCATGCTTTTTTTTCCATAACTGCCTCCAATATTTGTCAATTATATCCGCAATCCGCATTCGCTTCCTGCCATAAAAAACCGATGCTTCACATTTATTTTGTAAATCTACGTTCTGCTATTTTGCAACTGTTTAAAATCCTGAAAAATCTCATAAATTAATGTAAAATACCTGTATCTTCAAATCAATTTTTATTTCTTATTCTGATTACTCTCATAATCAGGCTTCTGATTTTTCCATGGCTTTTTGCATCAGCAAATTCCAGCATAAGAAACAGGCAGGCTATAATCGAAACAATTCCTGCTATCTTCCATGATGTAAATCCTGTAAACCGCACGATAACATTTCCTGAATATCCCGCTTTTACTCTCAGTGCAACTCTTCCTTCGTCCATATAAACTTCAAGCTTCCCGCCCGTGTCCTTATCTACAGCGGTATATCCATCGTAATATACCATTGAGAATATAACACTTCCATCATCATTTGAATCATTTGTGATATTACAATCCACATAATTGTTCTGTCTGTAATTCTGTATATAAGTTATATTATCATCTTCAATGGCATATTGCTCCGAGTATACCTGTAATGGTATGCCGCAAGGCAGATACTCAGCGCCAATCACAGCCTCCATAGTATCAATGTCATTCGCCTGATATACTCTGTAAGGCTCAGCATTGTTCACTATATCGCAAAGCAGTACCGCACTCTGCAAATTATTGATACCAAGAAGCACCGCTGCCACAGCTATATAAAGCTTTCTTCCATGTAAAGACTTAAGTGCAATAATAATACAGAGCACAAGCATTATTGAAGCAATGCTAAGGAAGCGCCAAGGATAATTAGAATACAATCCACCAAGTCTGCCGCTCATGCTCTTAATCGCATTCCACGGAAAGAGACATGTTGACATCCACACCGATAACGCTGCAAATGCAAGCGAAATCCACGCTGCCACCTGTTCCTTTTTCTCCTTAACATATCCCATAACAAGCACATATATAAGCACTATTGCGCCAAAACCAAGTGCAGCTCCGACATTTACAGGCATTGCAGCCGAAATAGAGCTGTCTATATCCGGTGTAAGCCCTAAGTAAGTGGTAAACGGCTCAAAAATCTGTGTAGGATATGCTCCATACTGCTGTATTCCGGTATAGAATCTGTCCACATCCGTTGCAACAATGCCACCTTTTATAAAGTATTGGATAAATGGTACTAAAAATCCTGCACCTGCTATGCATGTATACAGCACTGTCTTTATAAGGACAATGAATCTCTTCTTCTCAAATGTTCTTTTAAAAAGTACGATGCACAATAAGATAGTAAATACTCCGACCATCTCGCATGTGAGTATATGTGAATTGATTATTCCTGTAAATCCGATAACTGGAATAATCCAGCTCTTCGAGTATCCGTCTGACTGCGTATCCTCAGTATATATTTTATATAAGCCATACGCTATAAGAGGTATAAATATCATGGCAGCGTACTCTCCGACTGCCGAACGTATATATATGTCTATCAATCTATAGATTGATGTTGTATACAATGCAGCACCGATAACAGCCGTAACTTTGCTCTTAGAAATTCCCTTAAAACAAAAATAGGCGATTACGCAAGTGGACAGGTTGCAGAGAAAAATGAATATATTATAGCTCTGCATAAGATTAAATCCCATCATCCTCAAAACGGCAGGTATATATAACAGCGCATCACCATAATACACGCCTGAAGCATACCCATTGCCGCACAGCCAGTCAGAATATATCTTTATAGGAAATTCGCCTGCAAGCATTGCATCCTTGATGCTCTCTATTCTAGCAAGATGAAAAAGCACATCATGCCCTTTTATCATAAAAGTCACGAACAGTGGAAGTGACGAAAATATCACTGTGACAGCCAGCGCAAAAAAAACATTGACATTCTCCTTCTTTACGATTCCGCGCTTTTTTTTGTCCGCAAATACAATAAGCAGGTCTATTACTGCCACAAGGAGCAGATATATGAGGCATCCTTTGAGTGTCCCTCCTGCCGTCTTGTGTATTGTTATACTTTTGATTGCAAGACTTCCTGTACCGCCGTATATGCATCCTATATAATAGTCACTATCATATATATTTACATATACCTCCATCGACTGCTTTGTCTTTGAAGCTTCAAGATAAATATTATCTGAATAATATTTATCCATATTTCTTATCTCTGATGTCTGTACCGACTTTGATGTAAAATAAAAGAGATTTTCATCCGAAGTACTCTCATATTCCACAGTAACTCTATACACTCCGTAGCCAAGTCTAAGCTTAGGAGTTGAGACAAACCATCCGCTCGATGACAAATCATTGTCCGTATAGACTGCATCTTCTCTTACCTGTCCGAGCATACGCTCAAAATCTGAAAAGCCAAAGGTTTTATTAACTGTGGGAAATGCAAGAATGATAGTTAAAGCGATAAATAACACAGCCTGTACTATTACGACCCACATCCAGCTTCTTTTTTTCATTATTCTCTTCCACAGACCTTTCCATAGATTCCAAGCATGGTTTCTGCATTTTTTCTTCTGTCAAAAAGTGTAAGTGCATGCTCATGCGCCGCATCCGTCATATCTTTCACAAGCTCTTTGTTGGTTTCCTGTTCTTTGAACACTCTCATCACATAGCAGGCAAGCATATATGGTGCATCATGCTGGTATGTAAAGCCCTCTTTCTCATGCTTTAGCATATTCCCGACTCCGCCGACTAAGGATGATACACAAGGCACACCAAGCATCATCGCCTCTCCTAAAGAATTAGGTGAGTTTTCTATGGATGACGGCGATACGAATACGTTGCTCTTAAGATACATCTCCTTCATCTCATCCGCCTTGAGTGCCGGAAGAAATTCAACACACTGTTCAAGCTGATATTTTTTTATGAGCTTAGCCAGATATCTCTGATAATTTTTCTGTCTTAGCTTATTCTTTAACCCGGCATTGTTAAGGCTTACACCGCCTGCAACACGCAGCTTCACGTCTGGATAGAATTTTCTTATATCATCTAATGCTTCAAGCATATAGTGAAGTCCCTTAATCGGATAGTATCCCTGCGACACAAATATGGTATGTCTGTCACAGTCATCAAGGCTCCATCTGCTTTTGTCATAAAAACAGTTTCTCAGTATTTCACTGCAATAATAGTATTTAGAATCAGGATTTATAAGGCGCGTACAGATATTATCCCAATCCGTCCTTCCTATGACATGCGCTGCACCTCTTATTGTCTCCTTCTCAAGCACACCTCTTTTGTAATATTTTTTCCTGTCAAAAAATAGATTATCCACTTTAAGTATATCCCTGAATGTGAAGCCGTATCTCACACTTACCGGCAGGTCTGCCATATAATGTCTTGCATACACGCTTGTAAGCCCCTGAATGGACACAACAGTCCGCTCCGGGTTTCCAAATGCCCTTACCATCGCAGCCGCATGGTCATACTCAGTTCCGGCAATGTGAACCACATCAGGATTAACCTTGCTTACTATCTGTCTTAGTCTTTCCTCGACATTTTCATTGTACTTATATGGCTTATCCTCCTCCTTGTAAAATCCATAGAAGGAATTTCCATCAAGCTCTCCTTCTATTGTCTCCTTCCTTGCAAACTGTGGAAAAGCTATTGAAAGCTTTAAATCCAAGCTCTTTTCCTTCACAAGCTCCATAATAGAATTATAAAGACCGTCTATCCATCCTTCTTTTACCTGAACCGGCAGTCCTGCGCACTCGCACAGAGCCGGAATCGGCGCATTGATAAGCCATAATACCTTCATAATTAATCCTCTTTTCTATATATTACCTGAAATCAAACTTACTGCTTGTATATGAGCTCCAGTCGATAGGCTCAATCATTGTAGGATTGTACAATAAAAGCACTGTATCAGGCTTTGACTCCTCGATATAGCTTTTTATACTTCCGGTAAAATCCGCAACATCGATAAGTTCTACTGTTCCATACTGTTGTGCAAAATACGGCGCAAATATATTTCCGAATGAATCTCTGAGAATAAGTATCTTCTTGTCAGGATTAGCTGCATTCTCATTTTCAATAACTGCCACATATCGTCTTAGCGTTATATAGGCACTGTATGCATCCATCTCATAATAATCCGTAATTTTCAACTTGTCATAATCTATAAACACTTCGTCAAAAGTTCCTGTGACATCAAGCTGCTTTTCAGGCATGACAAGATGATATGTCATATCATTATCCGGATACAATATCTCAAAGTCCTCAGGATCTGCCTTGCTGAGTGTAACTCTTCTGCCATAGCTTCCTAAGAATACTTTTTCATATATTCTGCTTGTGTAATTATTGATATCAAAAAGCTCCGGAGTATACTCATAACCATATAACCGTGAGAGTTTTTCAGATACTCGTCCGCTCGCCCACACTGCTGCCTTGGCATTCCAATGGTGGTCTGTGCGGTAGAACATGTCATAGTGGCTTATTCCATCCTCCTTCTCGCATGCGCGCAGGTCAATATAATCGATATCTCTTTTGTCAAGGCTTTCAAGAAGCCTGTCCGCATTATCATTGCTTGCGTCAGTTATGCCAAGCGGAAGTTCACTGTCAACTGTATCAACAAGAAATGGCACCATGACATACATAAGGTTGATATTCCTCTCTGTCAGAAAGTCCCTGAACCTTGCCACACTGTCAGTAATCTCTTCTATAACAGAAGCATCCCTTACAGGACTTACGCATGTGAGATAGCCATTTCTTAATGTTATGACAGCATCATAATCTTCCTCCTGAACCTGCCAGCCTATAAGCCCTTCATAACCTGCTGCCAGCTCAGTAAGCTTTGTCTGCATCGGCAGTCCGTCCGTAGCATACCACTCAGCCTGCGCTTTTACTTTTCCGACCAGATTGTTATATTTATCAAGAATACTCATATCCTTACTTATGTTCACATACAAATCTTCTTTAGCATACGGATATATGCCTGCCCAGTCTATGGTTATTGAACCGCCTTCATCATAATCATCCTGTCCTACATCGTTATCTCCTTCAAGGAAAAAAGCTACTACAGGATTATATATGCCCATCTTTTCATAGACAACATTCTTGACTGCTATTCTCAATAGAATGAAGATGAACATAACGAACAATATTCCCATACAGCACATTGCAGTCACTCTGTACAATGCACCTGTTTTGCTCAAATTAGGTTCATCTGTTTTATCTTTATGTGGAGTATTTTCTTTTATATTATTTTTCACTTATAAATCCCCCTTAAAAGTTCAGATAGATAAATGGATTATATGTCGCCTTTATACATACAAGAATTGACGCTATAAATACAGCCACCATGCACACTGATGCAAGCACATTCTTAAGTAACGGCTTCTTTTCAAGGACTTCCCCCGCTTTTTTGACAACAGGAAATGAAAATATTATCGCTGCGATAAACACTACTGCTGAATTTTTGATACAGTCAGCAAATGTGCCATCTACAAAACCTGCTGCACCTATTCCGAACATATTTCCAATATAGCTTACCGCCGCAGTTATGCTGTCTGCCCTAAAGAGCACCCAGCCGATAATTACAAAGAACATCGTATATACATGCATATACCATCCTGTCTTCTTGTGAAAACCTGTAAGCTTTTCAAACATGAGGAGCACAAAATATAATAAGCCCCAGCATATAAATGTCCAGTCAGCTCCATGCCATACACCTGTGAGTAGCCACACAACAAATATATTCCATATATGCCTTCCCTTACTTACTCTGTTTCCGCCAAGAGGAATATATACATAATCTCTAAACCATGTGCTCAATGTTATATGCCATCTTCTCCAGAATTCCGTTATCGATTTTGATATATACGGAAAGTTGAAGTTCTCAAGGAAATGGAACCCGAACATTCTTCCAAGACCGATTGCCATGTCCGAATAACCGGAAAAGTCAAAATAAATCTGTAATGTATAAGCTATCGCACCAAGCCATGCCATCGCAACGGACATTCCGCCTTCTGTCGAAAATGCTATATCGGCAACCTTTCCTACATAATTCGATATAAGTATCTTCTTTCCAAGTCCAACAACAAACCTTCCGAAGCCATCAGCGAACTCTTCCCTGTTCTCGACTCTGTTCTCTATCTCATCTGCCACAGTCTCATACCTTACAATAGGACCTGCGATAAGCTGCGGAAACATCGAAACATACAGCCCGACATAGAGAATATTCCTTTGAACCTTGGCTGTATCATAATATACATCGAACACATATGACATAAGCTGGAATGTAAAGAATGAAATTCCAATCGGAAGTGCTATATTTACAACTATGCTGTCATTGTGAATCAGATAGCTTATATTCTTTGTCACAAAGGTCAGATATTTAAAGATGAACATAAGTCCAAGGTTATATACAACGGAAAGTATCATTCCAAGCTTCATTCCATGCACACTGCCTTTTTTTCTCATGCCATCTACCATCAGGCCAAATGCCCAGTTCACAATAATTGACAAAATCATAAGAAACACGAATACCGGCTCACCCCAGCCATAGAAAAAAAGGCTCGATAAGAGAAGCACTATATTGCGGAAGCCTCTGTTTTTGACAATAGGATTGTAATATACAGCAATAACAACCGGTAAAAACAAAAATAAAAATACTGTAGAAGAAAAAACCATGTATTTATTTCCTTTCCAGGGCATTTGAACCCACTTTGTAGCAAATTATACCCTATTTTCTTATATTTAGCAATACGCCAACATCTAAGACTTGCTGCTTATTGTGCCATGCTTTTCCTGATTCTTATAAATAGTAAAAGCCGCAGCTGCAGAATATGACTTTCTGCAGCTACGGCTTCTGTTTATATTAAGTAAGTATGAACATTTTAAAAAAATGAATATTTAAAATAATGCTCTGCAGGTTCAGGCTTTATCGCAGCTTCACCCATTTTCTGCAATGCCAAAATGCTGCTCTTATCAGAACTCGAGCTGGTCAACAGCTCTGTACATGTGGTCAGTGTGAAGCAGATGATGTGATTCAGGTGATAATGGCTTTCCAAAGTATTCCTTATATATAGTATGTATCTGCGGATTGCAATGGCTGAAACGTATCTGCTTGTTCTTATCAAGCTTATATAACTCCTTAGCTCTGTCTGCCGCCATCTCAACTCCATCGTGGATTGGCTGTCCGCCTCCGCCGACGCATCCGCCCGGACATGCCATGACCTCAACAAAATCATATGCTGCGTCACCGCGCTTTATAGCTTCAAGAAGCTTCCTTGTGTTGCCAAGTCCATGCACTGTGGCAGTCTTAACTTCGACACCGCCAACATCGAAGGTCGCTTCCTTCCACGGTCCATTGCCAAGTCCTCGTACAACCTCAAATGCGTCCGGATCCGGATTTTTTCCTGTTACAAGATTGTATGCTGTACGAAGTGCTGCCTCCATAACACCGCCTGTAGCTCCGAATATGACTCCGGCTCCCGAATATTCGCCAAGAGGGGAATCAAACTCTACTTCATCAAGCGCCATCGGATATACACTCTCTGCGCGTATCATTCTGACTAACTCTCTGGTTGTAATTACAATGTCCACGTCCTGTCCAAAACCGGCATCAGCCATCTGCGGAAGCGCTGCTTCTCCTTTTTTAGACACACAAGGCATTATAGATATAGAACATATTCTGGCAGGGTCTATGCCTGCTTTCTTTGCAAAGTAGCTCTTAGTAACAGCTCCGAACATCTGCTGCGGTGACTTAGCTGTCGAAAGATGGTCAACAAATTCAGGATACTGTGACTTTACAAAGCGTACCCAGCCCGGACAGCAGGATGTAAACATAGGGAATTTATTAAGATTTCTTCTCTTTAGCTTCTCAACGAACTCTGTTCCCTCTTCCATGATTGTTAAGTCTGCGGAGAAATTCGTATCAAACACATAGTCAAAGCCCATATGCTTTAATGTCGCAGCAAGCCTCTTCTCCGTAGCCTGCTCCTTTGTCATTCCAAGCTGCTCACCCCATGCCGCACGCACAGACGGTGCCACCTGCACAACAGTGATTACATCCGGATCATTAAGTGCCGCAAATACTTTATCCGTATCATCTCTTTCTCTTAATGCACCCACAGGACAGTGTGTTATACACTGACCGCATATCGCACAGTCGGCTTCCTCAATCGGGCGGTTTCCCGATACATTTACTGTCGTTCTGCTTCCTGTATTTACAACATCCCACACGCTGAGGCTCTGTACCTTGTCACAAATCTGTATGCATCTCATACACTTGATACATTTTGTATTGTCCCTTATAAGCGGGAAGTCCATATTCCATGATGTCCTTTCAAGTTCCTCACGAAATGGCACATCTATAATTCCGAGATTATTTGAAATAGACTGAAGTGAACAGTTGCCGCTTCTTACACAGGTAGCACAATGTCCATCATGCTGTGAAAGAATAAGCTGTACATTCATTTTTCTTATTTCTCTTACCTTAGGTGAGTTGGTATATATCTCCATTCCATCCTCAACCTTATTGTTGCAGGCTGTTATAAGCTTATCCTTGCCTTTAAGCTCCACAACGCAGACACGGCATGCCGCAATCTCGTTAATCTCTTTAAGATAACAAAGATGCGGAATATTTATTCCTATGCTGGCTGCTGCATTCATAATTGTTGTTCCTTCCGGAACACTGACTTTCCTGTTGTTTATTGTAAGATTTACCATATTGCAGCTCTGCCTCCCTTGAATTTTCCATATCCGAAGTGATCACATCTAAGACATCTTGATGCCTCCTGACATGCCTCCTCCTCACTCATTCCACATTCAAAAGGATCAAAGGTGCATTTGCGCTCTCCTGCTTCCTTCTCGGACAGATTTACGCGGCCGCATGCCGGCTTATCATCAAGGCTGGCTGACGGAATATCTACATCAACACTGATGAGGTGATGGTATCCGAGATACTCATCTATATTGGCTGCCGCAACCTTTCCCGCCGCGATTGCTCGTATAACAGTGGCCGGTCCTGTAACGCAGTCACCTCCTGCAAAAACACCCGGAAGATCGGAAATCTCGCTGTCCGCCATGGCTTTAATATTACCTCTCTTTACAGGAATTCCCGCTTCCTCAAAATGTCTTGTCTCAATACCCTGCCCAATAGCCACAATGACAATATCACAAGGAATTCTCACTTCATCCTTGGCCGAATCAACAGGTCTTGCTCTTCCCCACGCATCAATCTTACCTATAATCTGCGGCTTAGCCCAGAGTGCCTTTACATTGCCTTCCTCATCCGCCTCTATTCTGACAGGAGCGTGAAGCTCATATAGCTCACAGCCTTCCTCTAACGCTCCGTCAACCTCCTCAGGAAGCGCTGTCATATCAAGCTTACGTCTTCTGTAAGCAATAATTGACTTATCAGCTCCAAGTCTCACCGATGAACGCACACAGTCCATAGCGACATTACCGCCGCCGATTACAACAACCGTCTTTCCTGTAAAATCAGGCATATTTTCATGGCCTATATCATTCAAAAGCTCAACAGCGGATATAACACCCTTGCTATCCTCGCCTTCTATTCCTACCTTCTTATCCTGATGTGCTCCGATAGCGATATAGACAGCATCATACTCTTCACGAAGCTGCTTTATCGTGATATCCTCACCAATCTTCGTGTTATACTTAACTTCAACTCCAGTTGAAAGAATTGCATCTAAATCTTCCTGAAGTCTCTCTCTCGGAAAACGATAATTCGGTATACCATATCTTAGCATACCGCCAAGCTTCGGCTTCATCTCATATACGACACATTTATGCCCCATAAGCGACAGGAAATATGCAGCCGAGAGACCACCAGGACCTCCGCCGACAATGGCAACCTTCCTGCCCGTCGGTTCACCGCATTCAGGAACAGGAACCTTTCCTGCATGATCTACCGCAAATCTCTTAAGGCCGCGGATATTTATTGAACTGTCAATCATGTTACGTCTGCATCTTGCCTCACACGGATGCTCACATATAAGGGCACAGGCTGTAGGAAACGGATTATCTTTACGGATAAGCTTCACTGCATCAGCATATCTACCCTCTCCTACAAGTGCAACATAACCCGGTATATCCACTCCCGCCGGACACAGAGCGACACAAGGAACAGGCTGTGTAATATGATATGTACATTTTCCTGTCTTGATATGTGCGATATAATCATCCTTGAAGCCTTCAAGCCCACGCATTACCATGCCTGCCGCCTCATAACCTATCGCACAGTCTGCCGAATGGTTGATATCCTTTGCAAGCTTCTCAATCGTATCAAGAGTATTCATATCAGCTCTTCCGTCTAAAACATCCGATATGAGATTGGCCAGCTGCCCGAGTCCCACTCTGCACGGCACACACTTGCCACATGTCTGTGCATGGCACAGGCGAAGGAAATTGAGTGCAAGGTCAACAGGGCATATTCCCGGAGGGCTGGCAATAATCATGCGTTCAAGGTCCTTATACAGACTCTCAACCGTCTGTCCCGCCACATTTGCTGTGGCAATCTTAAGTCTACTCATAATTCTTCTCCATTCTGCAATGAATTTCGTACTTGTGTATATCTTATACGATTTAATGCACTAAAGTCAATGAAAGATAAATAATAGACAAACTTATCACTTTCTGATACTCTCTATCGCTTTGTAGACATTAAGTGTTCCATATCCAAACAGTGCATCCGGATATCTGTAGTCCTCCCTTCTGTCAGCACCATTCACAAGAAAATTCTTCACTGTGTATGAGCGCATATAAGGATAGAAGCCTTTTACAATGCCATACTCAAGTATAAGTGCTGCACTGCCGCCTGTTATAGCCGCTGCAAGGCTGCTTCCGGTCATCTGTCCATATTCATCAGCCCTTCCTGGCAGCGGACACAGCACATTCACTCCGGGTGCCACAATGTCCGGCTTGCTGTCGCTATATATAGCCGTTCCTCTTCCACTTCCTATATATATGCTTCCATCCCTGTAATTGTAAGCTCCGGCTGTAATCGGCACATTGGTATTTCCGGGATCTGTTATCGTATTGTACGGATCCGGCTGTAAAAAATATGTATCCGACCACAGGAATTCTTTATTGTTTATCCACATATTAAAGCCGCCTGAAAGCACGGAATATCCATACGCTCTTATAGTCCATATTCCGGGAGACGGAGTGATAAAGCGCATCGCCACAAAATTAAGCCCCGACACTGCCTGATTAAGACCGTAAAATATTTCTATCTGAGTCCCTTCAAGTATGAATCTGAGCGTTGTCTGTTCATTTATCTTAGGCGGGACTCTCTGCTCAATTCTGCCTATAGGAGATATAAATTCGAGTGAGAACACTTCCGGCGGCTGTGACCATAGCACACAATAAAAGCCCTTTTCATTCTCTCCTACATTTATTTCAATAGGAATACATTCCGCATCTGGCAGCAGGTTTCCGCGGAAATGAAGCCTGCTGTTGGCATAATTGCCGGTACATGTCGTAAGGCAGCGCCCTATATTTCTTCCTATATTGTCAAGATAATCCGAAAGCACAGTGCTGCCCATATGGGATGATATATTACTCCCAAGACCTATAATAATAGATATAGGCATTCCTGCCCGCTGTGCATACTGTTCAAGAAAACGTATTCCAAGTATTATATCTATCTCTGAATAACAAAGTGCATTATCATTCACCAGGTAGAATTCTCTAAGATAGCGCTTCGCCTGCTTAAGCTTGACAATGACAAGCCTCGCTCCCGGTGCCGCACCTGTAAAACCTCTATCCGGTTTTTCCTGTCCTGCCGCAAGCCCTGCAAGCATCGTTCCATGTCCGCCGGCTTCATCCGTAACAGGAACTACAGCCTGCGGATCAGATGATGAGAGCGCCTCGTTTATCGCAGCATTATTATACACTTTTCCATACGCTGCCAGATTATCAAGCTCCGGTTCTGCATTTATATTTACACTATTTCTTTTTCCGTCTCCTGATATCATATTTCCGGAAACGCCACGTATGCCATTGTCATCCATCACATCCTGTGTTATCCGGCGGTTCACCGGCTCACTTTCGGCTGTCTGATCCCATATGGCATCTATGATACTGCTTCCGTCCTCCCTTATGAACACTTCATGGTCATATCTTATTCCTGTATCGACTATGCCTATAAGCGTTCCGGTTCCCCTGAGCGTCAGAAAAGGCTGTTCTCTCACCTGCGTGATTCCTGCCGCCGCCATTGCGCCATAATCCTGAACTCCGCATACAATAGGAAAAGAGGTGTACCCGAAATTTTCGTAGTCCACCTCTCCTGTCTCATTCCTATTAAGATGTATTATTCCCCACCTGTCATCTATCTGTGTTACGCAATAGTCCTTAAAACCCTCCGCACCCGGGTCAAACTCATCCGAACGCCTGTACAAAAGGTCGATATATTCCTCGCCGGTTATATATTTTCCACAGTTGTCCATCAAACTTCCTGTATGCTTTTTCTAAATATTATGAGCATTCCGCAAAATTATGCTTTTGGTCTTTGACAGAATCAAACATTGTTTTTAAAAAAAGATACAATATTTTTTATAAATTTGCGACCAATGACATTTAAACCGTACTTATGTAATGAAAGCAAATGTGTGTTTATCACTTCGTAAATTTGTCTGAAAACTACATGAGCTTGAAATATCTATTTAGGGGTTGAATTTTGTTATGATTGTTTTTAACATTCAATTCGGTTTCTCATGCTAAAATACCTATTTATTCTTCCATTCATGGAGAATGAAATTAAAAAGCAACAGAATTGACACAAAATACTATACATATATTATATATTCTGTACGTGAATTACAAAACAATAAATCAATGTTATAATATGAAAGGAGTTAGCAAATGAAAAAATTATTATGTATTATTTTATCAATTGTAACACTATTCACCATAAATACAACAACATTTGCAGCATCAGATAATCGATATAAAAATTTAAGTGAAATCACAACGGAAGAGCTTTCAAATTATGCTCTAAATTTTGCCAATACTTATGGTGTAAAATACATTATCCAATAATAAGGTAAAAAAATAAACTGCAAGCTCTCTTGCCTGTCTTGGACACGACAAAAGAGCTTGTTATATTTTAGAAAATCATATCAGATAAATTGAAAATGCAATTTTAACTCACATTAAAAATATATACTATTAAAAATAACGACCAACCGCCACAAAAACGTACTTAATAAATGAAAGCACTCAGAAATTCAAAGAAGGGAGGAAAAACGCATGGATGATTTAATGATTATTGAACTATACTTTGCACGCAATGAGCAGGCTATCAATGAAACAGATATAAAATACGGAAAGCTGTGTCTTAATATGGCTAACAATATTTTATCAGACAACGAAGACTCTAAGGAATGTGTAAACGATACCTATTTGAGTGTATGGAACAAAATTCCACCGACACGACCAGATAACTTTATGGCATATATCTGTAAAATAGTGCGAAATCTGTCCTTAAAGAAACTAGATTTTAATCTTGCCCAAAAACGCACTCGAAAGCTGACTGTATCATTTTCGGAACTTGAAGAAATACTGCCGGACAACCATACTGCACCCGAAAACGAATATGAAAATCTTGGCAAAATTATCAGTGACTTTCTAAGGCAGGAAAAAGAAACTTCGCGCAATGTATTTATACGCAAATATTATTTTTTCGACTCCATAAACGACATAGCCAAACGCTACTCATTCACCGAAAGCAAGGTCAAAAATATGCTGTATCACTCACGTAACAGATTAAAAAAATATCTTGAGAAAGAAGGGATTAAAGTATGAACATTCCAAAACTTGTTATCGCTATGAATTATATTGACGATGACCTCATCTGTGAAGCAGTCATGTATAGACCGTCATACATACGATTGGTATGGCTCCGCTATTGTGTTATTGCAGCCTGTTTGTGTACGATTATATTTGGCACAATCAAAATCAGCCGTAATTTGTCCCCTGATTCTGATAGCAATACCCCCGTCTACGGAGTGCTTGCAGAAATAATTGAGATTAGCAGTGACGGAATATACCAGGTAAAAATTACCGGAGAAGATAAAAATTTTATAATAGGCGATATTGTTACCATCAATTGTAAAAATATCAACGACAGCTCTAATGCTCCCATACCTAAAGTAGGTGATATTATTGCAATAACCTATTCCCACTATGAAAAAACATCATTTTCATACGAAATTACACCCGGACAAATCCACCTCATACAGCCCGATTCAAATTAAAAACCCCCCGTATTTAAACAGGACAGGGGCATCCCCCTGTCCTGCCATATCATGGCTATATCAAAGCCATGTTCTATTTTCTCCCTTTATGCCGGCAGATACCCCGCCGTCCTCATCTCTATGAGAGGACCGCCCTTCTTCTCAATATATGCTCTGGTTATGGTTACTTTTCCTATATTGTCATCCTTAGG
>OGKZ01000560.1_pt1 | contig 36467 bp, 37 predicted proteins | sample 1572571 | NCBI WGS metagenome assembly OGKZ01 (sample SAMEA2581906, study PRJEB24529) | metagenome | biome: Human gut stool | place: China | collected 2011 | reverse complement strand
GATATTGGTATTCGTAGGACAAGTGGAACAATAAAAATACAGCAGCACAGAAAAACTACATTCAAAATAACTGCGCACAATGATAGGATGGCAATAAACAATCCTGTCATTTTTGTGAAAGTATAACTGAATTTTTTAAATTTGTTGCGTGTTGAATAAATCCACGTTCCAAAAGGAACTGCTATGGAAAAAAAATAGTAAACAAAATTACGTGGAACAACATTGAAATTAACCGTTACTGCACCAATGAAGAACCTTACAATGTCTGATATAAGTCTTACAACTGTCATAACATATAATGTAATAATCAGTTTTTCTTCTATTTTCCCTTTTAATGCTGCTCCTACAGCCTTAAATAATTTTTTAAAACCTTTTTGTTTATTTATTTCCTGTTCAGTTTTGTCAGACTCACCATCTGATTCTTCCGCCTCTATTCCATCAACATATCTCTGGTAATCCAGCTCCATATTATCATCATAGTCTGTACGCTGATTACTGTCATATAAATAATCACTCATCATGGTATCCTTTCACCGCATTAACATATATTAGATTGTGAGACAGGTAATGATTAATGTCAATGATTTTGTATCATCAATGATATAAATATAATATATAAATACATTAATAACAGATATTGATAAATAAGATATTGATAAAGGTGCATAAATACTGCATTTGCTAAACATTTTGATAGATTTTTATGTAAAAATTCATAGCTCATTTTAATAGAATTGCGGGATTTTGTGGATAAAAATTAGAATTTTATATACAATTATTGGATGTTTTTAATACTTTTTTGGGCGATTTTATTGTAAATTAAAAATAACATAAAACTTTTATTAAAATTAAGCAAAAAAATTATGATGGTTTAAATGAATATTTGTGATTTTATAATGATATGGTAAGAAAATGAAATAGAAAATAAGAAAAAAAATCAGTAATATTAAAGAAAAATAAAAAGTAAACACGCAAATAAGACCGTTTTTAAGCGGTCTTTAAAGAATCTTTAATTGTAGATTCCACAATTGTTCTCAGAAGTCCCCCAGGATTTTTTATTAGCCTGTTTGGTATAATATAATCATTATACATCTTAATAAAACTGCTGGTAACCAGATCGAAACCATACTGTACTGCCATTCCCGAAAAGTCCGTAACAAATGTGCCATGTAGAATATAGTCTGCAGTAATAATAGATGCATTACTGGTACTAATTTCATTAAATATATGTATCATTTTGGTTTCAACTGGAAGTCTGTTATTATAAAATGGAACATTACGGTTAAAGGAAGAAATAAAATCATATACTCTCTCTTCCATGCTGTTAATCATATTTTCTTTATTTAAACTTGCTTTGTATTTAGGGTTAAGTTCTATACGAAGTACCTTAGAGCCAGTCTCATGCTTAAAGGTCATAAAGCCGTCACCATTGTATAACTTGTTTTCATCCAGCTTTCTAATTATAACATTGCGCTTACAGTATGATGGAAGATACCTTCTTATATCAACGATCTTACGCTCTTCTGCTGTAGCCTGTCCTTTAGACTCTGCAGAATCTAAAGAGAGAAGTTCACTAAGATATATACGCAAACTCGTAACATTAGATATGTTCTTAAGCTGTTCAAATACATCTGAGGACATAACATAGTATCCTCTCCCGCCCTCTTTTGCTGGAAGATAAAGCTGCTCATAATCGTTTATAGTTATGTAGAACACAGTAGGAGAATTCTTAAAAACAGAAATATAGCCATATTTCGTAAGTCTATTAAGGTTGTCAGTAATACATGCCCGGCAACAGCCGATCTTATCACACAAATCAAATATAGAAGCCTGTACTCTTCCTTTTTTGTCAGGATTTAGAAAGTGCAGATACAGCAATATTTTCAGACTGTTTGCATTAAGTCGGTGCCTGAAACCAAAACGATTCGCATCATTTATATAATTTACTTTCAATTTCCTGCAGCGGATGCAGCTGTCAAAGTTATTATCATCTCTATATGGACAGCCAGAGCATTCATCAGAATGTTTGTATTCCTTGTAGCGGTCTCGAAGGCCTATAGCCTGATAAATGTGTGCTCTGGAAACTGTAGCATATATCTTCATTTTTCTACCTCCTCTCATAATTTTCTACAAAATCTCTTTATTTATTTTTAAAATTTTCTACAAAATTTTCTATTTAAAAGCCCTTGACATATTGGCTTGGTAAATTTACTATATAAATGTAGCGAGCGTGTCGTAGATATTCGGCGTGCTTCCGCTAACTACCGCATATTGCTCTTTGATTACCAGTCAAATAGCCGCGCTAGTTTTTTATTATTTAATTTATTTAATTTTTTACCAGAAATTATAAGCAGGTTACCAGCCTGCTTTTTTTCTGCCCTTAAATGCAAATGAAAGACACCACTCTCTCACTGTTATGGAAATCACAAGAAAGCACCTCCATTCCAGTAATTTCCATATAAGCATCTAAAAGCAAAAACAGCTATAATATTAGCTATATCTAACAATATATTAGCTTTAATTTTTTGTCAATAGAGACAACATGCGAAGTGCTGCAAAGCCAGTAAATAAGCGGATTTACAGCACTTTGTCATTTTTAGCGTATACATTTACGGGGGAGTCCGTGTACATTTACGGGGGAGTCCGTGTACATTTACGGGGGAGTCCGTATACATTTACGGGGGAGTCCGTGTACATTTACGGGGGAGTCCCTAAATTGTATTTTTTTTAATACAATCCATTTTTAAACAAAAATCACAATATTATTTCGCTTTTCTTTAAGTGAATCGTGTTCTTCAAATCCTTGGATAAAACCGTTTGCCACCCATTTTTCAAGAAATTTAGTTATTACAGTGTCTTTATCTCGTTGAATTTTATTTCTTCTTGAAGAATCATTATCGTCGTAAGATATACGGCAATTTCTAAAAAGTGCCTTGTAGTAAATAGTACAACTTTTTACTCCCCTCTTTTTACAATCAGATATGACTGTATACAAATATCCTTGAATATTTATCAGCTTTAAATTGTATTTTGTACATACATGAATCTGATTAACATTACGGACATCAAGATTATTCGTTGCAAGAGAATAGTCCAAAAGTGCAGGAGGAGCTGCAAGCTGATATACTGTTTTGTGAATACCATTTATCTTAACAATTACTTTTCTTAAATGAATCAGACGATCCTGAATACTAATAATTCCATTTGTTTTTAGCTCTGTATAGTCAACGTATATAAAAGTATTTTCCAGACGTTCTATTGCATTTTCAATATTCTTAACAAGTTCCGGAGACAACTTAGAGTTACCATCCCTTCTTCTACTGCCCGACCTTTTTGTTAGGTATTTACAGATGTACTCAGCATCAAAAAACACATTTTTAGGGAATATATCCTTTGGTGATGCATAGCCCATTGCAATAGGCAAAGAGCTGATAATACGGTATACCTCACCTTCCAGAGGTGATACATTTGTGGAAGCGTAAAATTTTGGCATTTTAACACCCATATTGCTAGACAGAGAGGAAACATTGTTATCATCCTGATATTCCTCCAGATTATGTATCTGTCCGTCTCCGAACATCCTTCTATCCTCTTCCGTAAATAAAACATTCACTAGTCTTCCACTGCCACTTACAATCTCCTCTGGGTAGCTATAGCAAAAGGTATCAGCCGCCACATCATATGATTCAACAAGTTCTGAAATCTCATCTGAATCATTGGCGGCCTTTTTCTCCGGTTCCATTTCGATGAACTCCTGCCTCATACGCATACATTTGTCATAAGAGCTCTCTTTTTCTTCTATACTACTTTCTTTATTATATTTTTTAAAGAACTCGATATCATTAAGCTCATTTTCGTCATCCTCAGCAAAGTACATATCACTACTCCTCCACTTCTAATATTAAAAAATAATATACATTATACTATATACTCCGTATTTTTGCCATATAGAGGCTTTTATGATGTAAATAGGTTTATAACCTGTGCTTTAAAAAAATCTCTAAATGAGGCTATTATAAGCCTGTTTCTTTTGAGTTTGAGATATGAAATGTAAATTGATTTTTCTATGTGGCAATTATAGCACAATGAATAAATTTTGAAAATATACAAAATTTCAAGAACCTAGTTGAATATGTGCCTATGGGATTTTTGCCATAAAATATTTGAACAAAAAATGAATAAATATAATTGAAAGTTTATTTTGTATGAGATATTAATCTGGGTATTAAATGTTATTAAGAATGGTAAATGCTGAATTTATAATAAAAGTGAAAGATGAAAATTCATTTGAAAATTTATAAATAAAGCAATGAAAAATATCAAAATGAAATTGAAATTTATTAAAGTAATAAAATTCAAATATAAATTATATAAATAATATAAAAATCAAGTGATTTATTCAAAATAAAATGAATAAAGCAAATAAAACTTTATTTAAAAATTCGATTAATTGATAAATCAAAACCCACTATGCCACATAAATACTGGTATTTTACATATTTATAATATTGAACAAAAATTGAAACTTTCAAAATATACTATAAAATTCTTTCAAACAAAAATAAAATATAATATATAAAACAAAAATATCAGAAACTTTATAAAAAATAAATTTTACACATAAATATATGAATAACATTTGAACAAAGCAATTTGAAAATTTTTAACCAATCTAAAATATATAATTGATTAATAGCCAAATATACAGTAAATACCTATATCTAATAAGGAATGTATGGTTGATAAGGTAATTGAAACTTTAAACATTCTGACTTAATAATTTTCAAGTTAAAAGAAAATAAGAAAGTAAATATCAGATTAAATAGCGAAAATAAATACGGATAAAACTTTCAAACATAATATTCAATAAAATTTCAGATTATATTCAAAATAAAGAGCAGGTATGATATAATTAATTAAAAGTATATAAGGAGGAACGATATATATGGAAATTAATGAAAATGAGGAATTTCAAAATCAGGATGATATTGTATTAGATGTTGATTACAAAGAATTGTCGCACCAGGAAACAATCGGAACACTTTCAGAAAAATTCGATATAGGAAGAACCAGCATGAATTCTCTTGTGACAGGTCTGGAGAAGGGAAATGTACTGTCAACATCTAATAAGCCTAAAGGCTCATGGAGAAAATTAAATGATGATGACATTGAGGTAATAAAAAAAGCTGTTGATTTAATTAAAACTGAGGATCTAAGCATTAGCGCAGCGGTAGACAAGATGGTTGCTGAATATAATAATGAAAAAATCCCTCCTAAAAACACAAGTGAATTGTACAAGCGGCTGAAAAGTGAAAATTCAGAGCAGCAGATGGAATTGATGCAGCAGATCACCAGAACAAACGAACAGATGAAAAATGTGCTCATCGAATACATGAACAATATTAAGGCAAAACTTGATGAAATAGATAACCTTAATAGGAAGCTTGAAGAATCCGAAAGGGCAAGACAGGAGGACAGGATTGCTTTTGACCAGAAAACAGATGAAATTACAAAGAAGTTGCAGGATATAGAACAGCTTCAGAAAGAACTGATAGAAACAAAGGAAGAACTTGAGAAAGAAAAGAGTAAAGGCTTTTTCAAAAAGCTTTTTGGATAAGATATGTACGTCTTATGTATGGCATGTGTATTCCATATGTATTATATATGTATATTATAACCGTAATTAATACATACAACATACATATAACATACATAATTATTAAAGATTGGCCGAATTTTTCAACTTAATTATGTATGTTGTATGTATCTTGTGTGTATATCACATGTACATCATATGTATGTCACATACATAAAATGATTGACTTACAAATGAAGCTGTAGTATCATTAAAGCATAAAAAGCAGGCTCAGGTCTGAAATTTTAATTTAAATGAATTGGAGGAATGAAGATGGGAAAAACAAAGATAGTCATTAGCAGTGATGTGGGATTTAACGGGTTTAAAACGGTTGTGGGAGAGAAGAGTGGAGATGATATCATCGAGCTATTCAAGACCCATAACAGCTCTGACATAGCACGATACAAAGGAGAATCTATTATTAATGTTGTAGAGGATGCTTTATATGCTGAATATACAACAGCTACTGAGAGACGTAAGTATGTCATAGGCAATGCAGCTAAGGATAGATATGCAGATCAGGTTGCAGCTGATGATATAGTTTCTAACTTTTATACGAACTCTGAGGACGCATATACTGACTATAAGAGATTCACAACACAGGGAATGGCAATAACACATCTTTCAGTGCTGAATGAAGCCCTCGAAAAGCTTGCCGGAATATCAGAAAAGTATTCAGATATTATTATTGAGCCTGATAAGTATGAGCTTACAATAGTTATAGAACTTCCAGAAGCAATTGCAAAGGAAAACAATTATCAGTCAATCATAAGAGACTACATAACAAACCCGGCAAGCAATTCACAGTACAAAGTTTCAATAGAAGGTTTTGACAAAGTAAAGGCAGTGCCAGAAATCTTACAGAAAGCAAATGTTGTATTTACTTCACAGGTATATGCTGCAGCTGTGTGTGAGATATCATCACTTGACTATGACGAGGATAAGGTAAGCTCAGAAATGCTTCCAATGTTCGTTTTTGACGGTGGGGGCAAGACTGTTGGAATCGCAACAATCACAAAGACTTTCGATTTGGCTGAAAAGAGAGAGTCAAACAGAAATTACTCAATAACTAAAGTCTGCATGAATACCTCTGATGTAATTTATAAAGAGTATAACTACAGAATTGAACCACAGCTCATAGAATCTAAAGCAACAAGCAAAGACATGTACATGATTGCCGATGCTAATGAAGCAGGGGACTATGTAGAGATTAATGTTAAGGATATTTACGAGAAAGAATTGAAGAAAACAATAGAAGGCCTTTACAAATATGTACTTGATAACTACAGGTCAGAACTTTTCTCTGCGAGATCTTATCTGTTTGCTGGTGGGGCAGGAGAGTTATATTTCAACGACCTCAGCAAGCTGATTAAGAGCAATTTCAAAAATGCAACAATAGAGAAAAAATATATACTTGCTAAAGGAAAATACGGAAGAGAGGAAAACGGCTCTATCTTCTCTGTAGCAATCGGAGGACTCGTTCTGGCTAACTCTGTTGTAGAATAAGTGTTCATCCAGAAAGGATTATAATGGGCAAATATAGCGATGTTAAAATAATTCTTGACAGCTCTGATGCAGATATATATGAGTGGATTAGAGAGACTGGCAAATCAAATGCTTGGAATATATTAAGAAGCATGATTGGGAAACTAAGAGATGCGGATACCATGTATCCATCATTCAGGTTGTCAGAAGATTTCAAGAATAAATATATGGATGAAATAAAGGATTTCAAGCCTGCAAGAGTAGTGATCACATCAGAGTTTGATGATGTGATAAAAAATGTTAAAACTGCACTCGAAAATAAGGCAGCAAAGACATCCTTATCCAAGTCTGCCATATGTAAAGCAATAATAAGGGAGACTTTTATCTATCCTGATAGAGAGGACAGATATAAATACATGATGAATCCTGCTGTGGCTGAATATATCGAAGAAATATGCCATATTACCAATGGTCTGTATACTGCAGACAAAGTAAACCGGGAAAATGTGAAGACATATATAAGTCCGGATATGCTAAATCAGCCAGCTAAAGAAAAATCAGATGAAAATAATGAAGTTCCTAAATATTTTCAGGATGATACGGATAAGCTGGCAGAGGAGAAGGAGCAGGATATTGATGATAAAATAAATGAAATAAGAGAGCGTAACAACGCTGGTGAAAACAGCAAAGTAACAAGGGTTGTTAAAGATACCAGAAACACGGCTCAGAAAAAATTGGCCAATCAGTTTAAACTTCTTTAAAATCGAAAGCAGCACAGGCAGTAAAAACCTGTGCTGCTTTTTTATATAATTCAGTTAAAAAAGTTCCTCAATCATGGCAGAACTCTCATTCTGCGTATTTTCACATGTTATGAGAATTCCCACAGCCCTGTCATTGGAATCCTGAATAATAGTACCGAGAAAATCACCGCCGACAAATGTTCTAAACGAAATACCACCACTTATCTGAACAACACCGCCATTGCTGCATTTCTCCAGTATTGAATCGCTCCAGGAAGTATTAGGAACGGAATTGATAGAAGATATTATGACAGGATCATCGTAATCTGAAACATAAGGATATATTCCCTGTTTTGCCTGATTATTAAGTCTGTTTAGTGTATCTCTTCTTATATGCTTCTTCCTTCTTAATGCAGAATACATCTTGCCTGCATCAAAACGGGCTGATTCAACATATTCAGCAACCGTATGGCTGCATTCCTCAACAGAAGATATACAGATTACTCCGGAGAAGGATGATGAAAATTTTTCTGAGTATGCAAATCTTAAAGATTTGTTATGCTCATAATCCCGTAAAATCAGCAGAAAATTTCCCTGTCCATCTTCATGCAGAGAATATTCCCCTTCAACCGGCTGGAAAAGCATTTTTTTCTGCTGATAAAGTGGTATGCCATAAGAACTAATATTAATCTTATTAACCATCGGATCAAATATTAACAGCTCATCACCAGAGAGCTTATAACTGCCTATAAAATTTAACATAAATACCTCAAACAAAATAAATCATATATCTGTGTTCAATAGTGAAGCAGGTCTAAATTAAAGTCAACAGAAAGAAAAAGAAAATAGTTGACATTTAATAATATATAATATATATTAATAATATACAGAGAAAGGATGATAATTGACACTTAAGGTGACCTGGCTTAAAGTAGGATATGCGAATGCATAACCCTATGTTTTTAATAGAAACAGAGGTGATTATAATGCTTATGAATGATATCAAGGAAATATGTCATACTTCATCAGCGCTTAAAGCAGTTAAGGAAGCAGTAAACAGGGCGAATGAATCAGCCGATTACAAATTTCCTGTCAAGGATATAGCAGGTATGATAAAAGAAAAAGGCTTTGATTTTTCAATAAAAAGCCGTAAGGTAAATGCAAGGTCTGGTGCAGCAGGAAAGGCGGTATATATTGACTTTGACTACTGTGGTAACAGGATTCATGTACTAGCGGTTAAAGAAGGAACACGCAAGTATAAAACAACAACAGTATATTCCTGCAGAAGACCAGCAACCGTATCAAAGTATCTGATTGCAAGAAAACTTTCGACAGCCCTAAAAGATGGCAGATACGAAAATTTTGCCGGATACTGTTGCATGATTGATAATGGCAGATACAACTCGTCATATTGCATCAGGCATGGTGATGAGGAATACAAGTTCAACTGCAAACCAAAGGATATAGACATAATAGTATATTCCTATATATGCAGAAGTGAAGAATTTCAGTCTATGATGCTTTTGCAATAGAACAAATGAAAGAGGTCAGCTCATGGATAAACAGAAATTGATTGAGAAGCTTAAGAAATCAGGATATAAGGTAACAACGGACTCTAGTGTGGTAATCGTTCTGACAGACGATCATAAGCTGGGCATATACGGAAAAATTAAAAAGATAATAGACGAATCAGGATATGATGCATCATGGGGAGTGCGGTATGATGCATCTGCACATCCGGCAGTAGTTTCTGAGAACGCACAAGGCTCATATGAAGCAGATTTTGATACAAATGAGCAATCTGTCACTGAAAACGAAAAAACGGCAGAATGGCAGGATAATGACGATACAGATGCATATGGGCAGATGTCGTTAATGGATTTGCTATAAAGCAACATATAGAGTGAATGATGGAGAGGTGCCATGTATAAATACAAGGTGAGATTCAAATGTGGACACGAAAAAGAGTATGAGGTTGACTATAAGCCGGACAGTGCAGTTAAGGAAATAGATTCTGAATGTGAAAAATGCCGGGCTAAAATCAACAGCAGAATCCTTACGATTGCAGAACTTGATAAATTAAGTGCTCCGCTTACCGGAACAGAAAAGCAGGTTGCAGCAGCAACTAAAAACAGGGAGCGTTTCATAAGCCAGTGGGTTAAAACAGCATCAGACAGTCAGAGTGATATTATAAGGGATATAATCAAAAACGAAACATATGCAGGCTGGTGGATGGATCACTACAAGGAAGTATTTTCTAATGAATTCGTAAATGATTATTACAGAAAGTACAAATCTGACAAGAAGAGAAAGAGAAAATCCGGAAGTAGCGTAAAGAAAGAAACACTTCCAGATACCAAGAAGCAGGAAATTATCAGACACATGATAAAGCCAGCGGGGGCAGGGAATGTTCTGATATTCATAGAGCTGGTAGACAATACAATGAGGGCGGTACACTCCTCACTGGATGACAATCTGATAAATATCATGGTTGAAAACGGAATGTCATACCTGCAGGATAAGGATATTTTCATTAAGGATATTAATGAGTATACCGGCAATTACTCAGACCGGGCTGCAGAACTTGGTATTTCGCTGCTTAACGCAGGTTATTCAGTAAGTGTTCTTAATAATACCATAATTAACATGATAAAAACAGGCAGATATATACCGCAAAATGACAAATGGGTAAAAAGATTTAATTCGCAGAGTGTATATCTTGACTGGAAAGGATATGAAAGGGTATTGTGTAACAGGGCGTTATCATTTATTGAAAATGCCCACTGGGACAACAATTTTAAAAAGGTTATTGTACCAGTCACATCCTACAGACAGTTAGAAGATTACGCCCACAGATATGGGTTTAATATTGATAATAAGGCTCTAAAGATGCTGGAACAGGCAAAAAGAAGAGCGCTGTAAAAGATACCTAACAGGGGGTTAATCCTGAATAATATATAGCTTTTAAGCTGGAAAGGAGAGATTGCTATGGAGATAATCTTTCGCGAACAGGCAGACTTTTATTCTGTGATGAGAATAAATGATTTGCCAGAAAATTTTTTGAAAAAATTGGTGGTGGTAAAGCCGCTGGGAGAGGAAAAGCCTCTCACTGTAACAGAAACAATAAAGAAGTGCCTCAAAGAAATGAAACGCTATGTCAACGAGAGTGCCATACAGAAAGCACTTGTTATTGATGTGGGACGGGAAGGCACATCATTTTACAGTTTGGAACTGAATGATGAAGAGCTGGCGAATTGTTATGAGTTAGCTAAGGAATATGGATTAGGAAACCGAGATGAGATAATAAGTTTTGTCATTGGTACAAATCGCAAGAAAACAGAGAGAAAGGCAGCAAGGGGATAGTATGAAAGAAAAAAGAGAAGTTAAGGAAAAAGAAATAGTCAGATATACAAACAGGGAGCTCGATGCATTGGGATATGATTCATTTGCACGATTTGCAAGACACAACAATATATCGTTTGCTGCTGTTAAGCGCCTTTCTGTATATGATAAAATACCAGTTGTCATAAGCAGTGAGGGTAAGCCATATGTGTGCCCGGGAACGGTATTAAGACTCAGTCAGATAGAAAGAGAAACACTGGATAGAAATGCAAAAATGTACGAATTTTCAGTCAGGGAAAAATTAATTAGAATCCGCCTGAGAAAGAAGGATATAGAAGCAGCTTATGAGGAATACAGTGAAAGAAGATTCAGAAACGAAGATGTTGAATTATACTACAATGTCCTAACGAAAGAGCAGATAGTGGCCAATGAGGAAGCAATAACAGATAAGGTGCATGTAAAGTGTGTTACATCAGGCATTGTTGCAATTGGAAATCCTGTGAATACCTTTACAATCTCAAATGAAGAGCGTTGGATATGTATTGAATACCTTTATGGGCTGTACAGGGTTGCTTATGAGTATGAGCTGGAGGAAAAGAAGAAGAATTTTGAAACTCTGGAAGAGGCGAAAAAATGGATAACTGACAACGATAAGAATATCAGGAATGTTTCAATAAGACATAGAGGATATTGCCTGTATAAGTACAGCAATGGAGAATTTGAGCTTGTTGACGAAGAGAAGAAACTCGCCCAGAAGAAGCTTCACGATGGCAACTTTAAGAAGATGATGGCAGAAATTGGAGAATAGATCATATTTGGAATGAGATTGGCAAATAAGTAAAAGAAATGTAGGTGGAAAAAGATGGAATTATTCCAGAAAAAAATAGGACCTGTTTTCTTAAAAGAAAATAGCGACGCATCAGCATTTATTGAAAAAATGAATGAGCTGCAGAACAAAGCTACAACACCAGAACTTAAAAAAGAAATAGAAAAGCAGATAAAACTTGCCTCATATGGTTCTGTAGGAGAACAGAATATAGCATACGAACTGAAAAACAGTGGAATGGATATGTATATACTGCATGATATTTATCTTGAGTACGAAGACCTGTCAGCGCAGATAGATTATATTATAATAACACGAAAGAAAGTGTTCATAATTGAGTGTAAGAACCTAATTGGTAATATTGAGATAGACAGCCAGGGAAACTTCATTCGGACATATGAAATGTTCGGGAAAAAGATAAAAGAGGGCATATATTCGCCTGTCACACAGAATCAGAGGCATCTTAATGTATTAAAAGCCTGCAGGAAAGCTGCCAAAGGTAATTTTATTACAAAGGCAGCCTACGAGCATTTCTTTGATGAAGGTCATAAGTCACTGATCGTTCTTGCCAACCCAAAGACATACTTCAACTATAAGTATGCTCCAAAGGAATTAAGAGATAAGGTCATAAGAGCGGACCAGCTTGTGGCAACGATTAAGAAAATTAATGATGCTTCAAAGGAATCAACATATACTGAAAAGGAAATGAGAGAGCTGGCAGAATTCTACCTCAATGCGAATAAGTCTGAAAGATCAGACTATTCTAAAAAGTATGAGGACATGCTCAAGCAGGTATCAGAGGAAAGCCAGAAGATAACTGCTGCCGGAGAGAATTTTATTAAGAAAGAGCAGCAAGCATATTCAGCCAGGAAGCAGGAAATGTCTGAAAAAGAGTGCAATGGTGTTGATGAAATAGAAAAGTACTGTCCTAAGTGTGGCTCAAAGCTTGTATTAAGAAAAGCAACCAAAGGCAGCAATGCAGGAAGAAATTTTTACGGCTGTTCTGCATTTCCTAAGTGTCGGTACATTGAGAATATATGATTTTCAAATTTAGAAAGGGTTTTTATGAGTGACGAAAAGATTACAATTAAACAACTTATTATCTTGCTTATGAACTGTAGATTTAAAAGGTGTGAATTATGGACAGAAAAGGAATATAGATTAACCCATTCGCATACTAAGAAATTTCGTTCACATATGATAGCTTCAAAAAAGATGGATTTATTAGCAAAATTAGGAATGGATTATAAGGATGCTCAAAAATGGATTATTTTGGAAGGAAAACAGAAAGTAAATAAGAAAGAATTATCTATATTAGGTACTCCGCTTTGGACAGGAAAAATGGAAGAACTATCAAATAATGCGGATTTTCTTAATATGCAGGTATGCGACTGTTATACAGAAGGCTTATTTAGAAGGAAAATAATAATTATTCTTAATAAAAGTGGACAAGAAGATATGCAGGTATATATTCCTATCAATCAATGGAAGAATAAAAAACACTGCTATTAGTAGTAGTTTTCTAGATTAATTATAAGGAAAAAAATAATATATGAAACAAAATTTGATTACTGACATTATTAACAAAATGAGACCAGTTGTGATAAAAAACAAATTCACAACAGTGGAAGAATACAAAAGAAATAACCCCATAGAACAGGGTAAGGACATAACAGAAGAATATAATGGGGTTCCTGTTGTAATTGAGAACAAGAATTTTAACAACGGATTCATATTAAGCAGTATGGATACGGATATACAGCATTTCATAGAGGAAAAATTGACATGTAGATGCAATCGTAAGGATAATGCACCAAGCTATATCGTAATGACACATAACTCAAAGAATTTTGAGAAAGTGTACCAGACTTTAGAAGAAAATGGATATAAAATCTATAATTACAGATATTGGGAGAATGATAAGAATATAAAGAATAATCAGGATTACAGTCCATTTGAATGGTTTGATGATAAATATTACAGGTATGATATAGATGGATTCATAAAATCCCTGCTTCCTTACATGTGCGAGGAAGAATCTAAAAGGTATGAAGAATCATTGGGAAATTATATCGTGACAAATGCAAGTCATCTCCTTAAATCTATCATGCTGTATGTGAATTATTCAAATAACAGATCGTTATCAGAAGTTATGAGATTTTTAAATAACATGAAAGAGTATGAAGAGATTGTAAAAGAAGTAGAGATGCCCGGAAAAACAAAAGAAGAAAATAATATGCCATATCACTATCTGCAACCTTACCTTAGTGCAGGTCTTGCTCAACCGGAGATAGTAGATTTGCTCAAAGATGTACTGACACCAGTTATATCTGCAGCAGACGAAAATCTAAAGGAAAATAGCTTTGATTTTTCAAAGCTGGAAGAAAAATGTGTAATATTCATAGATAAAAGCGCTGATATGAATGAGTGGTTAAGCACAGAGATACTTATGTCATTCGTTGGAAGATTATCAAAATATGGAGAAGTAAGCAAGAGACATATTAAGTTCTTGTATGATATTTCAGATTGCGAGTACGCTGAGGATTTAGACCGCATACTATCACTATCAAGAACTCATAATATCTCTTTTGATATCATCAGACGAAACATGAAGCTCATCACCTCAGTTCCAGAAGATGAAAAACGCATGTATGATAAAATCTTTCCTTTTATTAGAACTTTTGTATATATGGGAGCTGAAGAACAAGACCGGAAGCAAGCAGAATCAATAATGCAAGAATTCAATCAGGAATCAAAAGAAAATATACAGCTGGATGATATACCAGCTGAACATTGTCTTGTATTGATAAGGGGAAAGAACCCCATATTAGCTGACAAAATGCAAAAATAATAGGGGTATACACCCCTATTATACCTATAACAAATGTCGGAATTTTCACGTAATTAAGTGAAATTAATATATAGGCAAATCCTATTATATCAGAATTTTAAAAAAGTAGAATATTTTCAATAAAAATTCATAAGGATGTTCTTCTAAGAGACAGAAAGGCAGCACAAAATTAAATGTACAAAAAAGAAACATATGGAGTAACCCAGGGCTATGCAGTAACATGGCAAGAATTAAAAAAAACAATAAGCGAGGTGTTTCCAGATGGCCTAAATCCTGACGGTACATATCAGAAAATAAGAGAAAATCTGTGGAATAAGGACAACATGAGTCGAACATATCTAAATGTGGTGTATTACAGGAATCATAAACAGGAATCTCAAATGTCGCTGGGTTACTATGACAATGTGAATTCGAGATTTATAGTTACTGATGTATCAGGAATAAAAGTCTTTGATGTAATAGCTTCAATTCAAAAATAGAATATTTTAATGAAAAATGGGCAGCGCATACCAATACGATATGCGCTGCCTGTTTTTACTCAAGAGGATATGTACATATGTCAACGATGAAGCGTGTCGGCACATCCCTGACAATTCCGTTTAGATTGCTCTCGATGTCAATGCATCGAATAAGTGTATGAGTCCTATTATAGTCCTCAATAACAAAAAGAATACCCCCAATTATAATAACCCTTCCCTGATGCAGACGGGCATCGCGCATGTCTTTTGGTTTGGAAGGAATGAAGTTGTCGCTAGGGAATGTCCGGCTCATAACACGCTTTGCCCCAATGCTTAGAGCATCCCTGATACCATCCTCACTGTAATACATATTTGAATATCTTTTCATACGATATTCCTCCTTAAAAATATTTGGGCAATATTTCTGCTCCAATATATTTGTGTAATAAATGCATCCAATTTCTTTAAAAATTTTTATTTTTATTTCAATGTGAGACATATGTGCTATAATCATAGCAATGTAACAGATAAATGCTCATTGATGGTATTTACTCTAGAAAAAGGCAGAAAACTTTAAAATTCTAAATTTTCAAAGAGTAAGGAGGTGAGCATATATGATACAGAGAATTCAGTACGATGAATACACTACAGTCGAAATAGATTGTAATGAAATAGTGGAGCATGACGATCTGTATGCCATTCTTAATGAGAATGAATGGGACAGGATTCATGAGAACTTTCTGCTAAAGAGAAAAGAAACACTGGTAACTGAAGGAATCGTTTTCGCAATTGAAATATAAGACAAAAAAGCAGGTGTCACAATGATATAATCCCCCTTAAGTAGATTTGGGTTTTTGCCTTGTCTACCTAAGGGGGATTATATCATTAAGCCTTACTTTCTTTATATTTCAGTTTTTCATAGAAGAATAAGGAAATATGCAATATCTATATAAAAACCGCTAAATGACCAAAATACGCAGCCATATTACATATCTATAAAAATTAATAATATTATAAAAATTTTATACAATTGTATTGACAAACTATTTAATTAGAGCTATAGTAATAATGTAATAAATAAAGAAATAAAATACACGCAAGAGGTGATAACATTGAAAATTTTTGAAAATGTAAATGAAATATCCAATGCATTCCAATTAAACGGATGGAATGAAGACACAACCTTTGAAGAGGTTACAATGGAAGAAGCAGAAATTAGAGGCCTTCTCTTTGCTGTAAGCGAAATAAAAGCCGGCAGAAAGATTTTTAAGATGAATGTTACTGGAAATATATACAATCAGTCGGGCGACCTGTTAATGTACTACATTTCAATAGCCCGAGACCCTGATTCACCTATTAAGTTTCCAGTTGTAAAAAATGTAATTAAAGGATGTATGAGCAAATATGACATCGATGAGATTATATTTTTTGTAGGAGGAGACATCAAGTTTAGTGGTTCATACGAAAGATTCATGCAAACGAGTCAGTATGATCAGAGCCCCGAACTTTTTGAAATGAGAAATCAGATGCTAAATAGTGAATGCTTAAAAAGTCAGGTTTTTAACGGACATAAGCTGTACCTATTGTTACCAGAGAATAAGAAAATAAATGCCCTGGAAGAACTCCTGAAAGGAGATGACGTATGATTGAGATTTCATTAAAAGATGGCAGAACATTCATGAGCAGTATTGAGATTGCAGAAGCCGTAAGAAACTGGAACGACGCTCAGGGTTTCGGAATACCTTTCAAGGTATCTGATTCCCTGTGGGTATCAGGAGACCAGGTAATCAGAATAGAGCAGAAAGACAATTAATGCAATGAAAAGAGGGAAAGATATGAGTATTGAGCTATATGAGGCAAGAAGAAAATTAGACATATTTGAAAAAGGGATTAATAATCCTGAGATTTTCATGTCTGCATCGTTTGCTGATATATTTGATAATTTATTAAGGGGCATAACGTTAAATCAAAAAGGTGTTTTTGATTATGTGGAGGACTATCTTAATCAGTTAGATATATTCAGGGAAACCAAGATAGATATATCATTAGAATGTATAACAGTTTCATTACCTTCCATTGATGAGGATAATTCATATGACAGAATAATATGGATAAGTTTTGAAAATCATACGTATAAGGTGCTTAACAAAAGTATCAAACAGTATCTCGAAGTTATGAACAGAACATATACATATGAACCTCAAGAGATAAGAGATATTTTTAAGAGATATGAAAATTATTCATTAATGAAAAGAATAACTGTTGCTCGACGCTGCTTGGTTTGTAAAAATAAAACTCTATGGATTAGAATGCAAGATTTTTTGTTTAGTCTGTTTGTTTCAAAGAGATATCTTAAAAAGATACTTGATAGGGAACATATAAAAATATGCGAAAAAAATGAATTTCTTAAAGAGAAATACGATAAGGATATTAGAAAACAGAACTTCTATCTGCAGAAAGCTCCTAACCAGATACTTAAGATAGAGCAGAAACAGAAAGAGATTGTCAATTACTTATCTGGCTGTGGATTTACAGAATATGATGATGCTGATCGGATAAGATGTTAATGTTAAAAAGAGGTTTATAGTAATAGAAAAACAGACATTAACACAGAAGTGAGGGAAAAAGGTGGGAAATGAATGTGTGATATGCCCCTGTCAAGTAGACAGGGGGGCATATCACACATTCATTATGTCAACCTGCTTTTTTGCTAAAAATAAGCTAAGTCTGCCTGGACATCATCAGAAGAGATGTTCATCTCAAAATAAGATGAAAAACTGCTGCCAGAAATCTTATTATTGTCATTATAAGCCTGTCTAAGCTTCATATAAGCGTTAAGGCTCTTAAAAGTAAAAATGCCCGCTTTTGAATTAAAACCCTGCATATGGGCAAGCAACAGCCCTCTGGGAATGAATAAAGGCAGGTTACATAGCACATCTCCGCACTTATCTATATTATCTGCAGAAGCAAGGCTCCTGTTATCAAGTGACCTTAAGCAATGCTTAACGAGGAAATTGTAAGCGCTAATCTCATTATCACAGATAACACACAAAGTAAATCTGTGGATATCAGCAGAAGCAAGGCTCCAGCTGTATGAGGAAATAAAGGAAGAACACCTTACCCTGCTGCCATAATCGGCATCAATGTCCTCAATGCATATAACACTGCCGTCCTTAAGCGCGAGAGCGTTCTTAAGCACAAGAGAATGTCTGTCGTCTGTAAGCTCGATAAAAGGAGCAAAACGGGAGTTTGTAATGTTCAGTCTGTCAAGATACTTATTTTTCGCAAGAACCTCAAGCAGACATGAGGTGCATCCGGTAAACTGCGGATGCAGCGTAAAGTATGTACGGTACATATCCCCGCCAAAGCAGGAAGCCACTGAAAATCCTTTAAAACACAGCTGGTTAAGTATCCTGTACGAATCAGGATGAGTGTTTTTAAGATACTTAACAGCCTCAGAGAGTATGAAACCCTTTCTCTTTTCGTATATGTTAGAATATCTCAAATACTTCATGTGATAAGCAGAAACAGCCGAATCGGATTTGCTGAGAGCCATGAGAGACCATAGCGCATCAATGGTGCAGGTTCCAAAACCCATTAGGATAAGTCTGTTAAGCGTGGACAATGCCTGTGTCCTTATGGATGCGGCACTGTTATACAGTAGGGCATTATCCGGAGTTGTAACCCATGCCATGCGATTATCATTAAATATTGCATAGTAGAGAGACGATATGCTGTTCTCATCAGGATAGTATGCCTTTTGCAGCATCTGCACAATCATAACATCATCTGAAAGTGAGTGGTTTATTGCTCGTGCGAATGCATCATCATTTATCACCAATCGCCCCACACTGCTGCATAGACCATGCGGATGTGAAAGAAAGATAAGTTCTATCAAAGGAATATCTTCATCGTTTACCCTGCTGCCGACCATTTGCGAATACCTGTGGAGCTTGTCAGCAATAACATCAATGTTCTGCGAGCCCGTATCCACCTCAATATAATCCTGCTGACAGCAGCGGAATAGTCCGTCTTTTGCATTATAGAATGTTTTAACTGCTGCATCAGCTACGAAATATGAATCCGTTATACTGTCAGAAGAGCTGTCGCCGTAATTAACAACAACCTCTGTGTCAAAACCAAAGTATGACGGATAAAATGAGTTGCCCAGTATATAAGCATAAAAGTCATTATAACCGGAGCCATGTTCCAGATTAGCCTGATGCGTGCTTATAACATCCCTTAACAGCAGCCTGTCGGCATTGGGGAATCTCCCGTTAAGAGTAAGGGCATCAAGACTTAACTCCCTTCCAAGTTCGGTAAGATAATAGTAAGTCTGTGAAAGATCCTCGAATTTTGATTCATATCTGTTGATGATCGAGGAGCCTACATTAAATGTCCTTTTATTAGCATCGTAAATTCGTCCGCTGCATTTTGAAGACCTGCCTTTTTTCTCCTGAATATCATACAGCCCGAGGTAATTAAGCTGCTCCCTGTACGCACCGCCCATGATTGCAAGGGAGAGAGTGAGCCTTAGAGAGAGGGACTTCCCGAGATTTTCAGAAAGAGCCTCCAGTAGTTCATTTCTCTGTGCTGATGATAATATTTCATCCGAAAAATGGATCAGCTTAAACAGAAACATCTCACCTTTGTCACACCCAGGTTTGTCAGACATGCCTTCTGGAATATCATAGAGAACAGCCGCCTCATCATATTCCACTGTCTTAGCTAATTTTGCATATATTGATATTGAGTTATCCATAAAATCCTCCTAACTTGTCTACGGAAAAAAAGATATGTGGTTCAGACCAGCAGATACAGCTTTGGAGGGAGGATTACCTGCTGCCGCATATCTTTTAACCCCGGAATCAGGATATTCCGGTACATATTTATTGTGAGTCAGGTACGGATAAGAGTCAAGGAGTAGATACTATATTTATTAAAAATTTAAAAAATATGTTGACAATATTAGAAAAGCAGTATATACTGATAATAGAGAAAGTAATTTAAAAAACAACAAGCCATACACGAAAGGAAGAATAAGACTATGGTTACAAGAAAATGGAAGGTATATGGAAGAGAAGGACACAGGCAGAGAGAATCATTCAATAAGTCATATGAATATGATTTTTCTGGAGGCAGTGATGGAACAAGAATCATCAAAGTAGAGAATTCAGACGTTACAGGAACGAATGAATATACAGTAGTAACCATCACAAGAGATACGGCTGAGCTGTGTGCGAAAGAACTTGACGGACAGATAACAGATGGAATATTCGAGAACAGCTCCACAGGAAATGTAGTTGAAATTAAAGAAGGAGGAAATAAGTAAGTATGAGAGAATTTAAAGTAAATGGTATTAGGGTGTCTATAGTAGACAGATTCAATGTAGGTAAAGAAATAAGCAGGTCTAACCCGAAGTACGAAGTAAGAATATTTGATCCAAAGTATGATGCATGGCGTACACTGTGTACATGCATGACACTAAGAGAAGGCAGAGAACTTGCAGAGGAAATGCTGGGATAGATTTTCGAAAAGTTGAAAACTCTCTGCACCCATGTGAAATAATGCAGAATGATGCCTATAAATTCAAAATGTCGGTAGCAAAGAGAGTCCTTAATTTTAACGATGTAAAGCTGTTCATCTTCATATAAATGAGCAACAAATGGATTAATATATAATGGGTGGCTGTAGCTCAGCCTGGTAGAGCACTCCTGCATGGCATCGTAAATGCGTGTAAGGAACCATGCAGGTGTTGTCGGAGGTTCAAATCCTTCCAGCCACATAAAAGAATTAGGAGGTACTGATGAAAATTGAGATTATTTTTGCTGATCCGCATAAAACAGTAACAAGGTATGCAAATAACAAATGGGATATTAACGAAAGAGTATATAATACACTTACCCAAAATGGAATAAGTGAAGAATTAGCAATAGACTGCGCAAGCTGGGCTGAATTAGCGACATATGGAGAATCATATAATGAAGCAGCTTTTGATGTATATATTTCAGAAGAGTAGAAGTGTGAACCGGTAATGAAAGGAAATGGTTTTTATGGGCATCACAAATGTATACAGTGTACAAAAGAAAAATAAGGAAATAAAGAAAAGATGCTGTCTTAACTGTAAGCACCTGGTACAGTTTCCCAGAGGAAACAGCTACGGTGACATAGATTATCTATGCATTAAAACAGGATACTTTGTTGTAAATGTTGGGGCTGATGTAAAGAAAATAAAGAGATATACCCCTGGTGGAAAAGAACTCGTCTGCTGCCACGAAAGCAGCAGATAAAAAGATAAGGAGGATAAATCAATGTTTGAATATAATGGATATAAGTTTGAACCGTTTAGGAAGCTTAAAAAAGAGGAAAGTAAGGATATTAAGACATTCAGCAGGCATATCGCCAGCGACAGAGAACTTGGCATGTGCGATTATGATGTGGACTGGAAAAAGTCAGAATACAGCTGGAAAGGATTCTACGATGCGTCAGCTGATAGTCAGATGGATATATTCAGATGTCTTGAAAATGGTAAGCTGTATGTCCCGTGTGAGCATGAGCTGTTTGCATTTGCATAAGCTCGCTAGTCAAAATCAATATAAGCATAATGCGGAAAGAGGTCAATTATGAGAACATTTTTAATTATCAAAAAAGAAATTGTAAACGGAAAGAAAGAGCCTTATATCGCTGGAGTAGTTAATTCCAGAACATTCCCAAGCACGGAGGCAGCAGAACCTGGTGTTAGAATCATTGAAGTTCCAACGCCTGAAAAAGTCAATGAAGTAGTGGGATGTCATGTTAGATTATAGCATGCAGGTAAGAAAACACCATCCGGCATTAGTCGGTTGAGAGTAGTTCATAGGAAATTAATCGTGAATCCTCGGCATTTACTTGCCGAGTGGTTCACCAAATAAGTTAAATATATGTTAAAATAATTCAGAAAGGGAAAAATATGTTGGTATTTTGGATTCTGTACTGGGTAATAACAGCATTGTGGGCTATATGGATGGTTGGATATCCGGTATTACATGTAAAGATAAGGAAAGAAAAGATGCAGACCTTCCGTTATGTATTCGTAGGTTCTGTAGCAACGATAATAATTAATATCCTTAACCTGTTAATAAATCATACAACACATTAACAAGAAAAGGATTGTTATAATTGCAGGAAGAAAAAATTAAAAATTAATCAGTAAAGGAGAGCATGATCATGGCATGGTATTACAGAACATATGCCTGCGGACACGAAGGAAGGGAAAATGTCACAGGCAAAACAGAGGAGAGAATGCAAAGGCTGGATGATATTTTTGCCGGATTATGTCCGGAATGCAGGAAAAAACAGAAAGACGAGGAACATGCGAAAGCAAGTGCAGAAGCAGAGAAAAAAGCAGCAGAAAACAATCTCCCCAAGTTAAGCGGAAGCGAGAAGCAGATTGCATGGGCGAATACTATAAGAATGAAGTTCTATGAAGAGTACAGCAATGGCCAGAATGACATAGAGACAATCATCAAAAGTGAAACAGAATCAAAGTTCTGGATTGACAACAGAAACCACCTCGATTCATATTTCATTGAAGAGTATGCAGAGAAAATCAAGGAAAGGCAGCAGCACAAAGAAATGGTAGAAAGCAATGCTGTATATCCGAAAGAGATTAAACATGATGGTATAGTAGAGATTATCGAGCATTATAATAACATGTATGATCACAGAATATCAGTAAAGTATAAGAAAGATGCAGAATTCACAGTACTTGTAAAGTCCTGTGGATACTCATGGGATGGTAATGAGTGGTATCGGAAAATCTCACGTTCAACAGGGAAATTTAAGGATATGGCAAAAGAATTAGGAAATAAATTACTTGAAAACGGTTTCGTAATATACATTCAGAAAGATAAGAATGCATACATAAAGCTGAATGAAAAAGCATTCAACCTATAAGCCGTGAAAGTGTAATAGTGAGAAAGGGGGACTATTAATGGTTGCAGCCGGTTCAGTAGTTGAGTATATACAAAGGAAAGGTATCGTGCTAAGCGTCAAGGGCGGTGAATGCCTGATATGGACGAAAGACAGCTATGGCAGGGAAATAGTAGAGACTGCTGCCATTGACAAAGTGACGGAGACAGGCTATCAGGCAGGGCTTGATAAGTGCATGGCAGAGGCATCCAGGCAGCACGATTATATGCAGATTGAAAAGACCTTAAGAAAAGTATCTCACATATCCCCAAACAGGCTCACTAAGCTTACATACCTTGCTATAGCACATATTCTTCCCGATGGAACGAAAGATGCCAGCTGTCCCGAATATATGCGTATAGCGGATATACTGGAGTTCATCAATATAAATTACGGTGAAAGCTACAAGACGGGAACGAGGGAGACAATAAGAAAGACAGCCGTTAAGGAGCTGCTTCACAAGGGTATGATATGCGATAACAAACTAAAGAAGCAGAGTCCAAAGTTTGGTTACAAGCTGCAAGAGCCAGCAAAATCTAACAGGGAACAGGATGCAGCGTACAAATGGAATTAACATAAAAAGGCCTTCCAACAGGAAGACCTTTTTATTCACACCATGTGAAACTTTCGTATTGTCGGGTTATACCCTTATTTGAACTTGTGTGTAAAATATGACACTATTATGGTACACTAATTATAAGATTAAATCAAGTTTTTAGAATAAAAACAGAAAAAATGTGGAGGAAATCATGAAAAGAGAACCGTATTATATAGGATTAGAGGTTGGACCTACATATGCAGCCTATGCCGTTACCAATGAATCTTATAATCTTGAAAGATTCAGGGGAAAAGATATGTGGGGAATATATAAGTTTGATGAAGCAGAAAGCTCGCAGGATAGGAAAAATGCAAGATCAGCAAGGAAGAATATTAAGAAAGAGAAAGAAAGAATAGGTCTTATAAGGAGCTATTTTCACGATGAGATTGAAAAGGCTGATGTAAATTTCTTTGCAAGACTTGATAACAGCACCTTTCATGCAGAAGATAAGGATAAAATCCTCTCCGGTGACAGGAACGTGCTTTTTAACGATGAAAATTATAAGGATGCAGATTATAATGAGCAGTTCCCAACCATATATCATCTCCGTTCATTTTTAGCAAAACACAATGAATTGGTGGACATAAGATTAGTTTATCTTGCTGTGTCCAATATAATGAAGCATCGGGGAAACTTTTACTCCAAGAATCTGGAAGATACAGACAGTGCAATTAAAGATATATATGCTGGTATCTGTGAAAAGGCATCGCAGGCAGATATGCAATTATATCCGGAAGCAGACACGGATAAGATCATGGATTATATGCTTAATACAGCACTGACAAATAAGGTGAAGGCAACGCTTGTATCGCAGGAAGTAAAGGCGCTGACGAAATCTGAAACGGCGCTTATCAAGCTGATGTGCGGTCTTAAGGTAAAGATTACGGATATATTCCCGGGGCTCCTTGAGACACTTCCTGAGGAGGATAAGAAAACAAGCATGTCTTTTTCTGATAATGACTATCTTGACAGAACAGAGGAGATTGAAAATCTCACAGGGGAAGATAATTATGAGCTTATATCTGCAGTTAAAGAGCTGTATGATGCTGTAATAATACAGAATATCATGCAGGGGCATAGATTCATCTCTGACGCAAAAATAGCATCATATGAAAAGCATATGGCGGATTTAAAATTACTTAAATCTACCATGAAAAGATACCTTTCCAAACAGGAATACAGCAGGTTTTTCAACATTGAGGAACCAGGCACATATGCAGCCTATGTAAAATCAGGTATGTCAAATGGAGTAAAGACGAGACGAAATTCCGAAAAAGGAAGAACGCTTGATGACTTATATGGCTCGATAAAGAAACTTCTGTTAAAGGCAGATGAAGATGATGAAGATGCAGAGTATATTCTTGATGAAATAGGAAAGAGAACATTTCTTCCAAAGCAGCGTACCAGTGATAACAGGTTAATACCTAATCAGCTTTATGCAACTGAATTAAAAGCCATCCTTGATAATGCAGCAGAGCATTACGAATTTCTGAATGAAAAGGATGATTCCGGTCTTACAGTATCAGAAAGAATAATGAAGATCTTTACATTTACCATGCCATACTTTATCGGTCCAACATCAGAATACAATACCAGAGGATGGGTAGTAAGAAAAGAAGCAGGAAAGGTAATGCCCTGGAATCTGGAAGAGAAGATTGATGTTAAGGAAAGTGCAAAGAGCTTTATTGAAAGTATGATAGGAAAGTGTACATACCTGTCAGGTGAGCGGGTTCTGCCAAAATCATCGCTTCTCTATGAAAGATTCATGGTACTAAATGAGATGAACTGTATCCGTGTGGACGGAGAAAAAATCCCTGTTGAAATTAAGCAGGAGATTGTAAACGGAAAACTGGCACTTGGGAAAAAACTGACAAGAAAACAGATTCTTTCCTTTCTCGTTAAGAAAGGACTGGCTACCAGTGATTCGCTCATTACAGGAATGGATGAGAAGCTTAACAATACAATGACAAGCCATAAGATATTTGCCGATATATTTGGTACGCTGGACAGTGAAACAGAAGCTGCTGCAGAGGATATAATATTATGGAGTGCTATATACGGTGATTCAAAAGAATATGTGAAACAGCAGATTGAAAATAAATATCCGGGACTTCTGGATGAAGACAGGATGAAGAAAGCACTCTCCATTAAATCAAATGACTGGGGCAAGCTGTCTAAAGAGTTTCTTACAATGACAGGAACAAATAAGGAAACAGGGGAAAGAATAAGTATCATCGATGCTATGTGGCAGATGAACTTAAGTCTTAATGAGCTGATAAATGATAATAGATATGATTTTATGTCATTGATAAAAGAAAAGACAATAAAAGCAGAAAAGAACATCTTTACATTTGAGTATGACGATCTTAATGAACTGTATGCGACAGCTTCACAGAAGCGTTCAATATGGGCAGCAGTTAAGATAGTAAGGGAAGTAGAAAAGATAAAGGGATATGCCCCGGAATCTGTATTCTTAAATACCATCAAGAACCGTCCTAAGGATGTAAAGAAAGATGCAAGAAAGACCAGACTTATTGAATTGTATAAGAATCTGAAAGGTGTATCAAAAGAGTGGAAAGATTCCATGATAAGCCATATAAGCGAATGTGATTCAGATGGCTCATTAAAGAGTAAGAAAGTATACCTGTACTTTCTCCAGCTTGGAAAAGATATGTATACCTGGAAGGATATAGACTTTAAGGAAGTAATGGCAACAGGAAGTGATGTTTACAACATAGACCACATATATCCTAAGCACTATGTTAAAGATGACAGTATAGATAATATAGTGCTTACCAATGCAGGGTTCAACAAAGAAGAAAAGAAAGATATATATCCTGTTCCGGACAGCATATACCAGACAATGCATGAAAACTGGCTCTATCTTCGTCAGAATGGGTTCATGAGCGCAGAAAAGCTGGCAAGGCTTTCAGACAGAAATCCGATGTCTGATGAAAAAAGAGCTGCATTTATCGGAAAACTGTATACTCAGGTGTCAAGTTCGACAAAGATGCTGGCTGACATTTTTAAGAATATTCTTTCAAAAGATACAAAGGTAATATATACAAAATCTTCTGAAGTATCAGACTTCAGAAGACAATACGGATTCCCTAAAATGACAATGCTTAACGAGCATTATCTGGCAAAGGATGCTTATCTTAATATTGTGGTAGGTAATGTGTGGTATACAAAATTCACGGCTTCACCTATGTGGTATATTGAGAAAGAATACAGGACAGGAAAGTCCGAGTATAACCTTAATAGGATGTATGATTTTAACATCATAAGAGATGAAAGAATAGCATGGATAGCAGAAAGAGAAAAGAAGAATATTCCGGGAACAATTGCTGTGATAAAAAAGGTTATGAGCAGGAATACACCAGCAACCGTTACAAGAATAACAGAAGGCCACGGGGCGCTCACCAATGCAACAATCTCTAAAGCTGCTAAATCAAAGCCAGGAGTATATCTCCCATTAAAGTCAGATGAGCGTTATAAGGATGTAACAAAGTATGGTGGAAAGACAAGCATTAAGACAGCGTATAATTTCCTTGTAGAACATACAGACAAGCATGGCAGCAGAATAAGAACACTATACAGCCTGCCATTATATCTTGCCAATAATGTTAAGAACAAAGAAGATATAGAAAAATACTGCAGGGAAACATTAGGTCTTAAAGAGCCGGATGTTCGTATAAATAAGATCATGCTTAACTCCGAGCTGGAAATAGACGGCTATAGATATTTACTTGGCGGAAAAACTGGCTTGCAGTATGGTCTAAAGAATAATATCCCTATGGTATTTAACGTGGAATGGCAGGGATATATAAGTAAAATTGAGAAATATATTGATTTCAAATCCGTTGATAAAGATATAACATCTGAAAGGAATATAGAATTATACGATGAGATTCTTGGAAAACATAAAAACAGTATTTTTTCGAGAAAAAGAAATCCTTTATATAATCTAATAGAAAGCTGCCGTGATAATTTTGTTGGTTTGTCATTAGAAGAACAGATGCAGGCATTGTACCAGATATTGTTTCTAACAAGAATGGGCACGAATGTGTCTAACCTGTCTGTTATAGGAGCGGGTGCAAACGTGGGGCTTATGCATCTTAATGCAACAATTAGCAAAGCTTCATCAGTTAAACTTATTGAAATTTCAATAACCGGAATGTATACTATAGAAACCGATATGCTTAATTGTTAAAGCATAGGAATTATTCATATTATTACACACCTTGTAGACAACCCGTTTGAGGTTTGAGAGGTGTGTAGAATATGATGGGTACAAAACTGTTTGCCGGAGATTTTACCTTCATCGGATGTTTGAGATGTGTGTAGAATATGATGGGTACAAAACAGTGCTCCGACCAATTCTCTTACAGACCTGGTTTGAGAGGTGTGTAGAATATGATGGGTACAAAACTATCAACAAGGATATAACAACACCCCCCAGTGTTTGAGAGGTGTGTAGAATATGATGGGTACAAAACGGAAAACTCGTTTGCATTTGCTGAGCGTCAGTTTGAGAGGTGTGTAGAATATGACGAGTACAAAACAAATTATACAATAGATTATTCATATGTTTGAGATGTGTGTAAAATGTGATGGGTACAAAATGTCTAATTGCGACAGGGATTGTAGAAGGAAGTTTGAGATGTGTGTGAAAAGAGATGGCTATAAAACTCTTCCGTCTGATATCATTATCATTGTATAGTTTGAGATGCGTGTAGAATATGATGGGTACAAAACAGGGAAGGGAAGTGAGGAGTCGTATAGGCAGTTTGAGAGGTGTGTAGAATATGATGAGTACTAAATCGCAAAAAACCATACTCTGTTCCTTTTGAGTTTGAGAGGCGTGTAAAATATGATGAGTACTAAATCGCAATACTTCGTTATTCCATGTGCTGAGTTTGAAAGGTGTGTAAAATAATATATGATGCAATGAGATGGACCTATTGTAAGATGTCGGATTGTCTGTTTGAGAAGTGCGTGTAAAAGAATGATATAAGAAGTAAAAGACATGGAAGTATATTCTGTGTCTTTTTTTCGTGCAACTATGAATGCTATACTAATGTAAGTGTTTTGTAAAAGCTTGATTAATCATATTTCGATAAAACAGGGTAAAAACAATTTATTGAGGAGGCACATATGACAGATATGAAACAAAGGGAAGCTGCCCACCAGTTTGTCAATAAATGGCATGGAAGAGGAAAGAGGATGGAGATGGACGCTCTTGCTGGATCGATTTGTTAGTTCTATCCGGTGTATTTGGCAGATGAAAAGGGAAAACATGATTTTGAATCTCATGATCTGAAGGATTACAAAAGGGTGCTGATAGAGCTCTTCAAGATTCTTGACATTTTTGTGAAAGAAAGAAAAGAATATCCGGAGGAGGAGTCTGCACAGTTCCATTATGCTAATAGGAGTATATTTACTGACGAAAGGATAGAGATACCTCCGGTTACGAAAGAAATAAGGTAGCAAATACTTAATAAAACCTATGAAGACTTTAGCTGGAGTGACACTCTCATACAGTATTTGGAGCTGTCTTTAAATCTACTCTGATTCTATAGACAAGACACTCAGGCGGTATGCATTATACATCAACCAGGGGGATACCCATAAAGTAATAGACACTTTATTCTTTGAAGACTTAAAAGAAGAGGTCAATGAGATATGCAAGATACAGGTAAGTAGGAAGAAAGACAGAAAGCTGGAAGAGAATTACGCAAAGCTAACACGGCAAATGATAAGGCTATAATGTCTGCACATGGATTTGATATTAGAATGAGAGAAGTGGAATACGCAGCGGTTCTTATGATGATGTATCAGGTTCTAATTAACAGTAAAAGTTGATGCTATAGTAAGAGAGAAGATATCCTGAAAAAACAGAAAATATCTTCTCTTTCACTACATAGAACATATGTTCGCAATGATAAATCCTTCCTTTGCCAAAGAGTGTGATGTGATGAAACCGTCTTTGGCAAAGGAAGTTCGTCTGAATAAGAATAGGAAAGTAAGGGAAAAGAGTGGTCTGGAAGAGGTAAAAATAAAGCATAAAGTAATCAGCGTGTATACTGTATACACCTGCTGCCATTCACTTAAATTTATTTACCATAAATAAAAAGGGAATAGATCCCACTCCATTCCCTTTTCCGAAATTATAAGTATACCTCTTATTTGTGTAATAATAATACATGTTACATGTCATTTTGTCAAGGATACAAAGCAAGAACTTGTGTAATTCGTGTGTATGCCATATGTATGTTATATGTATGCTGTATGTATACTTTATGTTTTACTTTATATAAGTATTTTGTTCACTGTATTATAAATTACTTTTAGCTCTTCAAGAGGTAATCGCATTAGTCTGCTTGAAAGGAAGGGTTTGCTTTAAGAAAATTAGAAAGCCGATAAGGAAATCAGGAAGAGAGAAAAGAGGAAGAGGAGAGAGGAAGACATAAAAATTCTGGAAGAGAATAGGTTAGATAAGAGATAATTAGGGTTCAAGAACGTGTGAAAAATAGTATAGTAGTCCGAAAAAAATTGGCTTGCAAAGCCGCTTAAATACTGGGATTGTCTTGCGGATGGGTTCCGCAAAAAAGTGCGTGAGATTTTTCATATAATCCTGACATTTAATTGAGTCATATATAGTTGAAAAAACCACCCTGAAATAAAACACCATAAAAGTACAACAAACTCAGCAAATAAGCGGTGCGGTAGCGCTTCGTAACAGAATTAACATAAGTTGCTACCGCACCAGTAAATAAGCGTGCGGTAGCGATTCAAAGAATTTGTATATTTTGTTGCATTAGAATGCATAAAATCCTCATCAGAACATGCAAAAATCAGCCTTCAAATCCATTTGCGGAAGCGAGCATGAATATCGTAAAATTGCAAAATACACACATCGCTACCGCACCAGTAAATAAGCGTGCGGCAGCAATTTGCATGGAAACTAACAGAAATCGCTACCGCACCTGTAAAAATGCGGTGCGGTAGCGATAAGATACTTATATATATAATTTAACCTCCGCAAGAAAACGAAAACAAGATTTATAAGTAAAATTTAGTCACAAAAATTGTTGCGGAATCAATATAAATTTTAACATTGATATATGATTTTTCGTTAAGTATAACAACAAAAGGTGGAAGCCTGAGACTATGCTTCCACCTTAATATCATCATGCTAATTCGTTTGTAATGGTTATTTTTGGAACGATGCTTTTGTTGTTATCTTTACTCCTGCAGGCTTTCTTAATAAAGTCGATGATTATATCATTTACGACGGAATATCCAGATATAGGACAAGCAACGGCTATCTGGTAGTCGCTTGCACTTAATATTCTTGCCTTATAGCGAGCATATATATGTCCCTTAGCCAATCTTACAATTATATCTGTCATTATGTCGGAACCGTTGACACCATATAAACATGCTTTATCTAACGAAGCCGTAAGTACGCAATATCCGCTATCAGGAATAAGCTGTTCCTTATCTTTGTACCTGTACGACAACTTGCTGTAATTATATGTGGTTATACCTGGCATAGATATATCAGTTATATCTGATATGTCATACGATGCAGCCATTGCATCATCTAGATATCTGAAATTTTTATACCTTTCAAAACATACCGTATCTGTATCCAGAATTCTTTTAAGGTTGTAATAACACCCCTTGTAGTTGAGCATGTACTGTTTAAGAGGATGTGAAGCAGTATGAACCATATCGCCAAGAACATTATTCACCAAAATTCTATCAATATCCGGATGTGCCGCTGCATACATAGCAGGTAGCGAAACAAGGTTATTAGAATGGAAACCATGCCTGTTAAGATAATTCTGTATTGCCGGATAATTCATGCATAATTTAACACGTTCCCCGCTAAACAGTCTAAACAGAATATTTTCATACTGATAGCTCTGCTCAATAATAAACCAGAATCTTTCTTCTCTTCCTGTATATACAAGAATGCCATAAGTATCTATATCACCATCATAAGCATATTCTACAACTATAGGCTCTGTACCATTTAACTCTGTCTGGCATAACGCGGTCTTTTTGATTAGCTCGGAATCTGACAGACCGTAGGCAGTGCCAATCTCTCCAAAGTCATAATCACGAATGGACATTCCGGACAGCTCATATACAGAATGTACAGGAACATCCTCATTAATTTCTGACGTAGAAGATGTAGAGTTATCATCAGGTGAACCTACACCCTCAGGAACAAAACCACTGCTTAGTGTAAAGTTATCTCCCAATGGCATAGTCGACCTTTTATCTTTTTCCTGAACCGATGTAGCATCTCTACCCTCAGCTGCATCAAAAGGCTTCTCGTTTAGTATTTCGCTTTGAGACGACTTATGTTCAGGAGCAGAATCTTCTAATATGTTATCTGATAACTCCCCGCTATCTGGAGTTACGTCGAAATATTCTGTATCATCTTCAATGCTTGTATCATCATAACTGGCCAGCAAATTTTCCAAATGCTCATCAACTTCTGCGTGTCCACCGTAATTATACAAATCTTCCGGTTTAGATAAATCCTCACTATTTGAAACTTCGACTACCGCTGTACTAGCCCCGTTTAGTGCAGAGTCTTCTTGAGTAAGTTGTTCTTTCATGTCCTCAATAAAATTCTCATAGATGGAAGGCTGCTCATCTATATTGCTATGCTCATTTTCTTTAGATGATGTATATTCATCAGATGCACAATCTTCTTGAGTATTAACAGAAATATTTTTATCCTTAGCAGCATCTTCTTCATCAATAAGTCCAGTATCTTTCACAAAGAAGGCATACTGATCTTTAGTGTCCTGTGTGAGAAAGCTTAAAGCATCAAATACACTTTCCTGTCCCATGCAGTCTGCAGTGGGACTCGATTTTGATTTGCCAGAAGCCACAGACGATAGAATGTCAGAATCACCCAGGGCTGTATTTGTTGTATTATGATTTTTCTTCTTTTTGGTCTTTTTGTGATGTTCGGTTAAAGTGACATCTCCCACACCAAGAGAACTAAAATACCTGTCTGGTTTACTATGTTCAATATTTTTCTTGAAGTATCCATTGTAGGAATACACATTTGTCAATTCCCTAGATGCTGCTTCGTAATCTTCTTGCGATGCAGACAATCCGGCAAGAACAATAGACGAAATAGCACTGCAAAAAGAAGAAACAGCGTCGGACTGTGACACATTAATGGAATAATCCACCTTGGTATCCCGTTTATACCCAGAACCATCAGCAGCTAGTGTCTGTGACTCCTCATACAAAATATTCATAAACGTATTAATAATTGCATTAGGACCTTGTAAAGCTTTCTGACTAACCTCTTTAAGACGAGGTTCGATATTTCCGCTCTCTATATCCTTTACCCTGCGAATCAAGTAGTATGCCACAAGTGCATTAAAATTATATGGTTGAGTGCATATTTCATCTGCATTATACACAGGATACATTCCGGTAAAATGAGTAGCAATGTTCTCGTAATATATGTAATCTGCACCTGCCACATTATTAAAAATAATATCTACAAACGATGTATCAAGTTGAAGCAGGGCATAACCGAGCACAGTGTTTTCATATTCAATCCTGGCATTCATATATTCGGGTGAAAAAGGGCATAAATAGCATAAAGAAGCAACTCCGCTTGATGTATAAACAATACTGTTGCAGCCAGAGGTGCAATATTTAGGGTTTTTATCCCTTTTCTTGTTAAATCCATTACAAAGACTTTTACATCTCTGCTCAATATTATCTCCGGGATTTGAACCGAAATAATATTGATGCTGCTTATTATCGGAAATAGACCAGTTTGTATATAATCGGATAAAATCAGCGGTAGAATTATCAATGCCGTCATACCACCTGTATAGACGATACGCCATGGCAATATGTGATGTTCCATCATATTTACCTGTGCCATCGTTACCTACTGCAATATTCTTAAGAGATTTCCCAGAATAATGTATGCAAGGAGGACAGCACTTATTTAATATGGAAGCCATATACATTTCCCCCTTCTATAAAATAAATATATATATAATTGTGGATTAGGTACGCCTATAAGTCAAGATTAAGTCCTTGCTTTGCGACCCCCCCTTAATATATACTTTAGTTACAATGGATGAACGGAGGAAAACAGTATGTATTTTGTTTCAAATAGTCATGAAAACTTTTACAATGCCAACATAAACAAAATGTCAGATAATAATAAGGATTGCTATCATAAAGCATTATTTTATGCCCTTGGAATGACAGATAATTGCAGGGAAAATATTAACATGTTGTATGATTATGCTACAGGGTGTGTGAAGCAGATAAAAGGAACAGAGTATGCATGGATTACAGGCACAGATATAAGAATCATAAGACTTGCATACAATCTATATAACGGTGGCTGTCCAACCGCAATAGAGATAGATAATCAGGAAGAAAGAGAAGATGAAATAAAAAATTACCTGATTCCTAATATATTTGGTTATTTAACACCAGAATTAATTGAAGGAGCAATTGAGGCTATTAAAATAAGATTCATGGAAAATGATATTTACTTTATATAAATACATGCTAAAATAAGTATATAAATATCGTAAAAACTTAATATCAGCAAAACAGTCGAAAGATTGTGACGCAAAGCCAAAGGGTCTAAACTATAAGCAGTATGACAGCCGGTTGCACACTTGTATAATATTCTAACTCTAAAGAGGTATCCGGCAGGGTGTCTTTTTGCTTTGCGCCTACAGTAACGGAGGTGCAGGTATGAAAAAAAGAAACAAAGTTATGAAATATATAACGATAACGATGTCGGGAGCGGTGTTTGGAGTTGGAGTTGCCTTTGCATTTAGATCGGCCGGAATAGATAACATATTCGAACAAGTTGCTGCACAGAGTATGATGTCTCAGAAATCAGTCTATCTATCAGAGCCTATAGATATATTTTCAAATGAGAACGAGACCGATGCTGCAGTCTATATAGAATCTGAACCGAGCCACGAACAATCACAGACGAATGCTAATGCTGTCGAAACTGAAACCATGCAACGAGTAGATGAAAAAAGGAATACGGAACCAGCAAGCGAGTTGAGTACGGCTGCTGTGAAGATACTCCAGGAGACAGAGAGCAACACAAGACCAAATACAACAGATGATGCAACAGTAAACGATGTAATTAAAAGAATTAATGAAGTCCGTGCAAGTGTAGGAGTAAGCAGTGTCAAGTATGACTGGACATTAAATCAGATGGCTCAAGTAAGAGCAATAGAGAATGCAGAAAATAATTTTTTTAAGGCACAGAATGGCAGGCATTTAAGACCGGATGGGAGAGCAGCATCAACGATATGTAATGATTATGGACAATATGGAAATTTTGGTGAGGTAATGGGAAGATATCAAATGACAACTGCAGAAATAGTAGATGGATGGGTAAATTCTGCTTCACACTATGCTTGTATAACTAATAGCATATATAAAAGAATAGGAATCGGTTATGAAGCTGATTCTGAGGGTAGAATATATTGGGTAGCTATCTTAATGGATTAAATTTGAATAGAAAGAGGAGTATATAATAAATATGATGTTCACTAAAGGAGATATCAAAGTAGATATTATAGCAGCATTTTCTGCAGAGGGAGAAATAATTCCACTAAAGATAAGATTTCCCGATGATAATGGAGAAATAAAAACATATAAGATTGTAGGATACAGAGAAACAACGGAAATTGGTTCAAAAGGATTTCAACCTGTGCTTAATTTTGATATCAAGATAATAGATTATGGCATTGAAAAGAAACTGCATCTAGTATTTTTTCAACATGAACGCATTTGGATAATAAGAAAACTAATTTGATAAAATGAATATACGCTTTTATGCAGAGTAAAACACTTGGATAATATGATGAATTATTGATGTCGGATGCGCCGTAGTAATAAAAAAGAGGTACATAAAGTACCCCTCTTTTGAACAATTATACGATTGAGCTAAACAACAAGAGTTTTTCCTAAAAGTGCTTTAGCATCATCGTACTGTTTACGAGTAATTTTAAGAAGTTCACAAGCTTTATCAATACTTCCAGTCGAATCTGCTAATGTTTCAATGTTCTTTACTAAAGTTTCAATATCAAAGATTTTATCGTGACCTGAGTGTGTAGTAAGGAAAAGGAACAGTCGCAGTCAGCAGATAAGATTGAATTGATAAAGAAGAATATGGATGCTATGGTTAAGACTATTAAACTTATATAATATATGGTTTGCTGCCACACATTTCCGCTAAAAGCGAAGTGGTGTGGTGGCATATAATGTTTGTGATTCTGCAAAGTCTGTATGGAATGGATAAGAGAAAGGATGGAAAACCGTAACAAGCAGGTTTAAATAGTTCATGGATAAAATAGAGGCAACAGGAGTTATAGTTCAAACAATTTACAGTGATACAGGAAATGTTATGTATATTGTGAACGTTGAATTAAATGGTAATATAGTTAAAGCGCAATCTATTTATTATTCATCTAAAACAAAAAGTTTACCTGATGGGGAAAAAGTTTCTGTGAATTATTGGGAAACACCCAAAGG
>OGKZ01000559.1_pt1 | contig 36488 bp, 27 predicted proteins | sample 1572571 | NCBI WGS metagenome assembly OGKZ01 (sample SAMEA2581906, study PRJEB24529) | metagenome | biome: Human gut stool | place: China | collected 2011 | reverse complement strand
TTGAAATGATGGATGAGCTTACTGTGAAATACATCAACTGGTACAATTATGTTCGGCCTCATTCATACAATAATTATTTAACACCTATGGAGCCCCGTTACAGTTAGATATTTATCGAACAAAGTGTTACAAAAAAGCTTGACCACTACAAGGAAAGGTTGTCTTCGATTTTGGAACAATTTATACATCATGGAATGAAGAGCCTTGTGATGGTAGACTTGTAGATGAATGCAAAAAGTTGGTAAATATTTATGTGGATGGCGAGAAATTGCAAACTAATGATAGTAGACTCAAATACTTTGCTTCAACACCTATTGGATTTTCGCTTTTTTTAAATAAGAGACGAATAGAGCGAGAAGCAAAAGAAAGGGAAGAAAGGCAACGTATAGAAACACAAAGAAAAACTAACAATCTGTGCTTACATTGTGGTGGGAGATTTGAAGGCTTTTTTATAAAAAAATGTGGCAGATGTAAACGTGTTAAGGATTACTAATTTTGAGACTTTGTTTTGGCTAAACATGATAATGCGGAAGTTTGTTGCTATCGTAGATGATGTACTGAAAAGTTCAGGTTGTTGATAGTTGCAGATGGTTACGAGAATAGGAACTATAGAATGATTGTAGATGTTCCACAGGAAGCATTTCATGCAATTCTGTCTTTATAAGAAAAAGGAAACCGACAACATCGTAAGTTGTGTCGGTTTCCTTTTTTAGGACTTTTCATATTTGTATCTGTTATTATTTATGAGATAAACATCTTGTCCATCGTTGTTTTGCTTTACACTTGAAACATGGTGTGATAGCATTAGGTTAGAAAAAACTAACCACACATTCTGCTATAACGAATTAAAATCAAAGGAGGCAACGGATATGAAATGTGCATTAGCAGCAGTAGGTTTTGTTGATGAGGACATACAGCATAATGAAAGTGTCATAATCGATACGATGAAAAGGTTCTCAGATACAGCGGACGTAGTTATATTTGGAGAAGCTTTTCTGCAAGGCTTCTATGCAGCAGTTTTTGAGACAGAACATGATGAAAAAATAGCAGCCAACCTGAATGATTCGATAATAGCCGAAATATGTGCGGCGGCAAGAGAATATGGGATTGCTGTTTCATTCGGTTTTATTGAAAAAGATGGGGACTGTTTTTATAGTTCACAGATTACAATAGACCGAAGTGGAAATGTGATTGATTTGTATAGGAGAGTATCTCCGGGATGGAAGGAAAGTCCTGCGGATGACCGTTATCGTGAAGGAGAAGGTTTTCATTCGTTCTCATTTCTTGGCAGGAAAATAGTTGTCGGTCTGTGTGGTGACTTGTGGTTTGACGCAAATATAGAGGAGATAGAGAATTTACATCCTGATATTGTCTTCTGGCCTGTATACACCGATTACAATGCGTGCGAGTGGAATACATCAGTAAAGCATGAGTATGCAGCTCAGGCAGGAAGGCTTGACAGCACGGTGCTGTATGTCAATTCGTTATGCTTAGACAAGAGGGGAGATGACATTGCAAAAGGTGGTGCGGCTCTGTTTCTGGGTGGCAGAATAATAAAGGAAATTCCTTCAGGAAAAGAAGATGTCCTTGTCGTGGAAGTGTAATACAAATCATTTTTTTATGAGCAAAAAGCGAGGGCTGATTGCGAATATCAATGACTAATATTTGGGTGCGTCTCCTGAATAGTTGCTTTCTTTTCTATATTCGGTAGGAGAACATCCTGCAAGCTTTTTAAATACCTTTGAAAAATAGTATGCATCGTGAAAGCCGCATTTAGCGGCAGCCTCGCTGCAGGTGTACAGACCTGTGGCGAGGTATTTTTTTGCGTTCTGGATGCGTATGCGGTTGAGTGTGGAGAAGATAGTGTCACCGGTTTCTTTTTTGAATACACGATTGAGGTAGTCAAAATTACAGTGAAACATTTCTTCTATTTTTGTGCTGTCAATGTCCTTGCTGTAATTGTCTGTAAGGTAGTGTCTGAGGCTTATGACATATCCGCCGGCGCGGGAGTCGGCGGCGATAGAGTGGGCGAGCCTGTGTCTGTAATTTAGTGAAAGCAGGCTGATAAGCTCGCACAGCAGACTGCTCATAAGGTATGAGCTGAGCGTCATGTCGTGTATGCATTCAAGAAGCTTTGACAGTGTCAGATTGAATTCGGTGGATGTACTGTTTATATCAATATGTCCTGTTTTCGGGAAAAATGGCATCGTGAAAGCGGTTTTATTGTCGGCAGTAGTGTCTTCTATTTCAGCCATTACAACACCATCAAGCGCAAAGTGAATATATGTAAAGCTGCATGTGGTTGCACTAAGTCCTTCATGTTCAAACTCAGGGTCGAGCAGAATGTAGTCACCTTCCGACAGAAGATATTCACGTCTATCCTCGCGGATGTGTAATTCGCCTGAATGGATGTAGTAAAAAATATATTCCTGCGCCTGTCTCTTAAAATGAATGTATGGCGGCTTTATGTTAGCGGTATCGCACAGTGAGATTGCAGGAAGTGAACGTGCTGTAATAGTATAAAAAATGTCATTATTCATGTCAGTTCTCCTAAAAAAGCCATAAAAAATAAATAATTTTAAACTGTCAAGCTCACAGTTTGTATGTACGCGAAAACGCATGAAGAACTATGTTCATTATTTCCGCACAGCTGATTTTGCCAAGATATAAATTAGTTAGATAATGTATGCTTGAAGAAAAGCCGGAAACTTATTATAAAACGCTGCATGGATATAATATACTTTGAAATAAAAACGCTAAATTACAATATAATAATATAATTTTATGGAGTTAAATGCAATATCAAGTCGCTAAAATACAAAAATAAGTCACTATTATATATTTTGTTCCGGTGTGTCCTGATGTATTATAAGCAAGGCTTGAAGATGAACAGCAAGGACATAAGTGCTGTTAAAGTTCTAAATAATCATGTAATTGCAGAGCATTAATATGGTTTTTACAACGCCTGTATGGCATATAGTTTGCGATTGCCTGTAAAAAAGAAAAGAGGAATATCATATGAAGGATATGACAAATGGAAAACCGTTAAAGCTTATTATCGGATTTGCGATACCGATGCTTATAGGAAATATTTTTCAGCAGGTCTACAATGTAGCAGATACGATGATTGTAGGACGTTATCTCGGTGAGAATGCACTTGCGGGTGTTGGAAGCACCGGAACACTTACATATTTTCTGCTTGCTCTTGTGAGCGGAATGTGCAACGGAGCCGGGCTTGTCATAGCACAGTGCTTCGGATGCGGCAATAAGGAGAGGCTTTCGAGAGTTGTGACAGCTCTCATCTGGGTTGCAGGAGCGCTTACCTGTATTGTAGCTGTGATAGGCATGTTCTTTTCGGAATTTTTCCTGCGGCTTTTAAGTGTGCCGGATAATGTGATAGGATACTCAATCGAATACCTTCATATTATTTACACTTTTGTTTTTGGCAGTGTCATATATAACGGCTGTGGAGCGATACTTAACAGTGTGGGCGATTCTAAGACACCGCTTAAAGCAGTGATAGCGTCATCATTTGTAAATATCGCACTTGATATATTTTTCATTGTGAAATGTAATCTCGGTGTGGCAGGTGCGGCTTATGCAACGATTGCGGCGCAGTGCGTGTCGGCGGCTATATGCTTTATAAAAATTGTAAAAATAAAGGCTGATATTGGTCTTGTACATATGAAGAAAAGACCTGAGAAGGAATATGTAAAGCTTATTGTAAGGACAGGATTTCCGGCGGCATTCCAGTCATGCATGATATCACTCGGCGGCATGAGCGTGCAGAGACTTGTCAATTCCTTCGGTTCATCCGTTATGGCGGCTTATGTGGCAGCTAACCGTGTGGACAGCGTAGCCATTCAGGTTATCGTGTCCATAGGAAATGCGCTTTCGGTATTCACCGGACAGAATATAGGGCAGAACAGATATGACAGAATTAAGGAGGCACTTTATAAAACACTCGCAGTCATGGTTGCGGCAAGCGCTCTTATTGCGGTGGCGGTTCTTGTTTTCAGAACCGAGCTTATGACATTGTTTCTCGATGCAAATGAATCAGGAAAAGCCATTGAAATCGGATGTACATATCTTACAATCATAGGCGTAGCATATGTTATAGCGGGAATCATGCAGAGCTACCAGAACGTGATAAGGGGAGCCGGTGATGTCAACACTTGTATGGTGGCAGGGCTTACCGAGCTGTCCGGAAGAATAATATTTGCATATCTTTTGTCAGGAATACTCGGCGTAACCGGAATATGGATTGCAACACCGCTGTCATGGAGCTGCGGCTGCATAATACCTGTTATAAGATATTATTCGGGAAAATGGAAGAATAAAAAGCTGGCATAGTAGGACATTATCACAAATAGCTCATAGATGGTTCAAATTTAATTGACATATATTTTATTTCGTATTAAAATTATGAATAATTGACCATAAATACGCATCATAAGAGAAAGGAATACCATGAAAAAGATAATAGAGCTTTTAAATGACGAGCTTAAGGCTGCATTTTCAGCATGCGGCTATGATGAAAAATATGCAAAGGTTGTTGTATCTAACAGACCTGATTTATGTCAGTATCAGTGTAACGGCTGCATGGCTGCCGCTAAGGAGTACAAGAAGGCACCTGCCATTATTGCGGGCGAGATTGTAGAAAAGCTTGCATCCAGCAGCACATTTTCTAAGATAGAGGCAGTGAATCCGGGATTTATCAACATGAATCTTTCAGGTGAATTTATTGCAGAATATATAAGGCAGATGGGAAGCCATGAGAAGTTTGGCTGCGATGAGACTAAGAAGAATAAGACAATCATGCTCGACTACGGCGGAGCTAATGTAGCTAAGCCTTTACATGTAGGACATCTGCGTCCTGCAATCATAGGAGAGAGCCTTAAAAGAATATGCGCATACAACGGATATGACACTGTAGGCGATGTGCATCTTGGAGACTGGGGACTTCAGATGGGTCTTATTATCATGGAGCTTAAGAACAGAAAGCCGCAGCTTCCTTATTTTGATGACAGCTTTACAGGCGAGTATCCGGCTGAGGCACCTTTTACTCTTGCAGAGCTTGAAGATATATACCCATGTGCAAGCAGGAAGTCTAAGGAGAATGCCGAGTTTGCCGAGGCAGCACATCAGGCAACAGTTATGCTTCAGAGAGGTCACAGAGGATATACTGCTATCTGGAAGCATATAATGAATATTTCTATAGCAGATCTTAAGAGAAACTATGACAATCTCAACGTAAGCTTTGATGTATGGAAAGGTGAGTCTGATGCCAAGCCATATATTGATGATATGTTAAAAAGTTTTGTTGACAATGGGTATGCATACGAGAGTCAGGGAGCACTTGTAATTGATGTCGCAGAGGAGACTGATAAGAAGGAGATTCCTCCATGCATAGTAAGAAAGTCGGACGGTGCTGCACTCTATGCAACGACAGACCTTGCTACAATGATTGAGAGAGAAAAATTATATCATCCATTCAAATATATATATACAACCGACAAGCGTCAGGAAATGCATTTTACACAGATTTTCAGAGCTGCCAAAAAGACAGGCATTGTGCCACAGGATACACAGATGAATTTCTTAGGCTTTGGTACGATGAATGGCAAGGACGGAAAGCCTTTTAAGACAAGAAATGGTGATTTGTTAAGACTTGAATATCTTATAAAGGATGTTGAGGATGCTGTATATAACAAGATTAAGGAGAACCGTGATGTCGCAGATGATGAGGCAAGACAGACAGCTAAGGTGGTTGGACTTGCTGCAATCAAGTATGGGGATCTTTCAAATCAGGCATCTAAGGACTATATATTTGATATAGACAGATTTACTTCATTTGAGGGAGATACAGGCCCTTATGTTCTCTATACAATTGTGCGTATCAAGTCTATTCTTAATAAGTATGAGCAGACTTACGGTGAGCAGAAGCAGTCAGTAGCAGACAGAATGAAGGATTTTGTTGCACCGGAGGGAGCAAGTGAGACAGACCTTTGCCTGCTTCTTACAAAGTTCTCAGAGGTTATCGAGAGCGCTTATGCAGAGCTTGCACCTCATAAGATATGTAAGTTTATTTATGATGTTGCGAATGTGTTTAACAGCTTCTACCATGACACTAAGATTCTTTCAGAGGAAGATGAGAAGAAGCGCAACAGCTATATCGCACTTATAATGCTCACTAAGGGCATACTTGAGACATGTACAGGCCTACTTGCGATAAAGGTTCCTGACAGAATGTAATCGTTCTGATTAACTTGATTCAGATTGTTTGGAAGTGAGGAATTTATGGCAAAAAATCAATCAAAGGATATGACGGTTGGAAATCCGTTTCAGATTATTTTGTTTTTTGCGATACCGGTACTTATTGGAAATGTATTTCAGCAGTTATACAGCATGGTTGATACAATAATTGTGGGACAGAGCCTCGGAACAGAGGCTCTCGCCGCAGTTGGTTCTACCGGGTCGCTTAACTTTCTTGTAAATGGCTTCTCGACAGGAATAGCAGGAGGATTTGCAGTGCTTCCTGCGCAGTTTTTTGGTGCGAAGGATGAGAAGAGACTCAAAAAAAGTGTAGGACAAGCTATAATGCTATGCCTGTTTTTTACGGTGCTGTTGACGGCAGTTTCAGTTATCTTTACAAGACCTATACTTGTTCTTATGAAAACACCGGCTAACATAATAGATATGGCAGATGTGTACATAAAGACTATTTTCTGGGGAATATGTGCTACAATTCTCTACAGCATGTGTTCGTGTATAATAAGAGCGCTTGGAGACAGCAAGACACCGCTATATTTTCTTATTCTTGCATCTTTTTTGAATATCGGGCTTGACCTCTTATTCATAATAGTATTTAAGTGGGGCGTTTTCGGTGCAGCATTTGCCACAGTGCTTGCGCAGGGAGTTGCAGGAATACTGTGTGTGATATACGCTTTGAAGAAGTATAGTATACTTCATTTGTCAAAGGAAGATTTTGCACTTGATTTTGCAATGATGGGAAGGCATCTTGTAATAGGACTTCCGATGGCATTCCAGTTCTCGATAACAGCTATTGGAACGATAGTTTTGCAGAGTGCATTAAATACATTCGGTTCGGATAAGATTGCCGCATATACAGCAGGCTGTAAGGTCGAGCAGCTTGTTACTCAGATAGGACCTTCAATAGGTGTGACGATGGCTAACTATGCAGGTCAGAATCTTGGTGCAGGTCGACTTGACAGAATCAAGAAGGGTGTCACAAGCTGTACGATTATGACGCTGACACTTGCGGTTATATCAGCTATTGCATTATTTTTCGGTGGAGAATGGTTATCAGGATTATTTATATCAGGAGACCAGCCGGAGGTTGTTGCATCAGCAGTAACTTATGTCAATACGATTTGTGTGTTCTTCCCATTCTTATACATGATATTTGTGTACAGAAATGTACTGCAGGGAGTCGGAAGAAGCTTAATGCCTCTTATGGCCGGAGTGTTCGAGCTTATCGCAAGATGCGTTGTATCATTTACACTGCCAGAGAAGATGGGATATGTAGGTGTATGTCTTGCAGGTCCGGTTGCATGGATTGCCGCAGTTGTTCCGCTGTGCATCGCATACTATATGATCATTGGCAGAATGTCAAAAAAGAGCAATATCACACAGGCATGACAAATCAACGTAGATGATATCATCCGTATTTAGGAGCATATAATCATCTGATGAAATTAAGCTATCCTGTGTGTATGGCGGATTAGAATTCGAAATTTGAATATTATTGTGGAAGGCAGCCGATAGAAAAGCGGCTGTCTTTTTTTGCGTAATAATATTATTGCTAATAGTAGTATTACTACTATTAGTAGTGTTACTACTAATAGTATTGTTGACAGTATGGCAGGATACATCATAAAAGATAGGTGAAGTTATGACATCAGTATTGCTGTCCTTTAGAAACATTTCTGACATGTAATCGCAGCTGGCAAGACTTTTTGTTATGCCTTCACCTGTAAGTTTTGTATATGCTTCGTATCTGCTCCAAAGCTTAGAAAAAGACATATCGTCCATCGCAGCCGGAAAGCGTTTTAATACAGCAGGGGAAGGGTGGCGTATATCCTGAATGTCAACTCCGATTTTAAACGGAGCAACTGCACATGCTATTGCAGTATGACAATGGCTTATGTTAAAAAATATATCATCGTAAGGTGCTGACAGATAAGGCTTACCATTTTTGCTGTAGGAAAAATTGATAAGCTTACATATAGATGCTGTATTCTGGATAGGAAAACGATGAGGATATTCATTATATAGTGCATGGCACAGCAAAACAAAGGAAAGTGCGCTTACGGCTCTTTCCTTTGCAGGGATTATGCTTTCCGCTTTTTTTCTCCTGAAATCAGGCAGTAAAGCGGAGAGTTTCATATACATTTTTTCGTAATCTGATGAACTAAGCTGCTCAGAAATAATAGAGTAATAAATCATGGCTTTACCTTTTTATAAATTACTTAATGTGATTCGGGTGTCAAAACATGCCTTATGAACTTAACCGTGTATAACAAGTTATATTTATGCATATCTTGACTTTTGGGAGAAGCTTAGTTGTTCTTAGGACTCTGCTCTATTCCTAGCCAAAAGCAGCATGGATGCTGCTTTAGAAGCAATGCATACAAGGATGTATGCCGGCTTCGGTGGCGGACGTATAGAAAACGTTTATCAGAGTCCTTAGAACATCTTGCTTCGGACAACGGAGTGATATGCATAAATATAACTCGTTATACACCCGCAGACTAGATTAGCATGTTTTGACACCCGAATCCTAATATGCAATCTTTTCTTCCCATGGAAGGCTTCCCGGCTCATAATCGGAGAGTGAAGGACAGCACAGGCGGATTGCGGCGGATATTTTTTTCATTTTGAGGCTTATCGGTGTGTCGGGATACCGCATGCATTCCTTGACTGTGTTGCCCATATAGTATGAAAAAAGTTCAGCTCTGTCTTCAAGTCTGTTAGTTTTGGCATAAATAGATGTAAAGTATTGGCTGTAAATGTCAGAGTCTGTGCTGTAGATTGTGCCGGAATAATCGTCAGTATTATAAAGCTCGGTATCTGTGTATTCATCTGTGTCAAGCAATTCGGCTGCATTGTCAAAATTGTACATAATGCAATATTCAATGAAATGAAAAAGCTCATGGTGAAAGGCGAGTGAAAAATATAAATCAGAATTATCACAGCTTAGAGCTATCTCAATGGCTGCTTTGTTGCTGCCGTCCGTATAGCCGTCAGCTCCGCCTAATGTGTCGACAAGGTTGATTGTAATAGGTGAATATTTGTTTAAATCAGAAAAAAGACTGACAGGATATTTTTTAAGGCATTCTTCGAGCATTTCAAGCCGTGAAGCAATCAGAGCATTGTCGGTGATGCCTGTGCCTGACGCAGCATAGCTCCATGTGACTTCAGAGCCGTACTTGATATTTACACCATAAGTATTATTGATTCGTTCAGCCGTGATATCATTCTGTTTGGCAGGAGATGTTGGAATTATGATATCACTTTCGGATGGTTCTGCGGAGTCAGATGCATCATAAGGTGAAATGTTAGAAGAATCTTCGTCTGTGAAGGCTTCGGATGCAATGCTTGATACAGAGTCCGAAGCAGGAATGTGTTCTGTTGATGCAGGTGACTTGCTGCATGCAGACAACGCAAACAATACTGTCAAGGGCGGCAGTACACAGAAAAATTTATGAAAAGTCCGGGATATTCTGCCGGACTTGTTTTTATATTTATACATAAAAGGAAACTCCTCATTATTCAATGAAATCTATATAAAGGCTTTTTATAAGCTCTATACAATAGAATAATGTGAAGTTTCCTTTTTTTCAATACATAATATTTAATTAAATTTTTTTTGTTGTCGTATAACTTTTGTGCATATAGTACAGTTATTGCTCTGTAGCAATGCGCTTTGCGTAGCTCATGGCTTTCCTGACAGGTGGAAGCAGCAGGATTATCACTGTGACAGCACCTTCAAGAAGGATATATGCGTAATTGTAGCATATAGGATAAATTACGGCGAGGCTTGATGGGAATGATTCAGGCATATAATCCATCCAGTAGATATAACCGCCTATTGTGTGGAAAAGACCGCGGGCAAGTATTGCAACAATATAACCTATTATAAGTCCGTTCTTCTTTTTGTAGAAGAAGCCGGATATGCCGAGTGCGGCGAATGCGAAGATGTAATCAAGGCATGCCTGCATAGGTGAGAGTATGTATGTTCCGCCACCCTGTAAGAATTGCATGATACCATATGCAAATGCACATGAGATACCAATCTTAGGACCATACCAGTAACCAATGAGTGTTATAAAAAGCATGGAAAAGAGTGTAACTGAACCGCCCCAAGGCATCTTGATGAGCTGTACATAAGATGTTGCAAAACCAAGAGCCAGCATTACGGCTGAGAATACGAGCTGCTTTGTTGAAAAGAGTTTCTTTTTTTCTTTTGATGCGCTGCCTGATATGAAGGCTGCAAGAACAAGAAAAAGTACCGCAATTACTATGAATGCGATAATTCCGGCGGTAGTGAGGGTATAAAAACCATCCTCCGCATTGAAGAAAAGTGACATAAAAAATCCTCCTATGAAATATAATTCAGGAGGGGCCTACTTAGTTAGAATCAGTTAATGACATTGACATATGCCATAAATCGTGCTTCCTTACGCCGGTATTAACCGGATCAAGTAGTGAGGGTCTGACAAAAGTCACTCTCAACCCATAAGGGTTCCCCTAGCGGCAGGCTTTACCTGCAAATGCTACTATACATATTAGTGATATTTTTGTCAATATGAAGCTGTAAAGTGTCAGAGAAATTTTAAAAAATGACCTGTTTTCAAATTTATATTTTTTTTATTTTGAAATAAGCCTGCAAATGTGTTAATATTACTCTAAATGAACATTTTAAGGACTATATGATATTTATTTTGGAGGAATACAATGAATGCAGAAGTTAAGAAGAGCTTTCTCATAAAGGAAAACGACTTTTCTGATATTAAGAGAGTTATTGGCATAGTAAGCGGTAAGGGCGGAGTCGGAAAATCGACAGTTACATGTTCACTTGCACGCAGGCTTGCCGGTATGGGATATAAGGTCGGAATAATGGATGCCGACATAACAGGACCTTCTATACCAAGAATGATGGGAATAGATGAGCGCTGTGAGGAGAGTGACATGGGAATTATGGCTCCGGAGTCGGCTGAGGGCATTAAAGTCATGTCAATGAACCTTCTGTTACAGAATGAGGATGATGCTGTTATATGGAGAGGTCCGGTTATAGCTAATTTTGTAAAGCAGTTTTATTCTGATGTCTGCTGGGGAGAGCTTGATTTCCTTCTTGTTGATATGCCGCCGGGAACAGGGGATGTACCTCTTACAGTCTTTCAGTCGCTTCCGGTTGACGGCATTGTGTTAGTCACATCTCCGCAGAGTCTTGTGTCCATGATTGTAAAGAAGGCTTATAATATGGCTCTGAAAATGGACATACCTGTTCTTGGAATAATAGAAAATTACAGCTATTATAAATGTCCTGACTGCGGAAGAATAGAGAAGATATTCGGAGAGAGCCATATAGACGAGGAAGCACAGAAGATAGGCGTACCTGTGCTTGCCAAGCTGCCGATAAATCCGGAGCTTGCAAAGGCAGCAGACGAAGGAAAATATTTTGAGTTTGAGGAGCCGGTGGATGTGACACCGCTTGTGAGCAATCTGTTCGATACTGTGCTTTTTGACCTTGACGGAACACTTACAGACCCTAAGCAGGGAATTACCTCATGTGTTCAGTATGCTCTTGCAGATATAGGCATTGATGAGCCGGATCTTGATAACCTCGAAGATTTTATCGGCCCGCCTCTTAAGGAACATTTTGTGGAGAGATATAATCTTGATGAGGATGCGGCATTAAAGTGCGTTAAGAAATACAGGGAAAGATATAATCCAATCGGTGTGTATGAGAACAAGATGTATGAAGGCATAGATAAAGTATTAGAAACACTTAAAAATCGTGGAATGAAGCTTGCCGTTGCCAGCTCAAAGCCTACTGTGCTTGTAAATACGGTTCTTGAGCATTTTGGTCTTATGAAGTATTTTGATGTGATTGCGGGGAGTGAGTTAGATGGGACAAGAACCAGAAAGTCCGATGTGATAAGATATGCCTTTGAGCTTCTCGATGAGAAGGGATATTCCCATGAAAGACCTATAATGGTCGGAGACCGCAAGCATGATATTATAGGTGCGCGAGAGGCAGCTATACCATGCATGGCAGTTGCTTATGGCTACGGCTCAATGGAAGAGCTTGAAATGGAGCATCCGGATTTTATAGCAAAGAGTGTCGAGGATATAGCTGATATAATAAGATAGGAGGCTGCTTATGAAGAATGCTTTGAAGGATATATGGCGGCTGGTATATCCTATTCTGATATATTTTGCTATTGCATTTGTTGTACAGTATGGTGCAATGCTGCTTATAGTTAATCATGCTATAAAAAATGGAACATTGATTATGACAGGCGATATGAATGAATATCAGAACAAGCTGGCCGTTTTGATAAATCAATATAGCCTTCAGATTACAGCAGCCACTAACGTGGTGCTTATGCCGATATTTGCATTGCTTTTGAAATCTGATAACAAAAGGAGAAGGCTGCAGCAGGGATTTGCATATAAGCTTCCGGATAAAAAGAGCATTGCGCTTATCGGGTTACTCGGAATGTCGGCGGCGGTAAGTGTCAATGCAATAGTATCTATCAGCGGACTGGCATATTTTTCACCGAAGTATCAGCAGGTTTCGCAGATAATCTACTCAGGCGGAATATTTATGGAGATTGTGTCGGCTGTTATCGCTGCACCGATATTAGAGGAGCTGCTGTTTAGAGGAATGATATATAGAAGGCTCAGGGATTTTTGTAATGCGAAGCTGGCAATAATAATATCGGCAGTTTTTTTCGGAGTTTTCCATGGAAATCTTGTACAGTTTGTATATGCATTTATAATAGGGCTGATGCTTGCATATGTATATGAAAAAATGAAGACTATATGGGCACCTATAGTATTTCATGTAGGAGCTAATCTGCTCTCAGTGCTTATAACTGAGCTGATTCCGCAAAGCTTTTTGAATGTTCCGGTTATTATATCTGCCATGGCTGTCTGTCTTGCGCTGACAGTATTTCTGTTAAATTATGTATATAAATATAATGTCGGGATACAACCCGCAGAAGATGATGAGGTAGTAAAAGGATAATTATGGATAAGAAAATACTCTCTATAGCCGTTCCATGCTACAATTCACAGGCGTACATGGAAAAATGTATTGATTCACTGCTAGAAGGCGGTGAGGACGTTGAAATTATTATTGTCGATGACGGTTCAACAAAGGATGACACGGCAGCTATTGCTGACAGATATGCAAAGAAATATCCGACCATTGTAAAGGCTGTACATCAGGAGAACGGCGGGCATGGTGAAGCAGTGAATACAGGGCTTGCTAATTCCACCGGAGCTTTTTTTAAGGTTGTTGACAGTGATGACTGGGTAGATAGAAGAGCATATAAGAAGCTGCTTGATATAATGAGAAAGTCACTTGCAAATGGTGATGAGCTGGATATGCTTATATCTAATTTTGTCTACGATAAGCAGGGAGCACATCACAAGAAGGTTATGAGCTACCGCAATGTATTCCCGAAGGATACCTATTTTACATGGCATGATGTAGGACATTTCAGAGTTTCACAGTATATTCTGATGCATTCTGTGATTTACAGGACTCAGCTGCTTAGAGACTGCGGCTTAAAACTGCCTAAGCATACATTTTATGTTGACAATATTTTTGTGTTCAATCCACTTCCGTATGTTAAGAAAATGTATTATACGGATGTTGTTTTCTATCACTATTTTATCGGAAGGGACGACCAGTCTGTAAATGAAGCAGTGATGATAAAGCGAATAGACCAGCAGATCAGGGTCAACAAGATTATGATAGACTATTTTGATTACGATGTCATAAGCGAGCGTCCATGCATGAAATATATGCAGAATTATGTGAATATAATGATGACTATATCATCTGCATTCTGCGTCTTGTCAAAGGACGAAGAAAACTATGAGAAAAAGCATGAGCTGTGGCAGTATCTGAAGGAGAAGAATCCGAGACTGTACACAAACATCATGCACAGCTTTATGGGGATTGCACTTAGCTGGGAAGGAAAGGCTGCAAGAGTTGTACAAAGAGCAGGCTATAGACTTTTTCAGAAGATAATAGGATTTAACTAGAATATAAAAAGGACGCTGCCGCAGAGAGGTTATTGATTGTCAAAATAATTCACTGCGACAGCGCTTTTTTAGTTTAATTCCATGTTCTTTTGTCGATGAATTCGGAGAATTTAGTCTTATATATCAATATATAGACTATGCGTCCCATTGCGCATCCGCCGATTACATCTATAAGTGCATGCTGTTTTAGAAATATTGTCGAAAAGCATATTAAGATGCACAATACAAGAGATGCATTTTTTATAAGACGGCTTTTTATTTTGTCAGTTTTATTGATTGCTACATGAACGCCTATCGAATTATATACATGTATGCTCGGAAAAACATTTGTCGATGTGTCCGTATTGTAAAGCCATGCTATAAGATGGTTTATAGGATTGTCAGCTGTAAGATTACCCGGACGGAAATCTTTAAGTCCATTCGGAAATATATAACAGATGATAATATAAGCTGTCATTCCTATTATAAGAAAAATCATAAGCTTCATAAAATCGCGCTGGGATACGAATATGAAGTATATGGCGCTCCCGGCAATATAGACGAACCATAGCAGATAAGGAATAATAAATATAGGTATGAATGGTATGATATCGTCAATAGGCGAATTGAGTGGTGTAAAATAGGTTGTGATCGTCTTTTCAAGATAATAAAAACATAGTAAGTATACAGGCGTATATAATGTAAGCAGCGCATGCTTATACCTTTTAATAAAATTATTCATGACTTCCCCTCGTCCTTTAGTGCACATGCAGTGTCAGTTTCTGTATGTAAAAAACACATATATTTTATTATGATAGCATAGCAGCTTAAGTTTAACAAGAGCTTTTTAAGGTTTGCAAACATAAATGGTTCATGGTATAATGAGCGCAAGTGAGTCAATATGCTTGCATAATTGACGAACGGCGAAATTATTGAGTGAGCTATGCTCACGATATAATGAGCGCAAGCAAAGCAATGCCAGCATATAAATATAAGCAAGGCTGTGCTTGCACAAAGCCTGACTTATATTTGTATGCTGATAGTGCGAAGCACGTATATCGAGAAAATCGTAGATTTTCGAGATGCATTGCAGATGAGTCAATATGATAAAAAACAATTACCAGATTTAAGAGGTTAGAGATATATGAAGTTATTGATAAGAAATCTTACAGTTACTGATGCGGATGAGACGCTGTTAGACAATGCGTCTTATACTTTTTATCAGGAAAATGTATATTGTATAAATGCAGCGAAGAAATATAAAAATGCGTTGTTTAACAGCATAGCGTATGTAATGCAGCAGGAATCCGGCGGGATAGAGCTTATATGTGATGGACAGAATTGCATACTGCCGGCTATGGTTGCACGTTTCTGCGAGGAACCGTCATTTCCGGAATTCCTTACAGTGCGGGAGTTTGTTAAGTATTATATCGAGATAAACAAAAAGAACATTACGGAACTTAAGCAGATAGATGAGTATCTTGAGATGGTAGAACTCTCTGATATAAGAGGGGACAGGCTTGTAAGGGATTTTACATGGGATGAGAGAGTCAGGCTTCAATTCTTGTGTTTTCTTATAACAAAGCCTCCGGTTCTTATAATTGATGGAATAAAGAACATAACCAATGTAGAGTATTTGAAGAAAATTAAAAAATATCTCGATATAATTAAGCAGAGCGGAATAGTCCTTTTAGGCTGTACTGACAAATCTATAGCTGTTTTCTTAGGCGATGAAGAGATAACAGTTGTTGATGGAAAGCTGCAAGGAGGAATATAATGGCAAGAAGTATATTATTCCAGTTTCTCCTTGAAGCAGACAATGATGCAGGAAAGCTAAAGAATATGCTTCATATAAGAGGAGCGCATGAAAATACGCATGATAACGGCACTGTTGCAGGACATTCTGTAGCTAATGCGATTTTTAAAGTCCTTCTGGATATAATTACAAGAATCATATATGTCCTTGTGTTTATGTATCTGCCGTACAGAATTTTTTCTAAAATCAGTATATGGGAAGGATTTCAGTTAAGACAGTCAATTGTATATTTTACATGCTTTTTGAGCTGTATATGTGGTTCGCTCATCAATTCAGGTATGTTTGATATGGATGAAGAAATGAGGTCGCTGTTTGTTACAATGCAGGTGGATACTTCAGTGTTTTTTAAAGAGAGAATAGTATATAAGCTGATAGTAGACGGATTTGGATTCGGAATAGCATACTGCATGATTGGGATGGATTTCGGACATGCCTTTTATCTTGCTTTGTGGGTACTTATATCAAGGCTTATCGGTGAGCTTATAAATCTTTATGTATTCAGATACGTTGGAAAAGCCATAAGTGAGCTTACAATTGTGACTATATCAGTGATGGGTACATGCGTATTTATGGCATATGCCTTTCCTTTCTTGAGAAACCGTGTGGTGGATCTTACAAGCTGTATATATAATTATGTGTGGATTCTTACAGCGCTTATTCTTGCAGCAGTGGCATTGTATGTGCTTTTTAATTATACAGATTATGGATACATAGTTCAAAATTACATGGAAAACCTCAGCTATGACAATACTGCAGATGGTGCAGCCGGCATAGATGATGGGATGATGATAAGCGAATATTCGAAAAAAGGATATTTCAGAAGGTTCGATAAGGACACTGCAAAGGGTCTTGAATATCTGCATAAGATATTTTTTATCAGAAATCTTGACTTTATCAGAAGTATATTGTCTGTAAGGTGCATCCTTATAGTAATTGCCGGTGTAGTTGGAGCTATAATATGTTTTATGTCACCGGAGAATACAAAAAATACGATATGGTCGGTTCTATGTGATGCGATGCCGATAATGGTATTTATCATGTATTGCCTTAGTGTGACACCAAAGCTGTGTAAGTCGATGTTCTGTTATATAGATAGGGATATATTAGAATCCGGAACATACACCACAAAAAGATATAATTTTCTGAATTACTGTATAAGGCTTAAGCTGCTTGCAGGCTGCGAGCTTATACAGGCAGTTATCTTGTGTGCCGCATTTATTGCGGTAGCTATAGCTACAGGCAATGGCAAAAATATGGCTGCCATAATTCCGGTCTGCATTGGAATCGTAATGCTTTCAGTGTTCTATGCAGCTTTTAATCTGTTGGTTTATTATATATGCCAGCCTTATACAAAAGAGCTTAAGATGAGAGGTTATACTTTCTTTGCAGCTCATGCGGGTATGCTTTGCTTGTGTTATGGATGTGTGTATATTGACTGCACAGCATTTGTTTTTGATATGTTCTTAGCTATAGTGCTTGCATTTATGCTAAGCATATCGGCAACACTGGTATATTATTTTTCCGATAAGACATTTCATGTAAAATAATTTATAAAAAAGTTGTTGACATTTGCCAGTCGTGGTGTTATATTAGTTAAGCAAGCTGATTGACGGCTGGCAAATGAACAACTTATGGGGTCTTAGCTCAGCTGGGAGAGCATCTGCCTTACAAGCAGAGGGTCATAGGTTCGAGCCCTATAGGCCCCATTTTTATACTCAAAAATTTGTATCGTCTTTATGCATTTGCATAGAGGCTTTTTTTATTTCTTTATTTAGTCCCCGTGCCGCATTGACGAACAACAAAAGAATCGTTATGATGGAGTAATACAAGTATCGGAAAGGTGGCAGACACCATGGAACAGCGTATTTTGCAATATCGAAAAAGTATTGATGAATGGTTGGAGAAAACGGAACAGAGCGCACAAGTTTCACAGGAAATTTTGCGTGACAAGATGGAAGAACATTTGAACCAGATAGGATTTTTCCAACATGAGAGACTGATTCATCTGATTGTGACAGTGACTTTTGCACTACTGGAGATGCTGGCAATTCTTTTGAACGTGATTTCCGACAGGCTTTTTTCACTCTTACTTCCGGTTGTGATTCTGATTTTGCTTGTTCCGTATATTCGTCACTACTATATTTTGGAAAATGAAGTGCAGAAAATGTATGTGCAGTACGACCGAATGCTTAGGATTTGCCAGATGACAGAGAGTAGTGGTACCTCATAAGTAGAAAAATGGACGAAGGTACCAAATTAAAAAAGGAAGAGAAGAATAAGGGTAAAATATGGGGACAATGAGTAAGAAATGCAGCAGAATTGCCGGCATTCTGACAATGGCAGGAGTAATGCTTTTGCTTACCGGATGTAGTCAGACGCAGGAAGAAATCTATCAGATTCCGGAAGATAAAAAGCTTGTTATCTATACTTCGCATAAAGAGGATGTATACGAACCGATCATTAAAGAATTTGAGGAACGTACCGGTATTTTTGTGGAATTAAAGGCAGGAGATACGATAGCACTTTTTGATGAATTACAGCAAGACGAGCCGGGGACGTTTGATGTTATGTTTGGCGGTGGAATTGAAAGCTTTGAAGAATGCAGAGATTATTTTCAGCCATACACGGTCAGTGAGGCGGAACGGATTCAGGAGCAATATCGCGCAGAGGAAGATGTCTACACTCCTTTTTCTGTATTACCGACTGTTTTTATCTATAATAATAAGCTGGTTTATCCTGTAGCTGCGCCTAAGACCTGGGCAGAACTTCAGACAGATCGTTGGGAAGGGAAAATTGCATTTGCGGATCCAACAAAGTCGGGAAGCAGTTATACAGCACTTTGCACTATGCTGCAAGTACTGGGTGAAGATGAGGAGACGATTTTGCGCAACTTCTGTGATACCTTGGATGGCAATGTTTCTGCATCATCCGGGGAAGTATTGGAGGAAGTAAACGCAGGAACGAGGCTGGTGGGAATCACCAGTGAAGGCATGGCCAGGCAGAAAATCCTGGAAGGAGAGGACATTACTGTAATTTATCCGCAGGACGGAACCAGTGCGATTCCGGATGCAACTGCGATTGTAAAAGGATGCAGGCATCCGGAGAACGCAAAAGCTTTTTTGGAGTTTACGGTAAGTACTGATGTACAAAGACTTGTGGAAGAAAAATTTTTCCGCAGAACAGTTCGAAATGATATGGATGAATACGCAATTCAGGAAAAAAATAAGTTAAAGGCAATTGATTATGATATTCAATGGGCTGCACGGGAAAAAGAAAATATCCTGACTGCGTGGGAGAGACTACAAGAGGAAAACAGATGAAAAAATGGATAAAAAAGTCATTTCACAGACAACTGTTATTCTGTTTTGCTGTGGTAGCACTGTTCCCTTTGTTGCTGTTCGGCGTATCTCTCATTCAGACTATGGAGACGAAGATCAACAGTGATTATGAAAAAAGAGTGACAGAGCAGGCAGAACAAATAGATGCCGGTGTGCTTCATCTTTTTAAAAATTTCGAGGAAACAGTAGAAAGCATTAATGCGAACAGTAAAATCGTGGGGCAGATCAATGAAGAGGATTCCTGGTCAAAGAGTAAGATCTATCTGCAATTTTACCGGGAAGTGTCAGGGCTGCGGGAGTATGCGCAGGTTGACCTGTATGATAAAACCGGAAAATGTATTTATACCACGGCTCAGGGAAATGCCGGAACAGATTTGCCGGTATACTGGGGCATTCTGAAGGCCGTCGAAGAAAGTGAAGAAAACCTGGTTCTGCGCAGGGCGGAGCCTAATGATAAAGATATTTTGATGTATGCTGCAGGGAAACTGCTTGGGAAGGAGAATACCTTAGAGGGCTACATCGTTATCGGCATGCGGGCTGAAAACTTTGAAAAACTACTCTATGATAACGGAAACAGTAAGGCGGAAGTCGCCTTTTTAGATACCTATTGGCGAACGATTTTTGAAAGCGGTAATCTGCAGACAGACAAAATTAGAGAAGAACTGATGAAAGGACATAAGTTACTGGGGGGTTATCGTGCGGGAGAATTATTGATAGAACCTTTGGGAAATACCGGATTATATACGGTAATGGCATGTCCAAGTGTATTTTCCACGGAAGTACTGAATTCCATGTACAGTGTACTTACCGTAATGCTGATCATCAGTATTTTATTGTGTGTAGGTGTGGCATCCCATGTAGGCAGAAATATGACGCGCCCCGTCGAACGGATGAATACTGCCATGCGCACTTTGCAGGAGGGAGACCTGACTGTAAGGATCGCTTCCGACAGAGAAGATGAGCTGGGGCAGATGTCAAGGAATTTTAATATCATGGCAAATGAACTGGAACAGAATGTGCAGGAGAAGATAGAGAAGCAGAAAGAACTTAATGCATCTCACATTGCCATGATGCAGGCGCAGCTGAACCCCCATTTTCTGTACAATACGCTGGATACCATGAAATGGGTGGCAAAGGCCAATCATATTCCGGAGATTGCGACCATGGCAGCCGGATTGGCCAAGATTCTGCGGACCAGTATCTCCAAGAGGCAGTTTATCTGTCTCAGGGAAGAACTGGAGCTGGTGAATTGCTATGTAGATATCCAAAAAATTCGTTTCAATGATAAGTTTTCCTATTCCGTGGAAATGGAAGAAGGACTGGAAGATTGTGTAATCCCGAAACTGATTATTCAGCCGATTGTAGAGAATTCAGTGTTACACGGATTAAAAGAGAGCGAAGAAGGAAATATCCATGTGCGGATTACAGGGAAGACCGGTGTACTCTGCATTGAGGTGACTGACGATGGCTGCGGAGCTCCGGATGATTTAATGGAGGCAATCAATCACAGGAGACAGGAGCAGCTTGTGGGACATATCGGAGTATCAAATGTTGACACCATTCTCAGGCTGACTTACGGTGAGGAATACGGTATTTACATGGAAAAATCGGATGGAAATATCCAAACTACAAAGGATGGTAAGGAATCCGGAGGTACCAGGGTGACATTGCGACTGCCGGTCAGAAGAGAAAAAGCCTGAAAAGGAAGCAGCAAAGAGAATAATTCAAGAGAGTGATTCAGAGGGGAAAGACGAAAAGGAAAGAAAAACAAAAGACATAGGGTGCAAAAGACAGGGAGGAATTGGGTTATGTACAAAGTAATCGTAATAGATGATGAAATGTTGGTGCGACGGGGAATCGTGATGGAGACAGACTGGCAGGCACTGAACTGCGTAGTAGTGGCGGAAGCCGGCAACGGAATCGAAGGACTGGAAGCCGTGCGGAAATATCATCCGGATCTGCTGATCTGCGATATCCGTATGCCCAAAATGGACGGTATCGAAATGCTGAAGGAACTGCGGGCAGAAGGCAATGATGTCAGTGTGATTTTTTTAACCGCATACAGTGATTTTTCCTATGCACAGAGTGCCCTGAAGCTGTTTGCAAGTGATTATCTGTTAAAACCCTTCGGGGACGGAGAGCTGGAGCAGGCAGTGAATAATGCATTGGATAAACGGAAAAAGACACAGGAACGTGAGGAAAAGGCTGGCGATGATCAGCTTCCGGAGTTGGTACTGAACAAAGGCGACAAGAGCAAATACGTCATGGCCGCAGTGGATTATATTACCGAACATTATGAAAATCCTGAGTTATGCGTGTCAGAGATCGCAGAACATGTGGGAATCAGCGAGGGACATTTAAGTCATACTTTCAAAAAGGAGACGGATTATACGGTGGCGGCTTATATTACCAGAGTGCGGATGCGGACAGCCATGAAATTATTAAATGACTGCAGAAATAAAGTCTATGAGGTGGCAGAGCAGGTGGGATATCGTGATATTGCACATTTTTCCAGCAGCTTTAAGCGGATTGTCGGTGTAACACCTTCGGAATATCAAGATAGAAGCCTGAAGAGATAACAGATTGCACAAACGAATCGAGAAAATAGCAGAAATATTATACATAATATCAGAAATATTAAAATAATAACAGTTTTACCTTATACAAATTGCTGAACTCCCAACGTATAATAGAATCATCAGAACGGAAGTGGGAAACATCCCATTCCAAGTAAGTGGACCATGAAGGGTTATACAAACTATATGTTTCAAGGGAGGACAGCATATGAAGAAAAAAGTAGTATCGTTACTTATGATCTGTGCACTGAGTGTTGGTATGTTAGCCGGATGCGGCAGCAGCGAGACACAGAACCAGGCAACTGGAAGCGCAGACAACACACAGACAGCCGGAACCGAGACGGTGGCAGAGACCAAGACCCCGGAGGCAGCCGACGACGCAAATCTTACTGCAACTCAGCAGATCATCAAACAGGCAGAAGGAATGACCCTGGAAGAACTGGCACAGAAAGCCATAGAGGAATCCAACGGCAAGACCTTCTACGGTGTGGGTAACTCCAGCCGCGGTAAAGCAGCATTACCCCTGTTTATTGAGTATCTGCAGTCTATTGATCCTTCTTACAGCATGGAATTTGACTGGCAGCAGCCCAAGAACAACAAGATTTTCGAGCAGCTGACCGCAGATTCCCTGAAACCGGAAGGAACCTTCGCAATGACTCTGATCCAGGATGGTAATCAGATCGAATCCAAGATGACACAGACCGGAATACTGGATACCTTTATTCCTAAGGAATGGGCAGAAGCCAACGGAACCACTCCCGACGCAGTGGACGGTTACCTTGCATTACAGACCTTGAATAAAGTATTCGAATATAACTGCACCGGCAGCAAAGTATATGACAACTGCTGGGACTTCGTGGCAGAAGATACCCATGCACTGTTCATGGATATTGATTCTGAAGTTGTAGGTAAGAACTTCCTGTACATGCTGACCGAAGACAAATATGCAGCCATGTTAAAGGATGCCTTTAATGCATTACCCGCTGATGAGCAGGCTTACTTCCAGCCCACGATTGATGAGATGGAATCCGAAGCAAATGATTTAGGCTTAGGCGCCGATGGAAAATATGCCCTGGCATGGATCAAACTCTGGGTAGGCAGCTACAATGCCCAGACCGATGACGGACCTATCTGCAATACCCTGGTATCCGATTCCGCTACCGATCAGTGTGGACTGTTAGTATACAGTAAGCTGCGCTCCGTAGAAGAGTCCGCAGGTGTATCTGTGAACAATATTAAGGTTGCCGCTTATCAGGATGGCTATAAGGGAATTGGTGGCTACGGCTACTGTCATTACTTGTTCGTTACTGATAACAGTCCTCTGCCCTGGACGGCATGTGCTTTCATCGCATACATGACCTGTACGGAAGACGGCTTCAGCGCATGGGGCAAAGACATGGGCGGTTATTCTGCAAACCCTGAAGTCGCCAAAGCAATCGAAGCTACCTATCAGCACAGCACCGGTGGTAACGATGAGAACGGTAATGTGGTATATGAGAGCAAGAACGACAGAGGCTTTGACTGGTGGTCTACCGACGGTGAACTGGTGCTGGAAGATCCTGAGTACTGCGCATCCGTATCCTTCACGGTAGGAAGCTGGATCGAGCTGTTGCCGAAGTATACTGCTGAGTGATATGAGTGATATATGATATAAAAGAGTGACTATTCGTCCTGTCAGAATCAGAAAATCTGCTACATCATGCCTGCATGTAAGTAGCAGTTTTCTGATTCGCAGGGATGAATGGTTCTACAGGACATAAGCTTGTATTGGGAAGAGAGGTTAACCATGAATCAGAGTGCCGCAAAAAAAACAAGCAAGATGGTGATTGTTCTGAACAAGATCAAGACGTATTTCTCCAAGCCGCAAAATATCATTCTGCTTCTGTTTGGTATCGTACTTACCTTTACCACAGTGGCACCGATCGTGGCAATCGTCGAGGATACCTTCAAGATCCATCCGGGCACCATCGATGCACATCTTACCGGAAAGGCAGGCGGATATTCCGTTGCCAATTATGTGGATCTGTTCACCAGTAAACTGGCGAGAACAAATCTGTGGACACCGCTGTTAAATACCGTGCTTCTGGCAGTCTTTACCTGCCTGATCTCCATTTTGTTCGGCGGTTTGTTCGCATTCTTAATTACGAGAACTAATTTAAAATGTAAAAAATATTTAAGCTCCATTTTTATTTTTCCCTACATCATGCCGCAGTGGACACTGGCTGTGGTATGGCAGAACGTGTTTAACAGTAACGCAGTTACCGGAACCTCCAACGGACTGCTGGCATCCCTCTTTGGAATTGCTTTTCCGAAGTGGTGGTGTCTGGGACTGTTCCCCAGCGCGGTAGTGTTGGGATTGCATTATGCCCCCTTCGCCTACATCCTGATCGGCGGTATCTTCCGTAACATGGATGCCAATCTGGAGGAAGCGGCAACCATTCTGGATACACCGAAGTGGAAGACCATGTTCCGCATTACCTTACCTATGGTAAAACCGGCGATTCTTTCCACGATCCTGCTGGTATTCGGAAGCGCCATGGGAAGTTATCCCGTACCGCACTACCTGGGACTGACCACTCTGTCCACCAAGTATATCTCCATGAACTCCAAGTATACCGGGGAAGCCAGTATTCTTGCCATCATCATGATGATCTTCGGTGTGGCGATCCTGTTAATGAACCAGATGAGTTTAAAGAGCCGTAAAAATTATACGACGGTTACCGGTAAATCCGGACAGATCTCCAAGATCAACTTAGGAAAAGTCGGGAAATATCTGATCGCGGTCATCCTGATCGTCATCACCTTCTTCACCAGTATTTTCCCGATCCTGTCCTTCGCACTGGAGACTTTCCTGCCGAATCCGGGAGATTACAGTTTCCTGTATACCATGGATTCCAGTGCGCTGACCACCAAGTGGTGGCTGACGGATAACAACGGAGCCGGTGCTCTGTACGGACAGCCCGGTATTCTTCACAATCCGCTGATCTGGAGAGCTTTCAAGGGAACGATGTTAGTCGCCGTCTGCTGTGCTCTGATCGCAGGTACGATCGGCACCCTGATCGGTTATGCAGTATCCAAGAACCGGAGAAGCAAGTGGGCGAATTACGTCAACGGTGTGGCATTCCTGCCGTACCTGATGCCATCCCTGGCAGTGGGCGCAGCCTTCTTCATCCTGTTCTCCAATGACAAGATCAACCTGTTCAACACTTACACATTGTTGATCATCGCAGGCGTGATCAAGTACATTCCCTTTGCCAGCAGAAGTGCACTGAACTCTATGCTGCAGCTGTCGGGAGAGATCGAGGAAGCGGCCATCATCCAGGATATTCCCTGGTACAAGCGGATGCTGCGGATCATCATTCCGATCCAGAAGTCTTCCATTATCAACGGATATATGCTTCCGTTCATGACCTGTCTGCGAGAGCTGTCCCTGTTTTTACTGTTATGTACGCAGGGCTTTATCCTCTCCACGACACTGGATTATTTCGATGAGATGGGACTGTATGCATTCTCCAGCGCCATCAACCTGATCCTGATCGTAACGATCCTGATCTTTAATACTTTAGTAAATAAACTGACCGGGTCCAGCCTGGATGAAGGTATCGGAGGTAAATAACTATGCCGGAAATCAAATTAACACATGTTACAAAACGTTGGGGAAAATTCTATGCGGTAGATGATCTGAGTCTGGATATGGAGGACAATTCCTTTATCACTCTGCTTGGTCCCTCCGGTTGCGGTAAGACCACTACCTTACGTATGATCGCCGGTCTGGAGACCCCTACCAGCGGGCAGATCAAGATCGGAGACCGGGTGGTATTCGATAGTGAAGCGGGGATCAATGTTCCCGCAAATAAGAGAAAAGTCGGATTCCTGTTCCAAAACTACGCACTGTGGCCGAACATGACGGTATACCAGAACATCTCCTTCGGACTGGGAAATATCAAGGAAGAACTTCCCGTGATCGATGAGGAAGCCAAAGCTTTAAAAAGCATGATCAAGGCACTGGAGAATCCGGGAGAACTGGTAAAACTCATTGAGGAATGCAGAGATAAAAAGGGAAAATTAGACCTGGATATGGTCTATCTGAAGCTGATCGATAATTACACCATTTCTATCTATACTGCAAAGGAGCTGTATAATTACAAACTCCATGAGGCAGCAGACAAAGAAAGTGCCGCAAAGCAAAAGAAGCAGGAACTGACTGCAAAATTGGACAGCATCCTGGCAGGTTATAAGGAAAAAAGGGAAGAACTTAACGAGAAATTCGAAGTCGTATCCGGTGGCAAGGTAGTAACCAGGGTCAGAAAATATTCCAAGGAAGAGATTGACCTGGCAGTACGCAGAGTATCCCGTATCGTTAAGATCGGAATGTTCATGAATCGTTATCCTGCAGAACTGTCCGGTGGACAGCAGCAGAGAGTTGCCATTGCCAGAACACTGGCGCCGGAACCCCAGGTATTGTTCATGGATGAGCCGCTGTCTAACCTGGACGCGAAACTCCGTCTGGAAATGCGATATGAATTACAGCGTCTGCATGTAGAGACCGGAAGCACCTTCGTATATGTAACACATGACCAGATGGAAGCTATGACACTGGCAACGAAGATCTGCCTGATCAACAACGGTGTGTTGCAGCAGTATGAGCCGCCACTGTCCGTTTACAGCAGACCCAATAACCTGTTTGTAGCGGATTTCGTGGGAAATCCTTCTATCAACTTTATCGAGGCGAAGGGAGATCAGAACGCACAGGGCAATATTGAGGTTACCATTCTGGATGGCAGAAAAGCACAGTTTATTCCCGGAAAACCTCTGGATCTGCAAAGATGGTTCGCAGAGCGTGATAAGAAGGAAGCGGATGAGGCAGCGCATCACCAAGAGCAGATGCAGGATAAGAAAGCCGTGGAGAAATCCAACAAGGATGAAGTCTTCAAGTATCATATTGCCAGAGTGAACGAAGATGATTATGCACTGCAGGAAGCTCCCGTGATCACCAACGAGGATTTTGTCATCGGTGTACGTCCCGAAGCCCTGCAATTACACGATGGTGCAGGTCTGGACGGCGTGATCTACGGTGCTATGCCCACCGGTATGGAATCCACGATTAAGCTTCGTATCGGTGATTTCCTGCTGACCGGTGTAGTATTTGGAAATACAGCATACAAGATCGGACAGGAAGTGAAATTCGAAGTTGGCGGAGAGGATATCCTGCTCTTTGACAGGAAGTCAGGCAAACTGATTACGGCAGGCAGTCTGCATGTGTAGGAAAAACTATCAGGGAATAATATTTGATCTGGATGGTGTCATTTGTCATACGGACCGGTATCATTTCCTGGCATGGAAACAGATAGCGGATCAACTCGGAATTAATTTTGATGACCGGATCAATGACAGGATGCGGGGGGTGAGCCGTATGGACAGTCTGGAGATTTTGCTGGAAGAATATCACGGTGAACCGCTCACCGCAGCGCAAAAAGCAGCACTTGCGGAAAAGAAGAACCAATTATATGTAGGTCTGCTGCAAAATATGGGCGAGGCGGATTTGTCCGAAGAAGTCCGGAAGACTATGGATACGCTGCGAAGCCGCGGACGAAAACTGGCAATAGGATCTTCCAGCAAAAACACCAAACTGATCTTAAAAAGGCTTGGGCTTACCGGATATTTCGATGCCGTCAGCGACGGAACCAATATTACAAGGTCAAAACCGGACCCGGAAGTGTTTCTGTGTGCAGCACAGTATCTGGGGCTGTGTCCGGGAAAATGTCTAGTTGTGGAAGATGCAAAAGCCGGTATTCTGGCAGCAAAAGCCGGAGGATTCGACAGTGCGGGATTAGGGGAGGCAGCAGCTTTTGCTTTCGTAACATACCCCTTGCAAAGCTTTTCGGATATACTGAAGCTGGACGGAAACAGGTAGTAAATAAAACGTATCGGAAATGAGACCGAATGTCTCACTACCGATACGTTTTTGTTGTAATCGAACAAAGATTCGTATATAATGAATATGTCTGCAAAACGAGAGCATCACAGATGCGGTTTTGCGAATGAGGTTCTGCATAGTTCCAATCTTTTGAAACAGGTGCTACAGGGTTAATGCGGGAGGCAGCAATATGAAAATCATCCATTGTGCGGATATCCATCTGGATTCCAAAATGAGTGCAAATCTGACCAAAGAAAAAGCGAGAGAACGCAAGACGGAATTGCTGACTACTTTTCAGAATATGGTTACCTACGGGGCAGAGCAGGGCGTGGCGGCGATCATAATCGCAGGAGATCTGTTCGATACGAAAAACGTATCCGCTACCGCCCGGAATGTGGTAAAAGACTTAATTCAGGGACATCCCAAAATAGCTTTTTATTACTTACAGGGGAATCATGACGAAGGAAGCTTTACGTCCGGTCTTTCGGAAATTCCGGAGAATCTTCATCTATTTGGGAACAACTGGACAAGCTATGAACTTTCAGGGACGAAGAATACTTCCGGTAAGGGAGTTGCGGTTACTGGGGTGGAACTGACACCGGAAAACAGTGGAAGCATATATAATACGCTGTCACTGGATGTGGATCAATGCAACATTGTAGTCCTGCATGGGCAGGAATCGGAATACAGTGCGAGAGATAAGGCGGAGATCATTCATCTGACGGCATTGAAAAATAAGGGAATTGATTATCTTGCCCTGGGACACATCCACAGCTATAAAAAAGAGCGTCTGGATGCGAGAGGCGTCTATTGTTATCCCGGCTGTCTGGAGGGCAGAGGGTTTGATGAATGCGGAGAGCATGGATTTGTGATGCTTGACATTGATGAGCTGACAGGTACAATTGACAGTACGTTTATTCCTTTCGCATCCCGAAAGCTCTATACCATCCCGGTGGATATTACCGGTTGTGAATCCACGACGGAAATCATGGAACGGATGAGAGCCGAGACAGCCGGGAAAGGTTACCCGGAGAAAAGTCTGATCAAGTATGAACTGGTCGGGAAAATAGATGTGGAAAGTGAAAAGGATATTGACTTTCTGTTACATCAGTTCAGCCACCTTTTTTATTTTGTGAAGATTAAGGACAGCTCTGAGTATCTGGTGGATTATGCTGCTTTTGCAAAGGATAAGTCCTTAAAGGGAGAGTTTATCCGTACTGTCATGGGCAGGGCAGATCTGCCGGAAGAGGACAAGGCGACAGTGATACATTACGGATTGCAGGCACTGGCCGGAGAGGAGATCCTGGACGCATGAAACTGATCAAATGTCACATTGAGAATTTCGGAAAACTAAGTGACTTTACATATGATTTTACAGATGGCTGCAACACCGTCTGTGAGGGAAACGGCTGGGGAAAAAGCACACTGGCAGCATTCTTACGCGTTATGCTGTTCGGATTCCGGAATGAAGGGAAGAGGGACCCACTGGAAAATGAGAGGAAGAGATACAGTCCCTGGCAAAAGGGCGTCTATGGCGGAGAACTGCAATTTGAAAGTGAAGGAAAGCAATATTCTGTCCGCAGAACCTTCGGAAGTAAAAGCGCAGAAGATGAATTTCAGCTGACAGATACGAAAACAAATCTGCCATGCAGTGATTTTACACAAAATCTGGGAGAAGAGTTGTTCCGGATCGACGCAGGATCCTTTGAACGAACGATTTTTATCTCACAGAATGACTGCGAGACCTTTGTTACGGACGGCATCAATGCCAAAATCGGGAATCTGGCGGAGAATACGGACGATATCAATAATTTTGAGACAGCGGACAAGCGGTTGAACGATCTGTTAAACAGCATGTCACCCTCTCGTAAGACCGGATCGCTCCGTCAGAGCAAGGACCGCATTACGGAACTGAAGACGCAGATCCGTAACGGGCAGGAGATACACAATACGATGGAAAGTATTGATACCCGGAAAAAGGCAGCAATCGAGGAGAGAGAAAAGCTTTCTGCGGAACTGACAGAACTGCAGGAGAGACAAAAGGAACTGGGAATTTATAAGGATCAACAGGCGAAAAAAGAGAAGTACCTGGATCTGCGTGCAAAAATGGCACAGAGACAGCAGATTTTAAAAGAAGCGGAAAGCTATTTTAACGGCGTGATACCAAAAGGGGAAGAATTACGCGAAAAAGCAGCCGTCTGCAATCAGGGGATTTCTGTCCGCAAGGCAATGGAAATCTATTGCCTGACAGTGGAAGAACAGGCGCAGTTAAAAGATAATTTCCCCATGGTGGACAATGCCCGGCTGGAAGAAAAATATGCTGAGGCACAAGAACTTGAGAGCCTGGAAAGTACGATAAGAAAAAATGCCCTGTCAGGGGAAGAGAGCAGACGGTTAGAGGAGCTTTCCGGATATTTTGCGGAAGGAATGCCACAGGAGGCGGAGATCGACAGTGTAAAAAATGCCTGGACGAACCGCAATGAAGGAAAAAGTCTTCTGCAGGCGAAAGAAATACAGCGGAAAACCCTGCAATCCATACAGGCACAGGAAGATGCCAGATGCTTACGGGAGCAGGAAGAAGCAGGTAAAAGGAAAAAAATACTATTGCTTTTTGGCATTCTTTTATCGCTTGGCGGTTTTGTTGTGATCCTGTTGGGACAGGGAGTGATCGGAGGAGTCCTGATCGTACTGGGAATTGCAGCTGTGGCAGCGGCACTGTTGTTTACAGCAGGCAGATCCAAAGTCCAAACGGGAGAAAATACAGAGCTTTCCTATTTGGAACAGGAAATGGAAGAACTTGAGGCACAGGTCCGCATAGAGGAAGAACAGATTGATGATTTCTGCACTCGTTGGGGACTTCGGGAAGGACTGGAACTGACCTCCTGGCTTGTGGAACTGCAGAATAAGAGAAGAGATTACGAGGCACTTTTGGAGCGGCAGAAGCAGGACGGATCGGATGAAAAGACTGCGAGAATTGCCGCATTGCAGAAAGATTTGCAGCAGTTTTTTGAAGAATACGGAGAAGTACCGGAAACACAAAATTATCTTGCGGCATTGCATGAACTGGCGGGAAAGTGCAGACAGAGACAGCTTTTACTGGAAAAACAAAAGAAATATTTACAGCAAAAACAGAAATATGAAGCGCTGGAAGAACAGGTAAAAGACTATTTTGTGTCGTTGCAGCTGATTCCGGAGGAGCACCCGGAAGAACAGCTGGCTGAACTGGAAAGTCATAGAAAGGATTATGAGAAGGAGTTACAGGAATATCGGAGAATCGAGCAGGAGATAAAAGCGTTTGAAGAGAAAGAGGACATTCCGGCACTTCTGGCACTGAAGATCCCGGAGGGAGAGGAATCCCTGGAAAGTCTGGCAGATGAAATGCAGGTCCTTTCGGAGCGTATGGAAGAACGTTTTCAGACCATTGACAGCTATCAGAAACAACTTTCCGACTTACAGGAATCCTGGGATACTGTGGAAAATATGCAGGAAGAGCTGGAAGCGTTGCAGGAGAAGACAGAGGAAGGACTCAAACAATATGAATTGCTTGGAATGACAAAAAATCTGTTGGAACAGGCAAAGAGTTCGTTCACTGCGAAATATACAGAACCTGTCATGCAGGGGTTCCGGAAATATTACAGAATTCTCACGGGAACGGAATGCGAAAATTATCAGATGGATGCCAATACCAGATTGCAGGTGGTTGAAGGCAATATGCCCCGAGACATCGGATATCTGAGTCTGGGCAACCGTGACCTGATCGGTATCTGTATGAGACTTGCTTTGGTGGAAGCCATGTATGAGGAACAGAAGCCGTTTTTGATTCTGGATGATCCTTTTGTGAATCTGGATGAGAACCGGACCAAGGGAGCAATGCGGTTCCTTGCAGAGATTGCAAAAGAGTATCAGGTGATTTATTTTACCTGCCATGGAAGCAGGGGATAAGGGAAGGCTGTAGTTTATATTTGTAGAATCAACCGATTCTGAAAAATCAGACGGTACAGATAAGAGATATACATAGACTACAAAAGAGAAAGGGGTACTTGTATATGGGAAGAGGTAAAACAGGAAACTTTCGGAAGGCAGCGGCAATTCTGCTGGGGTGTGCACTTCTGACAGGCTGTGGTAGTACCGGAGAAGTGGACGATTATGCTACAAACATCGGATATGAGGCAAGAGGTGGCAATGGGACTACGCAGGTGGTGCAGTCGGAAAGCGGCAGCAGCGCAACAACACAGACTGCAGGGATTCCAAAGGAGGAGATCAAGGTAGGAGTACTGCATTTGTCGGATCCGGTGGAGGGCAGTGGCTACACTTATACTCATGATCTGGGTATTCAGGGTATGCAGCAGAATCTGGGACTGTCCGATGATCAGATCGTACGTAAGATCAATGTCAACGACGGCGATGCCAAGGCGACAAGACAGGCCATTCAGGAATGTATCGACGAGGGATGCAACATCATCTTCACCACCAGCTGGGGATATATGGAGACTACGGCAGAGATGGCGGAAGAATATCCGGATGTGTATTTTTCCCACGGCACGGGATATATGAGCAACGGCAAGAACTTTAATAATTATTTCGGAAGAATTTATCAGGCGAGATATTTGAGCGGCATCGTGGCGGGAATGAACACCACCTCCAACAAGATCGGCTATGTGGCAGCCATGGATTCCACCAACTCGGAGGTGACCGGCGGTATTGATGCGTTTGCCCTGGGAATCTATTCGGTGAATCCGGACGCAAAGGTATACGTAAAGGTGACCAACAGCTGGTATGATCCGGAAGGGGAAAAAGCAGCAGCCCAGGCACTTCTCGACATGGGGTGTGATGTGATCGCACAGCATTGTGATACCGTATATCCCCAGACTTTGGCACAGGAAAGGGGTGTGTACAGTATCGGATATAATTCGGATATGAGTAAGGATGCTCCGCAGTCCTGCCTGTGCAGTGTGGTATGGAACTGGAGTGCTTACTATACGGCAGCAGTGCAGAGCGTCATTGACGGCAGTTGGGATGGCAGCAACTATTACGGCGGAATGAGTGAAAATCTGGTGAACATTACGAGTCTGGCGGACTTCTGTGCGGAGGGAACGAAAGAGAAAGTAGAGGAAGCCAAGAAGCAGATTTTATCCGGAGAAAACGGGGTATTTGACGGTGTGATCGAGACCAATACGGGAGAGACTGTGGGCAAAGAAGGAACAACGCTGGATGATGCAACGATCACCGGAGGTATCAACTGGTATTTCAAGACCGTATCTGTAGTAGAATAGGGGGCATTTTCATGAGTATACAAAAAAAGATTCTGTCAATGACCATCGGACCGGTAGTATTGTTGGGACTGTTATCTATCTTTTTTATGCTGACGACGGTACGCAGCTCCATGATGGAGGAAATCGAAGAAGGACTGAAGGGAACGGCTGCGGCAACGCTGGCAGCGTATGACCAGAACACCGGTGACTATATGGAATCCAGTAATGGCGACATCTGGAAAGGCAGCTATAATATCTCACATTCCGAAAGTCTGGTGGACCGAATCAAAGACAATACCGGAATGGACGTAACCTTTTTCTACGGAGACCGCAGAATCATGACCTCCGCACTGGATAGTAACGGGGATCGTATTCTGAATTCTCCGGCAGGAGAGCGGATCGTGGAGACGGTCTTACAGAACGGCGAGGAATATTTCAGCAATTCTGTATCGCTGGACGGTGTTATGAATTATGGCTATTTCATGCCGGTCTATCAGAATGGCTCCGATGATGAGATTATTGGTATGGTATTTGTCGGTACCGATAAAGAAAGCAAGGATGCGGTAGTAAACGGAATCATTTTCGGCATTGGTGCAGCAGTATGCGTGGCAATGATCCTGTGCATCGGCGTGGGGCTGAAGCTGGCAACCTCTATCAGCCACAATATCAAGAAGAGTATCAGCATCATGGGTAGGGTCGCAGAGGGGGATCTCACCGTCTGGGTCGATGACAAGATGTTAAAGAGGAAGGACGAGATCGGAGATCTGTCGCGGGTTACGGTAAAGCTAAAGGATACCTTGAAGGGAATATTAAAAGGAATTTCCGAGAATTCTGCGAGTCTGCTGGAGGCTTCCAGGGCGCTGGGAACTGCGGCAGATACTACCAACGGTACCATGAATGAAGTACAGAACGCTGTAAGTCAGGTGGTGGCAAATTCTACGGAGCAGTCGAAGAATTCCGAGAGTACTTCCGAGAATATGCGGATCATGGGAGAACATATCACAGAGACATCCACAGAAGTGGATACATTGAACCAAAATGCCGCATCCATGCAGAAGTCCAGTAAGAAGACCGCAGATACGCTGGCACAGCTGTGCCATATCAATGAAGAAGTGGAGCGGATCATCGTAGAAGTAAAAGAACAGACCGACCGCACCAACGTATCGATCCAGAAGATCAATACCGCCATGGAATTCATCACTTCCATCGCAGAGGAGACAAATCTGTTGAGCCTGAATGCCTCCATCGAAGCGGCTAGAGCCGGAGAGAGCGGAAGAGGATTCGCAGTCGTAGCGGACCAGATCAAAAAGCTGGCAGAGCAGTCTAACCAGTCCGGTCACGAAATTGAAGAGACCACGAAAGCATTGATGGAAGATTCCGCCCGGGAAATGGAGATCATGCAACGGATGCAGGAGATCATCACCGAGCAGAGTGGAAGCATGCAGGAGACCAGAGCTAATGTCTCAGAGGTATTGAAGGAGATTGAAGATTCCATGCAGAGTATCCTGCAGATCAGAGAGAGTACCGGCAGACTGGCTGAGTCCCGTGGAGAAGTCATGGAGGCTGTGGAGCAGCTTTCGCAGATTGCGCATGACAATGTAGATAGTACGCAGCAGACCTATACCGAGACACAGGAGGTTCTGGATACTTTCCGACAGGTCTATGACAGTGCGGAGCAGCTGAAGAAGATTGCGGATGAGCTGGCCGAGAGCATGCAGTATTTTAAGATGTAACGACTCAGAGAAAAATAAAAACCAGAGACAGCTGTCGAATGCTTGCATTCGTAAGGCTGCTTCTGGTTTTTTACACAAGTTCGTTGTGCGATTCTTGTCGTTTGGCAGGTGGTTTATTCTTCAGATTCTTCCCTGTCCCCGCTTCCGGCAGCCCGGACGGTGATGCCGTTGACTTCGATATTACCGTCCAGCTCGATAACGAGACACTGTCTGCCGTCGATCAGCTTCGTGTTGACGAGATCCGTGCGCTCGGGATTGACTTTGATGACCACATCCGGCGTCTTTACCTCAAAGCTGCGGGGATTGTAGACATTGGTCATCATGAGGGAGGTGGCTTCACCGGCAGTGGCATCGAAACACTGGTCGAAGACCTCCATGCGGTCATTGGCTACACCACTGCTGGCGAAAATGGTCTTTACTTCATTTTTATCCAGGACCACGGGTTCGGGATCTTCCTTATGTTCCTGGGCAATCTCATTCATTTTCTCGTGAATGTTCTTCACCGTTTCGATATCGCAGGTATTGCCCAGTGTCTCTTCTACCAGTGTCTGGAAGGTCTCCTTCTGACCACCGGCGGACAGAGGAAGCGGACAACCGAGCATCAGGTCTACGAAGTTCTCCTTTAATTCTTCCGCATCCTTGGAATAATACAGAGTGCTGTGCAGGTCCGTGCTGCGGTCATTGAATGCGGGGAACAGGAAGGCTGCATCCGGCATACCTACCACCCAGTCGCGGATACGGTTCTGGAAGGTATTTTCCACAGCGTTATAGCTCAATCCCGGCTTGGACAGATCCACGGGGCAGATGCAGGTAAGGATATAGTCATAGACTTCGTCGGAAGCGTCCTCCATTTCGATGCCGTCTCTGGTACGACCCGGTACATCGTAGGCATCGTGGATCAGCAGGATCAGATAATTGCCCACATATTCATAAGACTCGATGATACGGTCATAGAACTGCTCAAGCAATGCATCGTCCTTCAGCCTGCTGTCTCGCAGACGCAGCAGGAATTCCTGCGTGCCGCCCTCCGTTTCACTCTTTAACGGGAATTCCAGATTCAGCAGATTTTTGCCGATGGTGCCGGACAGACTCTTCCGCAGAATCTCGAAGTACTTGAACATCTCTTCCTCCGGCAGTGCCAGAAAGGCCTGCTTTAATTCTGTCTTTTTATTTTTTTCTCCATCCACATAGCATCCGCAGATTCTTGTGATGGAGCAGTTTTTCGGGGTGAACAGCTTTTTGATCTCGCTGATTTCCTGTTTTGTCATGAGAGTACCTTCTTTCGATTTGATGATATCAGTATAGTATAAAAAACGTGATGGGACAAGTGCTGCTAAAATACTCATTGCTTTTTTCATTAAGAAAGCATATAATGATTAATAGATAAGGAATTGATTATCGGGAGAGTTCCTGCCATATAAGTGGAAGATTTTAAACTCGGGAGAGCTCCTGCCATATAAGTGGAGAATCTTAAATTCTGAGAGAGCAAATAGTAAAATATTTGCTCTCTTTTTGTTATGGGCTTTAGCCTGTTGAGTGCATCGGAGTTTCTCCAAACGGAGAAATGGAG
>OGKZ01000544.1_pt1 | contig 36759 bp, 38 predicted proteins | sample 1572571 | NCBI WGS metagenome assembly OGKZ01 (sample SAMEA2581906, study PRJEB24529) | metagenome | biome: Human gut stool | place: China | collected 2011 | reverse complement strand
ATAACTCGTTATACACCCACAGACTAGATTAGCATGTTTTGACACCCGAATCCTAGTAGATAAAAAAGCGCACAAATTCTCTTCTGAGAACATGTGTGCTTTCATAGCTTATATCCTTTAAATTATCTTTATGAATTATATTATCGAAGCCAAAAGCCTATTGTATCCTGCTCCTGCTTACAAAATCATATTCTGTAACGGTGCTTCTGCACCGATGGCCGGCTTCATGCCGCCTGATTAGCTTAGATATTATACTGCAAAAATATAGTAAATGCAATACTGCAAAAAGTCCATACGCTGTCTAATATTTTTCAAGCTCGATGATAACGGCCTGTATCAGCTTTGTGATATTAAGGTCTGCCACTCCCACCACAATATTATCGCAATGATTTACAGGAATAAGTATTCTTTTGGCACTGCTCTGTGCAACCGCATTAGCCATTTTAGCTGTTATCTCTCCAAGCATCGCATCCGCAATAACAATACCGATAGGTCCGATAATCACATCTGCCACTCTGCTGTTTACTACAACAGCATTTTCCCCTGTAGCTGCCTTGTCCGCACCTGCCTTAAGCATTGCACTTGTAGCTACCGTGTTGGTTCCGACTGCTGTTATGCAGGAATCAGAAATATTTTTTTTAATCGCAGTGATGAGCTGCTTTCCTATTCCGCCACCCTGGGCATCAATTACAAGTATATTCATGATATTAATCTCCATCATCGTATAAGTACTGCGGTCTACTCAAGTATCTTAATTTTATACGGCATCTGGACATCCGTCTTTTCCATATTGTCCCATACATGAGTTACATACTCATCAGGTGTACCGAGATTTTCAAAATTCTCCACCTGTAAACGATATTCTCAATCTGCTTTATTTTCACTCTTATATCCAATATGAGCATGACTCAATCTCCTAAAGCCTGCTTCTCATTTTCAATAACCTCACCAAGCGTAATTCCCTCCTGCGTTTTCCACATTCTATTACCGCTTGTACTATTCCCTGTTATCAAATCAGAAGCCCCGGAAGGTGATGAAAACAGCTCATCCCTGACAAAAATACCATCCTTAATAGTTCCATCAGCAATTAACTGTTCACGCCTTTTCTTAGCCCATGGTGGTGTTGACTTGGTGTTAGTTTCCCTTATTTTGCTGCCTTTTAGGACAACATACCCTTCAAGTGTCCTTACCATTCTTGCATCAACTGTATTGGCTTTATTTTTTATGTAAAATATCTGCTTTCCCGACAAGTCATCCGAAGCACTATCTTTTTTCACCAGTGGTTCAAAAACCTTATGCCCCATTCCAAATGTGAGAACGGTTACATTGTCAATAAAATCCTCCATTTCAGCCTGCTCATCAATAGCTATTGCCGCTGATGTCGGCTTTTGAGTGTTCATCACATCATATCTGTCCACCTGTATTGCAATATCATACAGACGACCCTCAAGATATTTCACATGTGCCTTGTTAAAATGCTCATCCTGACTCACAAAAACCACCGCTTCATTCCAATAATCTTTCTTGTCCTCATGCTCCTTCAGGCGTGTATAAGCATTCTCTGTTTCTCCGACATATACAACCGGTCTTCCACTGCCATCTCCGTCCCCGAACAACAAATAGACTGCCGGTCTTTTCAACTCTTCAATATCCGCACATTCTTTATATAATTTTCGCGGAATTCGATATGCCTTCGTGGTTCTCCCCGCCAAAGTGCAAATCCACCTTCCGGCAACATCTCCATCCATCATAAAAATTTTAAGACTTTTTCCTCTCGCCATATTTATTCTCCCACTAAGATATACCTTTTCTCCCTATCATATTGTTCATATTAATAAGTAACTTTCAACTCAATTTCCCACAATACAAAAACAGACGGCATATCATATTTGATATGCGCCGTCCTTCTTCTAACACTATACTGACTATTTATCGTCTGTTTCTCTTTGCGGGTAAGTCAAACCCGAACTGATTTTCTCATCAATGCAGGCATTTATAAACTCTGTCAAAGTCTTATATCCATTACTTTTTGCAATCTGCGTCAGACGTTCCTTTTCCCCGGATTTTCTGAGTATAGTTATTCTGTCATAATTCTCTTTCTGATATCTGTTGATATAATCATACGCATCTTTTTTTGTATAAGCCATTCAAACTGACTCCTATCGATATACACATAGCATAGTTATAACTATAGATAATAAAAAAGAGCGCGAGACGGGAATCGAACCCGCGACCCCCTCCTTGGCAAGGAGGTGCTCCACCGCTGAGCCACTCGCGCATTGTACTTTGTAAGCTGTTGCACTCACAAGGACAAGTAGTATATTACTACATGTCCTTGAATAAGTCAACATCTTTTTTGAAATTTTTTAAATTTTTTTGTTTTTTGAAAATATTCTTTCAAATCAGTTCATTTCATAATACCCTATATTGCTGCTACTGCTGCTCAACATCCACCTTAAGTTTTCCTGTCATCTCCTGAACAAATACCGTCTGGGATGAAATCTCTTCCGTGTTCGCAACAATAGTTGAGACTTTCTCCTTCGACTTTTAATTATTAAAGCAGACTTTTAAAAATTATCTTCATTTGTTACTGAGCAATTTGTGATTTAATTCCATACAATATAATATACTATATCGTGAACACAGCTCACCCAATAATTTCACTGTTTTTCAGTAATTTAGACATATTAACTCATTTCAACTAATTATATAGTAACGCAGTCTGCCAAGCATTTTCGCCGTCTGTCAATTACATCATCCTATCAGGAAGGAGTCCAAAAACGGAAAGCCAATCCGCTTTCCATCAAAAAATAAAATCCTCGATTTCCGTATCTTCGTGAAAATGTCCGAAATACCATGCCGTAAAATCCGTGTTATCAGCTACTCTCTGTAGATACTGTCTTAATTCTACTTCATCATCTGACATTTCTCCGTATCCCATAGCTGCAACGACTTCTCTTGGTCCCGAATGAGTCAGAATATAATCCACCTGAAAATCTGCTTTTTCAAGATTATACCATCCCTCTTCATATTCTTTCCTATTTGGTATCTCTTCCGGAAACCACGTCAAACCTTCTGTTCGGTACATTTTATCAATGCTATATGCACCACCAAATGTAAAGAAGCGTGTTTGGTTTATCTCAAAAAACTGCCCTCTCATCAGATGGATTATTCCACTCTCAACAAAATGAGCCCTTCCTCCATTCCATGTTTCAACACTATATGAATTTAGCTGCTCAAAATTCTCATGATTCCCATCTACAAACAAAGTTGTAACAGGAAGATTTCTAATTATATTACGAGTCTCCGTCTCATCGGATGCAGAAAATCCGCATACCCCTACATCCCCGCATATTATTAGATAATCTTCCATTGTGTATTCACCTTCATGTTCATTAAAAAATTTAACAATTTTGCTAATATCCAGCGTCCCATGAATATCTCCAGATATAATAAAACTCATAGATTATCCTACCTCCATCATTTGTACTTATCAAAAGAGATGACATGAATCATCTTACCATTTTCTGCTTGATAATATTTCCCATTTTCTTCATTATATGCCAACAGTAGTAATTTACCTCATTTATAGACCGAGCCATCAATATAGTAATGACTTTCTCCATCGTAAAAAACATCATGATAATTTCGGTCATCGGCAAGACTCCACGAGCCTGTACCAACATGCCCTGCTACTATTGTTTTATAAAATTTTCCTTTTGTCGCAGGAAATTTACCAAGACGGATGCTATCAGATATCTCATACATCCAGTACTCTCCAGCCTCTTCATCTACTCCTGCATGCACAAATATCTGGTTTTCTGTTTCAAAAGATGAAGGAAGCCTCTGAATCCACTCAATCAGTTCATCATGATTTGAAAGTATCATCTGAACTGCTTCCCTGTTGATTGTTTCCATAGAACTGTTTCCCGATATCTGATTCAGAAAATCCATCTGCCACTGTGATAGAAATGTACTTATGGTATTTCCTCCACACTCCAAATCCGTGCGAAGCCAATCATTGAAAACCATATTTTCTTCCGATCCATCGGGATATAGATTCCTGTAGTCATTAATCCATTCCAAAAACATCTGCTCATGATTCCCCTTGAGAACTATAATCTTTTCTACTCCATATCTTCCCTGCAAATCCTTGAGATACTTTAAAACCTGATATGAATTATCCCCATAATCCATATAATCTCCCAGAAAAACAATACGATTATTTTCGGCAATGTCAACCTTTTTCATCTTCTCTTTTAGTTCATCAATGCATCCATGAATGTCACTCATGGCATATATCATACATCAATCACCTACATTTCATTTGATGATGAATAATATTCTTTTTCAGTGTCCAAACATAAGGCTGCCAGCCTTCCGCCAGGATAGGTTGCTCCACAATCAATTGCTATGTGATTGTTTCTGCGGTAAATATAACCCGGATGTGGATTATCCTCTATCATCTGCGTAGGTGTATGTCCTGTTACAACATAAGTATTCTTAAAATACTGCACATCATAGTCCGCCCTTGTCCAGATTAACTCGTGAATAGAATAGTCCTCTACATCCTTATCCGACGAATAGTTTCCTAAGCCTGCGTGAACCAAAAGATAGTTTTTGCCATTTACCGCTATCTCTTCATATATCAGAAAATCCTTTATAAAGTCTATCACATCTCGTCTGGTCTCTGAATCTAATTGTCTGAACTCATCAATTGTTGATTTACTTCCGTTATATTGCCAGGTCACAAGATTATCCAGCATTTTTTCATCCAATTCCTCTATGGACATATCTGTAATTTCCCTCATCAAAAATTCCAGACATTCTAACGCCATATACTCATGGTTGCCAACTATACATATAACATTGGGCATTTCCATAAGTTTCATAAGGGTCTTTATTGGATGTGGTCCCCGATCCAGTATGTCCCCTAATATGTAAAGCATGTCCGTATCCTGAAACTGAATCTTATCAAGCAGCTCTATAAACATATCATATTGACCATGTATGTCTGAAATAACATATGTCGCCATAAAAATCACCTTCCTTAATGTTAGTCCCACCAAATGTGAAGTTCTGATTTTTCCTTTATTATCTTTCTCATCTCTTCATAACCACCACTGCAAGCCACGTCTGCATGAATGTTCTCGCATTCACCCAGCAAAGTCTCTATCTCTATATCAGATAGTTTTCGATTAAACAAAAAGTCAATACTATTATATGATAATCCGGTTATTTCTGCACAAAATTTCTCATCCCATTTCTTTGCTATATCGTACATTTCACATGCAGTGGGTGTTGAATTCCATCCTCCCCAGTAATTGCCAAGTAATGTAAATACTTCATATGTATGAGCAACACTTCTAAAGTCAACTTTCACTCCTGGATTCCCCATACGAACATACCCACCATCACAATAAAACTCATTTCTTTCTGTTTGATGCACAAATTGTTTAAAAAACTGAAACATACAAGGATCATCACTTGCTTCCAAATTTATTATTTTTCCCATATACAATGCTCCTTCTTTTTTGCTATGAATTCATGAATAAAATCTCTCCGATTTCCAAACAAATACCAACAAGCCTTCCATTTGGAAGACCACATCCACAATCCATCATGTATACATTTTCCGGTTCATTCACCCAAATTGAATTTAATTTATCATCAAGGTAACTGCCATAAGGATTATTATATTGATAACCAGAATCATGATGTTCTATTAACGAAACATAACCTTTTATACCATACTGCCAATACTTTTTTCATTTCTGCGATTCCTTCAAGGTACATAGTTTCTTCCTGTTCTCCATACAGTGGAGCAAATGTCATTGCATGTGCAAGAAGATATTTTACTGTCCCAATATTGATTTCAATTCGCAACGGCAGAGACATAATCTGATCAGCCAAGACTCCGCTCTCCATATTGGTTCTCCCCAAAATCTATAATCCCCAATATGCCATGATTCATTTTCTTTGCGATAATCATTGGATTTACCCGAATATGCATTTTCAAGATTATTTTTTACCGAACGACGTATTTTCTTATTCACTTCTCTCTTGGCAAACTTCGTCTTGCCACCGACTTTGTATACTGGTGTATGCTTATAACTTCTGCTCATTGTTAAATCTTTCACTCCCAACGACAATCTCTTCTAATGTCCTTGGTTCATAATTCATATATGGCATCATACAGCCCACATTATATGCACGAAGCAGCTTATCTCCATTTCTTCTATCAAAGAAGGCTTCCTTGTTCATTTCACATAAACATTTCTTAAAATAATATTCTTCAACAGAATTATGAACATGTCCATATAAAAGGATAGAACCATAATGCTGCTCCTTCCACATCAAAATCGGATAATGGCAGAGAATTAATTTCACATTTTCTCCGTTAATTGTATCTCGGATTTCCTTATAGTCACAAATCTCATCATACAGCTGCTTATATCGCAGATCTCGAATATCATCATGATTGCCTCTGACCATAATCTTGTGTCCTTTGAGTGTGGAAACAAATGCAATCAAGTCTTCCTGCGTGCCACGCATAGCCATATCTCCAAGAATATATACTGTGTCTCCATTCGTCACTTTTTTGTTCCATTTTTCCTTGATTGTTGAATGCATTTCTTCCAGATTATCAAATGAACGATAATCAAAGTCTCTTCCTTCTCTTGTTACATTTTTATGGAATAAATGCAAATCACTGATATAATAATTCATAAGTCATATTCCTCCCACTTCGGTAAAACAGTGTATCTGCCACTATAATAGCCTTCCAAAAGTTTTTCCTTCAAATCATCATACCATGCTCTCATTGTAGATTGGAGATAGTATATTTCGCCTCTGCCATTTTCATCAATCTCTAATATGTTGCCCGTCGTTACATCTATGTGAAAAATGATTTTTTCTTCATTTCCACCGTAATATTCGACAGTTAAATATTTATCAGCATCTTTTTCAAACACCATAACACAATTCAAAAGAATAGCTATGAGACGATATTCAGGATTCCACCACAATTCTTTTATGTTTATTGTTGTTTCTTCTATAGGTAACCATGCCAGTACATTATCAAGTTCAATTACTCCTCCTCGGCTTTGCCTAAAGCTTCCTGCCTTTCCATTTTCAGTGCTCCATAATCCAGTGTCCCAACAACCAGCGGATAAATGACCATTTTTCTCTATAATTAAGCAAACCTCAAAATCATGTGGAAGCATATCTTTTATGAAATGAAATCCTGTTAATGTTATTTCTCCTGGTTTATTTGATATAGCAAATGCCTCACTTATACCCATAATAATTATCTTCTCCTATACTTTATTTTTTATCTCTATCCTATTTTCACGTAGTTCTGCACTTGTCATAGGTCTGCAGTGTGATTGTACAAACATCGCAGCTCTCTTTATCCCACTAACCATATTTATTTCCTGCTCTGAATATTCATCATAATCAGTCACAATATCTACATTTTCCGGATCCTGCAGAACTTCTTCCAGCACACTATCAAATCCATGGGCATGATCCAGCTGACCATTACGCATGAAATGATATATTAACCCTGTTCCAGAAAACTCTGCCGCAATATAATCAACAGTTCCGCTTTCAAAACCATGCTCCGTCTGCATACACCAAATACCAGAAGAAACAGCTTGAACCGGGATATATTCACCAAGATATCTCTGCTCTAATAAATCATCTGAACCACCTGTATATTCATGTTTGTTATCAGCATTAATCCTGTGACTATTTTTACTGTATAAATTCGTGAGATATTTAAGATATGCAATTCTCTCATCTTTTTCGTTCAAGGACATACGCTCAATATATATCGGATTAATATGCTCATGTTCAAACTCTCCCTGATATGCTGCTCCGTCAAACTTAATGTCTACGCAAGCCTGAACATCTGAATAATCTCCTCTGAGATTTTTATAGAACTCATAGTTCTCATCAAAATAGCTTAATATTATTCCTACTTTCTCACCAAATGCAGTTGTATTCCAATCACCATAAAGACTTCTTACAATGTCACCATGCCGGAAATTATGTGGTATAAATACGAAGTCAGACAATGCTTCACTATAAGGTATATTCCCTGATGCAATATTACTCTCATTGTAATATCGCTTGTCTTCCCTAATCTGTGATATAGCCTTTAATATCCTATTCCTTAGTGAATCATCAGTTATTTCGTCCATAAACTGTTTTAATCACTTCACCTTTTTCTCATATGAAATCATAATGTGGTTTGCAACTATTGTAGCCTTCTCTATATCTGTAAATTTGTGGTGAATGCTATGCAGATAAGCTCTTGTATCTTTCGAAGGAATAAACTCATCAATAAAATCCTTTTCCATTCTAGGCCTCCAAATAATATAGTAATATCAGCTGGCAAATCCTATTCTCTTTACTGCTCTTTTTCTTGCAGCCATATCTGGAATATCACACACTTCGATAGTCGTAATCAGTTCTTTTGTTATCTCAGACTCCTTATACTGCAATACCCTTTCGGCAAGATTCATCTCAGCTTCTTCAAGTGTTTTTCGTACAAAGCGACCATTTCCGTAATCAGCTTCTTCTCTAACAATATCAAAATTTTCTCTCAGTTTATCCATAGCTGCATCCGTGATTGTCATCTTTTTCTTGGAAGCCATCAGTTTTGCAATATCACACAATTCCTCTGTGGTATAATCCTCAAATTCAATCTGGAAGGCAATTCTTGAAAGCATCCCCGGATTTCTATCAAGGAACTGCTGCATTGGTTCCTTGTATCCAGCAAAGATTACGATTATATTGTCTCTGTGGTTTTCCATTTCCTGCACGATAGTATTAATCGCTTCATCTCCAAATCCATTTTCATAGCTGTCACACAGTGAGTATGCCTCGTCTATAAACAGAATTCCACCTTGGGCTTCCTTGAATTTTCTTTTCACTAGCGGAGCTGTAGCGCCAACATGATCTCCTACAAGGTCTGCTCGTCCAACCTCTATAAATGTTCCTGTGGATAACACTTTTTCATCCTTCAAAATTTCTGCAAACAGTCTTGCCACAGAAGTCTTTGCCGTACCAGGATTACCGGTAAATACCATATGTAAAGAAGCCTTTTCCCTGGCAATACCCTTATCTATACATAGTTTGTTCAATTTATAGTGGGCGAGTGCCTTATCAATGATTTTTTTTACAGAAGCAAGTCCAATCATATTTTCAAGTTCCAGCTTTGCAGTTCCAGCTTTTCTCTCATCCTTCAGTCCTTCTTCTAATATGCTTATATCGTCTTTTATAATTTTGAACAATTCATTTTTCTTCAAATCATTGACATCTTTTCCAGTTGAGAGTAACCTTACTGCTTGATTCTGTAAAGCTCTGCCAATGAGATTTCTCACATATCTTCCATTTCCGAAATTGTCTGTATTTCTCACTTTTTCAAAAATATAACGTGCTTGTTTTATAGCGTCATCTGTAACCTGAAATCCTCGTTCTTTTATCATCAATTTGAAAATATCTGTAAGTTCCTCCGCCGTGTAGTCTGGGAAATCAACCCAATGTGGTATTCTGCTCTTTAATCCCTCATTGATTTCCATAAACTTGTGCATTCTTTCATTATAGCCAGCCAGAATAACAATTACATCTTCTCTTCTACTTTCCATCTCCTGAATAAGAACATTTACTGCTGTATCGGAAACCATTGCATAAGCTTCATCAATAAAAAGCACACCTCCCTTAGCGGCAAGAAATGCTTCTCTTATGACTGTGACACAGCCCAAACCATCTAAATCCATTCCACCTTTTTGAACGAACGCACCACTTTTTAGAATACCTTTTTCCTTAGCAATACCTGCAAAGAGTTTTGCAACTGTTGTCTTAGCACTGCCTGGGTTTCCACCGAATATCATATTCATAGAACAGGTCTGATAATCTTTCCCCTTACGCTTTATACGTTCCTTTTCAACGAGGTCCGATGCAATAATGCTGTCAATCTCCTTTTTTACAATATCTAAGCCTATTAGCTTATTAAGTTTGTCATAAAAAGATTCTGTTGTCTCATCCCTGTCCAGCATAAATCTCTGTGACATGTCATAATTATATGCATGAAGTATATTCTTATTAAGGCACCAGGCTTCAAACTTTTCGTAGGCCATAAGAACATCTGTCTGGGTAAAATCATTACCCGGATATAATTTCATAAATTCCCCCGCCTGTGGGGCATATTCTGCATATTCCGAACTTTTTATCAGTGTTTTCATATACTTGATAGCAGCTTTTCTGTCTCCTCTTCCCTCCCTAAGAATTACCGGTACTACATATTTTCCTATCTCAGGCAATATCTGATATGAAAAGCCAGGGTTATCCATATTATAGGTAAAAATAAACAGACATTCATTCCTATATTTTTTCAGAAGATTAATTATATATTTGCTAGTCAGAATATAGTCAACCGAGTCACAGCCAAACTTTTCTGTAAGATCAATGACTACCGCCCCTCCTCTATTTCCATCTATAATGTCCTCAAGATGGTTTCGGGCATTATACATATCCGGTTCTATCTCAGTGATTAGTTCCAATCTCCGGCTGCTTACTCGATTAGCCTTTATTAAGTTCAGGATAAGTGTCTCTGCCATATCTCTTACAGCCTCATTACTCCGCCCAGATATTACATAGTGAACCATGTTTCCCCTAAAGTCGGATGCATTTTCATGTTCTTCAATATTTGTAAGTTCATTTATAAATGACTGATCATATAGAACATTCGCACAGTTTTTGTCTGAAACAATTCTCTCCTCGAAATTATAATGAAATGATAGTTTTTCATTATTATAGTAATTGTAAATCCACAAATTTGATGCCTCTATAAGTCTGTTAGTTGACTCCATTAAGTTCCGCCTTCTTGCCTCTAACAGAAAATCAAGAGCCTGATACATCGTTATCTCACAAGGTTCCGCTTTCATTCTGGTTATCGAAAAGTCTCCTTTGAGTACATCTGTAACATGAACAAATGAATCAGCAAACACAACTTTCTTTTCATCATACGCATAAACTGCAAAAGTTGTATTTTCCTCCTCACGATATGCATAAAAATATATATAATTATCTAGTCTTTTATACATATAATTATTCAAAGCAGCATAAGTGTTCTCATAGGCGTATTCTCGAAGATTAATTTTCGTCTTCTCTTTTATCTGTTCTGCACTTGCATACAGTGCGAAATTATAATATCTCATAGATTTTTCCCTAACATTTTCTTTATTGTCTGGAGTCTTGAAGTAGAAAACAATTCCGGATCAAACAAACCGTATATAAATCCAACCTCATCTCTGTTGATGCCAAGTACTTCTGCCACTTCATCTATGGCATTTCCCGGATAATCATATCTTTTAATCACTTCAATAACCTCTGCATATCTTTCGATGAAAATCATATACAATTCAGCTTCTCGAACTTCCCGTTTGTTAATCTCTGATGCATCACTACGAATAGTTCCATATGGAATAACATTTTCGCTGTCAATTCCTCCCCAGACCTTAAGCCAATACATAGCTCCTTTTTTAGCTTCTACCAGTGAACTATATGATCTAATAAATTTGCCTCTTGTGTTAACACTATAGCAGGATAACTTCCCAGGAAATGAATTTTCCAACTCTTTCATCGGACTTTTACCCTGATCCACTGGAATTTCCAATGAACCGCGCACATCCTCAAATCGCTGATAAAAAAGGTTATATGCTTCTACTTTTGCATTCATTTCTTCCACACCTTCACTACACTGCTCTCTCTGAAAGGCAATGGTAAGCAAGACACCATCAATTCTAGAAGCATTCATGCTCTTAAATAACAACAGGTAGTATCCCTGCAGTAACGATGTTTCCATATCTTCGTCATTCGGTATGCAGTTGTTATAGTAAAGCTTATGCCACTCGAATGAGTCTGGCTTTAATAACACATTTTTGAAATGCCCATCTGATTGTTTTCTCTCTTGTTCATCCCGCTTGCGGATTTGTTCTGTCTTATCATAAATAATATGCTCCACATCATCTATCCCAAGAAGCTGCCATATCATAGACTTCCAATATAATCCATTTTTCTTGCTATAATTTTCAATTACATGGTTAATCTGACTTTGCAATTCTTTGCGACAGTAAATTCTTTCTGATGCATATCTTTTGCTAATCCGAAACCATATACCACTATTCTCTAAAAAAGCCTCTGCCATAAATGGAAATGTGTGTTCAGGATAAAGCCAATTTCCCTCAAAACCTTCCTGTCCTATCAAATATTCCTTACCATCTCTTGTAAGCATTGCAATCATTCCAGGACCTCCAAGTCCTGAGCCCATGCTGTAGGAAAACGCAATCACTTTAGCAAATAACTTTTCGTTCAGATTCTCATATCTAAAGTTCAAATCATAACACCTCCTAATAAACTACCAAAGATTATATTCTTCATTATAGACATAACCTTTTTCCCTTAATTCCGTAAGATACTGTCTAGCCAGTTCCGAGTTCCATTCTCCATCCTTCATCTTCATAAGTGGTGTGAAACAGTCTATAAAATGAGCAAATGGCTTATAAAATAACTGGTTCTCCAACTCCTGCTCATATTCCAGCAGGAATTCTGGAAGAAAACACTCATAGCAGTAATCATTATCATCATTTACCCAAAATCTTCCCATTGCAGATGCCAAATATAAATTTGCCTCATTCGCAAACTCAATATATGCCAGCTTTGTTTTTGTTGTGACTACAATTGGATGCAGGAACATCATTAAATGAATTCGACCTTCGGTGGCACAGTCAATTGAAATTTGTAAATCCCATCTAAATAGCTCATTCTTTATCCCTGTGAATAAATGAAAATCTTCCTTAATGCAATGTTCTCTCTTATCTTCTAGCGCCATTTGAAATAATTTTGCATTTTTTACTAGTATTTTTTTTAGTTTTTCCTTTTCTATTCTATTCATTTATAAGAGCTCTCCTTATTTTAAAAATTTCATTTATCGACTTCTGATACCTTATAAGAAATTTCATGCTGATTTTCCTCAAAGAAATATTCTTTATTGTCTATTACATATGAACTCTTTTTCGGCTTGCCTGATTTTAAGTACATCTCCGTTGTAAGCAGCTTTGATTTGAGTTGAAGTTCTTCTAATTGCTCAATATCCTTATTCGAAAGCAAATAGTCCATAGTTACAGAGAAAAAATTAGCAAATCTTATTAAAGTATCAATAGAAGGATAACTTACAGCATTTTCAATATTCGATATTGCACTTGGTGTTAGTCCTATTTCTTTTCCAAGGTCACTTTGGGATAACCCTCTAGAAGTTCTTAATCTTGAAATATTTCTTCCTATGTATTGTATATCCATATGACCTCCTTATATTATACTTGAATTTTCATATAATCCTTGTATGCAAATAGCGAAACACCAACACTGACAGTGTAGTCTTTTTATGCATCCAACCTTTTATATACAATTTCCTTTAGAGTCTCAATAATCTTATCTGTTCTATATTCTATAACCTTTTCAGATTTATCCAAAAAATCTTCTAAAAGTTCAAGATACTCATCTGCTTCATAATAGGCAATCTCTGGATCCGTACCATTAGGATCGGTAACCTTTAGCCTTTCTTCTAATGGTGTTTTAAACAATAATACCGGTTCTCCATCCCTGAAGTACTGTTTTAAAAAGAACCGTTTTTCCCAGTCTCTAACTTTTAAAAATGCAGGATTGTATTCTGGGTTCATCTGAAGTTGCATCTCGAATTTAGTTAAGTGAACATCTCCTCTCTTAACTTTTTCTTGATATTTAGCAACAGCTACCATAAACCAATCAAAATAGTCTCTCATTCCTTCGCACTCTTCTCTATTGTAATATCCAGCTCTTGCTCCGTTGATACCATTTCTCAAGGTTCCCCTATTAGGAATAACAATAAAATTTCCTATATAATGATAAGATTTGGAAAAATTTTTTATCTTTGCCCATAAACGTGGATTTTGTTCTGCATTATAAAACTTAGCTCTAAAGGCGAAACTTCTATCCTTTTTCCTATCCTCTTTGCCGAATAAAGAGCCGAAGGAATTCATGGTGTCACCTCTAAAAGCATATTCGTTATTCCAATTCCACGAACCCATCTTTTCAAATGTTATGTCATATAAATCTCCCCACAAAATAATATAAATTGCTTGAGTAATAAGATACATATCCGGGTCAACAATATCACCGACATATGTTGTTAAATTTGTAAAATCGAAATCTCTCAATTTCTCTATATCTCCACCCAAGACATCTCTCACAAAACCTCTCAATATTTCAATGCTTTTACTATAATCAGTTGTTTTTTCGTAATCTCTTCTATCCATATTTTATCCTTCCTATAATATATTACTAACCTGCTCAAGTTCGTGCTATTAATTCTTTTTGCTAAACATCGATAAGTACCTTGCGAATATTTACGTAACTACGACCACAATCTGCGTAATGTTATCCCCTTCCTTCTTCTGTATGGCGCATACAGATACATTCTGTAATAAAAGGCGGTGTCAGAACCGCCTTTTCTGTCTGTTGCATATAGTTTTATCATACTTTGAAATATTTGTCAATACTGTGTGCATCATATAGTTTTATTTTTTAAAATATATTGATTCTGCATCCTCTTTTGGTCGGCAATAATTACTTCCTTCTTCTCAAGGATTTCAAAATCAGTGGCTGTTGTTTTAACATATTTGTAGAAATTTCTTCCTAAAACACCTGCTACACCATTTTGGATTTTTTCCCAGTCATCTCCGTATAACTCGCATAATGTAAATGACATTCCTTTTGGCCATTTTGTTCTTGCAAGATTGGCAGCATATTCCACTGTAAAAATGTTTTTTTCAGACGCTTCCAGTTTTAAGCATTTCTTTATATAAGCTGTCTTATCCAAGCCAATTTCTTTTGCCTTTTCTTCAAGTTCCTTATTCTCTTCTTCTGATAGCAATAATTTAAAGTACATGATCTCGCCTCTTTTCTATATAGTCTATACAGATTATATGATAAATACAACCTCAAGTCAATTTTTTATAAAACACACTTTCATAACCATCTGCCCAAAGCACCAAACCTTCCGCCCTCAGTGATATTTTTCCCAAATATTCATAGATTTGCATCAACAGATACATCTTCACTGAAAAAGAACCTTATGACATTTACATCAGCTTACTTTTTCTGCTTAACTGCAGTTTTAACCTCATGGTCAACATCCCCCAGAATTTACACGATATTAGGATTGACTGCTCTTCAGTAATCTACTAGTGGCATGCAGTTCTTCTTTTGCTGCTAGTCCCATTTCAATGGCTCACATTGATTTTATGCACCACTAAAACCACATAGCCATTTTAGCAATCTCACCCTTTTGTTTCAAATGAGCATATAGATATCTAATCTTAACTAAATACTCTATTACCTGATTTTGTTTATCTGCATTTCTTCATATTTTCCAGCATCAGTCCGAATCGCATTTATAAGTACAAGATTCTTTTCATAATCTGGCGCAACACCTATTTTTTGTTTCACCTTGGTAATCAATGGAATCAGCGATGAACCGATATCCCCAGCAGATATAAAAGCCTCTGCCAGACTCTCAGTTTTTATCTGATAGAAATTCTGTGCTGTTGTTCCGGCTCTTATCAGCTCATCTGCAATCATCTGTGCTTTTCTATCCTCATATGACCTGCTGTTTTCTTCACTAATGGCACTTGCCATTTCGTAAAGTTCATCGAAACTGCCATGATATCCAGTATCCTTTTTTTCATACTGCTGTAACTGCTCAAATACCTGTATGGTGTCGCATAATTCTGTGCAAAGCAGCTGTGACTGAGTGGACACAGGTAAAGATTGGAAGGCAGAAAAGCTGTCTGGCAGTTGTGGCGTTGCTTGTGGTTCTTGCTGTGATTCTATCTGTGGCACTAGCTGTTGCTCTGTTTGTAGCTGCATCTGTGGCTCTTCATGTGAATCTGCCTGTAGTTCTGCTGGTACTTCAGTCAGATTATCTGATGCCGGATTCTGCACTTTATTTACTTCCTCATTTGCCATGACGATTTCAGGATACTTCTCCCTCACATACTCATCATATGATGGAAGCATTCTCTCAAAGTATTCCAAAGCTTTTTGCTCTTGCTTTATGCTCATCTGCTCACTCATCCAAATAATGCTTCGTATCTGTCTTTTAGGTATTCCTCTATGAACTCCTGCGTTAGCTGATACATAGTCTGTGGATCACCTTCCCCCACAGGACACGAAAGGATGACATGATACCCCTGCCGTCCTAACTCTTTTCCAAATATCTGTTTTGTTTCACACATCTGCTCGTATGCAAGCTCTGCATCCGGCATGACATTTACACCTCCCACCAGTACACCTCCATCCGTTTTCATCGGATTGACGATATATAATAAGGAGCGGTGCAGTGAATTTGAAAGGTTCCCATCCTTGCTTTTGGCTATATTCCATATTTTCGTAATCGCCATGTTCATCCCTTCTTTCCATATAATTATTCTCGTTAGTTTGTTGCTATTTAATTGATTGATATGCCGCATTTTCTAATGGATAGCTGCTAGGCACATCTATTACTTGTTTCTTATATACTGCAATAGGAGCTGCTGTATCTGTCGAAGCTGCTCCTTTACATCCTGCACATCCGACTTTGAGATAAATACATTCGTATTTGCCATTCGTGCTATCTGGTTGATGTTGTTGCCGATTGCAGATAACTCATGCAGCAGCTTCTGCCTGTCATCGTGAATGGTTGTATCAACATTTCCACCCTCCAATAACATTGTACGGATATATGCAGATGGTGTCATTCCTGTAGCCATTGCTTTTTCCTCTATCTCTCTACGCTCACGCTCCGATACCCGGATGCTCATTGTCGTTCTTGGTGCCTGTCTGCTCTTTGGTTTGCCCATACACATCCCTCCTCTTGTGTAATTCTTCTTATCTGTTTTGCTGTGATAGTCACTCTGTCAGTTCTTTGTAAATTCATTTCCGCTGCTTTGGAAATTCCTGTAACATGGTAGGCGAGATACAGTTTTCGTGTTACGAAAACCCATCTCGTTAGTGGCGGCTGCCCCTAATACCCTGCTGTTGCACACCTACGGTGTGGAATATATGACTGCATAAGACAAGCTTCGCCGAAGCTTGTTGTTATCTTTACGGCAACGAAAAAAGCAGACACATGGAATATTTCCACATATCTGCTTCTTTCATTGCGTGTATTCAGTTTTATATATTTGCAACTATATACTTTTATAGTAATCCTTATGGATTAAGCCACTACTCCATATCCATATTACTTAGCTGCCTGATCTGGTCTCTCCTGCTATAAATAACTGCTGTTACCTGAACTCTGTTATTTTCATCATCAACCCAATAATAAATCAGGAAGTTTTTAACAACAATCTTGCGTACTCCCTCAGTCCTCCACGGCTCTTCATCAATCAAGGCATGTTTTTTCGGAAAGCTCGACAACTTAGTAATCTCTGCTTTCATCTTGTCAAGCAGATTATCTGTTGCATCCGGTGCCATTAGATCATTTGAAATATAATGCACTATCTCTTTCATCTGCTCTAATGCCTGCCTTGTTACCCTTACCTCATATTCATTCATGCACTATATCTCCGACTTTAATTGATTAAAAGCCTCATCAACAGATACAGAATCGTTCTTTTTTGCCTGTGCAAGCCCGGTCTGCATCATCGTATCAAATTCAGCTTGTGTTATAGAATCTCTTGTAACAAGTTTATCCGGAATATCAAGTGAAAATGGTACTCCATCACGCATAATAACCTGTCTGTAAGTCATATCTATGAATACAGATACAGGAATTCCAAGTCTGTCAAGAATTGCCTCTGCCTGCTCTTTTATATTCGGTTGAATTCGTGCTGTTACATTTGCAGTTTTTGTTGCCATAGTATGCACCTCCTGTTTCTTATAGTGTACCACAATGTATTGCTTTTTACAATACAAATATTTTTAACTGTTGCCGTCACTTTTTAATGGCAATTATGATTGCTGACATCACTTTATTGCGCCATTTTATGGTGTTGCCGTCGCTTTTTGGCGGCATATTTCACCAATAATCATGCGACATTTTCCTAAACTGCATTCTATGCCGTCGGATTATAACGGCAAAAATTAAATCCGCCATCACTTTCTATCATCATTATCAACTAATGCCGGCGGATTCTGCCGTCAATCTTTTTCCATCCAATTCAATGCGCTCTGTGCAATAACGTCATCATAAAAATCATCATCCGAATCAGTATTATCATCTGTATCTGCCTGCTGTTGTATGATAGATATTGCACCTTTGTTAGCCTGCATAGCTGCCAGCATGCTGCCAACTATGCTCATTACCTCTTTGTTTGCTTCCTGCCTTGCTTCTTCTCTTGCCGCCTGTCTGATTCGCTCCTCTATGACAGCCATTTCCTCAGTTGATATAAATTTAGGTTCTTTCTTTTCCTTCGGTTCTGTCAGTGCTTCCCGTCCAAAATGTTCTATATAATAAGTTGCCGCATCTATAAAGAACTGATTCTTTGACTTGAATATATCCATATCCAGTTCACTTAAAACCTTATTAATATTAACATGCACAGGATTAAGCATATTTAATCTTAAAGTAAACTTAACTGTTCTATCATTCGACATATTCATTCCTCCCTATCTTCACTGTGATTATTCTTTACAACATATACTCCAAGCATTGCTGGAAGATTGGAAAGCACTTTTCTTTCAACCTTTTCGACTATCCTGTCAGCAAATGCATCCTCTTTTTCTCTTGTTTCAAGATAAGGATCATTCTTCTTGCTTATATGTCTTTCGTAATAATCGTTAATGGCACATATAATAAATTCATTCTGTGATTTAAAATCCTGTTCCACCTCATCAGAATGAAGTATATCCCATGCCTGTATTGCAACATCATTGTTCGTATTAAAACGGGCATTCTTATTCCATATCTTTTCTGTCATAAATACCTCTCTTTCTTTAAACCAATAATTTGTATCAAAAAATCCCTGCAGCTATATTTCTACAAACACATGGGCTTTCCATTACTTATCTGAAAATAATATCATGAAATATAACCTCCTCTGCCTGCATCTTTGCCTGATGCTTCATTGCATCCAGCTTCATCTTATATGCAAATGCTTTCTCACTTGGCTTCAAATTCTCCCTATACAGGTTAGAATCAATTATTGCCACAACTGCCTGGTCATCATCCAGCTCTCTTATCACAACCGGAACCTTCGTCTTTCCTGACCATACAGCATCTTCCTTTCGCCTGTGACCGGATATCACCTCATACCCATCTCCATAGGGACTTGTCCTTACAAGAAGTGGCACAATCACTCCTTCTTTCTCAATACTCTTCATCAGCTCGCATAATTCCGTATTTACCTCCACCTTAAACGGATGATTCCTAAAATCATGCAACTGATTTATCTCCACATTCCGTATCGTCTCCATAAAATCGCCTTTCTCGAATACATTGAATTAATCTCACTTGAAATCCATTTGATATGATGAACTTCAGATACAAAGAAAGACCGCTCACTTTCAATTTTTCTTGAAAATGAACGGTCTTTCACGCTTCTGTTATTTAGTTGAATGATGATGATATGATATTGTTCAGAGCCAAGCAGATTTCCTGCAAAAGTGCAAGTCATGCTTGCATGAACGAACACTTTTGTCTGGAAATCTATTTGGCGGATACGCCTCACCTCGGAAACACATCGTGTTTTCGAGGTTGGCTCTGAACGATTTGTTCCTACCTAGATGTGTTTCCGAAGCCGCAGTCCAATACGACTGAGACATTCACTCCATCAGAAATTGCTTTTTTGTATGTTTTTCGGTCACTCTGGTCAAACCTAAAAAAACTCTCAAAGTGCCGGAAGTCGAAAAGTTTTACATACTTTTCGACTCGCGGGCAGTCGTCGAATTCCTCATAAACACTGACTTTACAGCCAGTTGTTTCTTCGGAACTCTCCTCGTTGCCTTCGCGCAAATCAAGGATTTTTACATACCGGTCCGATGTAGTGCAACCACCGTCTCCACATGCCCCGTCTGCGGAAACATATCGCATCCGACACACCTTTGTACCTCATAGCCATTGCCGCAAATGTACTTCAAATCTCTTGCAAGTGTTGCGCTGTCGCAGGACACATATACAATTTTCTCAGGCTCCATCTGTACCATGGTCGCAAGCAATGCTTCATCGCAGCCCTTGCGCGGTGGGTCAACGACTATAACATCCGCAGTAAGCTTATGCCCTAGACGCTCACTCTCCTTTGCATAGAAATCCGGAAGAACCTCCTCAGCTTTTCCGGCAAAGAACTCTGCATTCTCTATATTGTTAAGTCTTGCATTCTCTCTTGCGTCCTCAATAGCCTGCGGTACAATCTCCACACCGTATACTTTCTTTGCCTGCTTTGCAAGAAACAGCGAGATAGTTCCTATTCCGCAGTAGAGATCCCACACAGTCTCATTTCCGGTAAGCTCTGCATAGTCAAGCGCTGTCTGATAGAGCTTCCTTGTCTGGACAGGATTTACCTGATAGAACGAAAGCGGTGATATGCGATACTTGATATCGCCTATATAATCCTCAATATAAGGAGTTCCCCACAGTGTTTTACATTCGTCACCGAGAATGACATTCGTATTTTTCGTATTCACATTGAGCATTATGCTCTTTATATGCCATGAATTTTCATGTTTATGCCCATGCATATTGCCGGAATTGTCAGCATTTGCTATCTGCTCACCACTTGTAACACGTTCAACATCAGCCATTGATTGTCCGCAATCGGCAGTCTTGCCATGAACAGATTGTTCCTTCTTCCATATCTGACCGTTTCCCATAACACCGCTAAAATCCAGTCCAAGCAGCTTTTCTGCAAGCTTATCTGCATGCGGAAGCTTACTCTGATTAATCACAAGGCATACCATAATCTCACCTGTCGTATAGCCGCAGCGTATAAGGATATGGCGTATTATGCCTGTATGCTTAATCTCATTATATGGCTTTATTTTATTCTCCTCCATGAACTCGCGGACGGCTCCCACAATCGGTTCATTGACCGGTGCGCCTATATAGCAGGTATCTGTCTCGATTATAGAATGTGTATGACCGGCATAAAAACCGGTTTTTATATTGCCATCCTTGTCCTCACCAACCGGAAACTGAGATTTATTTCTATAGAAATACGGTTCGTTCATTCCAATAACAGGCTGCACTTCGACATCGATAAGACCACCTATTCTTCGAATATTATTCTGTATTATTCCACGCTTGAATTTTAGCTGCTCGTCATAATTCAATTCCTGAAGATTGCATCCGCCGCACTTTCTTGCAATAGGACAGCGTGCCTGCTTGCGGTACGGTGACGGAGAAATCACTTCAATAAGCCTTGCATAGCCGTATGTCTTTTTGGTCTTAATCACCTTGACGCGCACTTCATCACCTATAACTGTGTCCTTAACAAAAAGGGCGTAGCCATCTACTTTGCCTACGCCTTCTCCTTCAAGGGACATATCTTCTATTTTAACGATATATTCCTGATTTTTTTCCATGTATGATTCTCCATATATTTTGATATTTACAGAACAGTCCTTCTGACATTAGTATCGAGCATCTTCTGGAAGCCTAACCATTCGCCTGTCTGTGCCTGCGGTGTAGATAAAAGCTCCTTAAGAGTCTCCATTTTAGCGTCCATATTGTCAGCAAAGTTGAGTGCAAATGCCTCTATAATCGCCGGCTTTTTAGGCGAACCGTACTCGTATTCACCGTGATGTGACACAATCAGATGCTTAAGCTCCGACTCAAGCTTTGACGGAAATCCATCTATCATTGCTACACGCTTTCCTATCATCTCAACACCGATTATAATATGACCTAAAAGCTGTCCATCATCTGTATAATCATTGGTAGGAAAATCCGACAGCTCTTTTAACTTTCCTATATCATGAAGCATAGCTCCTGTGAGAAGCAAATCACGGCTGAGCATCGGATATCTGTCTGCGAAACAGTCACACAAGGTTGCGACACCTAATGTATGTTCAAGCAGGCCTCCCACAAATCCGTGGTGAACCGACTTGGCTGCCGAGTGGAACTTAAAATTCTTTATAAGCTCTGCATCGTCAACAAAAAAGCTGTCCAAAAGACTTCTAAGATATGTATTTCCAACCTTATTCTTAAGAGTCATAAGTTCTCCATACATTTCTTCAATATCACGCGAGCTTACAGGGAGAAAATCCTTCATGTCAAATTCGCCTTCTGTACATTTGCGGGCACGCTTGATGCTCATCTGCATTGCTCCGTTGAACACTGTGACTTCACCCTGCACTTCAATGAAATCAAGTGCCTCAAATTCCTCTATACCCATGGAATTAGGTTCCCATATCTTCGCATCAAGTGTTCCTGTTCTATCCTGTAAAAGCACATTCTCATAAGGCTTTCCATTCTTGGTTGTGGCAGCATTCTTCTGCTTGCACATATATATACTCGTAACTCTTTCGCCTTCATGAAGGCTGTCAATGTATCTCATCTTACTCTCCATTTCACCAAATAAATTATCTTTTCTGTCAAAAACCGCCTTAACATCAGACGCTTACAGCTTATTCAACTCCTACTTCAAGCGGTATCTCGACATTGCGATATCCGTCCTTACCCGGTCTGCTTATATATACCGTAACAGTCATTCCCGGCTCTGTGGAAAACAGAACATTCTGAAATGCCCTGACGGTCTGTATATTCTCCGAATCAATTGCCGTTATTATATCTCCGCTCTGTATACCTGCATAAAAAGCAGGAGAATCATCCTCGACAGAATTGACATATACTCCATCAGGCATACCATATACTTCCTTCATCACTGCCGTGACAGTCTGTGGACTGATACCCACATACGGTGTTACTTTACCATTAATCAGTCTCTCAATCAAGCGTTTTAATTCAGAAATGCCATAAGAATTTATTATTTTGCCTGATATCGCCTCATTTTGGTATGGTATTATTCCTACAACCTCACCCTTTGTATTCACGATTATTCCACAGTCAGCCTCATCCGCCTCGATAGCTGTGCTTATCACACGATAGCAGCCATCTGTATCCATAAAACTTTCATTTATTGAAGTTGCTGTAGTATATACAACCATTCCGCTCTGTCCATACATACTTCCCACAGCTATTACAGGATCACCCTGCTGGATGACATAGGAATTTCCAAGTACCGCAACCTTGACATTCTCCGGAATCTCTCCGTTATATACTGCCTTTTCTACTGCTACTATAGCTATATTGGTTGTTGTATCACCTGTTATATATGTGCCTTGCGCGATTGTTCCATCATTAAAGATAACCGATAAATACTTATCGCTCACGAACTGCTTAGTGGTAAGAATATAAAAATATTCTTCATCCTCAGCAGCAATAAAGCCCATAATCCCTGCATCGGAAACATAATCCCATGTAACTCCGTCCTGTGAAACTTCAATAGAAACTAACGACATGTCAACTGTCTCTATCACGGACTTCAAGCCTGTATACAGTGAATCAAGCTCTGTCACTCCCGGTCTATATTCGTCAAATGCACTGCTTATCTGTTCATCTACCAACGACAACAGTTCTTCACGGCTGATATTCTCAGCTTCTATGTCCTGTGATGTGCTCTCACTATTCATGTCACCGTCGCCTGAACCGGATACGTTCTCATCCGCAGTTTCACTGCCATTATCACTGCCCGCAGTGTCTTCCGTTCCTATATCCGCACTGCTCTCAAGCTCTGATGTGTCACTCTCCATATCGGAATAAATATCGTCCGTCATCTCCTCTGTCTGGCTGTCCGTCGGTATTACAGTCCCCTGCCTGCTTGTCGGCTCCTCATCACCGACAAACTTTCTTGCAGTCGGATACACAACAGACATTACAAGTCCTGAAACCACTCCGAATATAACTGCTGAACCAATAACCTTTGCTACATGCTTCACTGCTCTTTTAATCCTATTTCCGGGCTTCTTTACTATCTTTTCTGTATACAGGCTGTAATCCTGTCCTTCACGTTTCTCATTTTCCTGCCCGGACATATTGTGGTTATTATCCATTGCGAATCTTAGCCTCCGGATTATCCTTTTAATATGTCACGAAAATATCTTCTGACTAATATTATTTTATTATAAAATAAAATTATGAATTTTTTATGACATACGTGTAAAAGAATTATCCCATGGCACAGCACAAAATATAGGCTATTGAGATTGCCGGCACCATAGGTGCTTTTTTTGTCTTCATAAAGCTTTTTCCCTTCAGTTTTAACCATATATTATATACGATAAAATATATGCCGAACATGACACAGAAAATTATCATTGAACCGTATACAAGCCTGAACGAATACATTGCTATATCTATTTCTTTTACGGCTGCTCCCATAATAAGCATGAAGAATATTTCCATATCTCCCTGTGCATATATTCTCAAAATTTTCAGAATGAACACTGCTGCCATACACAGGAAAAGTCCGCAATAATTTTCATACGAAAAACCATATTTATATAACAGAGCCAAAAATTCAATAACTATGCACAGCCTTATCGGAAACACATAAAGCTGTCTGCTCTTTATATCAGTATAGCTATGAAAAATAAGCATATACCATATCGGAAGATTATATATTCCACATATAAAGCTTCCAAATAACGCTGCCACTATACATATGTAAGCCGCTATGCCGGTCTTACATAGCTTCTGCGAAATTCTGCCGCACAGAGCCTTTTTCCGCTTAGTCGTAATCTTTTCTTCCCCCATAGATATTCTTTTCACGCTCATACATGCATCGCCCTATCCTGAGTGTCCCTTTTTCAAGTGCCACATTAAATTCCTCCTCCTTTTCACCCGGAATTATAATGTTCACCACCATTGCAGTTCCTTCCTCCGGCTGGCTTTTCTTTACCTGTACTCCCGCCTGAGTAAACACTCGCATGACATATGCATAGTCGCATATCTTTTCAGCCTTCACAGCACTTATTCCGTTGCTGTTGTGCTCCGTGACGGACCAGATATTTATCCTGTCTCCTTCCCTCAATATACCACCCACAGCCTGTGACAGATTGCTGGCATTTAATGACACCTCGATGGGCTCATCAATCCCTGTGATACGTATATCACTCGGTGAAAACATATTCGTTGTGATTATTTCATTCTTGGCTATGCCTCTGACTGTGTACAGTTTAATAAGCTGTGTCAAATCTGTCACGCAGTTATCCGGAAGCCATTCCGCCTTTCTCCCAGCCTGAACAAAATACGAGCTTATATTATCTGCCGTAAGCATCGTGCTCTCATCAATATCTTCCTGCGCCACATACACCATTATATAGTCCTCCGACAAAAGAACACTTCTCTCAATAAAAAGCATAAATGCATACAACACTATCGTCACAATAAAACTGTATACAAGCACCCTCACATTTACCGGACCATGCCGGCTTTTTTCCTTTATGTTCTTCCTTCGCGGCACTCCTCTTTTTCTCATTATTTTCGCTGCCATAAGTTTGATTTTTCTCCTCCACTACAATATATTCATGGTTAATACACCTCACGGCCTTTGAGGCATTATCCATCTTATTTCTGATAATTATTGCCCATTATTTTCATTCTGCCATTTTAAGAAACAGGCATCAATCAGTCACCGCCACAAGTCTTGTCAGCTTATAATCCTCAAGTCCTTCAAGCGAGAATGATATCTGTGCATATACCGATGTCTCCGTGATTTTTAACATGCCGTCATTTGCAGTTACATACACGTCCGTATTATCAGGATACCTCAACGTATATGCCCCGCCGTCCTTAATCCCACATTCTGTTATGTGCCATCCGGCATCATCGACAATGTAATTGTACACTCTGTAAGAGATAATCCTGACTTTTCCATACATTCCCTGTTCCTTTATAGTCTCCATTTCATCATTCAAGCTAAGATTATTTTTCAGGCAGTCGACAAAGCGGACATACGAATTTACAAATGCGGCATCCCACACTTCCGGCTCCGCATTGTCTGATATAATAAGATTTCCTGTCCGCGCATATTCATTAAGATTGATTATCGAGGCTGCCAAAAGAGAATATGTCAGGTTGCTGTCAATCTGCTCATAGCTGTACTCAAGCCTGTCTCTTCTAAATGTATAACAAATAAATGTGCACATAAAGACAACAATAACCATGGCTAACGGCATGAGGGCAGCCCCTTCCCTGCTACTCCTTATTCTTTGCTGTAGATTTTTGATAAATTCTAAAGCCTTCGCCTCCCTCCCTGATAAATGAAAAGCCCTGTATTCCCGCAATGGCATCAAGATGAATTTCTCCGCTTACGGACAGTACAACCTCCTGTCCGTAAGCTGCAGGTGTCATTGTCGTACCTGCATATGAAATGTTTACCACTCCCATATCGGAAAGCTCTTTTGTAAGTCCGCTCTGTTTTTCTGCGGTAAGATAGCCATATGTCTCCATGTATAGAATATATTTTCTTTCTATACGTGATTTTTTTATCGCCAGATTCATCCTTGCATACATGTCAAGCCCCAGATATACGACCATGAACAAAAGCAGAATCCCAAGCATGCATGAAAGCATGTTGCCTACGCCGCTCCTTCTTTTTTTCAGAATATTTCCCATACTCACTGCCATAGCTTATGAGAACATTTCCGATGCTGTTGAGGTCATCGTTGTCCATATATCCTGAATGAACTTTAATCCACCGGATTTAAATATTGCCGCCATCGCAACCACGACAATCATCACAAGCACTTCTCCAATCACTGCACTTCCTGCCTTACTTTGTACGACTCTTCGCCTCACAAGCTCCTTACATCCATTAACTCCATCAATCATCTTAAAAAAAATATAATTGTTCATATGCTGCCTCTTTCCTGTATTATTTTTAATGAAAAACTTGTGTCAAATATACACTGACACAAAGTCAATACATAAAAAGCCTTTATACATAGCTTTTCAGATTTTTCCTACATTTTAAAGAGTACTGCCGAGTCTAACAGCCCCTTCACACCGGCATAGACAAGCACCGCCATCATGCAAAAGAATATTGCAAACAGGCAGGCATCACCCATACGCCTTAAACGCTCCTGCTCGTATCTGTTACTGCTCTCCATAAGAGTCCTAAGATATCCTCTGATATCCTCAAGCATTGTCATGGATGCGTCATTCTGTGCAAGCTGTTTCACAGTTACAACCAGATTATCAATATTTTCATTCTCAAATTTTCCCGCAAACACTTCCACCGACACGATAAGATCATTCGATGATAAAATATCCCCTGTAAGTGTTATAAGCGCCGCCTTTAATCTTGGATGTGATGCTACTCTGTATGCATCAATCAATGTTCTTGTTATATATTCACCCGCATCCGTCTGCAAAAACACAACATCATATACATCCATTACGCTCTTTAACATTTTCACATTGTCTCTGCGATTTCTCAGCTTAGCGCGCACATCCGGATATAGATATGCTGCGGCTGACAATATAAATGCCGCTGTCATGCCATAAAAAATCATTCCTGTAGCAAAGCCTGCTGCCGCACAGAACAGCTTACCGCTAAGATATACAAGCGGCGTTATTTTTCCCTTTGAATAATATGTCACTCCCCACGCATCAAGTCTTTGCTGTATATTTTCATACGAAAAGATACTGTCCTTTTTTACATTATGCATCATGTCAAAAAGCTTATCCTGAAGCTTCATTTTTGCAATGGTATATCTGTCAGCCGCGGCATGTGCCGCAAAAAGATATATGGACACAAAAAACAAAAGTATGGCGGCACATAAAAGCATGGTTCTTATATATCCGATATTTTCTGTAACAAAATTCATCAATTTTTCCCGCTTATCCCCTTCACAAATACAAAATATGCTGTAAACATAAGAGTCCCTGCTATCATTGCGATAAGACAGCAGCCGGCAAAACTCTCAGAGAACATTGAAAACATGTCGATAAGGCTCATTCCCAGCATTGTCTGCGCCATCATCCAAAGACATACCAATGCACATAGCATTATAATCGCCAGTCTTATCTTCGCTTCGCGGTATATCTGCGCTAACTTCTTACTGTTGTCAAGCTGCTCTGAAAGCAGCTTTCTGCACTGCGCCGTGATTTCTCTGTAGTTTGCATTGTTTCTTGATGATATCTCAAGGTTACGAATCATAGTCTTAAAAAAGCCATGCTCAATCCTGCTCTCTAACTGTCGCAGCGCTACTGTGCCTTGTATTCCGCTCTTAATCATTGCAACCGTATGCGTCAGCGCTTCGCTTAGCGGTCCTTCTATCATTCCCGCCGCTTTTTCCAGAATATATATGATATCATCCGACTGAGCCGCACAGCTTTCCACCGAATTAACAAATGCCATAAGCTGTTCTTCCTCTTTACGGTATCTGTAATTGCGAAGCAATGAAAAAACAGCCTCGGATAACATCCATAAAGTAAAAGCCATAAAAAATCCAGCGTACAATTTTCCGGAAAATATGCCCGCAATTATCGAAACCAATGCAGATTCCGCAATCAGGATTACTATATACAGCTCAGGTGTCAGCCACGCAAAGCGTGTTGTAAGTCCGCTGTATTCAAGGTTATCCGCGATATGAGCTATAAAACCCTTTTTCCCCATATTTCCGTACAGTGCCTTAAAATGCAGTCCAATCTGTTCACGATGCCCCGAAAGGCTGTTGATTCTGTCATACATCAGTGTAAGGCTCTGTCTTAATGAATTTGTTTTCTGTATATACACAAAAGCCGCATACGAAATTATGAATAAAAGAACCGGAATAACAGCATGACATGTAACAAGAAAATACGATATGCTTTCTATCTTTTTAGTCATTATTCACTCCTAGCATAGATTGTCTTAAACTTCATCTCATTGGTCTGCTGTGACCATTCCACTTCAGTGATTTCAGCAATCCTGTATTTTTTCAAAAATATGCAATTTTTAAGGGAACGCAGCATAAAAAGAATTTCCTCAGACGAATGAGTGCTGCTTCTTTTGACATAATCGACAAGCCTGAAGTATGCATCCTGCGGTGAATTGGCATGAATCGATGCATAGCATATCGCACCTGTGTGGACAGCGTACAAAAAATCCTTGGCTTCGCCGCCCTTTATCTCGCCAATCATGTAGACATCGGAATCCACCAAAAGACCATTTCTGGCGATATTTTCGAGCGAATATCTTATCTTTCCTTCTCCTCTGTTCTCGACAATATGGTACGAGAAGAATTCCCTCTGCCGCATCGAAAATAATTCCTCCGCTTCCTGCACACAGAATATAGAATATCTGTCCGGAATAACCTCAAGCATGGCATTCATAAGTGTTGTTTTCCCTGCTGAGCCTGCACCGCAGAGCAGAAACGACTCTCCGCGCTCTATTTTTTTCACAAGGATATCGGAAAGCTCGCCCGACATCATCCCTTCCTCAATAAGACCAGGAAACAGCTTCTTTTTTGTCGGATGTTTTCTTATGTGCAGCATTGGTGCGTTTCCCGACAGCACGAACTTAGTTGACAGATTAAACCTGAGTATCCATCCGTTCTGGCTCTTATCCGTAAATATGCTTATGGCATTGTTATTTCCCATATTTATCTTATTCTTTAATGCCACACGTTCAATAAAGCGCTCATAATCCTCATCATTGTTAAACCGAACACCGGAAAGGCTTCTGATACCTCTTCTCTTTACATATACATGCCTTGCATCTATTATTCGTATATCTGATATGTCGGGGTCCGCAATCAGCGTATCTATAATATAATAGCTCCAGACAAATCTCGAAAACAGCTCATATATTGCCGACACCTGTTCCTCGTTCACACTGTAAGCATTCCTTATGTATGACTTCACTTCACCCTCAAACACGTCCCGGCTTATCTCACCTCTCTCACACATGTTAAATCTTGCCACATTAAAGCCCGATGTGACATGTTCAACCACATGCATTGCTATCTCATTATACGTAAGCATTTTTGCTGAATTCTTAATTTTATTACCCGGCTGCACATCCTGCTGCGCCGAAAAAATCATGGATACCTCCTCTCTAAAAAACAAACAAACTGGATAACTACCTGATTACCGGTAAAAAGAAAATTTCATGAAATCTTTAGATAAAGCTTGATATAAGCTTCGATGTTCATTATAGTTGTGACGAGCATCAAAGTCAAGTAGCTTCTGCGAAAATAGTTTGCAGTTTCAGCTATTTTAAGCTAAAATGTAAGTACATATTTTTGTGAGGGATTGATAAAGAAATGAATGAAAAAGCATTAAGAATTTTAGAGTATACAAAGATAATAGATATGCTGTCGGAGCAGGCAGCCTCCGACATGGGAAAGGAGCTTTGCCATAAGCTTACACCGATGACGGATATAGAGCAGATACGGCAGGCGCAGAAGGAGACTTCCGATGCGCTCTACAGAATAGTTAAAAAAGGCGGTGTATCTTTTTCCGGTCTGAAAGACATCGGAATGTCACTTAAGCGTCTTGAAATCGGTGCAAGCCTCGGAATGAGCGAACTGCTTGCATTGTCCTCAATGTTAAATGTCGCAAACCGTGTCAAGACATATGGCAGACGCGAGACGGATGACTCTTCACGGGACTGCCTTGATACAATGTTCGAGGCAATAGAGCCTCTTAGCTCGCTTAACCGTGAGATTAACCGCTGCATCATTTCCGATGAAGAAATGGCAGACGATGCCAGTGCCAGGCTTAAAGATATCCGTAGACATATACGCATTGCCAACGACAAGATCCACTCCGAGCTCAATTCAATGGTAGGAGGACAGCGCACATATCTTCAGGATGCCGTTGTCACGACAAGAGCCGGACGCTACTGTATCCCTGTCAAAGCCGAATATCGCTCACAGGTACCGGGAATGATACATGACCAGTCATCTTCCGGCTCAACACTCTTTATCGAGCCTATGGCAGTTGTTAAGCTTAATAATGAGCTTCGTGAGCTTGAACTTAAAGAAATCGAAGAAATCAATGTTATTCTTGCCAATCTCAGCGAGGAAGCAGCTCAGTACATCGACAGCCTCCACGCTGATTTGAAGGTTCTCACACAGCTTGACTTTATATTTGCAAGGGCAAATTTGTCAAAGCGCTACAACGGCAGTGAGCCTATAATGAATGAAAACGGCTATATCAACATCAAAAAAGGCCGCCATCCTCTCATTGACGCAAAGAAGGTCGTCCCGATTGATGTATACCTCGGCAAGGACTTCAATCTTCTCGTTATAACCGGACCTAACACCGGAGGTAAGACCGTAACACTAAAGACAATCGGACTCTTCACTCTCATGGGACAGGCGGGACTTCATATACCTGCTTTTGACGGTTCCGAACTTTCCGTATTCCATGAAGTATTTGCCGATATAGGTGATGAGCAGAGCATTGAGCAGAGCCTCTCAACCTTTTCGTCCCATATGACACACATAGTCGACATTTTAGGCAAAGCAGATTACAAGAGCCTTGTTCTTTTCGATGAGTTATGTGCCGGAACTGACCCTACTGAGGGCGCTGCACTTGCGATATCTATTTTGCAGGATCTTCATAAGCGTCAGGTAACCTGTGCCGCAACCACCCACTACAGCGAGATTAAGGTATATGCACTGTCAACTCCAGGTGTAGTAAATGCCTGCTGTGAATTCGATGTGAACACGCTCTCCCCTACCTACAGGCTGTTAGTCGGTATTCCGGGAAAAAGTAACGCATTTGCAATATCTGGCAAGCTTGGACTTCCTGCATATATAATCGAGAATGCCAAAGCCCAGATTGGCACAAACGACAAAGCCTTTGAAGACCTGCTTGCAAGCCTTGAAGAAAGCCGTGTAACTATTGAGCGTGAACGCGAAGAAATCTCCACCTACAAGGCCCAGGTTGCGGAGCTTAAGCAGGCACTTGAAGCCAAACAGGAACGCCTTGATGAGCGCTCTGACAAGATTATCCGCCGCGCTAACGAGGAAGCTGCCGATATTCTGCGCGATGCAAAGGAGTACGCTGATGAAGTCATAAGGAAGTTTAACAAATACGAGCGCCACGGTGTATCCGCCGCCCAGATGGAAAAAGACAGAAAAGCCGCCCGCGAGAAGCTAGATTCCGTATCAGGAAAGCTCACACTCAAAAATGCGCCAAAAACCTCCGGCAAGAATTACACTGCCAAGGATTTCCACATCGGTGACCGCGTCAAAGTGCTCAGCATGAACCTTGAAGGCACTGTCCACACTCTTCCCGATGCAAAAGGCAATCTGAGTGTGACAATGGGAATACTCAACTCACAGGTAAACATAAAAGACCTTATAATACTCGAAGACAACAGCAAAACAAGCACCAAAAAAGGAATGGGCGGCTCAGGTGCCATAAAAGCATCCAAGACCTTCACTCTATCAAGCGAAATCAATCTCATCGGCATGACTGTTGATGAAGCGATAGCCCACCTTGATAAATACCTTGACGATGCTTACCTGTCACACATCCCTTCTGTGCGCATAGTCCACGGAAAAGGCTCAGGAGCATTAAGAAACGCTGTGCAGAACCACTTAAAACGTCAGAAATACATCAAGTCTTACCGTCTTGGCACCTTTGGAGAGGGCGATGCCGGCGTTACAATAGCAGAATTTAAGTAAGGCAGTACTAATAAGGAGGCACTATATGGCAAAACAGAAAATACTCATCGTTGACGATGATAACAACATAGCAGAGCTTATCTCACTCTATCTTATGAAGGAATGCTTCGACACGCTTATAGTTGAAGATGGTGAGCAGGCTTTAGAGCAGTTCGGGCAGTTCCAGCCTAACCTGATTCTCCTTGACCTGATGCTTCCCGGAATAGACGGATATCAGGTGTGCCGTGAAATAAGGCGCACCTCGAATGTCCCTATTATCATGCTCTCAGCTAAGGGCGAAGTCTTTGACAAAGTGCTGGGGCTGGAGCTTGGAGCCGATGACTATATTATTAAACCTTTTGATTCCAAAGAGCTTGTCGCCCGTGTAAAAGCCGTATTGAGAAGAACACAGACTCAGGCCGCAACTCTTGCCGCCTCTCTTCCGTCCGAGAATATAGGCGAATATGTTGAATATCCCGACCTGCTCATCAATCTCACCAATTACTCCGTCATCTACAAGGGACAGAATGTCGATATGCCACCCAAAGAGCTTGAGCTTTTATATTTTCTCGCATCATCTCCTAATCAGGTATTTACAAGAGAACAGCTCCTTGACCATATCTGGGGCTATGAATATGTCGGAGACACAAGAACTGTCGATGTGCATATCAAGCGTATCCGTGAAAAAATACATGACAATGAATACTGGAGCATAAGCACAGTATGGAGCATAGGCTACAAATTCGGGGTTAAAAAGCAATGAGAAAAAAAATGTTTCTAAGGCTGCTAATCGAATATCTTATCTTCGGTATAATATGCTTTTTCACCATTTCACTTCTCATCCCTAAAATGGTACATACCCACACAGTAAAAAAAGAAGCCGCCGCCATGTATCGTCAGGCATCGTATATCGCATCTGCCTACGGTACAGGCGTGATTGTCGGCAATAAGGCTTATGTCCAGTCCGCCGTCACACAGCTTGCCATTGTAGACAGATATCTTGAATGTGATATAATGATTGTTGACAGGTTTGGGGAGATCATTCTTGATACCTACGGAAGAACAGGAAGCATTAATTCGTTTGACCCGTCAGTCAGCGGAAATAAATATTACTTTGAGGGTGATTTTTTCGGATTTTTTGAGCATGACACGCTTACAGTCATTGCCCCGATAAATTCACAGTACACTCTAAGAGGATATGTTCTCATACACAAGAACATCGAGGAGCTTCTCTCAGACAGCAATGCTGTATTTAACTATAATTATCTTACAATGATTATTGTACTTTTGTACTCCTCCGGCTTTATTGTTCTGTATCTTTTCCGAATCTACCTTCCAATCAGAAAGCTCACCAAGCTGGCACATGGCTATGCGAAGGGCGACCTTTCCGCAAGAGCCAGATTTTCACGCATTGACGAGCTTGGACAGCTTGCCAATTCACTTGATTTCATGGCAGGTGAAATAGAAAAGCTCAATGATTACCAGAACAAGTTCATCGCAAACGTCTCGCATGACTTTCGTTCTCCGCTCACATCCATAAAAGGCTATCTTGAAGCCATGCTTGACGGGACAATTCCTCCCGAACTGCATGAAAAATATCTCAACATAGTGCTTTTTGAGACTGAGCGCTTAAATAAGCTTACCGGAAACCTTCTTACTCTCAACAAGCTAAATCAGGGTATGATGCTTGAGATAAGCAGCTTTGACATCAATGAAGTAATTCGAAAGACGATACTCACCTTTGAAGGCGTGTGCGCCCAGAAAAAGATACAGTTCAATCTCACTTTTTCCGATAAGAATACCTTTGTCGATGCAGATTACGGAAAAATCCAGCAGGTAATCTATAATCTTATTGACAATGCAATAAAATTCAGCAGCAACAATTCCTTTATCAATATCTCGACTTATGAAAAAGGAGAAAAGATTTTTATCTCTGTCAAGGATTTCGGAATGGGAATACCTAAGGACAATATCGAGAAAATATGGGATAGATTCTATAAATCAGACCTTTCAAGAGGAAAAGACAAAAAAGGAACCGGACTCGGTTTATCAATAGTTAAAGAAATCAAAAGCCCACGGCGAGACCGTCCGCGTCGGGTTCAGCACCGACAAGGTCGGCGCGAAGGGCACCGTGGCCTCCACGCTGCGGCCCGGCTCCGACGTCGAGGTCTCCGGGCAGCGCGGCGAAGCCCAGGGGCTCACCGCCAAGCGCACCGTCGATTTCCCCGTCACCCGGGGCAAGACCTACGAGCTGGCGAAGTTCGTCGGCGTCGACACCTCGCCGCAGCACGACACCGCTGCCGTGCAGCACTCCCGCGACGCGGCCGAGCGCGGCTGGGACGACCTGCTGTCCGAGCACGTGCAGCGCTGGCTGAAGCTCTGGGACAGCGACGTGCGCGTGCCGGGGCGGCCGGACCTGGAGATCCCGTGGCGCACCGCGCAGTACTCGCTGCTGTCGAGCGTGCGCGAAGGCCAGGACACCAGCATCCCGCCCGCGGGCCTGAGCAGCGACAACTACGCCGGGCTGGTCTTCTGGGACACCGAGCTGTGGATGATGCCGAGCCTGCTGGCCCAGCACCCGGAGCTGGCCAAGTCCGTCGTCGAGTACCGGCGCAAGATGCTGCCCGCGGCTCGCGCCAACGCCGCCTCCATCGGGCAGAAGGGCGCGTTCTACCCGTGGACCAGCGCCGACACCGGGCAGCTGGAGGCCGACTGCCACAGCTGGGACCCGCCGGAGGCCCCGCACTGCTACACCCAGAACCACCTGCAGAGCGACGTCGCCTTCGCCGCCTGGCAGTACTACCTCGCCACCGGTGACCGGCAGTGGCTGCGCGAGCACGGCTGGCCGGTGCTGCAGGGCATCGCCGAGTACTGGGCCGGGCGGGTCACCCCGAACCCGGACGGCAGCTACTCCATCAACAAGGTCTCCGGGCCCGACGAGTACAGCAACGGCGTCAACGACGGCGTGTTCACCAACGCCGGCGCGGCCACCGCGCTGCGGCACGCCACCGAGGCCGCCCGGCTGCTCGGGCAGCAGGCCCCGCCGGAGTGGGCGCACATCGCCGACCACCTGCGCATCCCGTTCGACCCGCAGCGGCAGGTGTTCCAGCAGTACGACGGCTACCAGGGCGGCACCATCAAGCAGGCCGACTCGGTGCTGCTGCAGTACCCGCTGGAGTGGCCGATGTCGCCGCAGGCCGCGGCGAACACGCTGGACCACTACGCCCCGCGCACCGACCCGGACGGCCCGGCGATGACCGACGCGGTGCACGCGATCGACGCCGCGGCGATCGGCGAGCCGGGGTGCGCGACGAACACCTACCTGAACCGCTCGATCAAGCCGTTCGTGCGGGAGCCGTTCGCCCAGTTCTCCGAGGCGCGCGGGGAGCAGGCCGGGCAGGGCGCCGGGCAGCCGGCGCTGAACTTCCTCACCGGCGGGGGCGGCTACTCGCAGGTGTTCACCTTCGGGCTGACCGGGCTGCGCTGGCGCGCGGACGGGATCGCCATGAACCCGATGCTGCCGCCGCAGCTGCCGCACGGCACGCAGCTGACCGGGTTGCACTGGCAGGGCAGGACGTTCGACATCAACGTCGGCCCGGAAGCCACCACCGTGGCGCTGCGCGGCGGCGCGCCGCTGACCGTGCACGCCCCGGACGGTGATCACGTGGTCAGCTCCGGCGAACCGCTGGTGCTCAAGACCCGCCGACCGGACCGGGAGCCGACCGACGACCTGGCGCGGTGCAAGACGGCCGCGGCGAGTTCGGCGGAGGCCGGCAAGTACGCCGAGGCCGCGGTCGACGGCAGCCCGGCGACGATGTGGGCGCTGGACGCGCAGTCCGGGTCGCTGACGGTGGACCTGGGCGCGCCGCAGCGGGTGTCGCGGATCAGCCCGCAGTTCACCGAGGTGGCCCCGGTCTCGTCGCGGTTGCTGACCTCGGTCGACGGGGTGCACTTCGAACCCGCGTCGGAGCAGATGCCGGCGCGTCCGGCGCGGTTCGTGCGCGTCGAGCTCACCGGACCGCAGGGCGAGGAGCGCACCGGCCTGCGCGAGCTCACCGTCATGAC